>JACLAD010006347.1_pt1 | contig 24113 bp, 16 predicted proteins | sample 8027901 | NCBI WGS metagenome assembly JACLAD01 (sample SAMN15725071, study PRJNA655200) | protist metagenome | isolation source: fluorescence activated cell sorting (FACS) single amplified genomes of... | place: Spain: Blaines Bay Microbial Observatory, Mediterranean Sea | collected 2016-07-05 | reverse complement strand
TAGCGCGAGCTGGATCTCTCCCATTTACGGCCTTTTCTAGATCAGGATTACCAAGGGAAAAGTCATCCACGCCAATTAAATCGATCCCTTCACAGAGTTGATCATCAGTTGGTCGAAGTTCCACCATGGTATTGTTAAGCGGTGTCACTCCAAGCGATTCAAAAAATTCGCTCCATTGCTCGCCCGTGGCCTGATGGAGATATTCGTGATTACCAGGAACGAAATAAACGCCATCTGGCGTGCTTGATACAACTTGTTGGAAATCAGCAAGAGCACCACCAACATTTTCCGGTAGACCATCTGCAAAATCCCCTACTAAAACGACAGCGTCTACCCTTCCTGCGTCTCGTAGGGCAATTGCTTGTTCTGTGAGACGAGTTATGGTACCTTTTCCCACAAGGGGTCCAGCATGAACATCGCTAATCAAAAGCAAAGAGTACCCATCCATACATGCTGGAAGGTTCTTTATAATCACCTTTTGTTCTAAAATTGTTGGGTCTTGATACGCAAAATATAGTGATAGCGCTGTAGTCAAGAAATATCCCATAATAACTAAAACCCCCTTGATCTGCCTTTCTTTTCTGCTGCTCGCTAGTTCAATAGATTTCCAATACGGCACTTGAGAATCGATGGCACCATTCTTGCGGCGAATCATTGTTCCAAACAACAAGTCACAGAAATCTACCAAACATGCCCATATTAAGACAAATAGAAGAGAACCCATAAAGTTGTAAGCGAAAACCATGTATGGTTTTGTTTCTGTTGAAGCTAAAGTATCGACAAGGACAGGTGCGGAAAAGGCAATCGACACCATAATAACAAACAAGACGGTACTAGCTTGTTGCGAACGAGACCATGTGTTACAGCATTTTTTGTGTGAATTCGCTCTGATTTCGTCTTTGGTCAATTCTGTCGTAAAAGGCTTCACTGTTCGTATGTATATGTATCGAAGCAATGGGCCTAATAAAACTGGTATAAATGCAACTACAAACAATACTGTAAACGAGCTTCCCCTTCCTTGGGTCAACGCCCCAACGCCAGTAACAACAAGAACAACTAAATACACTAAAGCAGCTATAATCCAAGGTCTTCTCGAATTCTTTCGAATCATTACAGCTTGTTCACCATTTGCAGTCATCGCTCAAATATACTTGTGCGCAACAAAGCCCCCCAAACCCCCGTCAAAACCCCTCTGAAAAAAGAAAAGGAAAGGGAAACAGAAAAACTGTAAGAAAGTATAAAAAATCCCTCTAATTGACCTTTCCGCAAATTAATCAACCTCTCACGTTAAGTTATTCCACTAGAGAGAAAATTTATTTTCTTTAAAAAAATCTCTCAAATCACCTAATTTCCTTCTTCTTCTTCTTCTTCTTTCTTTTCGTTGTATCAATGCGTTTTCTGAAAAAGAATCTCTCAAATCACCTGATTTCCTTCTTCTTCAATGCGTTCTCTGATTTGGTTCCAATTTGTTTTGGGGTAATTACATTTGTTACTTCCCTTTTTTTTTCGTTGTTTCCTTGTTCGCACACGTGACGTGTGGCACTCGGCTCTATCTACCCCTAGAGGGCCAGTTGCAAGCTTGCAAGTTTACAAGTTTGTAAACGTGTTTACAAGTCGTCTGGACAGACATCCAGATCTATGCACATTGGCCCAGATAGATCTTTACAAGGCTTTGAACAAGTTTTGTGTCTCGCAAGGATGACACAAAGTTGTTCTAGTACTTACTGGCTTTCTTTTTTCCTGCAGGTGTGTGGTAACAACACTGTGTTTACCACTTGAGATCGGATATCTACTCGCTTTATCACCGGTCGGTCTTCTCTATTCTATCCTCGAGAAGTGCCATGATCAGCACTTGATTCATCATTCAAATGAATGTGAACTCATTTAAAATTCCCGCGGGTGGGTCAAAGTGGGTCAAGAGGATGATCATCGAATGTTCAAGATTGAAACTGCATAGCAGTCCATCCAAAAAAGTTTTTTGAAAAAAAACAAAAAAACTTATCCGTTGGAAATGTCGGCTCCGAAATTTGCAAATTCAATCCCTTGGATGGTGTTTCCTATTTTTTTTCCGGGACCGGGAAAAAATTCGGTTTGCAGGCCCGAAACGTCACGACCTTCTTAAATTCAGAGCATTTTAGAATAAAGAAAGATCTTGCAATTTTAACTTGTCAAGATTGAAAGATGCTTGGAATGAAAGAGGAAAGGAATACAAGGGTAGCTCAGGAAAGAAAAATGAGCTATCAATGTGAAACAAAAGGTGATTTGTCGTTGTTGCCAATTGACACTGAAGCGGACCTGGAAGAACGATTTATTGTCGATTATAATGATGCAAGTTTGAAAAAGAAAAATAAGAGAAAATGCTGCGGAGGGCAAAAGTTCCAGTTGAAGTTGAAACAAAAAGAGATAAGCAAATCTATCAAAAAGAGAATCCCTTTCGTGGATTGGATACCAAAGTACAACTGGAAAGACAATTTTATGGTTGATTTGGTCGCGGGGATAAATGTAGCTTGTATCATCGCCCCAAAAGCTCTTGGGCATGCTCTTTTAGCTGGCGTTCACCCAATTCAAGGCATCTACACTGCGTTCTGGGGTTCACTCGTATATGGATTATTCGGTACTAGCCCATGGTTGAGTCTTGGCACGGGAGCGCTTCAATCAATTCTTTTTGGTGAAGCACTGGAAAAAGTAGTTTCAAGTGAGTCGTCAACGGTCACAGTGGGTGAAGTGTCTATTATGCTGACATTTTTTGTTGCAATGCTAACGATTGTAATGGGTTTGTGTCGTGCCGAAAAGGTTCTGGTGCTGCTTAGCCCTGCTGCTTTAAATGCCTTCATTGTCGGGGGTGCATTTTTGATTCTGGCAAGTCAACTAAAGTATTTTACAGGCCTTCATATTGATGCGCCTGATGTTGGTTCGTTTCCTGTAACGATTGTTGAGTTACTTGGCAAAATTGGGTCATGGAATTTCCCAACCTTTGCTTTGGGCATGGTTTCCATCGTATTTCTTCTTTGCTCCAAATTTGCAACGAAAAAGCTTGGCATCCCTGACCCAGGAGGACTCCTTTTAGTCATTTTCTCGATCATAACATCGTCACAACTTGGCCTGAACGAGAACTATGATGTAGCCATAGTTGGCTCCCAGCCACAAGGCTTTCCGCCGTTCGCTCTACCATGGTCAAATATCCCCAATTCTGGCAGTGCGAGTCTTTACCTGAACTTGCTTTTAAATGCTTTGCCTCTTGCGATTATCAATCTACTTTTGATGCTTGCATTATCGAAAAGCATGGCAGCAAAAAGTAAGACGGAGGCATCTCATCGTTTGGATCAAGAAGTGTTTGCATTAGCTGGAGCAAACCTGGCTGGAAGTTTTTTCGGTGGCATCGTCTCGGCAGCCTCGTTCTCTGCAAGCGCAATCATTTCTAGTAGTAAAGCACGATCGCTTCTCGTGAATATCCCGAATGCGCTCGTTTTGCTAGTCATCATGACGACTTTGGCGGAAACGCTTGGAGATCTACCAAAAGTTACGCTGAGTAGTATTATTGTTGTCGCACTGCCACGGCTGATGGACTTCTCGTTCCCATTCGACTTGGCAAAAGTGAAACGTCAAGATGCCGCACTTTGGGTGGTTTCCTTTTTAACGACATTATTTACCAACATTACTATAGGCATAGGTGCCGCGTTCGGGCTATCTATACTAGTCCTAGCTTGGCGGAGTGCCCATGTGCACACGGCAGAGTTGGGGCGCCTGCCCCGTACCGAGATCTATCGCTCGTTGGCAAATTTCCAAGATGCGCAGCGAGTTATTGGGGTGAAAATATTCCGTATTGATACCTCGGTCAATTTTTGCAACTCGGATTATGTTTCGTCTCTGCTGTCCAAATTCTTGGACGCGATTGATGACAGTGAGCATGTTTTAATCGTCAGCTGTGAAGGTATCAACGATATTGATTATGCAGGCATTGAAATGCTGCGCAAATTTTGTCAAGGCGCAGCTGCTAGAGACAAAACCGTGTTTTTCGCGGGTTTGAAAAAGGAAGCTCGAACCACTTTGATGAAAGCACGGCAGGTAAAGCTTAAAAATGACCCAGCCCAAGAGCTGGAGGCAATTCTTGATCCGTCCAAGTGGTATCTTTCCATCCATGGTATTACCACCAAACATTGCAACCCATAAAATCTATTATTTTACTTGCTAGGCTAGCGCTTCATTTTCTTTGAAGTGAATTCAAAACATTCGTCGCTCATTTTTCGAAATTTCGAATTGCTGCTGAGTATCTTTCGCACACTTGCTTTCCACACAGGCGACTTTTTCATTACGTTTCGAGATTCAATTTGATCACAAATCTCTTTAAACGTGCCTCTTTGATTGTGAAAAGACAACAATGCAGTGGTAATCATGTCTGCATACGTATCAGTGACTTGGACTTCACCATAAGGGCTGTACGCAGCCGGCTTTCCTCCGCCACCACCTTTTCCCCCGTTCCTCTCTTTTCCGGATTTTCGAGAATGAGAGCTATTTTTGGACGACGTCCGTTGACTCGATTTCGAAGACTTTTTCTTGTCATTGCCGCTCTCATCGTCATCGTTGCTGAACGTTTTCACGCCCGACGAGGATTTTCGATCATCTCCTTGCTTGTCCATCTTTTCCGTGCACGGACCACAATACCACTTTTTACCCTTTAACGACTCGGGTCGCACACCCACACAACCAACGTGAAACCACTCAATTTCGCACGCATCATTATCACATCCAATCATGTCCCCAAATGAAACTCGATTACAAATACAGTAACGATCTTGACCACGATTCCCTGATGCCTGGTTCATTTCATTGCGAGTACTTCCACGTGTACGTGCTCTGCGTTCCGACTTTACCAGCCTATCATACACATCAAGGTGATACTCTCCGATACACCTAGTAAAGTTTCTAATAACATCACCTTCATCCACTTGTAGATCATTCGCATAATGCCTTGCAACACGACTTGCTACTTCAGACGAGTTGGATTCTTTACTTCGAATATCAAGTTGAAAATGATCCACATACCTCTTCAACATCTCCGTTTGACACGCACGAAAATCCACCTTGATATCAGTCGGATAACGATCAAGCTCTCGAGGAAGAAGAACATTCGCCTTTCGTTTCCCATGTCGAAGTTGTTGACCTAACATTTCTTTCTTCCTTTCTTTCTTCCTTTCTTTCTTTCTTTCTCTCTCTCTTTCTTTCTTTCTTTTTCTTTCCTCAATCACTTCTTCTTCAAAATTCGTTTTGTTTCTAGGGTGAAATTCTGTTGGTTTTTTTTTCGCCTTTGTTCATTTGAATGGAACTCGGCTCTTAAAATATTTATGAGCCGACAGTTCTTGAGCTCAAACTCAGCCGACAGCTCAACATTGGGCCGCCCGGCAGGGGTGTTGCGCGTGGACGAATTGCGACCACGGGTAAGTTCAAAATCCTCCCGGGAGACCACCGCCGTGGAGACTTTTGGCCGACAGCTCAGCCAATATCGGGTCGCCCGGTAGGGGTGTTGCGAACTGCGACCCTATGAACTCCTCCCGAGAGACCAGCGCCATGGAGACTTTTGGCCCCGCCGGGTGGGCTCTTTAATACTTCTTTGCTTTGACTGTGAAAAAAATTCGAAGGATCGTAGTAATTTAGCATCTATATATCCTCAGAGTAGTCCAAACTGAAAGGTTGGCTGAGGGCGATGGCCTTGACATCTCCACCAAGAGTGACGGCATTTGTAAGCAATGCAAGTACTGCATTTTCAGTCAAGTTCTTGGCATCCTTTAAGCTTTTGTAGACCTGTTTGGTTGTATCATAAAAAAGTCTTACGGACTCGGCTAGATTGAGGGCTTCCAATTCCGTAACGTCAGCATCGATATTAGCTTCATAGAGCTTCTTTGCCATTTCTTGTTTTGCGACACTAAGAGTTGTCTCAGCCTGAGTTAGTTTTTGTACTCTCTCGTTTTGAGCAAGCGTAATCTCAGAACGTGCGTCTTCTTTGTTACGTACAGCAGTCTCATAGAGATCCGGACGCTGTAAATCTCGAAGCTGAAATGCTTGTAGTATAGCATGATAATCCTCACGAAGGTGGTAAGCGATTTCATCCATTATCGCAGTGGACACCTCGCTCCGCTTGGTCTGAAATTCTTCTGCAGAAAAGTTTCCGCAGGTGTGCTTGGCCGTACTTGTACCTTCTGATACCACCGCCCAATAGTGGTTATCAAAGTCTTTGTACTCCATGGTCAAGTTGTAAACTTTTGCAACGTCGGGCAAATATTGAAATGAAAAGTCAAGCAAAATTTTTAGGCCGTCTTTGCTATTACACGCCATAGTCGGAGCGTCGACCGGAACTTGCCTTGTTGGCCAACGAATAAGGTAGGAAAAAGGAAAAAGCCAGTGCAAACCTTCAGTTAATGGTGTTTCGTGTAAAACTGCCAACACTGGATTGTATGAAACGGCCACTTCATTCGGTTGTACTTTATTTATTCCAATGATAATGCCAACGATTAGAGTTATCACAAGTGCTGCTGTAAGCCACGCGCAGACTTGAATGACTTGTTTGTGATTCTCATACATTGTTTGGTCCACTTTCTGTCGAAATGACTGTCTTCTATGAGCGATCCCTTCAGTTTCACCCTGCTGTTCTTCCTCTGCGGTAACATATGCGGGTGCGACTGCTGTCATTTTCACGTTTGTTGTCATGGAGTCCCGGAAAAGTTTTGGAACCGTGACCCGCCCGGGTTCTCAACGGCTATCAACGGCACTCAACTCGATATATCGCAAAGGTCGCAAAGAAATCCTAACCTAAGCTTGACGCTCTTCTTTACACAAATGTGTCATACTAAATTATAGACTAAACCTAACCTAATAATAAGAATATATACTGGAAACTATAATCCCTCTTATATAAGTATTCATCAAAATATAGCCGTTGGAATTTTTTTGGCGGCGGCCAGGAAAGTCCTGGAATTTTGAATCCAAACGGAGAAGAGAAAATGGTTACCTGTACCCCACAAGCACAAGTATGTGGACTGATAAGCTTCGTATTGTTAGTAGGATTGGCGATTTTTGGCCTGTCTCGAGTTTCATATTACGAATATGGTTTCGAAAAGTCACTCACGAGTAGTGTGATTTCCACTGACGAAGTGTATGAGCCTGGACTTCATTACGTTGGACAGCTAAAAACTTTTGCAACATTTCCAAAGACAAAACAAATTTTAAGGCTGAATGAGCTCAGTTGCTGGAGTAAAGCACAATCCGGAGAAGGTGGGGACGATAACGACGCTGCAGGGGTTGCTCTCTTAATCGATATGGATCTGTTGTACCAACTTCGAAAAGACCGTTTAGAACAAATGTTTCGCCAATATGGTTTTGATCCAGAAGCATACGTTAAAAGCATAGCAACCGAAGAAGTGAAAAATAATGCAGTTCTTTTTACGGCTGATCAATTTCTAGAAGAGCGTCAAACGATAGAATCGCAAATTTTTAACGCTGTTAAAGCAAAAGTTTTAGAAACTGCTCACGTTGAAGTCGTAGCTCTGCGCCTACAAACGGTAGAATTTCCGGCCCAGTTTTATGAACGTAAGCTCATGGCAGCGATTCAAAACCAATTAAATATGATCGAGGACTACCAACAAGAGTCCAACTTAGTGCGATATAATACAACAGTGTTAGAGGCCGAGGTGTACAACCAAGCCAGCAAGATCCAGAGAGATGCAGACTCACAGTCGAGACTTATCAGGGACAAGGCATCAATCAATGCCACCAAAATCCTAGAGGACGCTCGTCGAGAAAGCTTTTATGATTTGGTTGACAGTTTACAATTCACTTCCGAGGCCCACATCGCGCGCCTCGACTATATGCTCAAACTCGAACAAAAGGTAGGTAGTACAAAGTACATCAACTTTAACCGTCTCCCTGATGCAAAACAGATTCCCGATAGCGTTTAAATTTATGTCCATGTTTTTTTACAAATTTAGTTCACTAATACCTCATAAAAGACGTGCCAGTGAGCAACTTGCAGTGCCAGTGCGGCAACGAGGGAAAAACCGGACAAAAAACCAACCAAAACTGGAAAGACAGATGATCTTTTCTTGATCGTTACGAAGTGAGTCTAAGATGAATGCATTACCAAGCCTATTTACTCTCAGAGATATACCGCCTGAATCTGAATTTGAAAACTTAGATACTAGCTCAAAGTGTATTGGGTTCAACTTGGAATTGAAGGTATTCGAACAATTTGGTAAGGGACAAGCGAATTGGCGGAAACGTCAACGGAGCGAAGACGTTGATGGAGTGGAAGACAAATGTGAAAATGATTGGTCCGTTGTTAGCCAGTGCTCTTCCATGAATGCTGTCATTGACGAGATTTATGACTTTGAACTTGCCGCGAACGAGGTGTATTGGGAAACGATTGTTGGTCAATTCACCGGCACTCGACAGTCCTTGGACAAAAGTTTTCATGGATTTTACACACCAGAGCGACAATTCATTCAAGACGAAATAATCTCTTATATCACTCGTTCTTCTGGTAGCATGGAAGCAGGGCGTTGGATCATTTTTACAGCGGGTGCCATGGGGGTGGGCAAAACACACACCATTGAGTACTTGAAGAAGTACAACACTTTAGCGGATATTAATTCTTTCGTACAAATTGACCAAGATGAGGTGCGGTCACTTTTGCCTGAATGGAAGCAATATGTGAAGGAACAAGGCGAAAACGCTGGTTCTTTGTTGCAGAAGGAGAGTGGGTATTTGTGTGAAATAGCTTTGACGGAGTGCTTGAAAAAAGGGCGCAATATAATTATGGACACCTCGCTGCGGGATTCCGCATGGTGGAAGAGTGAGTTCAAGAGGATTCGCAAGGAATATGGTGAATACTATATTGGTATAATGTATATGAAATCGGATATCAAAACAGCTCTTGCTAGGTCACAGTCACGAGGTTTGAAAACAGGACGAAAGGTACCTGCACAGATGATCATAGATAGCCATGCGCAATGTGATAAATCCTTTACAATCTTGAGAGAGTTTACAGATTTGAGTGTTGTGATAGACACATCAGGCCCGGAACCGAATTTTGTATCTCCTAGTTTGAATGATTTTCGCCTCAAGTGGGACCATTTGGTAGCATCGCGCATCCGCCCAATAAAATGAATCGAGCTTGGGGACAAGAGGTAATATCTCAGGTCAAAAGTCGTTTTGTAACGCCCTCCGATAAAAGTCCCATGTCTTCGCTCATCAGGAACAAACTCAAACCCAAACGCTGAATCTTTGACGGCGACTTCGCATAACTGCGCAGTTCGTTTTCAGCTGATCTGGAACCTGTTTCAAAAGGTGGCGTTGTAAGCTGATAGCCTTTGCAAGTCCACCTGGCGTATCAATGAATTCACGAATAACACGACTACATCTAATACTTGATTCGTTTTCATACTTTCAACTAAGTCTTCATTGTGAAATTCATCTTGTGTTGTCTTCTCTTCATGTCCTTTCCACACTAGCTTCCTCTCTCCTCTCTCTCGCTCTGTCGCTCTCGCTCTGTCGCTCTGTCGCTGTCGAGCCCTGACTCGTGAGTGCCTAGGACAAGCTTGTCAAAATCAATCGTGCGAAACAAGTGCTTGACATGTATACATGACCAATCCTTCTGGCCAGACAAGGCAAAACAAGTTGACCCCTTGGGACGTTCAGACGTTCAGACGTCCAGACGTCCAATAGACAGTTACATAACGGGAAACAAAAGAAAGGAAGAAAGGAACAAAAGAAAGGAAGCTGAGACGGGAATAGAGCAAGTACACAAACAAAATGCCGGGAGGAATGTTTAGTGGAAACCCTGGTATGTGGGGTACTACACCAGTAGCTTCTGAGGAGGAAATTTTACGTAATGCTGAAATTGATGAAACTCTACGTCAATATAGGATTGATGACATAAAAAAATCAAGCAAGATGCTTGTGCTAGGAAGCCATAATGCTGATGAAGAGAGGCATACATTGGCTACTTATTTTGCTAATCGTTTAAGTGTGCCAAGTAGTGACGTTCAAATAGATTATACTGAAATGTCTGGTACAGTGCCAGGAGAAGAAGACATCGTTCGCATCATCTCTTTTCCGTGCAGTAAAAAAGACAGATCTTCTCAACTTCGTTTAAGCGCAATTGAACCAACACTTGTAACATATATAATTCGTATCGATGAATCAAATGAAAGCAAGAAATTGCTAAAGTCGTTAAGCAAGTCCATGTCGCACCTCAGCTTTGCGACGTCTCGAGTTGAGAAGCTGGATCAAACGGCGGTGTGTATTATCATATCCGACTGTGAAGGCCTTCGTGAAAATTTATTGCATAATAAAGGGGACAATGAGTTCCGTGAGAAACTGAGTGAAATATTCCCTGACGTTCCGAGCCATGCTGAGGCGTTCACAGACGACAACTCTCTCGTGGAAAGAATAGCTAAACAATTGGAAGACCTTGTTCTTCAAAGAGGTGCGAAAACGACGCATTCGATATTTTTAGAAAAATCAGTTGCCTCTGAATCAGGAGTAAATATGGTCAATCAAATATTGGCCATTTTGAAAGACGACAAAGATTCTCGGGTTAAAGCTGTCTTGGGTGCAGATATGAAATCGACGTTTTCTAATGTCAAGCCTGCACAACCAAGAAAGGAAGGCATGCAAAAGGTCATTACAAGCGCTGTGCAAGCAAAAGCAAAGTCCATTGCTTCTTCCCCTTATTCTGGAACAACTGGTTTGGCAATTTTGGGAGTTGTCGTTGCCTGCTCGACGCTCTTTCTGCTCAGGGTTTTGCGGACCTTTGACGATTAGCCTGTCGTTGTAGTATAAGAGTGTTTTAAAAAGCAAACTACATAATATTATTTTCATAAACCATATTCAGGCAGGCCGAACTCATGTACACGACGACTGCGTCAACAAAAAGAGAATTTTACAGAGTGTCCCAGAGTATCAACGGACGTGTCAACACAAACCCAATGACTGGGAGAACAAACACAAGAAACCAAGTAATGAATTTCTTCTTATCTAGACCGTGCTTAGTTGAAAATACTGAGTACGGAAGAGAGTATGCCCCTTTGATAATTAGCTGCAACTGAAGAAAGGGTAGCAACACCAAAAGCATTGCAAAATAACTAAACATCAAAACGAGCATTGAAACCATCTTCCCTATCGGTCCATGATTTTCTTCAGCACATTTGGTAACGCGTTCGCGTCTACGAATTCCCTGTTCAATCAGTCTTCGTTCCATTGTCCCTCTCTATAGGGTTCCCCCTTTATATTGGAACCAATACCCGATCCTTTAGAAAATTTTCCTGTTCTATTGAAGCAGTTTTTCTTCTTCTTCTTCTTTTCTTTCTTTCTTTCTTTCTTTCTTTCCTACTCTCTCCAATTTCAGTGCAACAAAACAAACAAATTTTGTTCCTATTCAGAACGGTTCAGAACTTGATCTTCCAACTTTCCTTATTTTCTCCTTCCTTCCTTCTTTCCTACCTTCCTTCTTTCCTTCCTTCCCTCGTTCCTTTCTTCCTTCCTTTCTTCCTTCCTTCCTTCCTTCTTTTTAAAAAAAAACTACCACTTTTTAAATTAAAACAAGAATACAAATGTGCGCATCACCAAAAACAGATCAAAATTGGACAGAAAATTTCATTCATTATTTGGTGTTTTTTTGAGCAATCGAGTTCAGTTCCCAAAAAAACTAGTGCTCAAGACCACATGACTCCCTAGTAAAGTTCGCATTTACTATGTTCGAGTATATCTTCAGCTTTTCTTCACCTTACAACCCCAGAGAGCTCTGGCTCCAGGTGAACTCTAGACCTGTAGGATCTGTCGTGATCGATGGCGTTGTGGCGCGTGGCGCCTGGTTAGTAAAACGACCCCTTTTTTGCAAAGATCCACCTAGGTGGAGATTAAAGAGAGCAAAGGTCAAATCCTCCCCTTCTTGCGATAAAACGTTGTCAAAGTGATGGAACCTTTTCGTCAATTGTTGATGATTTGTTTGTCCGATTGATAATGTTTTATTTCAATGTTGATTAACTTGTTTGTGATGTTTTCGCATCCACTTCTATAAAAAAAAACACTAGTGTATAATTTGTCGACATGCGTGCGTGCTGGTTCCCGAAAGCGACGTGAAAATGATCCAGTCGCAAAGAACGATTTCTTTTGGGTCTTCAAATCGTTCTTTGCGTCTTCAACCTTGAACTTGTTTTTGTAGATCTTTATAATCTCCTCTCTTGTTTCACAATCTATATCCGTGAAAACAATAGATAAGATTAGTAAATTCATGAATCTTCAGATCAATGGTACAAGATAGAGAGAACAAGACATATAGAAAAGGTACTTAAATGATGAGATCAGGTAAGAGATATGTTTAAAGCTGAGGGGAATCAATTTGGGACAACTTTGTGGAGAAATTTGGCATCTCTGAAGAGAAGCGGGACATTTTGCCGTTGCTAGTAGAGCTACGTGAGACCTTTGATGGGGCACCTGTGCTGCCTGAATGACTTGATTTCGTCTCCTTGTACTTATTCACCACATGTGCAAGGACTTCTTTTCCAGTTTCAGTCTGTTGTGGTTCGTCTTCAATACCATAGTAGATAAAGTAGCATTTTGGCAAAAAGATGAGCATGACAAGACCGATGTCATGAATGCCAACGACACCGGCACGTACTAGCATTGCAGTGTTGGTGTCCTGGGAAACAAACAATATGGGGATAGCAATGAGGGTGAACTGGATCCCGTTCCAAACGCCCCATCGCAAATGTTTTCCTTCACTAAAGGCAGTGTGCATCCTGATGGTCTTGTTGGACAAGTACAATGCATAAATCAAGATCAAGAAGTGGTAGGCACCAAGTATCGAAACGAAGACAATATCATGAACAGAAGTGCATAAGCCTCGGGTACCTTGTTCAGGGGCTTCGTCCTCGATAAATAGACGCTGGTACCGAAGTGGGCTGATAACTTGCCATAGGAAGAGCAAAAAGAACTCGACGGCGACGAGCGCAAAGAAAATCCTCGGTTGGCGCTTGTTGAGTTTTCGCGTAGTGTTGACAGACATTCTGTATTTCTGTGAAAAGATGTTTTCCACTTTGGAGATTTTCACGAGCATCGCACCGTACATGGTAACAAACCCGAGTCCAAAGAGCCACACAGAACCCATACATGCAGCATCGGCTGCTCGGTTCCCCCCCTGATCCGTTGCAATGTTTTCACTATCGTCTATGGTGAACAACGGAATACTTGAGGAGGATAAGAGAGCACCAAAGAGAACTGCCGCGCAAAATTTTGGTTGAGCAACTTGAATGATGGGGTGCTTTCGATAAACCAAAACAAATAGACTTGTGGTCAAAACGAGGACAAGGCTAACGTAGAAAATGACCATGCTGAGCGATACGGTAAAGTCTGCAGCACTATTTGTCGGGTATTCTTCGAACGGATTGAAACTCTTGGTTCCAGGATCCCCTTCTACCTGCACCAAGAGTTCTGGTGGAGGTCCCCCGGACCTGCTTGCGTAAGATCGTCGAACTAACTGTCCTACGTTTTCGTCCGCAGGGCTGCAACAAAATACCATTGCCTGGCCCGGTACCCAGTCAGGCAATGCCGTAATTTCTTGTACAATCTCCTTCATGTTGGGGCTCTGATACTGGGTACCCTGATTCCATTGAGCAGGAGTCCACGTTACTCTGGCAGTTGTTTTTGACCGTCTTGAAGCGTCAAAATCCACTTCTGAAAATTCCACTGCGTCACCCACTCTTTCTCCCCAGCACTCCAAATTAGGCGCGGCAGCATTTCCGCTATCTTCAAGAGCTACTACTTGCAGATACGCTTTCACGATCTCACCATTTGGCGGCACGTCAACTTCACCAAAACGCATGCAAGGCATCGAGTTTGCTTGCACGTTTTGATTGTTGTCATATCCAAACTCCAAATCTGAACTACGTTGAAATGTAGCACCCGTTCGCAAGTTTTCTTCAATATGATTCTCAATAAAGAACTGGCGTAGCCCTGTAGGGGTTGTTGTTGGTGCTTGAGCCGGTTTGGAAACTGGTGGAGGTGCAACTCCCGTACCAACAATTACTTTTAGCATTGGCACTTGCCCAGCAGCACTTGCAGCCCCACCTTCGACAGAATGTACACTACGTGTTAATTCTGCACTGCCGGTGCTTTCCTTTGACGCACACAATGTCATCGCATTTCCAGACTCCCACGAAGCTTGGTTGATCACTTCGGTCACAATTGGTGAAAGATCGGGAGTGACTTCTTGAGTAAATTGAGCCCATGGTCCTGGGGTCCATGCCACCTTGCTCCTGGTTTTGCTTCGCGAAGATAAGTTGCTCGAGCCAGCGCTCAATTCTCCAGAGTTAGACGCTTTCTCTCCATACCAAACTAGCTGCGGGGAAGCTTGTCCCGCACTGGACGATTTCACAGAAAAAACAATTTCTGCCGAGGAAATTTCTGAACCCTTGTCAATATTTACAGTGCTAAATCTTATGCACACAACTTGCTTACTTCCACTACTAGGTTCGAAACCAAATTCGAGGCTTGTGCTATCCGTGTTGACCAGTTTGGAAACAACACTCTCTTCCGCATCTTGATTTGCTTGAAATAAATAAGTTCCATCAGCAGTCAAATCCCTTTCATTCATCCTCAACATATATGCATCTACAACACACACATATGCACTAACAAGTCCTGTTACAACAGGTAAGATTTTCCTCCAAATCATTTCTGTTTACAATTTTGAGTTTGCGTTCCGGATGTGGATTCTGCACAATGTTGCAATTCGCTTTTTTTTTTTCGCCTGGATTCAGGAAGATTTCGCTAATACAAGATTAGATATTATCAATGGTTATAAATCTATATATATTTAATAATAATCCACCTATCGAAAAACAGCCACTAGCGGTCATTTTTTCGGCTTGCGCTAGTCGGTAATGAATCTGGATGCTGGCTTGCTTTTGGGCACGTCGTCTGGTGTGCAACCTCAGCTGTACATTGGGGCGGGGAGCGACCTGATTGGGGTTGGACTATGTTCCGGATTTGTTTTATTCTACTACTACGATTGCCAATAAGACATGACTTGAGGACATCGAAAAGACAGTTCGATAGAACGTTTGTGTATGTGCTTGCAATCTCCTAGAACATGTATGTGCAGGCCTTCTTCGTGTGAATTCGGACTTTGTTGTCGACGCGAAACACAAACAACCGGTGCGAAAGTTCAGAACTTCGCCAAGGGCGTACACGTCGAGAAAGGACTCGACGCATGCCCATTTTGCCCTTGGAAGTTCAATTTTTTTTTGAAAAACTTGCACAAGCATGTTACATCGCGAAACTATATCTAGTCTAGAGAGCCTTCAGTGCGTTGTGCAGACGGACAAGCTTATCCTCGAGCGGGGGAGTGAAACATGTCGAGACCTGTCCGCAATCGGATGGAGCTCGCGCCCATGGTGCAACTTTAGAAAGTGAGGTCGTGATCAGACCAGGAACTTGGCTTCCGCACCTCGAGCTCAACAGTCCAGCTGCAAAACTTTTCAGTTCCATTTGTTTGCACGAAAAGAGCGTACGCGTAAGAGGTCGCCCCCCGCGCAAGGAAGCCTAGGCGGCCAGGTCCCTGGGTCTGTCTACAGGTACGTCTGCACATGTAGTCACGAACTTGTTCACTCGTGAACGAGTTGGGCCAGCACACGTGGCCAAGATGGAAGAAAAGTAAGCTCAAAAGTTTCCTGCAGCTTGGAAATTTGCTAGCACGTGTACGTCGCATATGACAATAATCAGCTCTAGGGTATTTCAAGCTTGCACTTGTCGCTCGTTTTCAAGCTTGCACTTGTCGCTCGAGTCTAACACACGCACGTTTCCTGCATTTCGAAAATTCTCGAATGTTGTGAGGAAGGTATAAAAACTCATTCAGGGATAACTCTAATAATCAAACTTTCTTTTTCTCTTCATCTTGTGGAAAAGTAAAAGCAAAACACAATCGAGACTGGACGAGTTCTCGTTACACGTAAGTGATTGATTGATAAATAGGTGAAACGGAGTAAATAGAGGGACAGATTATGTCACGGCTTATCCGTAAATCAAGACATTCTGCAATGGACAAATCTGATCCTGGATTCGAGTTCAAGAAGAAATGGAAAGAAATGGATAGCCAATTCGATGAGTATAACAAACTTCGGAAAACACGTCTTCTTGTGGCAAAGGGAGTGTTTGAAAAACAAAAGTTTTCGGCACTTCATCGAAGTGCGTTGAAAAAATCACTGAGTACGGAAAATATGAAAAAGATCGAAAAACTTGGTGAGAAACAAAAAAAAGTTGATCGCTTCAAGTCGAAGCTTAGTTTGTTGAAAAGTGCCGCAATGAAAGCTGGTTTTAAGGAAAAGAGCGTTTGCGAAGGGTACCTGTATATTCGATCCGATAAGAACGCATCAGTTTGGAGGAAGCGTTACGTAGTGTTGTACAGAAACCGTATTGAAATGTTTTCTCGAAAAGGAGATAAACAAATAAGGGACCATATCGACCTCCGCTTAGAAGGTTATGTAGCAGACAGTGATTTAAAAAAAATGGTAAATCCAAGGAAGTATGGGTTCATGATAAGCGACTTTGGCAATTGTAAATATTTAGCAGCCGAATCATCAGAAGAGAAAGCCAATTGGATGTTCAAAGTTCGCGAAGTGATTAGAAGGTTGAACAACCAAGAATCGATGAAATCCTTGGGTCATTTTATTTCCTTGTCAAGTAAAAGGCATTAAAGTAAGCCAGATTTAATTAGACTATTGGCTTTGCTCACCGCTTGTCTCAAGTTATTTGAAGAGAGAAACATCAGCACCATCTCTAAGCTTGACTCGCAAAAAAATATTTGGGGGGGGATCACGCCTGTTTCACCTTCGCCTTTGCATAAAATTACACCGTTTGAAGATTCTAAAAGCTCCAAACCGCCTTCTTCTGCAGCCTTTATGTCCAAGTAAATATATACGCTGGCACTCTTACGCATCCCTGAAATCACCCCAGACTCTCCCAAAATCCCTTTTGCAAAATGCACATGAGTTCTGCCCATTCTAGACAACCCCATGGTCTTTATTTTTTCCCACGCCTCAGGGGTTGTGCCATGAACGCAAGTTGTCAGACTGCTGTAGTCAACTTTCTGGTAGATCAATTCAGGTTTGATTGATCTGATCGAGTGTCCTTGGTTTGCACGTATAAGCCATTCACTACCTTCTTGTTTTAACGTGAATCTCTGCTTGTCATTGTTAGAAGTCACGCTTTTTAAATCGCCGATTGAATATCGTTGAAATCGTTCTGGAAGCTCTTTCACTTTGACAAACCCGTCGTCCCGAATAGGAACGCCTTCGTCAACAGCAGAGTGACGTAACACTCGGCTCAACATATGCGACAGCTTTTTATCATGCTTGGGCTTTTTTCTCATATCATTTGAAAGATTATCTGTCGTGCGCTTGTTTGCTACAATCTGTTTTTCCTTATTGTGAGAAGGAGGCTCGACGTGTGTGGGTATACCACCTTGACTGGGAGTTAGAAGCAAATTCGCTCCTCCGTCTCGCCCTACAACCTTTGAAAAGTATTTCGCGGGGATTATGCCTGTTTCACCTTCGCCCTTGCATAAAATTACCCCGTTTGATGATTCCAAAAGCTCCAAACCGCCTTCTTCTGCAGCCTTAATATCCAAGTAAATATAAATAGTAGCGCTCTTACGCATCCCTGAAATTACCCCAGAATCTCCCAAAAGTCCTTTGGCAAAATGAATATGTGTTCTACCCATTCTCGATAACCCCGTGGTCTTTATTTTCTCCCACGCTTCCGGCGTGGTGCCATGAACACAAGTTTTGAGCCTATTGTAATCAACTTTCTGGAAAAGCAATTCGGGCTTGACTGATTTGATCGAATGCCCCTGATTGGCTCGAATGAACCATTCATCATTTTGCTTTTTTAGTGTGAATCTCTGCTTATCATTATTCTCCGTCACAGCTTTCAAGTCGTCCACTGAATATCGATTAAATCGTTGTGGAAGTTCTTTCACTTTAACAAATCCGTCTTCTTGTATACAAACCCCTTCCTCCACAGCAGAATGACGTAACAATCGACTTAACATATGTGATAGCTTTTTATGATGTCCACCACCACCACCACCACCACCATGATGCGATCGTGATCTACGTTGTTCATTCATTCTCTCCTTCTGTTCTGTTCTTCTTCGTTTCGGTTTTGCTTTGGAACAGTATCGGAACGGCTGGTATCAACCAATATACATGTGTATCGAATGTTCTTAGAACTGGACAAAGGATTTCACACAGCGACATCTGGAGATAGGTATAGCTAGATAGATAACTCTCTGCAGCTCTACTACTAGCTAGCTAGCTAATATGTAGTTTAGTGAACACAATGTTCAAGTTGTTGACAAAGTTCTGCGTTGACAACGCGGATGTTGATTTTTTTGTGCAAGACTGGGGATTCAAACAGACGCAACGAACTTTATCCACTTGGAAAATAGACGCCGCTTTCGGGTTGCTAGTGCAAAAGGTCTTTTTTTTTTTCAGGTAGGGTCGTGGTGTCAAGATGCGTGCATGTAGAGATCGAGTCGCGTGGTGGCTAGTTAATAGGTAAATTTTATTTTTTAAGGTAAGCTGCTATTTCAGGTGTGGAGTTGAACCTGGATATGTACGCTTTCAATTCTGGATAAGGATCTAGGCATGTTGTTGGAACGTCGTCGATAAAGCCAGCTGTTAATGATTCCAAACGAGGTACCAGGTGGCAATCTGCAATGCTCGGTTTATCCCCTGCAAGAAAACCTCCGTTTTCTTTTACCAATTTTTCAAATTTTGCAGCGTAATCTTTCAAGGTATGTTCAACGAAATACTTGCGCATCGTTGTTCTACGTGCTTTCGCATCATCAGTTTCACCATAGCCACTTTCAAAACCATATTTTTCAGGGCTCCAAAACATGTACAGGCAAGGACTCCACGCTGTACCAAATTCCAGTGACAAATCATATGCTTCATCAATTTTAAATCTTTGTAGCGCATCCGCTGCATACGAGTTTCCATTTCCAAGACTTCCAACATATCTAAGAATGGCACCACTTTGTGCCATAACGGTCCCATCGTCAAGTTCAAGCATTGGCAGTTGTCCAAATTTACTTTTCGGCTTTAACTCATTTCTCCAATCCTCCATTTTAATACGGACATCTTCATACTGAACTCCATTCAAAGCTGCAGCTAGACGAATCGGCTCACCAGCACCTTTGATATCAAAATAAATTAGTTTCATCTTTCTCTTTCTTCTATCTTTTCTTCTTTCACGTTTCGAGTCTGCTTTTCTATCTTTTGCAAAATTTGCATTGATTTTTTTTGTGTGGAACACAGACGAAAGACGGATCAGTGAATCATTCCTCGACTGAACTTCAATCCCCCGATTTCCCGAAAGACAAACTAGTAGACCTAGACAGGTCTGGCAAACACGTGTCGGGCGTCTGACAAATGATAGATTGTAAATCGTCACCTGGGACTGAATCAGATGTTTCTTCGAACTTTCCATGCATGCGAATTTGGAACCATCTTCAACCAGGGAGACACAACACCTGTGTGCACTTTGAAATATGGTATACAGAATCTCTGATTATCTCTCTCTAGCGACAGTTGTGTCGGGCTCTTTAAATAGCACTCGCCGAGCTGACCTGATTGATCAATACGAACTCTATAACATCATTTTGGACCATTACAAGTGTCAGGCCCACCCAGCGAGGGCCAAAGAGCCCGACGCAGGACTTCGCCTCCCGGGAGGGGAACCTTATTTGCTGTTGTTCCAAACACTTGAGAGCAGGCGGGATTTGAGACGGAAAAATGTATGGTAGAACATACACACACAAAAATCGGAAAAAAAAAAAAAAGCAAAACCAAAAGAACGAAAGATGGATCTTCTTGAGGAAGCGGATGACATGGTACTTGAATATTTATTATTTCGAGGGTTTATGGAAACAAGTAATTGTCTAAGACGTGAACGTGAACAGGATCATTTGCATAATTTAAGTTCTGAACGTGTTGTGGAAGAATTGTTTGATTTTTTGGAAAACTTTAAATTGAGAGAATTGCTTGAAGTTTGGAACTTTTTGCATTCTAGATTCTTTACGAGACTCGAGGATTTGGGGCAAATCGAAGCATTGGTTTCATTGAAGAATGGACTTTTGCGATTGTATCTTGTACATGCACACCAAAACAATCGGGTGGACAAAGTGATGGAGTTTTTTCAACAAAAGACTGTTGAGACTCACTGCGCTGCTTCGGGTTACCGAGATGATTGGCGCACGTGGTATTCACTACCTTATTGTAATTTCCCCGAAAAGGATGCGCATTTCGCGCCATTTTTCAAACCTGAGTGGAAAAAGCTGCTCCGACTTTCACTGCACAACTTTTTCGCACAAGTGTTTAGAAATGAGCCCCCACCGAGTTTATTGGCTTTTAATATTGCAAGAAAGGAAAAGGCTGCTTTGCAAGCTGATAACAAGGCGCTTGAGTTAGAAAATGTAGATTTGAAAAAGCAGGTTGAACAATACCATCTGTTACTGAGCATTCGTGACAAAGTGGCAAGTTTTGAAAAGAAGCAAGCTGCTGAGCCAGCTGTGGTTGCAGCAGGAGCAGTCGAAGAAGAAGAAAGCAGTCGTAAAAATGTGTCTACTTCTAGACGAGAAAGGGGTGTATCTCCTTTCGAATTGATTGGTACGGCAAAGCATAATGCGACTGTGAACCAATGTCGTTTTTCTCCCGAGGTAAACTGTGTAGCCGCAGCGTCAAATGATTCTACCGTGAGAGTTTGGAATTGGGGCCAAGCCATGGCACAAGAGAGTTTGTTATTAGAACAAGACCAGCTCGTTTTTCTACCGGGTCCTGCTTTGTCATTGGCTTGGCACGCGGAAGACACCCATCTTTTGGCGGTTGGTACGAGTTCGGCTTCTGTAGTGGTATGGGACCATTCAAGAAGGAAGGAGGCTACAAGGGTGGTAATAAGCGGGGAAGAACACACCCCTTGTGTTACTGATGTGTGTTTCTGTCCGCGTCGCAAGCTATTGGCAACAGTGAGTGCGGGACAGAATTTGATTCGAGATAGTAATAGCAGTAGCGGCAAGTGGTCTTCACTTCGTTTATGGAGCATTTCTAATGCGCAGTTGATACAGCGTTTTGATCCACACAATTACGAGATAACGTGTGCTCAGTTCAATCACAACGGTTCATTCGTAGTGACTGGTGCAAGCGATGGGTTTGTACGAGTGTTTGATATTCGCACGGGCGAGGTGATTAGCAAATGGGAGACCCCGGACAAGTGCGCCATCTCTCGGCTGTGCCTGAACTCGGGAGGCACCGCTGTAGTTTGTTTAAACCGAAATGGTGCTCTCTCAATGACGGATCTTCATCGGTCTAATGAGCCAATTTTTGGAATTCCTGCTCACGCACACCAGCAGCAGCATGTAGCATCAGACCATGGTTTTCAGTTGAATAGTGGGAATCTGGTGCAGGATCCGAATAACACAAATGTATTTATGGCGTGTTGTCCTGCGTTTGGCTCGGACCTGGTTCGAGTAGATACCGAGACTGCTTCGGCACATCCGTTACCAAGCCTTCACGACTCTGTTGTGACCACGTTCGATTGGGCAGTGTCGTCGTCTTCGACAAAACCATGGATGCTTTCTGCGTCACAGGACAAATCGTTGAAAATCTTTCAATAAATTAGGTCAGGTTAGTCAAGGGGCTTCGGTTTGGGATTCAGAGGGAGCAACGGAAGCCGAAGACATTCCTACCTGCAGCAACTGCAGGCGTCGCCCAAGTTGGTCGGCAAATTCTGCTACAAGGGGATTCTCGCCGGAACCGTCTTGGCCAGGTGTTTTGAGGCACTGCAAGAGCTCGTCTGAGTGGATGAACCCCGAAGGACTAAGGATTGTGCTGCGTAGAATAGATGGTCGCAGCACGTGGTGCATGTTGCGGCTGATTCTCTCGTGCTCTTCGCTGTACACACTGCATATGCACAACAAAGAGCTCAATTCGTGTTCCGAGAGTATCCCCAGGTCGTCGTGCTGCTCAAAAATATTGTACAACGCCTTGATTTTCTCTAAAGCGTCTTCTTTGGGGTACCATATACATCTCTGTGCTGCCATTACAAGGCGGTAGTCCACAGCGTCGACACGATCAACGTCGAATCCTGAATACAGTTTGTTAATCTTTCGACGGTTGGCCTGTTCAAAGCGACCGCAAACGGCATTTACCATAGTATCACGATTAATGTACACATTTGTTCCTTCTTCTCCGTCCATCTCCTTGTCGTCCGAAGAGCTTCTCTTTTCTTCCTTGGTAGATTTTTGCTCCTCATCGTCCACGACAGAATCAGCTCCATCCTTATTTCCTAAAAAGTGAAGATTATTGTAAGGATCCTTTGCACGCGCCTTGAAATCGGCCATAAGGGCTCGGAAATCTTCCAGCGTAGGTTGTAGCTGCATACTTCCGCTCCGCATCAGTTTGTAGAGGTACTCGGATTGTGTCCACTTCATTTCAAGCATTGCCTCCCGTTGCTCCTTCTTTCGATTGTACACCTTGGCCAAGGTTTCCTTGCTATTATCTTTATCACAAATTGCAGTCATTCCTCGTAAATATCGTGTCCTTTTTCCTTCCATGAGAATCGAATTGCTTTGCTTTAAAGGCAGGCCCGTGCGACTATTAATCTTTAATTTGCTCTTCCCTTCATATAGAGAACCACGAATTTCATGGTCTTGGTGCCGTTCAAAAATTACCGACTCATTAAAGTCAACCACTTGTTTGGCTACTCGATCCATGTAACGCTGCATTCGATCAGGGAGCTCCGGTAAAGCCTGCTTTTCCTTAAGACTTGAACCTTCCACGTAATTTGACCTTTCCGGCCACGAGGACGGTGCACCTGACAAAGAACTTTGATATTCGTCCACTATTCGGTGATCACCAAGATACTTTGGAAGCGAATGCTCAAGTGTGAGAGTTGTAGACCCATAGTCGATTGCACGGTGATCAAAGCCTGCTGTAATACGCTGGATCCCTAACGACCCGACGTGCCCGTACCTGGCAGTTGCAGATGTCAACGAACCAGGTGGGATAGACGCGGAATTACTGTGGCCCATATACCAAGGTGGGGAAGTTGAACGTGCTCGTTTACCAATCTGCTTCTTTGTGTCGTCTACCACACTTTCCTTACTATTATCTGGAAAGAAACCTTTTTTCCCCCCGCTCGATGACGTCAACGACGACTTCTGTGAGTGAGGCGTCGACGAGAATTTTACTGAATTTCTCGAGCTAGGGGTCATTGATGTCATTGAAAGCAATCTTGATGAAGGGCTGTCACTCATTTGGAAAGTTTGATTTTCATTTTCTCCCTTCTTTTCTTCTTCTTCTTCTTCTTCTTCTTCATATCCTTCTCCTACCGTAAACATTGAACTATCAAGCATTCCTTGGCCAAAATCGTCCAACGCTGATACAGATCTAATTGATTTCATTCGTTGAGTACTCTTTCTTCCTTGTTTTGTTGAAGCATTGCTGCTCCCCTGCCGTATCCGAGCATGTCCCCGCGATGCACGAACTTTAACTACCTTGCTGCTCCTGCTATATCCATACAAAGTTGAAAGTCGTTTTGTCTTTTCAAGTTTTTGTTTTTGTTGTTCCGGCTTCGGTGCTTCCCATTTCTCACGAATTGCATTATCCAAGACAGAACGATAAAACTCGTTTGTCGATGGTTTCCCACGAGCCCGTGGCATTTTTTAAAAGAAAGTTCCAACCAATCAATCGATCAATTCTCAATTTCCATGCCCCAATACTACTATCTATCTATCTGTATGTATGTATGTATGTATGTATGTATGTCTATCAATTAATCGACGTGTCCTCTCCAGAGAATTAAACAAACTTTTCGTTCATCAAGAGCACTTTACACAAAAACTTGCCAAAAATCGTTCGCGCGGATTTATTTTTTTTGAACGGATCTGTTCCGATACCCCGAAGAAAAATAAGGTTTTATCTCTCTCTCTCTTCCACAGCTGACCTGGTAACCTCATCTTCCACAGCTGACATACATGTATGGTAACCTCATCTTCCACAGCT
>JACLAD010014449.1_pt1 | contig 24132 bp, 32 predicted proteins | sample 8027901 | NCBI WGS metagenome assembly JACLAD01 (sample SAMN15725071, study PRJNA655200) | protist metagenome | isolation source: fluorescence activated cell sorting (FACS) single amplified genomes of... | place: Spain: Blaines Bay Microbial Observatory, Mediterranean Sea | collected 2016-07-05 | reverse complement strand
AAGATTGTATTGATTGGGCTTGTGAACTAGAGGATGCTGGTCTTGAGCCAGTATTTTTGTATAACAAAGCACAGCATTGTGTTTATGTAACGTCTAGAGAGAATATTAATTGTAAACTCCATTAGGATAATTTATTTTGTTATGTGTGAAAAAAATAAACTTTGAAACAATAAGAGATTATTGGATCGAAGTAAATCATTTCAATGATCCCAACAAACAGATACATGAAGTAATATATACTTTAGGTCCGCATAACAATCCTTATGATGATCCACGGCGTATATCTTATGGTCTGTTTGATGAAGAAAAACTTATTGGTGCAACACAATTAGTACAATGGAGCGAAACACACGTCAGATATAGAACTCTGAACGTGCGTGAACAATATCGTGGTAAAGATCTTGGATGGTATTTGTTAAATACCGCATATCATCAAGATTGGCAAATGTTCGAATATATTTTTGGATGGATAAGAGATACACATTGGAACTGGGCAAAAAGACATGACTTTGTTGAGACCGATCAACATTGGACAGATAATCATATAGCAATGCAAAGATTGATGTAAATGGCGCAAGTTATAATTTTGAATTTCGGTGCACAAGAGCACACAACAAGAACGTTAGGTGCATATCAGATTGCATACTGGGTAAGAGAGCATGGAATGTCATGCCAGGTAATAGACTATTCAAACTATTTTACCCATGAAGAACTAATCGAAGTTATTGAAACGTTTATTGACAAAGACACAAAGGTTTTTGCTATTAGTAAAACCTATGGTTTTCATAACGATGGCCATTTTTTAGAAACTATTGATTATATAAAGAAGAAACACGGACTGAAGTTTGTTGTTGGTGGCAAAGGTCCCCCAAACAAATGGCTAGACAAAAGAGCTGATATTACTATCAAAGGGGATGGTGAGAATGAATTTATAAAGTATCTATATGATGTTTTTGATAAAACAAAACATGGTCCAGATGGTATTCGGCCATTTAATATCATACGACTTGAGCATAGGTTTGCACCAGAAGATTTAATTATGCCTGGTGAGGTATTACCAATTGAACTGGGCCGTGGTTGTGTATTTAAATGCAACTTCTGTTCGCATCCAAATATTGGAAGAAAGAAAGGTGAGTATCAAAGAAACTGGAAATTAATTGAAGAAGAAATTATATACAATTATGAAAACTTTGGTATCACCTCCTACAACTTCAGCGATGACACAGTAAATGAAGATCCTGAGAAAATTAAGTTCTTGGGAGATATGGGTGAAAGACTTAATTTTGATCTTCAATGGCAAGGTTATGTTAGATTAGATCTTCTTCATAGATACCCTTCGATGATTGAGGATCTTCCAAGATCAAAAATGAAGTCAGCTTTCTTTGGTATTGAGTCGTTTGAAGCAAAAGCGGCTGCTTCTGTGGGAAAAGGGTGGATTGGAAAGAACGGAAGAGACTTCGTTGAAGATTTGTATCTCAATAAGTGGAATGAAGAAATAAGCATATACCTAAGCATGATTTGTGGTTTACCATATGAAAACATTGATGTTATGAGAGAAACATGTGATTGGTTTAATTCTTTTCCCAATATGGGTCAGATGAAATGGAACGTACTTAACCTTTACAACGCAAAACGTTACGATGAATATAATGAGTATGGAACAATGTCTGAGTTTAATAGAAACGCAGATAAATATGGCTATATTATTGCCGAAGATGGTTATAGTGAAAATTGGTATAATACGATATCAGAAAAAAGTCATTGGGACTCTCACTATGAAGGCATCGAGCTCAATAAAAGAATTCAAAAAACTAACAAAATATCTAGCTGGTTTTTATTTGAGGCACATAATGCTTATGGAAAGCCACTAGAAGAATTAAGAAATATCTTAATGTCTGATTATAGAAAGTCATGGGACCCATCAAGAGCGGTAAACAGATATAAACAAAGAATGTTTGAATACATTGGTTCAAAACCGAAAAAGATTTTGGAATGGGATACTAGTTTAAATGCTAAGAATTTAAAACACAATCGTTTTGTTATGGAGGGATGATCCTATGGAAGAGATAATTAAGGGCATGTGGAGATTTGATGCAGGTTTAAATAATTTTAAACTGTATGCTGAAATGATGCCTTACATTGAACAAAAATACGAACAAGAAAGATGCAGAGCTTTTTGCATACAAGGAACAGAAAGGTTTGATGAAACACAAATTGCTGAAACACCAAAATCAATAGAGGGTGAGAGCCTGACTGAACCATTGTGTAAAAATGCTCCATATGCCAACCAGATAATTGAACAATATGGTTTATTTCACACAAGATTAATGAATAGACCCCCAAGAACATGTTATGATTATCATACAGATCCATCTGTTAATAGGTGGGCAGTGCATATACCAATACTGACAAATGATAGTGTTTTTGTCGTTGTTGATGGTGTAGCAGGTCAAATGCCTGATGATGGTTGTATCTATTTCCTGGACACATACCGATACCATACGGTACTTAATGGCCATAAAACAGAAGATAGGTGGCATATAGTAGCCAAAATGCATGGTGTACATCAATGGATGGAACAATGGTGCAAATAATGCAAAAGCCTGAGGGCTTTACTGATATTCTTAATTTTGAACATGCACTGTCTTTGTATACAGGTGCACCTTATGTTGTAACAACTGACTGTTGCACACATGCTATCGAACTTTGCTTAAGATATCTTGGCAATGTGGATAAAGTTACACTCCCTGCACATTCTTACATTTCAGTTGTACAAACGCTGAGGCTATTGAACATTGAGTATGATTTCAGAGAATATTCATGGATTGGTTCATATGATTTAGAGGGAACGCCTGTTGTTGATTCAGCAATATATCTTGCTCCAAACATGTATGTTGATGGTAAAATGATTTGCCTTTCCTTTGGAAATGGCAAGCCTCTGAATTTAGGTCGAGGTGGTGCTATATTGTTAGATGACTATGATGCTTACGAGTGGTTATCTCGTGCAAGATCAGATGGGTTAGATTTAAATATTTTACATTGGGAAGAATTGGGTGATGTCGAGCAAGGCTATCATTATAGATTCATGCCACGAGAAGCAAGACGTGCTATCGATATGTTGCTTGATGTTGATCCAAGACCAAAGGATAAAACATACCCAGATCTAAGAAATATACGGTGGAAAACATGAAGCAAAGTTATTGGAGGTGTATAGACAATGAAAACAATTATTTTAAAAATGTCCGTCACAATCAAAAATACTTTGAACAACAAGGCTTTGATAAAACTAGCATCATATACAGATATGATGATTTAAATCTTCGTATACCATCAAAGTCTGATCTAGTAACTGCTGATAAAAATATATTGTTCCTTGGTGCTAGTCATACAGAGGGAATAGGTCTTAACTATGAAGACACATTTGCTCATCACGTTTCAAGTTCGTTGGGGTATGGATGTTATAATGCTGGCATCTCTCGTGCATGTATAGGAGTTGTGTATGATCGCGCAAAACAACTAATACCGCTATTCAAACCAGATATTATTGTTTTGCAGGTTCCAGCAAGGATTCGTATGCAAGTATGGTACGAAGATCGACAACACATACCATTTAGAGAGCCTAATAATCCTTCAATGAAAAATTTTTGTGAGGTTTGGTATAATGATGACAGAAATCAAATAAGATATAGAGAAATGGGTATTGATGCAATAAAATCTATGGCACAACAAATTAATGCTAATTTTGTTTATATAACCTCGGAAGATTTTTTTGAAGGTGAATCACTTGTTGACTTATCTAGAGATTTATACCATCCTGGAAAGATGACTCATTTAGATGCAGCAGAATATATTATGGAAAAGTTAGATGCGTTTTGATCAAAACATAGTATTCAATTCTAATATAAGAAAGCGAACAATGTTAGATCAATTTGTTACTGAAGATCAAATTAATCAAATACTTCTATTAGAAACACAAGATAGAATAGAACCAACACCTGTCAGGTCGTATATGGACAGACAGCATAGATATGTTGATCAAGATATTGTCATCTCTAATACATGCTTATTAGAAGAGAATGAATTACCTAATAGTGTTATAACAAAATTATATAATACTTTTGAGATGACTATAGAAGATTTTTATAATGTAGATCCTCCAGAATTTTTTATTGAATGTAAAATACTAACATACCATCCTGGTGGTTTTTTTAAATCTCATGTTGATAATAGCGATACACATAATAATGGGCGTATATTATCAACATCAATATCTTTAAATGATAACTTTATTGGTGGTGATTTTAAATTTGAACCGATGACAGAGAATGAGACAAAAGTCCCACTTGACTTAGGGTCTTGCTTGCTGTTTAATCCTTGTATAAGGCATGGTGTAGATAGAGTTACAAAGGGCCAAAGAAAAACATTTATTGCATGGGCAAGAATAGGATAATTATGCAAACTACCTTAGAACAAAGGGATCTTTCAGAATTAATTTTTTTGATCGCTCCACATGTAAAGAAGCTAGAAGAACAGGCGATTGACTGTGAGTGGAATGGACAAGATGTCACAGAGCTTTGGTCTGAAGTAAGACGATTAAAAAAACTATTGAAAGAAGGAATCCATTATGAGGCAAATTTTTAGTATTTTAGCAACGATACTGATAACATCGTCAGTCGCTGCAGCACAACCACAAATGATTGAAATTCCAACACTATGTTTTGATAGAGCAGCCCTACTTGAACAACTTAAACAAAGAGAGTTTGTTTTGTCTTTTGTTTATACTGAACAAGGTGGCAATGGTTCAATCATTGGAGAATTGTGGTACACACCTAAATTTAATATTATGGCAATTGTTCATACAGCTGAAGTGCGAGATCGTGAACTATCTTGCTTGCTTGCTGAAGGCCAGGATTTTCAATCTGTATTGAAATAATTTTACTTTTTTAAAAAAAGCAGTTGACTTTTGTCCTGAAGTATGGCATTATAATTATATAAGGTCAAACAAAGGAGTTATATGATGAAGATGAATATCACAAACAAAAGTGAATGCTTGAATTTCATGGTTAACTATTATAATGCTGTTAGTTCTGATCTAGGAATTCAAAAACTAGATTCAGCAGCATTATCTATCGATGACTGTAAAGCATTGGTCGAGTATATCAAGACGTTTGAGTCTAACATGGGCATATTTCGCACAGAAGATGATCCCATCATCGTTAGGCAAGCGCTCGAAGCTGTGAATGAGATATGGGTCAATAATATCAACAACAATATTATGGAAAAGGCTTATGAGTAATCGTTGTCTAAAAATCGCCGTTCAATATTACAATGCTACAAAGCCACAGGTTGAGATAGATCCTGTAGCATTAACAATTAATGATTGCAAAACGTTAATTGAATATATTGAAGATAGATTGCGTAAAATATCATTACTATTTGATAGACGATCACAAGAGGATAAAACCATCCTCAAGCAAGCAATCGTAGAGGTCAATAGTATATTAACGTTGGATAGGAGTATTAATGACTGATAACAGTAGAATCATTTTAACAGATTGTGATGGTGTTCTTCTTAATTGGGAATATGCTTTCGAATGTTGGATGATAGAACATGGATTTGAAATCAATCCTGGTTTTGAATTTAACTATGATCAAAAAGAAAAGTTTGGTATTTCAAAAGATCAGTGTAAGCATTTGATTCGTATGTTTAACGAGTCGGCTGCAATTGGTTTTTTACCACCTCTTCGTGATGCGATGTATTATGTTGATCTGCTGCATCGAAAGCATGGTTATCGTTTTCATGTGATCACATCTTTGTCTAAAAACGAAGCTGCGCAGAAGTTAAGAACGAAGAATCTACAGAAGCTATTTGGTAAAACAGTATTTGAGAAATTTGTTTATCTTGACACAGGTGCAGATAAACATGAAGAGCTTTCAAAATATCTGAATACAGAATATCTTTGGATTGAAGATAAGATTGAGAATGCTGAAGTTGGTGCTGAACTTGGTCTTAATTCCATTGTGATGGAGCATGGCCATAATATGCATGAGGATAGGTTTCCTGTTGTCAAAGACTGGAAACAGGTGTATGAATATATTATTGGTTAATTAGGAGATATATTATGAATCAACGTCGTGGAAAAACTCATCGTGCTGCTGCTTTTGACGATCGTCCTGGGGACATGACCTTGGTAACGTTTCTCAAGGAAGCAGCTACGCAGCTGCGGGATAGTGGTTATGAAGATCCTGCATTTTATTTTGAGCAAGTAGAAGATCATCTTCGTAATGGTGGTCGTCTTGCTGGTTCACCTAGAGACATTGCTCGTGTATTGGGTTTGTGATTTACCGTTCTATAAATAAGTGAATAACCTACAATAGAATCGGTTTATAGACCAATGGCTAAATTGACACCGGCAGAACTCTTCAAATATGATTGGAGAGTTGAAATTTTTCTAAAAAAATATACAAAAGGTCAGCAGTTTGAAACAACAGCTGGCCTTAAAACGTTTGTGCCTGATGAAACTATTATACGTGCTATTAAGCGTGGTGATAGTTCGACACTTAATCGTGTTGGTTTGATTGACGCAAAGGGTCAGCGCTATCCGTTTGGCACTTTAGAAAAAACAGCAGAGTTTGGTGGCAAAGGAGCTGGTGCTGGCACAGCAAAGGAAGATCGTGAATTACTATCATTACAAAATCAACTAGATGATATTCGTGTTCAGATAGCAAAAGCAACTGTACCAATTAAGATTGGTAATGCAACATATGAAATAGCTGGTGCTGAAACAACTCCAGGTACACCAAAATCAGACTTCCATTTGTTAGATAATAACGGCAAAGAGATTGTTTGGATATCACATAAAGATGGTCGGACAGCAAAAGATTTTCAGCAATGGGGTGGTATGTCTGAGCGTGTTGAACCAGCTGTTTTTAGACATCGTGAAACACAAGCATTTATTGCTGCTGTACAGCAAAAGTTTGATAATCAGATGCCATCAGCAACAACAGTTGCTCGACGGATACAAGATCAAAAATTAAAGAACCTAGCAATATATGGAAATAAATATGGGGGACCACTTGGTCGACAAAACGTTACGTTGCTTATTCAAGGTCCTGTTAAATTAACCAAGTCTGGCAATGCTTATCAATTTACATCCAACCATGTTCATGTTAATGGTGAGCGGATTACTGGAGATTTCGAACCTGTGTTTATGGCAATTTACAAAGGCGATAGAAGCAACTTTGGGGTACGTGGAGCACGGTTTGCTATTCAACCAGCTGGAAGTAGAAGGGTAACAGAATACATATGAGGTTGTCATCTTTTTTAACTGAGGCTAAAAACACTCACCTCGAGCACGTTGAAGATTCGGTGCTTAATCAAGGTGTGCAAGGTACACGTGACGCGATTAACTTCCTTCAGTCTCTCAGAGATACATTAGCTGGTACAGCAAAAAGTAGAGCAAACATCTCAATGAAATGGGATGGAGCTCCTGCTGTGTTTGCTGGCCAGGATCCACGTGATGGTAAATTCTTTGTAGCAAAGAAAGGTATCTTTGCCAAAACACCAAAAGTATATAAAACAAATGCTGATATTGATGCTGACACATCGGGAGACCTAAATAAGAAACTTAAACTCGCTTTAGAGCATTTTCCAAAGCTGGGTATTAAAGGTATTATTCAGGGAGACTTTCTTTTTGAAAGATCAGACATTAAGACACAGAACATCGACGGACAGTCATTTGTTACGTTCCACCCTAATACTATTGTTTATGCTGTGCCTGTTTCTAGCGAGCTTGCTAAGCAGATCTTACGATCAAAAGTTGGAGTCGTGTGGCACACAGAGTACTCAGGCGACTCATTTGAAAATTTAAAGGCTAAGTTTAATGTGGACATTGCATCGAAGTTAAAACCAACAAATGATGTTTGGTTTACGGATGCGGTGTATCGCGATCTCAGTGGTACAGCAACAATGACTGCTGCAGAGACAGAACAAGTAACAAAAATTCTTTCTGAGATTGGTAAAATCTTTAGAGCAACAAGACCAGCAACATTTTCTGGGATAACGGATAATGACGAACTGCTTGAGTTGGTCAAGACATATAATAACACAAAGATTCGTGCTGGACAAAAGATAGGTAATGTAAGCAGCCATGTTAATGGTTTGGTTAATTGGATTACAGACAAGTATCATAAAAAGATTGATTCAATGAAAACGGAGAAGGGTAAACTGACTTGGCAGCAGAAGCGCAAGGATGTTATTAAGTATTTCTCTAATACACCAAAATCACAAATTGAGAATCTATTTCGTATGATGGACCTTATGGTTGAAGCAAAATCGATACTTCTCAAAAAACTAAATAATATACAGAGTTTAAGAACTTTCTTGTCAACAAAGGATGGCTTCAAAGTCACAGGACAAGAAGGTTTTGTTGTAGCTGATCGTTTTGGTAAAAATGCGGTTAAATTAGTTGATAGATTAGAATTCTCATATGCTAACTTTAGCAGCGAGATTAAAAAAGGCTGGGAAAAATAATGGCACAATATCGCAAAGATACCTATCAATATCTTGCTGATGGTAAAACAATCTTTGAAGTTGTAATGATGGCTGACCAATATGGTAATCTTGTTGGTCCTGCTAATCCTTCAGGAATGTCTGTTGATGCATTTGGTAGAGCAAGAGTAAGTGAGCCATTTACATTGTTTGATAGTTTTAATCGTTATCAGCTTTCTGACGATTTTAATACATCCAATACAGCAACAGCAACATTTGAATTTTCCAATACTGATAACGCCTCGGTTGATCTAACAGTAGATACGACCGATGGTGCGCATGTGTATAGAGAAACAAAAAAGGTATTTGCATACCAGCCAGGTAAGTCATTACAAATCTTTAATACATTTTCATTCAATCAACCAAAGACGAATCTACGTCAGAGAGTAGGATACTTCTCCGTAGAGGATGGTATATATCTTGAACAAGATGATTCAGATGTTTATTTTGTTAAACGATCAACGTCTAGTGGTTCTACAACAAACACAAGAATTGCCCAAACAAGTTGGAATGTAGATCAACTTGACGGTAATGGTCCTTCTGGAAAAACATTAGATCTAACGAAATCTCAAATTATGTTTTCAGATATTGAATGGCTTGGTCTGGGAACCGTTAGAGTGGGTTTTGTTATTGATGGTCAACTTATTCATTGTCATTCATTCCATCACGCTAATCTTGTTACAGCTCCTTACATGCAGACTGCATGTCTTCCAGTAAGATATGAAATTGAAAACACAGGAACAACGTCAACACAAAGTACGTTAAAGCAAGTTTGTTCATCGGTAATGTCCGAGGGTGGTTATCAGCTAAATGGTGAACCACGTTCTGTTGGTAATGGGATTCTAACAGCTGATCTTAAAGATGCACCAACTGCTGGAACGTTCGTCCCTGTTGTAGCAATACGATTGAAGTCTGATCGATTAGATGCGATTGTCGTACCAAAAGATATTAGTTTTTTGGCTGTTGGTAATAACACAAGAGCGGCATATAGAATATACAATGGAAACGTTACTCTTGGTGGAAATACAACGTTTGTTTCAGCTGGTAGTGACTCGAACGTTGAATATAATCTTACAGCAAACACAATTTCAGGTGGTACAGTACTTAAAGAAGGTTATGTTGGTGTAACCAACCAATCAGTATCAACAATTAATCTGGCTGATGGACAATTTAATTATCAGCTATCAAGAAATTCATTTACTTCAACACCAGAGATGTTTGTTCTTGCATTCACAGGTGCTGCCAATGGTGATGATGCAGCTGGTTCAATTTCGTGGGAAGAAATAACTTAACAAAATAAGGGTTTGTTATGGTTACGCAAGATGTTTTAATGGTCGCAAGTGGTTTGTCAGCCAAACGTGTTAATGAGATTAATTTATCGAAATTCACGTATATCGTTGGAATTAATAATGGCTGGATGGCCGTTAGTAAAAAGTGGACGCATTGGATCAAATCAACAGACTTTGTTGGCAACCATGCAGATAAAGAAGAACCTCTTTATGCCAAAGAGCAAATAATAGTCGATAACTATAACAACGATCTCAAACAATTTGGTGGAATTAGACAGTGTGGTTATTCAATCACGCTATGTTCGTCATATTGGGTGCTAGCAAATTTAAAACCTAAAAGAATGTTTTACCTTGGTGCAGATATGAATTATGTTCCTACGAAGGATGGCTCGACACATATCTATGGGGTAGGTAATGATATTAAAAAACATGGAGTTCCTGACCCAGATAGAATGATTAAGCAACATGGTAATGAAAGACCTGAATATCTTGCAGAGATCTATATGAGATTTCATGACATTGCAAAAGAAAAAGGAACTAAAGTATTTAATCTTTCAGGAATGAAAGAGGGTGTCCGTCTTCCATTTCCTATGTTTGATATTGAACAATTCAAATGAATACTGAAAAGATAAAAAAACTTTGTTCGTATAGAGATGTTGGTCATGAGAATGTTGACCAGCTAATGTGGGTTACAGAAGATAAGGGAGCATTTGGCAATGAAAAAGATGGTCCTTTATTTGACTGGATTGAAGGCAAGGACAAGTTTCTACAACATGTAAAACAATTTAATGTTGTTATTCAAGCTGGTGGTAATTGTGGAATGTATCCACGTTTTTATAAAAATTATTTTAAACATGTATATAGTTTTGAGCCAGATGATACCAATTTCTATTGCATGAGTGTTAATTGTACAGGTTCAGGTTATCATTTATATCATGGTGGTATTGGAGATAATATAGGATCTTTGACCTTGGTCAAGCGAGATAACAAGAATGTTGGAACGCATAAGATTCAGGATCAACCTGGAGATGTTAAGATGTATAGAATTGATGATATTAATGTTGAGTACTGTGATTTAATTCATCTGGATATTGAAGGGTTTGAAGAGAGAGCATTAATAGGTGCAAGAAGAACAATCGAAAAGTTTTTTCCTGTTATTATTACTGAACGTGCAAGAGGAAAAGATTGGTTAGCAAAGTATGGTTATGTGGAAAAGTATAAACTAAAAATGGATAGTGTGTTTGTAAGAGATGAGCCTAAAACTAACATATAATATCACGCAATGGGATAAGTTAAAATTAAACTATTGGGGTATACCTAAGTGTGGTAATACCTCTGTCAAATATGGTTTAATTCAAAAAACAGATCCATCAAAAATACAGCAATTAGACAATCAAGCAGATGACTGGGTGCACCAAGAATCGAGAGCAAAGTATATCACAAAACAATCAGCGTTAGATAATGGTTATACAAACTTCACAATCATTAGACATCCATATCAAAGGGTAATCTCATTATACAAAGACTTTGGTTTGCGTAGGTCGAATAGAAAGCTATTGCCAAATGCTGATCAGAGCCGTGTTGATGACCTTGATTATTTTATTAATCATATCATAGGTAAAAGTACTGATAGTGATAACATTCATATAAAAAGCATGTGCTATTTTGTTTGTGAAAATAACCAACCCCTATTTCCAAACGTAATTGATATTACACAAATGTCTGATTTTCTTTTGCAGTATGGTGTTGATGTTGTGTCAATAAATACTATTGACAAACAGGTTCAGTTATCTGAGCAACACAAACAAGTAATCTACAATAGATATAAGCAGGACTTCGACGCATTTAATTATGCAAGATAAGGCGGTTAGTAATGAACAAGCAGATTGCAATACGTATGCGTCCACCAACACAAATTGCCCAAGTTGAAAATCTTGCTGTACTTTTTAATACTCTATGTTCAAATTTACAGCAAAACTATCAAGTATATTCATCTGTGGGTAATGGATTTACTATCAGCCTAGAATATCATGCTAAAAACTTTGACGATCCAAGAATAATTGATTACAAAGTAAGCCATATTAATAGTTTGTTTTATTTTGGTAATAATGGGTTTTCTGGGTTTGGCGATCTAGCAACAAAAGATGTTTTGGATTATGATAATTGTGAAAATTTTTATGATCAACACGTACTTCCATTATTCGACAACTACGTTTCAAAACATGAACAACCTGTCGGCGTATCTGAGCTACTGCCAGAAACATATTTCCTCGTCACGTTGCAAATACCGACAGATGTTGTTATGCAATTGAAAGCAATTGAAACAGAAGAGATGCTTGAACGAGTGATTGCTGTAGGCAGACAATTAAATGTACCTGTTATTGTTAAACGTCATCCAAAAGATAAAACACAACAAACTGATAAGATGTTACGTCAATTTAAAAAAGACATAATCCTTACTGAAGGTAATATAATGACACTGATTGATAATGCAGCTGCTGTGTTTACAATAAACTCAGGGACAGGGTTTGAGGCACTACTTAAATTAAAAAAAGTATTTACATTTGGTATGACAGATTATAACCAAGCATGTTTTAATAATTATGATAAAAAACAAATTATTGAAGCAATTTGGAAACCGACAGATACAACAAAGATCAAAGCATTTCTGCAAGGCTATTGGAGTAATATGATTAACATTAATGATCCAAACTGGTATCAAAAATGTGAAAGACTAATACAAAAAAGACTAGTAGAACTTAGCAACAGGAAGTAATATGAATATTAAGATTCTAATCATGGGATTACCTGGTTCTGGTAAAACTTGGTTTGCGGAACGTTTGCAGAAGCACTTGGACTGTGCATGGTATAATGCAGATAAAGTTAGAGAGTTAGCTAATGATTGGGACTTTACCGAACAAGGTCGATTCAGACAAGCACAAAGAATGAAATCACTTGCTGACTTTGAAAAGTTTCATGGTAGAACGGTGATCTGTGATTTTGTTTGCCCACTTGAAGAAACAAGAAAGACATTTCAAGCAGACTTTGTTATTTTTATGAATACAATTCAAAAAGGTCGGTTTGAAGATACAAATAAAATATTTGAAAAACCATCATCATATCACATTGAAGTAACATATCATTGGACAGAAGAAGAAGTAGAAGATTTTGCAAATCTGTTGAAAGAGGATTATTATGTTTGATTGGGAGAAACCGTCTGTACAGATGCTTGGTAGATGGCAGCCATGGCATAAAGGACACATGGAATTATTTAAGAAGGCACATGCTATAACAGGTCAGGTTGTTATTATGTGTCGTACTGTACCAAGAGATAAAGAAGCAAATCAAAGAGTGCCAGGGCAAGATGATAATCCTTTTGACTTCCAACAAGTAAAACATAACATTTTAGAAGCAATGAAAGCAGAAGGTTTTAAATATCAACAAGATTATATTATTTTGCAAGTACCAAACATTGTTGATATTTCTTACGGAAGAGGTGTAGGCTATACGTTCACAGAGCACGATCTTGGAGAACAAATACATCAAATTTCTGCAACAAAGATTCGTGCACAAATGAGAAAAGATGGTAAGTTATGATTTGGTTGTATCAAAAAATTAAATATTGGTTATGGAAGAGAAAAAGGCTTAAACAGATCGCAAAAGATGATCCGTTTATATACGATTAATGGTTACATGGGGTATTGTTGGTGGTAGCCATGATGCAAGTGTGGCTGTCTTTGAAAACGACCAACTAATTGATTTTGTTTTAATGCGAGATAAAGATCTCAAGCAAGATCAAATTAATAATCTGTCTGCAATGTATGGTAAACCGTTACATGTTGTCTGGTATGAATATCCTTGGCTAAAATCTATTCGACAGTTATATGCAGGTCAAGGATTCAAATGCTTTGACGTTAACCGTTATCTAAAAAGTTATGATATCAAAGCAACGGTAACATATACGAAACATCACCTCAGTCACGCAGCCTATGCATATTACACACAACCACACGATCGGTGTGCTGTTATTGTTATTGATAGTATTGGTGAGTTTGAAACAACAACTGTATGGCGCGGTAAAAACAATAGATTGCGAAAGATATATACACGTAGATATCCAGACAGCCTTGGTTTGTTTTACAGTGCAATGACGCAGCGCTGTGGCTTAGTCGCACAACAAGATGAAGGTAAGATGTATGATATCAAAGGTGACCCAGATAGATATTATAATGATATCAAGCAGTTAAGAAAACTAAACCTACATAGAGGTTGTCGTTACTGGAATGTTGATGCTAATAGTAACGATATTGCAGCTGCAACACAAAAGATATTTGAAGAAGAAATTAATATTTTAGTTGATATTGCAAAGGTAGATAATCTTGCATTTGCTGGTGGTTGTGCATTAAATAAATATATACAGACGCTTGGTTACGTCCCTCCAAATCCAGGTGATGCAGGTTCTTCCATTGGAGCAGTGTTGGCAAAAACACAAACGAGGATTACATTATGACCAAAGAGGAATTGATTCTTTACTCACCATATCCAGAATGGATCAATCAAGAAATAAAATGGTTACCAAAAGATGATAATCTTACATATAAAAATCATCTTGGCAGATCAGATACATGTAAAAAATTAAGAGAAAATGGTTGGTTAACAAATAGTTTTACATATAACTTTGATAGTAGAGGTTTTAGAATACCAAGTAGCTATAATAAAATTGATACTTTTGATAAGGATATTTTATTTATTGGTGAAAGTAATGTGTGTGGAATCGGACTACCATGGGAAGAAACTTTTGCTATCAAAGTAGCAAAAAAATTGCAAATGAATCCAATTCTGTGTGCAAGAGGGGGCGTTTCAATAAATACTTGTTTTAGATATGCCTCATATTGGACTAAAATAATTAAACCTACTATTGTATTCTTACTTATTCCACCATCGATGAGATTTGATATGATCGTTCGTCAACAGGATAAATCAAAAATACTCTTTGGTACAAATGGTAATTTATCAAGGAAAACATATATTAATGTAAAAAACGATTGGTTTAATAATTTCTTTGAGAAATGGGCAATAAATCAAGACAATGGAATTTTTAACAATAAATCAAATACACTTGCAATTGAAAAAATTGCCGAGCAAAATAACTGTAAGTTTGTAGCAATCTCTATGGCAGATTTACATAGTGAAACAAAAAATATTTTTGCGGCACAAGGAAAACAACACGATTGGGCAAGAGATTTAGCACATTGGGGTAAGCAATCAAATGATATTTTTTGTGATATTGTATTAGAAAAAATAGCATGAGCAATACTTACTGTACAGCACTATTCAATCACATATATTTAAACAATGGTGGTAAATATAAACTTTGTTGTGATGCAGGATTAAGTGAAGAAAAAATCTCGACAGCATCAACACCTTTTGAATATTTTCTTAGTGAAGAAATGGAGGAAAAAAGAAATAAAGTATTGTGTGGTGAGAAGTTAACTGAATGTAGAGGGTGTTATCGAAAAGAAGAAATGGGTTATAAATCACCTAGACAATGGAGATTTAAATCTGATAACATTAAAATAACTGAAGTAGGTAATGTTGAATTAAAGCTAAGAATGTGGGGCAATCATTGCAATCTTGCATGCTACACCTGTTTTCCGCATAATAGTTCTACAAGAGCAGCAGAACTTAAAGAAATTGGAAAGGGTTATTATGAGCGATTTAATAGGATGGATTATGAAAAACCACCTTCACCAAAACAGTATGATCGTATTGTAGAGGATATTTTGAACAACATTCATCTTGTAGAATCTATCATAATCACTGGTGGAGAGCCACTGCTTTTACCCAGACAATTTAAGTTTATAGATGCCATACCAGAAGAGCATGCTAAAAGAATTTCAATTACATACATAACAAACTTTACGAGCTTGTGGTATAAGGACATCTACTTCTTAGATAAGGTAAGAAGGTTTAAGGGTGTATTTTTTAGCATATCATGTGATCATTACCAGGATAAGTTATCCTATATTAGGTATCCTATTAATATTAAACAGTTTGAATCAAATCTTAGGATCCTCAAACAAGAAATGACAGAAAATAAAATGTTTGATGGTGCAATCTCAATTACAGCATCAATATTGAATGCTGAAGATTTGGATGATATTATTCGATATTATGAGAATAATTTTGGACTTAATGCAGGGATCGGTGCTGTTGTAGATCGTCCTAATGAATTTGCTATACGTAATCATATTAAAAAAGAGCAATTAATATCCAAATATCGTGGACGAGTGGGTAAAGGTTTTGATCAAGTAAATGGACAACTCGCTAAGCCTCACGAGGCTGGTATGTGGAACAAGGCTATAGATTTCTTTAATGATTTAGATCAACATAGAGGAATAAAATATAAGGACATGTGGCCAGATTATGATTACGTTGATCCTTGAATAGTTAATATTCAACTAACATAAATATAAACACAACTTATTTCTTGGGTGGGTTATGGAAAATCAAGACAAAAAGTCAAAGAAGACGCTGGACAAGTCAGAAAAAGAAAAACAGAAAGGCCGGACGATGACTGGCCAGCCTGTAACTCAAATTGACGTCAATCCAGAAACTGATGGTAGCATTTCTGAGGCCGTTGGCCGTACAGCTGTTGTTACTTGGGGACGTATGAATCCACCAACTGTTGGACATCAGCGTTTGGTTGATAAAGTTGTTGATACTGCTCGTAAAATGCGTGCAATTCCACATATCTTCCTAACACATACTCAAGATAAGAAAAAGAATCCATTAACATATGCAGATAAAATCAGGCTCGCTAAGAAAGCATTTGGCAGCATCGTTAAAACAACAAATGCTAAAACATTAATTGAGCTAATGAAAAAGCTAGAAAACAAATACGAAAATGTTGTACTCGTAGCTGGCTCTGATAGAGTTAAAGAGTTTGATACACTACTGAACAAGTATAACGGTAAAGAGTACAACTTTGATAATATTCAAGTTGTTTCTGCGGGTGAACGAGATCCAGATGCAGAAGGTGTATCCGGGATGTCAGCTTCTAAGATGCGAGCAGCTGTCAAAGACGATAATATAGATCGGTTTAAAAACGGTCTTCCTGCCAAACTAAAAGCCCATGCACAAGAAATGTTTGATTTGATTAAAGCTGGGATGCAAATTGCTGAAGAGTTGGAAGCGGAAGGTGTTCTTGAACTGAGTGAAGGGATGAGTGTTGCTCAGCGTATGAAGCGCAAGCAAATAATGAGACGTTATAAAGCTCGTATAGGCCTGGCAAGAAAAAGGGCCATGAGAAGAAAAGCAAGTATGTCAACTCTTCGTCGTCGTGCCCGTAAACAAGCAATTAAAAAAGTAAAAACAAGGATAGCTGGTGGCCGTGATATAGCACATCTTTCAGCTGGAGAAAAATCCAGAATTGAAGATATGGTAAAAAGAAAAAGAAAACTAGTCGCTCGCCTTACAACAAAGATGGTTAAAGATGCTCGCAAAAGAGATGCTGAACGTCAAAGAGCACAATTCAAAGAGCAAACAACACGGCAAGATCCTGATATTGAATCTCGCAAGGGCACACAACCAGCAAGATACCATAAAGGACTTGCACCATCAACAAAAGCTGCACGTGATGCACAGTTTAAGAAACAAACAAAAATGGCATCAGATGATCCACGTGCTTACAAACCTGCGCCAGGTGACAAGGAAGCTGAAACAAGAGCTTCTAAGTACACAAAGACCTATAAGCAGATGTTTGGTAAAAAGAAAGAAGCGTATGGCGATATGGACTGGGGTACTGATAGTCTTCGCAAGAAGTATCAGAAAGATACCCCAGGCCAGCAAGTCAATGAGATTGCTCCAGCAATTGCTCATGCAGCACGTGTTGCTGCTCCTGCAATAACCAAGATTGGACATTCACTTTCAAAAAATCCTGGTGGTACACCATCAACTGCTGCTGCCGATGCTGCATATAAAAGAGCAAAGCAAGTTAATACACCATATAAAAGTATGGGATCTAATTCAGCAGGTAAGAGCCCACTAGATAAAATTAAAACAGGTAAGGTCCGCAACATTAATCTTCCAATTAATGATTCTATTGAAGAACAAGATCTCGCTAAACAAAAGAAACAACAACATAAGATGGAAGTTCAGAGATTGAAGGCCAAGCACGATCGGGAAATGGATCGTGCTCGTCTTGCTGATGCAAGATTCAAAAACAGACAAGAAGATTTTTCGATGTTTAGAGAGAGCTATAATAAATGGATACACAAACAGCCAGTTGAATATGCTAAGCATTTAGAAAAGACGTTTGGAAGTCCTGATGAAATTACTAACAGCCAACTTTGTTGGTTTGCCAAAGATGGTTTTAAACGAATAGTAATAAAAGATGAATATGTTCTTCATAGTTCGCCAGCCCCTCACTATGATTTTATTTACTGCTATATAGATCTTCAAGTTCCTAAGACACTTGCAGATGATCTGGCTATGTCAAGTGGTAGTATATTGATTGACTTTTTAAAGGGAGAAGTTGGAGCTCGTTGTGGTTCTATTACTGCAAACGCCACAACATTAAATTATGTAATGGATGTTGTTTCCGGTAGAGTAGCACCTAGTAAACAAGAATATGAAAGAAGAATACTTGAAATGCAACAAATGTTTGACAATGGTGAAAAATATTCTTTAGAGTGGTGGTCAGATGAAACAAACGATGCTGACCCTGAAAATCCTTATTATTTAGAAGAAAGTATACAAGAAGATTTTTCAATTGATGAGGCACTAGAGTTTGTTGCTCTTGTTGAGGGAGAACTTAGTGAGAGCAAAGCAGCACTGCAAAAGAAAGCACAAGCCTCTGGTGAATCTTATGCAACGCTGAAAAAAGTATATGATAGAGGCGTTGCAGCCTGGAGAACAGGACATCGTCCTGGAACAACACCAGCGCAATGGGGTATGGCAAGAGTAAATGCTTTTATTGTAAAAAAGAAAAAAGGTGGTCTAAACCACGATAAGGATCTCGCATAATGAAATCATATAAGCAATTTATCGAAGAAACTAACACAGAAAAAAGACGTAAAGTTCGTAATGTCGGCCGACCAGATGATAAAAGAAAAGATGACGTGGAAATGAACCGTCAGGATCAAATTCAAGATATCTTGGATGAATAAGTAATGGCAGAAGTAAAAAAGTATGGCCTTACTAGACTTGGCTCTAAACCTGGAAAGTTTAAAAGGCTTGTTAAAAAACATCTTGGATCCAAAGCTGCAGAGAAAATTGATGGATCTGATGGCGATAAAATAATGGCAATTGCCAAAAAGCAAAACAATACAAATTTATATAAACAAGGTTCATTTATTAAAAACTTTTACGGAAAAGAGGAAGTCATGAACGAAGATAAAGATTACGAAGGCGACATGGCAAAAGCCCAACTTGACGCAATTGCTGATAAAGCTAGCGAACTTTCTGATATGCTTGATGATGAAGATGAGCTTGAAGCCTGGGTCCAATCAAAAATTACAAAAGCAAAAGATTACATTAATGCTGTGTATGACAACATGATGTACGACGACGATGAGGATGACGAGGTTGACGAACCTCAACAAATGGATGAAGAAGCTGATTATAAAGTAAATGTTGAAGGTCTTCCAACATTTTTCATGACTGGTAGCAGCGCAGAAGATATTAAAAAGAAACTTCGGATGATGCTAAAGAAGTCAGACATGATCCAATCTGTTGATCGTGTTACCAAAGCAGATGTTAAAAAAGCATTTCGCATGAAGGGTATGGGTAAAGACGAAGAAATTAATGAGGCTCGTCGTGGCCGCCCATCTTCCGATCAAGAAGATGGAATGGAAAACCTGATGATTCAGTTGAATAAAGTGATCACACTTCGTGGACAAAAGCCAGTTGAATTTGCTAATGGCAAAAAAGTAACAATGAGACCACAAACAGCTCAGATGGTTCTTAACAAAATCAAAGGCACTAAAGATGGTGCCAAGAGACAACAAATGATGAATCAGATGGCCAAATCCCCAGAAGATATGAAAGCTGTTATGCGTGAGCAAGTTGAGCTGACAGAAGAACAGATTACTGTAGGTGATTATCAAACAAAGAACTTTGATATCTGTCCTTCAGCTGTTTCGTTGTATAAAAAACTTGAACCAAATGATCTTGTTATTCGTACTGCAAAGATGCATGATATTCTTTTTGGTATGGAGAAGAAGGCAATTGAAGCTGATACAGCTACTAAAGATGAAGTCGATGCCGCACAGAAGCTAGCCGATCAAATCATGAAAATGGCCAAAATGATGGGTAAAGAAGAAGAGCATAATTATGTTCAAAGCCATGTTGATAAAATGAAACAACTTGCTGGAATGCAGGAAGCTCTTGATCCTGTTAACAAAAAAGCAGTTAAGAAGGATTTTGATGATCGTATGGATAAAGACATCGACAATGATGGTGACGTTGATGCATCTGATCGTTATTTACATAAGCGGAGAAAAGCCGTTACAAAAGCAATTCACGCTGTAAAGAAAAACAATAAATAAAGTAGAAACATTTCTATAAAAGGAGAAGTAAAATGGCTCTTTGGGGCAAGTTCGACGACAAAACGTCTACAGGAACCGTTGCTATTGCTGCAAACGGTCTTGTAACTGGTACATCAACCGTCTTTGATAATGAAGCACAGGTTGGTGATTATATTCGTGTAAGCGATGAAGATTATCTAATCGTATCAATTACATCAAATACACAAGCACAAGTAATTGCTGGTACAGTTGGTGCTACGCTAAGTGCAGTTTCACCAGCAGCTGCTTATGCTCTTTCAGAAAAACCAAAGTATGTAACAACTGCCGAAGGTAAGTCTGCTACACATGGTATTCCTGAGATTGTATACGGTGCATCAAATGCGGAAGTTGGTGTTGCTCAAGGTGGTATCGCAACAATTACAATTGGCGATGCTGGTACAGGCTATGACAGCACAGCTAATGACGCGCTTGTAATTACAGGTGGTGGTGGTTCTGGTGCAACTGCTACATTTGCTAACGATGCATCTGGTAACATTGTTTCTGTTGCAATTACTGCTTTTGGTTCTGGTTTCACATCCGTACCTACAGTAACAGTTAACACCACAGGTACCAATGGCAATACTGCTGTTGCCAATAGTGCTGTACTTACTGCAACGATTTCTGGTGCTGCTGGTGCTGGTATTGCTCATGCAGGTTGGGTACGTAGAGTTGAAGGAACAGGTGGTCGTGCTGGCCGCGTGCAATATGAAACTCTTGTGGCTTCCTCTTCTATCGCTGGTGATGCTGAGGATGATTCAGAACTTCCTGATTCTTAATAAATTGAAGGTGTACCACTATGGCTACTAAAATTACTGGGTTAACTGCGCTTACAGATATATCAAATGATGACCTCTTTGTCGTTGTTAATGATCCTAGTGGTACACCTGCTACACGCAAAATTACTGTTGGTAATTTGTTTGGTAACGTATCAATGAATGTTGCTGTTACTGGCACTACAACACTGACAGGTAATACTACAACAACAAATTTACATATTACATACGACACAACACCAATTTCTTCGACAGATGCTGTCACTAAGGGTAAAATTTGGTTTGACTCAAACTACATTTATGTTGCAACAGCTAATAGTAATATAAAAAGAGTAGCCCTGCAAGCGTTCTAATAGGGAATAACGATGTCTGAGAGTTTCGAAACCAAACTTGCGCTTCTAGAGCGAGATATTGATGACATTACTGATGTTTTCAATAAGCTGGATGAAACTGTAACTAAATTACATGAAGTTGCAGAGCATCTAAGTAAGCTCGTTGCCCTACACGAAGAAAGAATTGAGCGTGTGCATAAAGAAATGTCTGATATACGTGAAGAGATCGGAATGCTAAAAACAACAATAAAAAATTATGACAGGCTAAAGTGGATGATTATGGGTGGTGCTGCTGTTCTTGGTTATATCCTTGCTAAAGCTGATGTCTTTAGTAAGACAATATTCTAATGAAGCTCGACGAATCAAACTTTATTCTCTTCGCTGCAAAATATTATGAGAACACACAGTGTTTCGATGATGGTGAATTCTTTGAAGATTTAAATAAAATTAAATACATCAAGCGATTGCTCCGCAAATATCACGAAACAGGTGATATTAAAGAAAGATTAATTCTCAACCATATTATAGTATTAAATAATGTTTTTGGTCCACATGCGACACCAAGACTGTTGTTTCTTAAACTAGAAGGGTATGAAAGTTATATCAAGCCATTCTTATTGTTTCTTCATATTATGCCAAATACAATTGAGTCAATTGGGTATAATGGACGAACTATAAATAGTGTCGATATTGAACCAGATGCCCACATTGTAGAAAAGCTAAGCAAGATATGATTGTTGATATTTTTCTCGTATACCATTTTCTCAAGCGCCTTGTAACACCATTCAAAGAATGGGACGCGTACAAGCTCGGTATTATTGATCAGGATGGTAAAGTACTAAAAAAACGTAGAGAGCTAAAGACGGCTGAAGAAAAGAAGTCTTGGCAACATTTTGATGTAATGATTGCCAATCTTAAAAAACTTCTTGGAAAGATCCCAGGCGGTAAATCCCGCATAGCTTCTTGGGCTGCTGCTCTTCTTTTATTAAGAGAACATCAAAATAATCAGCAAGGTATCTTAACTGAAGAGATTGATCAGCAATCGCTTGAACAGCAGCTATATGATTTGATTGAGCAGCTGGAGAAAGAAGAGATAGCAAATGTTGGTGCTAACGTTGCTGGTATTGGTCAAGGTCCACAAGGAGAGCCTGGACTAACTGCAAAACAAATGAAAAAGTATAAGAAGAAGAATAAAGAAATGGCACCACGCAGACTTTCTTTTGCCGAACATACTGCACATGTTATTGATCAGAAATGTGAATGCAACGATCTTTATGAAGATCTTGTTGTAGAAGAAGCTGAGTATGAAGGAAGAAAAGTAAAGCTGAACGACCCAATCAGGACAAGCGAAGATCCAAATAAAAAATTCAAAGTATATGTTCGCAACGATAAAGGTAATGTTGTTGTAGTACGTTTTGGTGATCCAAACCTTTCAATCAAGAGAGACGATCCAGATCGTCGTAGATCGTTCCGTGCAAGACACAAATGTGACAATCCAGGACCAAAGTGGAAGCCTCGTTATTGGAGCTGCTATCAGTGGAGACCTGGCGCAAAGGTCGATAATTAATCTGTTGACAAATATTCCAGTAGTAGTATAATCAAGCCTATTGCTATAAAGGTTTAGATTATGAATACATTATGGATTGATAAGAAGTATGCTGGTATTGTTAGCAACCAGCTTGAAAGATTTAAGCTAACATCTCAAAATCCCTACTCAGCAAGATTTAGATGCTTCTATTGTGGAGACAGTCAAAAGTCTGCATTAAAGACACGTGGTAATCTATTTGAGCATAAGGGTAAGATATTCTTTAAGTGTTTTAATTGTGGTGCTAGTGCTACATTAAATAAAGTTTTATATGATGTTAATCCAACATTATTTAAAGAGTATAAGTTAGAAGTACTTAAAGAAAGTGGTGAACCAGAACAACCTGGGTTTAAGCCACAGATAGAAAGTTTTGGTAAGAGACGTGCAGATAAGTTTCAACCACTATCAAAACTAAAAAAGATATCACAACTATCTAATGATCATCCTGCTAAACGTTACATTGCAAGGCGACAAATACCTGTCGATAAACACTTTGCAATATATTTTTGTCCTAAATTTTATCAGTGGATCAATACAATCATTCCACAGAAATTTGGTGATGGTGCATTACTACGTGATGGGCCAAGAATAGTTATTCCATTTATAGATCAAGAAGGCTATGTGTTTGGTGTACAAGGACGTGCATTAGGTAATACAGAACCACGTTATATAACTATTATGTTTGATGAGAATAAACCTAAAGTATTTGGTTTAGATACTGTTGACAAATCCAATACAGTGTATATAGTAGAAGGTCCTATTGATAGTTTATTCCTACCTAATGCTCTAGCATTTGCAGGCTCAGATGGTCAACTTGATAAATTTACAAATAAAAATAATAGTATAATTGTTATGGATAATGAACCAAGAAGCGTTGAGATAGTTTCTAAGATTTATAAATATGCTGACCAAGGATACACTGTATGTATCTGGCCTACTACTATTGAGCAAAAAGATATTAATGACATGATCCTGTCGGGTATTGACGCCAAACAGGTACAGTCTATTATTGACTGCAATTCATATAATGGCCT
>JACLAD010012169.1_pt1 | contig 24197 bp, 21 predicted proteins | sample 8027901 | NCBI WGS metagenome assembly JACLAD01 (sample SAMN15725071, study PRJNA655200) | protist metagenome | isolation source: fluorescence activated cell sorting (FACS) single amplified genomes of... | place: Spain: Blaines Bay Microbial Observatory, Mediterranean Sea | collected 2016-07-05 | reverse complement strand
AGACCGGGCTGGTCGACAGCGCGGGCCGGGTGCTCGCGCGCTGGGACGACATCGTCGGCATCGAGCGGAGCAGCTTCTCGCTGCGCCCGTCCAACGGCTTCACCCTGCGGCTGGCCCGGCCCGGCGCGCGCGCCTGGCAGCCGGGCATGTGGTGGCGGCTCGGCCACCGCTTGGGCGTCGGCGGCGTCACCCCGGCGCGCGAAACCCGCGCCATGGCCGAGGCGATCGAGCTTCGGCTCGCCGACGAGATGCTGGAGCGGGCGCTGATCGCGGGCAAGGTGCTGTGCTACGCGCAGGGCTTCGACATGATCGCCGCCGCCTCCGAGCAGTTCGGCTGGACGCTGCCGCTCCCGGCGATCGCCCGGGTCTGGCGCGAGGGCTGCATCATCCGCTCGGCGATGCTCGACGACATGGCCTCGGCGCTGACCGAGGACGAGGACCGCAACCTGATGCTGGCCCCGGTCTTCGCGCGGCACCTGCGCGAGGGGCATGTCGCGCTGCGCGAGCTCGTCGCCATCGGCGCGCGCTACGGCCACCCGATGCCGGCGCTCTCCTCGGGGCTGAGCTATTTCGACGCGATGCGCACCGCGCGCGGCACGGCCAACATGATCCAGGCGCAGCGCGACTATTTCGGCGAGCACGGCTTCGAGCGCATCGACGGCATCGAGGACGCGCATGGCCCCTGGCACGGCCACGGCGTCTGACCCTTCATGACGAAAGACGCCGCCCGCTCCTGCGGGCGGCGTCCTGCCGCATCGCCGGGCGCCCCATCGGGCCGCCCGGCTTTTTCATGCGCGGCCTAGCTGTCGAAGGAGGTGCTGAACACGTCCCACAGCACCAGCCCCACGGTGACCGCCAGCACGAGGCCGAGATCGAAGCGCGGGATGTGCCACATCAGGATGCCGAGGAACGCGAGGAAGAAGGCCAGCGCCACATAGGTCATGAGACGGGGGATCATTGCGCGGTCTCCTCTGACAGAAGGCCCTCGAGCCAGCGCGCGGTGCGCAGCAGGCGGGCATCGTCGCCGCGCCGTCCGATGAGCTGCGCGCCCATCGGCAGGCCGGTTTCGGATTGCAGGATCGGCACGGTCACGGCGGGGGTGCCGCACAGCGTCCAGAGCCCGTTGAAGATCGAATCGCCGGTGCTGGCATGGCCCTCGGGCGCGGGGCCGAGCGCGGCGGGGGCGAGAATCGCGTCGCAGCGCTCGAAGATCTCGTCGAGCCCGGCATAGAGCACGTCCGGCCAGTCGAGCGCGGCGATGTAGTCGCGCGCGGGGATCGTCTTGCCCCGGTCGAGTGCTGCGCGCATCTCCTCCGAAAGCCGCTCCCTGCCCCGCTTTTCGTAGGCGTAGAAGGATTTGGCCATCTCGGCGAGATTGATGCGCTCGCGGATCTCGGCGGCTTCGTCGAAGGCGCTCGGCAGCGCGGCTTTGAAACATTGCTCGCCCAGCGCCTCGACCAGCTCCTCGAAACCGGCATGGGTGTCGGCATCCGCCTGCTCCCAGCTTGGCGGGCGCAAAAAGGCCAGTGTCGGGCGCACCGGCGGTGCGGTCATCGCGGTCGCGTGCAGGCGTGGTGCCGGCGCGGGCGCGGTGGCGCGGTCGCCCGCGTCATGGCCGAAGAGCACCTCGGCCAGCAGCGCCGCGTCTTCGACGGTGCGGGCAAAGACGCCGATCGTGTCGAGGCTGGGCGACTGGCTCAGCACGCCGGTCCGGGGGATCGCGCCGAAGCTCGGCTTGAACCCCACCGTGCCGCAGAAGGCGGCGGGCCGGATCACAGAGCCGCCCGTTTGCGTGCCCACCGCGAGCGGCACCATGCCGGCCGCCACCGCCGCCGCCGAGCCCGAGGAGGAGCCGCCCGGCGTGCGCGCCGGGTCGTGCGGGTTGCGGGTCTTGCCGGGATGCATGAAGGCCAGCTCCGCCGTCACCGTCTTGCCGATGATGATGGCGCCCGCCGCGCGCAGCCGCTCGACGAGGGCCGCGTCCTTTTCGGGCACCCTGCCCTCGTCGAGCGGCGTGCCGTTCTGGGTCGGGATCCTGGCGGTGTCGATCACGTCCTTGAGCGCCACCGGCAGCCCGTGCAGCGGCCCCGTCGGCCGCCCGGCCCGGCGCGCGGCGTCGAGCGCCTGCGCCTGCCGGGCGGCGTGATCGCCGTCGAGCCAGGCCCAGGCCTGCACCTGAGGCTCCATTGCCGCGATCCGGTCGAGGCAGGCCTGCACGAGGTCGGTGGCGTCGAGCGCGCCCGAGGCCATCCGGTCGCGCAATTCGCGCGCCGAAAGGTCGAGCATGGCGACATGGCCCTTGGGCATCGGTTTCATGTTCATCTCAGCGCCCATAGAACAGCTCCGGCAGGCCGAAGACCAGTTGCGGGAAGACATAGACCAGCACCATCGACACCATCACCATGGCGAGGAAGGGCAGGATTCCCTTGAAGATCTGCGTCAGCCGCACCTCGGGGGGTGCGATGCCCTTGAGGTAGTAGGCCGACATCGCCATCGGCGGCGTCAGGAAGGAGGTCTGCAGGTTCAGCGCCACGAGGATGCCGAAGAACAGCGGATCGACCCCGAAGATCTCCAGAAGCGGCAGGAAGATCGGCACGAAGATGATGATGATCTCAGACCATTCGAGCGGCCAGCCCAGAAGGAAGATGATGAGCTGCGCGAGGATCAGGAACTGCACCGGCGTCAGGTCGAGCCCGGAAACGAACTCCGAGATCAGGTGCTCGCCGCCCAGATAGGAGAAGACGGAGCTGAAGATGTAGGAGCCGACGAAGAGCCAGCACACCATCGCCGTCGTGCGCACCGTGAGGTAGACGCTTTCGCGCAGCCGCTGGAAGGTCATGGCGCGGTAGATCACCGCCAGCACCATGCCGCCCAGCGCGCCGATCGCCGCCGCCTCGGTCGGCGTGGCAAGGCCGAACAGGATCGAGCCCAGCACCGACAGGATCAGCACCGCCAGCGGGAAGAAGGAGGTGAAGAGCATCCACAGCAGCTTGAGGAAGGGCACGTCCGGCACCTCCTCCCTGGTCGGGCGCGGGGCGACCGAGGGCTGCAGGATCGAGCGGCCGATCACATAGGTGAGGTAGAGCCCGACGAGCACGAGGCCCGGCAGCAGCGCGCCTGCATAGAGCCGCACGATCGAGACGCCCGAGGCCGCCGCATAGACGATCAGCATGATCGAGGGCGGGATCAGGATGCCCAGCGTGCCGCCCGCGCAGATGATGCCGGTCGCGAATGAGGTGTCGTAGCGCGCCTTGAGCATGGCGGGCAGCGCCAGAAGGCCCATCAGCGTCACCACCGCGCCGACGATGCCGGTGGCGGTGGCGAAGAGCGCGCAGGTGATGAGCGCGGCCACGCCCATCGAGCCGGGCACGTTCTTCGAGGCGATGTTGAGCGTGGTGAAGAGCCGGTCGACGATGTTGGCCCGCTCCACGATGTAGCCCATGAAGAGAAACAGCGGGACGGCGGTCAGCACCTCGTTCGACATCACCGTGTAGGTCTGGTTGATGAAGAGGTCGAAGACCCGGTTGTTGAAGAAGCCGTCGATCCAGGCCGATGTGCTCTCCCACCACGAGGCGATCTCGAGATCGAGCCGGTCGTAGTCGCGCCACATGCGGCGGGCATCGAAATAGGCGAAGTAGCCAAAGCCGATGCCGAGCGCCATCAGCGTGAAGGCGATGGGAAAGCCCAGGAAGACAAGGCAGATGAAGACGCCCAGCATCATCAGGGCGATTTGCGGTTCGGTCACGTGCGTGCGCTCCGTATCGGTTCAACGCGGAAGCCGCGCGTCATTTCATGTCCGGGTGGTCGGAGGGGGCGGTCATCTGCTTGATCAGCAGCGCCTCGGTCTCCTCGACATCCTCGGCCGCGGCCAGCCAGACGCCGTCGCGCATCGCAAGGATGCAGCGGAAGAGCTGCGCGAGCCCCTGGATCGCCAGCAGGATGCCCGCCGCGACGATCACCGTCTTGAACTGGTAGATCGGCACGCCCGCGGGGCTGTTGACCGAAACCTCGCCGTATTGCCAGGAGCGGCTTGCGTATTTCCAGCCCGCGAAGACCAGCGCCAGCACGCCGGGAAAGAAGAAGATGATGTAAAGGAGCCCGTCGACCGCGGCCTGCACCCGCACGGGCCAGAGCCGGTAGAGGAAGTCGCCGCGCACATGGCCGCCGCGCGACAGCGTGTAGGCGCCGCCGAGCATGAACAATGTGCCGTACATGATGAAGGAGATGTCGAGCGCCCATGGCGTGGGCGAGCCCAGCACGTAGCGCACGAAGACCTCGTAGCTGACCCCGAAGGTCATCAGCACGATGAGCCAGCCGAAGACCTTGCCGAAGGCGGCGGAAAGGGCGTCGGCGAATTTGATGTATCCGAGCATTCGCGTCCCGTATCGATGAGGGCCCGGCGACGCGGTGGCGCCGCCGGGCGGTCAGGTCCGGCTCAGAGCGCCAGCTTGCCCGGGTAGTAGTGCTCGTAGGCGAGCTGGTAGTCGGGCGAGTTCATCAGCGTGTAGTAGGTCACGCGTTCGACCCATTCGCGCTGGCTGTCGAGCACGCGCTTCATGAAGTCGTCCTGCTCCAGCTCGGGGATCAGCGCGTCCCAGGCGTCGAGCTGGGCCGAGAGGATCGCCTGCGGCGTGCGGTGCACGGTGACGCCGCTTTCCGAAAGCTTCTGCAGGTCGCGCGAATACTGGTCGAGCGCGGTCGCGGAGTTCGCGGTCGAGGCCGCCTCCACCGCGTGGCGCATGATCGCCTGCAGGTCGGGGTCGAGGCTTTCGAGGAAGCTCTTGGAGAACAGGAACTCGAAGCTCTCGGAGGCCTGGTGGTAGGACGACAGGTAGTAGTTCTTGGCCACGTCCTGCGCGCCGAAGCGGCTGTCGGAGGTCGGGTTGTTGAACTCGAAGGCGTCGATCACGCCGCGCTCCATGGCCGGCACGATCTCGCCGCCCGGCAGCTGCGCCACCGACATGCCCATCGACTGCATCAGGTCGGCCGCAAGGCCCACGGTGCGGTATTTCAGGCCCTTGATGTCATCGACCGAGGCGACCTCGTTCTTGAACCAGCCGAAGGGCTGCGCCGGCATCGGGAAGCCCAGCATGCCTTCGACGTCGAGCCCCATCGTGTCCATCAGCTCGGCGTAGAACTCGCGCCCGCCGCCGGCATAGAACCAGCCGAGCATGGTGTCGGCCGAGCCGCCGAAGACGGGGCCGGTGCCGAACAGCGAGGCGGCCTTGTTCTTGCCGTACCAGTAGACCGGCACCGAATGGGCCATGTCGATCAGACCGTCGCTGACCGCGTCCATCACCTGGAAGGCCGCGACAACGGCGCCCGCGGGCAGCACGTCGACCTTGAGCCTTCCGCCCGACATCGCCTCGACGCGGTCGGCATAGGCCTGCGCCATCTCCTGCCAGATGTCCGAGGCGGGCCAGGACGTCTGCAGCTTCACCACGATCGGGCTCTGGGCCAGCACGGCGGGCGCGGCGAGACCGCCGGCCGCGGTGACGCCCGCGCCGAGCGCACCGCGGCGCAGGAACGAACGCCGCGACACCTGCGCGGTCTTCTTAGGGGTAACTGTCATGAACTCCTCCCAGATGTTCGATTGGGCCGGCGCTCCCCCGCGCGGCCTCCCCGATCATTCCGTCTCGGGGCGTCAAAGGCAACTGGTAATTATTCTTGACCACTTCGGCGGCAGGGCTGAACGATGATCGGGCGGCCCGCCTTGCTCCCGCGGCCCTGCCGGATATATCTGTCTGGCTTGAGATTTTTCGAGGGACGGTTCCATGGGCGTCGATGTCAGCGAGATCTTCGACAAGGCCCCCACGGCCTACATGCTGCTCGATCGCGAGTTGCGCTTCGTCTGGGCGAACCGCGCCTATTACGATGTGCTGGGCAGAGCGCCCGAAGAGATCCTCGGGCGTGTCGTGACCGAGGTGTTCCCGGCCAAGGGCGAGGCCGAGGCAATGCTGCAGGCCTCGTTCGACAGGGTGTTTTCCCTGGGGCGGACCGATCACCTGCCGCTGATCCCCTACCCGATCGCCACCGCCGACGGCGCCGTCGCGCACCGCTACTGGAGCGCGACCCATACGCCGATCCTGAATGACGCGGGAGAGGTGGCATACCTGCTGCAGAACACGCAGGACGTGACCGACCTCTACATGAAGGCGCATCGCGGCGCGGCGGCGGACCGCCCCGCCGCCGGCTCCGCCCCCGAGAACGGCGTGCTGCTGCGCGCCGAGACGGTGGCGCAGCAGAATCTCGAGCTCGGCCTCGCCACGCAGTTCTTCGAGACGGTCTTCGACCAGGCCCCCAGCATCATCGCCATCCATGCCGGCCCCGACCACGTCTTCCGGCTGGCCAATCTCGAATACCGGCGAATCGCCGGCCCCGAGCGGCAGCTGATCGGCCGGCCCGCCGCCGAGGCGCTTCCCGAATTGCGCGAGCAGGGCTTCATCGACATGCTCGACCGGGTCTACGAGACCGGCGAGCCCTTCGCCCTGCGCGGCGCGCAGGCCTTCGTCCACACCGCGGACGGCCCGCCCACCGAGGTCTTCGTGGATTTCGTCTACCAGCCCTTGGGCGGGCCCGATGGCAAGACCGTCGGCATTCTCGTGCAGGGCCATGACGTCACCGCCCAGAAGCGCGCCGAGGACGAGCAGCGCCGCGCCGCCGAGCGGTTCGCGACCCTGGCGCAGAACATGCCCGACCATGTCTGGACCGCTCGCCCCGATGGCCGGCTCGACTGGGCCAGCGACCGGATCTACGACTTCACCGGCGCGCAGGGCGACGAGATCCTGGGCGAGAACTGGGCCCGCGTGGTTCATCCCGAGGACCGCGACCGGGTGCAGCCGATCTGGGCCGCCTCGATCGAAAAGGGCATCCCCTACGACGCCGAATTCCGGATAAGGGACCGCGAGGACGGCTATCGCTGGTTCCTGGTGCGGGCGGTGCCGGTGCGCGACGCGGATGGCGCGGTGACCCAGTGGATCGGCACCAACACCGATATCGAGGACCGCAAGATCACCGAGGCGGCGCTGGCCGATCTCAACGCCACGCTCGAAGAGCGCGTCGCCCAGCGCAACCGCGAGCTTGAACGCGTCAACGCGACGCTGCGCCAGAGCCAGAAGATGGAGGCGATCGGCAACCTCGCCGGTGGCGTGGCGCATGATTTCAACAACCTGCTGCAGGCGATCACCGGCAGCCTGCAGCTGGCCCGGCGCGAGCTGGCGCAGGACCGGCTTTCGGAGGCGCGGCTCGACCAGGCGATGAGCGCGGTCGAGCGCGGCGCCACGCTGGCCGCGCAGCTTCTCGCCTTCGGCCGGCGCCAGCCGCTGGAGCCGCGGGCGGTGGATCTGGGGCGGATGCTGGGCGATGTCGCGCCGATCCTACACTCGGCCGTGGGCGAAGGCGTGCGGATCGAGACCGCCGTCACCGAGGGGCTGTGGAACACGCTGGTCGATGTCGCCAATCTCGAAAACGCGCTGATCAACCTCGTAGTCAATGCGCGCGACGCCATGCGCGGGCGCGGCCGGTTGCTCATCGAGCTGGAGAATTGCGAGATCGACGCGGAATCCGCGCGGCTGATGGCCGATGTGGTGCCGGGCGAATATGTGCGCCTGTCGGTGGTCGACGAGGGCTGTGGCATGGGCCCGGAGGTGATCGAGAAGATCTTCGAGCCCTTCTTCACCACCAAGCCCGAGGGCCGCGGCACCGGGCTCGGCCTGGCGATGGTCTATGGCTTCGTCAAGCAGTCGGGCGGCCATGTCGCCATCGAGAGCGCGCCGGGCGCGGGGGCCACGGTGCGGCTCTACCTGCCCCGCTCGCTGCGCCAGGAGCAGCAGGTGCCGCAGCGCAGGACCGGCCCGGTGACGGGCGGCAGCGAAACCGTGCTCCTGGTCGAGGACGACGCGGATGTGCGCCGTGTCGGGGCCGAGATGCTGCGCGATCTGGGCTACAGCGTGATCGAGGCCGAGGATGCCGATGCCGGGCTGGCCGTGATCGAGAGCGACGAGGCCTTCGACTTGCTGCTCACCGACGTGGTGATGCCCGGCACGATCACCAGCCGAGAGATGGCCATGCGCGCGCAGGAACGCCGCCCGCGGCTGCCGGTGCTCTTCGCCTCCGGCTATTCGCGCGATGCCATCGTGCATGACGGGCGGCTCGACCGGGGCATCCAGCTTCTGTCGAAGCCCTATGGGCGCGAAACCCTCGCCCGGCGGCTGCGCGCCCTGCTCGACGACAGGCCCTCTGCCCCCGAAGCCATGCCCGAAACCAAGGCCTCGCCGCTCGCCCCCGTGCCCAAAACCCCGCCCGAAACCCCGCCCGCGCAGGCTGCCGCGGGGCCCGAGGCGGTGCGCGGCCTGCGCATCGTGGTCTGCGAGGACGACACCTTCATCCGGCTCGACATGGTGGAGATGCTCGAAGCGGCGGGGGCCGAGGTCCGCGAGGCCGCGACCGGCACGGAGGCGCTGGCGCTTCTGGCGCAGGCCCCGGCCCAGCGGCTTCTGATCGATGTGGGCCTGCCCGACCGCTCGGGCCTCGAGGTGGCGCGCGAGGCGGCGGCGCGCCAGCCCGACCTGCCGGTGATCTTCGCCACCGGGCGCGACAGCGTGCCCGGCGCCGAGGCCCTGCCCGGCGCGCGGGTGCTGACCAAGCCCTTCGGCCAGGAGGCGCTGCTGCGCATCGTGGGCCAGACCCACGCCCCGGCCCGTCCGTAAATGAAAAAGGGGCGGCGCCGGGCGCCGCCCCTTTCTCGCTCTGCGCGGGCTGCCCCGGCTCAGTCGGTGATCGAGGCCTCGCGCTCGGCGGCGCCGCGCATCCGCGCCTTGACCACGCCGCCCACGAAGATCGGCAGCACGAAGCCGATGATCGCCACGGCCCAGAGCCCCAGCGTCAGCCAGGAGCCGATCAGCACCGAGTAATCGCCATCGGCGATGGTCACGGCGCGGCGCATGTTGACCTCCATCGCGTTGCCCAGAAGCGTGCCGAGGATCACCGGCACCAGCGGCACGTCGAGCTTGCGAAGCACCCAGCCCGCCACGCCGAAGGCGATCATCACCATCAGGTCGAAGCTGGAGCCCGAGATGCCGTAGATGCCGACGAAGGAGACCATCGCCACCACAGGCATCAGGATCCGCGGCGGCACCATCAGCACCCGCACGAAGAGGCCGACCATGGGGATGTTCATCGCCAGCAGCATGATGTTGCCGATGAACAGCGCCGCGATCAGGCCCCAGACGACGTCGGGGTTCTGGGTGAAGAGAAGCGGCCCCGGCGTGATGTTGAGCGACAAGAGCACCGCCAGCAGCACCGCCGTCGTGCCCGAGCCCGGCACGCCCAGCGCCAGCATCGGCACCAGCGCCCCGCCCGCGGCGGCGTTGTTGCCCGCCTCGGGAGCCGCGACACCGCGCGGATCGCCGGTGCCGAAGCTGTTCTCCTTGTCGACCAGCTTCTTTTCCATCGAGTAGCTGATGAAGGAGCCGAGCGAGGCGCCCGCCCCCGGCAGCACGCCTGCGATGAAGCCCAGCACGGTCGTGCGCATCATCGTCGGCGTGCATTTCTTCAGCATGGCGAGAGAGGGGGTGATCCGGCCGATATCGAGCCGGGGCGCGGTCGAGGCGTCCTTGTCGGTGCCGCGATGTTCGAGGAAGATGAACACCTCCGACAGCGCGAAGAGCCCGACGATGGCGACGAGGAAATCGATCCCGTCATAGAGATGCACCTCGCCGAAGGTAAAGCGCGGCACGCCGGTCTGGGTGTCGACGCCGACCATGGCGAGGCCGAGGCCCAGCGCCGCGGCGAAGGCCGATTTCGCCTGGTTGGTCGAGGAGACGCCGCCCAGCGTCATGAAGGCCAGCGCGAAGAGCGCGAAATATTCCGCCGGGCCGAACAGCAGCGCCACCTTGACCAGCTGCGGCGCGAGGAAGACGAGGCCCCATGTCGCGAAGAAGGCGCCCACGAAGGAGGCCACGCCCGACAGCGCCAGCGCCTCGCCCGCCCGGCCCTGCCGGGCCATCGGGTGGCCGTCGAGACAGGTCATCATGGCGGGTTCGTCGCCGGGTATGTTCAGCAGGATAGAGGAGATCCGCCCGCCATACATCGCGCCGTAATAGACGCTGGTGAGCAGGATCAGCGAAGGCGTGGCCCCGAGCCCCAGCGTGAAGGCCAGCGGGATCAGGATGGCGACGCCGTTCGAGGGGCCGAGCCCCGGCAGCGCGCCCATGATGGTGCCCAGAAAGCAGCCCATCAGCGCCAGCGCGATGTTCTGCCATGTCAGCGCGACGGCAAAGCCGTCGGCAAGGGATGCGAGTGTGTCCATGGCGCGCTCCTTCAGAAGCCCAAGGGGCCGCGGGCGAGGCTGAGCCCGAGGACGAGATGGAAGATGACGTAGATCCCGAGCGCGGTGGAGACGCCGATGATCGCGCTTTGCACGAGGGTCGAGCCGAGCCGCCATGTCAGATAGGCACTGGCGAAGGCCGTGGCGATGACGAAGCCCAACACCGGCAGAAGCTGCGCATAGGCGAGCATCACCAGCGCGGCGAGGCCGATCTCGGCCAGACGGCCCATGCGGGGCCATTCGGGCTCGGGGTCGGGCTTGAACAGGAACCACAGCGACGACAGCGCCATCACCGTGGCGATGCCATAGGGAAAGGCGCGCGGGCCGACCGCGTCGGACATGAAGCTGTCGGGAATGGTGGTGGCGGCGAAGGCGTAGAGCGCCGCGAGCATCAGGCCGATGCCGCCGAAGATGCGATCGCTCATGCGACCCTCCTTCCATGTGATGACGGGGCGCGCATGGCGCGCGCCCCGCCCGGCCGCGCGGGGCCGGTTACTGGATGATGCCGATCTCTTTGGACAGGTCAGTGATGCTGGAGACGGACTCGGAGACGAAGCTCTCGAACTCTTCGCCCTGCAGGTCGAGCGGCGCGAGGCCGTTCTGCTCCATCACGGCCTTCCACTCCTCGCTGTCATAGAGCTGCTCGATCGCCGAGACCCAGTAGTCATAGGCCTCGTCCGACATCTCGCCCGGGCCGTAGAAGCCGCGCCAGTTGGCGCCGACCGCGTCGATGCCCTGTTCTTTGGCGGTCGGCATCTCGGAGAACTCGCCCTCCAGCCGCTCGGGCGCCAGCACCGCCAGCACGCGGATGTCGCCCGAATCGACGAAGCCGGTGGATTCCGACAGATCGCCGGTGAAGGCCTGCAACGAGCCGCCCAAGAGCTGGGTCACCGCCTCGCCGCCGCCGTCGAAGGCGATGTACTTGACCTTGCGCACATCCTCGACGCCCGCCTCCTGCGCCGCGATCAGCACCTTGAGGTGGTCCCAGCCGCCCACGGCCGAGCCGCCGCCGATCGAGACCGAGGTCGGGTCTTCCTTGATCATCTCCATCAGCGCGGGCAGGTCCTGCACCTCGCTGTCGGCGGCGACCGCGATGACGCCGTAATCCGCGCCCAGCGCGCCGAGCCAGCGCACCTGGTCCATCGAGTTGCCCGGATAGGCGTTCTGCGCGAGGCGGGTCGCGGTGGCCGAGGAGGCCGCGACGATCAGGTCGTTGTCGTCGGCGCGCTTGTTGACGACCTCGGCAAAGGCCACGCCGCCGCCGCCGCCGGCGAGGTTCACCACCTGCATGGTCGAGGGGATCAGGTCGAGATCCTGCATGGTCTTGCCCGCCTGACGGCAGGTGAAGTCCCAGCCGCCGCCCGGGTTGGCGGGGGCGATGCATTCGGGGTTCTCGGGCGTGAAGCCCTGCGCCATGAGCGCGGCGGGCGCGGTGCCCAGAAGAGCGGCGGCGATCAGGCCGCGGCGGAACGTGATGGTCATGTCTGTCCTCCCAAGGGTCAGGGCCGGCCGGAACTCCCCCCGGGCGGCCTCGCCCGCCCTTGTGGCGCGCCAAGCTGTCATGAAGCTGTCATCCGCGCCGGGCGGGCTTCTTTCCGCGCCGCCCTGCCCCTATGCTGGGCCGCCGGAGGGTTGGATGCGGATATTGATCGTCGAAGACACCACGGATGTCGCCGAGGCCGCGAGCGCCAGCCTGGGCCGCGCGGGCTTTGCCTGCGACATCGCGCCGACGCTGGCCGATGCGCGCGCCTGCGCCGACATCACCGGCTATGCCGCCATCGTGCTCGACCTCAACCTGCCGGACGGCTCGGGTCGCGATTTCCTGCGCGAACGCCGCCGCGCGGGCGATCTCACCCCCGTTCTGGTGCTCACCGCGCAGTTTTCGGTCGAGGACCGGGTCGGCGCGCTCGACGAGGGCGCGGACGACTATCTCGTCAAACCCTTCGACCTGCGCGAGCTGGAGGCGCGGCTGCGCGCGCTCACCCGCCGCGAGGCGGGCCGCGCCGAGAACCGGGTGCGGCTGGGCAGCCTCGATTTCGACGCCGGCGCGCAGAGCCTGCGGGTCGGCGGCGCGGCGGTCACCGCGACCCGGCGCGAGTTGGCGCTGCTCAATCTGCTCATCGCCAATCGCGGCCGGATCATGCCCAAGGAGCGGCTGTTCGACGGGCTGTTCGGCTTCGAGAACGCCGATGTCGGCACCAACACCATCGAGCTTTACGTCGCCCGGCTGCGCAAGAAGCTCAGCGGCTCGGGCGTCGTGATCGAGACGCATCGCGGCTTGGGCTACAGGCTCGACCTCGATGGCTGAGACGCGCTCGTGGTCGCTCAAGTCGCGCGTGGCGCTCGCCGTGGGGGCGGTGCTGCTTCTGGGCGGGATCGTGGTGCTCTGGGTGGCGCTGGCTTACGGCGGACAGGCCGCGCGCGAGGCCTATGACCGGCTGCTTCTGGGGGCGGCGCGCGACATCGCCGCCGCGATCACCATCCGCGACGGGGCGGCGGTGGTCGACATGCCGGCCTCGGCCTTCCAGATGCTGGCGCTGGCGCCAGAGGACCGCATCCGCTACCGCGTCACCGGCCCGGACGGCGCGACGCTGACCGGCTCGGACGCGGCCCCCACCCCGCCGCGGCGCGACGGCGCGGGGCCGGTGTTCTACGACGGCGATCTCGGCGCGGAGCCGGGACGCTACGTCGCGCTGACCCGCCGCTTTGCCGAGCGCAGCTTTTCGGGGCCGGTGCAGGTCGTGGTCGGACAGACCCTGCGCGCGCGCCACGCGCTGGCGCGCGACATCGCGGGCGGCGCGCTGGCGGTGCTGGCCGCCGCCGGGATCGCGATCGGGCTGTTCGCATGGCTCGCCACCCGCTCGGCGCTGCGCCCGCTGCACCGGCTGGGCCGGGCGCTGGCGCGGCGCGATCCGACCGATCTCACGCCGATCACCCTGCCGATGCCCGCCGAGATCGCCCCGGTGCTGGGCGCGCTCAACGGCTTCATGGGGCGGCTCGACAGGCAGGCTTCGGCCAGCCGCAACCTGATCGGAGACGCGGCGCACCAGCTGCGCACCCCCGTCGCCGCGATCCGCGCGCAGGCGCAGGACGCGCAGGAGGAGGAAGACCCCGCGCGCCGCGCCCGGCTGTTGGGGCGCATCCACGAGCGCAGCGTCGGGCTGTCGCGCCTGCTCGACCGGATGCTCGACCGCGCCATGATCATCCACCGCACCGACACCGCGCCGCGCGCCGCCATCGATCTGCGCGACGTGGCGCTCGAGATCTACGAGGCGCTCGAGGACATGCCCGGCGGGGCGGCGATCCGGCTCGACCTGCCGCCCGCCCCGGTGGTGGTGCGCGGCGATGCGCTGTCGCTGGTGGAGGCGGGCAAGAACCTCGCCGCCAACGCGCTGGCGCATGGCGCGCCGCCGATCCGGCTCGGCATCGCGGTCGAGGGCGCCGCGGCGCGGCTTTTTGCCCGCGATTCCGGCCCCGGCCCCTCGGCGGCGATCCTCGACGGCATGGGCGCGCGCTTTGCCGCTCACGCGCCGGGCGGCGCGGGGCTCGGCCTCGCCATCGCGCGCGAGGTGGCCCAGAGCCATGGCGGCGCGCTGCGGCTCGGCCCCGGCGGTGCGGCGGACGGCTTCGAGGCGGCGCTGGTGCTGCCGCGGCTCGGCGCATGATCCGCGCGGCGTTCATCGCGCTCACGGCGCTCTTGCTGCTCGTCGCCCCCGCCCGGGCGCAGGAGCTGACCCGCGCTTTCGGCCCCGAGGCCGCGACCGGGCTTTTGCGCCTGCGCTCGACCACCGACATCTCGGTGTTGGGCCCGGTGATCGAGGCCTTTCTCGCCCGCCGTCCCGGCCTGCGCATCGCCTATGAGCAATGGGGCTCGAACGCGCTTTACGGCCTGCAATCGGCCGATTGCGCCGCCGGGCGCGCGGGCGCGGATCTGGTGATCTCCTCGGCGGTGCACCAGATGGTGGATCTCGTCAACGAAGGCTGCGCGCGGCCCTATCGCTCGGCGCTCACCGCCGCCTTGCCCGATGCGCTGATCTGGCGCGACGAGCTGTGGGGCGTCACCCGAGAGCCTGCGGTGATGGTCTACAACCGCGATCTCGTGGCTGCCGCGCAGGTGCCGCATTCGCGCTTCGACCTGCTCGACCTGCTGCGCCCGACCGAGAGCCCGTTTCGCGGCCGCGTCGCGACCTATGACATCGAGCGCTCGGGGCTCGGCTTTCTCTTCGCCTTCGCGGATTCGATGGAGGCCACGACCTTCGGCGGGCTGATGGAAAGCTTCGGACGCTCCGGCGCCATCGCCACCTGCTGCTCGGCCGAGATCATCGACGGCGTGGCCGAGGGGCGCTACCTCGTGGCCTACAACGTGCTGGGCTCCTACGCGCTGGTGCGGGCGCGGCACGACGCGCGGCTCGGCGTCATCGCGCCGCGCGATTACACGCTGGTGCTGTCGCGTGCCGCGATGATCCCGGCGGCGGCGGGCCAGCCGCGCGCGGCGGCGCAATTCGTCGATTTCCTGCTCTCGGCGCAGGGCCGCGCGGCGCTGGAGGCGGCGGGGCTGGTCGTGCGGCTGGAAGGCGAGGATGGCGCGGCGCTGGAGCTTGGCGGCGCGGTCGAGACGTTGCAGCGCCCGATCGCGCTGACGCCCGCGCTCCTGATCGCGCTCGATGCGCACAAGCGCGCCCTGTTCGGCGCGCGCTGGCGCGATGCCTTTCCCGCACCGCCCCCCGCGGCGCCCTGAGCCCTAGCCGATCAGCGCCACGCCGAGCCCGAGAAACAGCGCCAGAAAGGCGGTCTGCGCCGTCAGCAGCGCGATGGCGCGCCCGCCGACATCGAGAAGCTGCCTGAGAGAGGTCTTCATCCCCACCGCCGCGATCGCCGTCAGCAGCGCCCAGCGCGAGATTGCGCTCGCCGTCTCGATCGCCCAGCCGGGCAGCAGGTGCAGCGAGTTGAGCGCGGCCAGCGCGAGAAAGCCCAGCACGAAGCCCGGCACCAGCGGCGGGCGCTTGCCCCCCTCGGGCGCGCCGCGGCGCATCACCAGCGCCGCGCCCAGCACGATCGGCGCCAGCATGGTGACCCGGATCAGCTTGACCAGCGTGGCGAGATCGCCCGTCTCCTCGGAGACGGAATAGCCCGCGCCCACCACCTGCGCCACGTCGTGGATCGTGCCGCCGAGGAACACGCCGGTCTGGCGCGCGTCGAAGCCCAGCATGGCGGCGAGGATCGGATAGGCGATCATCGCCAGCGTCGAAAGCATGGTGACAGAGACCACGGTGAAGATCAGGTCGCGCTCGCCCTCATCGCGCTTGGGCAGCACGCTCGAGATCGCCATCGCCGCCGAGGCGCCACAGATCGCCACCGCGCCGCCCGAGAGGAAAGCGAAGAGCCGGTCGCGCCCCGTGGCCAGCGCGACGGCCAGCGAAGCGCCGATGGTGGCGAAGACGCCGCCGATGATGAGCGCGAAGAGCCCCAGCCCCAGCTCCTGCACCATGCCGGTGCTGATCCGCACGCCCAGAAGCGCCACGCCGATCCGCAGCAGCGTGCGCGAGGAAAAGGCGATGCCGGGGGCCGAGCGCGGCTCTTCGGAGAGAAAGGCCAGCGCGATGCCCAACAGGATCGCCATCAGCATGGCGGGCGCGCCGTAATGCTCCGACAAAAACTGCGCCGCCATCGCCACCAGCGCCGCGAGGGCGAAGCCCGGAAACAGGCGGCGCGTGGTGTCGGTGTAGCGGGACAGGGCTGGGGCGGTCTGCACGGGGCGGTCTCTCCGAGGGCATGAAAACGGCCCCCGCAGGGGCCGGGATCGGGGGGCGGCGCACCGCCCCCCGGCGGTCGTCAGGGCGCGATCACTCCATGTCGGCGGCGCGGGCGGCCTCGAGCTCGCTCTCGGCCTCGGAGACGGCGGAGGTCAGCGCGTCGTAGATCTCCTGCCCGCCTTCGACATTGGCGGTGAACCAGTCATAGACCGGCTGCGCCGCCTCGGCGAAGGCGGCCTTCTCGTCCGGGCTCGGCACGTAGAGATCGCCGCCACCGGCCACGAACTCCTCATAGGCCTGGATCGACTTGCGCTTCGGGCTCGCGAAGGTCGCCTGCTGCAGCTGGTAGAAGCCGTCGACCACGACGCGCTTGAGATCGTCGGGCAGCTCTTGGAAGGTCTGGTTCGACATCCACCACAGCGCGCCCATATAGGCGTGGCCGTCGAGGGTGACGTATTGCAGGCCCGCATCGGGGAACTTCATCGACATGATGTCGGTGATGCCGTTCTTGGAGCCTTCGACCACGCCGGTCTGCAGCGAGGTGAAGAGCTCGGGCCACGGGATCGGGGTGGGCGAGGCGCCCAGCGCGCGCACCAGCTCCTGCGGCAGGTCGGCGACCACGGTGCGGATCTTCAGCCCCTCGATGTCCGAAGGCTGGGCGACGCGGCGCTGGGTGTTGGCGAAGTTGCGCCAGCCGCCGGTGTTGCCGATGGTCATCAGGCGGATGCTGTCGCCCGAATCCTCGAGCGCCATGTCGCGCATGGTGCGGGTGAAATCGCCCGAGAGCACGGCTTCGGCGACGCGGTCATCGGCCATCACGTAGGGCAGGTCGAGCACCTGCACGTAGGGAAAGAGGCCCGAGGCCCCGCCCGAGGTCGAGATGTAGATGTCGATCGAGCCGTCGGCCACGCCCTGCAGGCATTCCGCGCCGTTCGAGCACAGCTGCGTGCCCATGAAGATCTCGACCTCGATGGCGCCGTTCGATGCCGCCTCGACATGGCTCTTGAAGACCTGCAGGCCGTCGTAATCCTCGTCGTTCTCGTTGGAGTTGGCGGTGGCGCGCAAAGTGTAGTCCTGCGCCATGGCGGGCAGCGCGGTGCCGGCCATGAGCGCGGCCAGACCGGCGGCCTTGAAGGTGTTCGTGAGCATGGTGTCCTCCCTGTTGCTCATCTTCTTGTCGTTCAGTCGGCGAAGCCCGTCAGGCGCGGGATCGTCATGGAAATCTCGGGCACGAAGGTGATCAGCATGATCACGAAGATCTCGACCGCGAGGAAGGGCAGGATCGCCCGTGAGATCGTCTCGACCTTTTCGTTCGAGACCGAGGCCGCGACGAAGAGCACCAGCCCCATCGGCGGCGTCGCCAGACCCACGGTCAGGTTCACGCACATGATGATCGCGAAATGCACCGAGTCGACGCCCAGAGAGGTGAAGACCGGGCCGAGAATGGGGCCGAGGATGATGATCGCCGGACCCGCATCGAGAAACATGCCCACCGCGAACAGCAGCAGGTTGATCAGGAACAAGAGCAGCAGCGGGTTCTCGGTCAGCGTCAGGATGAACTCGGCCAGAAGCTCTGGCGCGTGGGAGAGCGAGACCACCGTCTTGAACGACATCGCCGCACCGACAAGCAGCAGCACCACGGCGGAGGTGATCCCCGCCTTGGAGAGCACGTCGCCCAGCTCGGAGAATTTCAGCGTGCGCAGAACGAAGAGCCCGATGATCAGCGCATAGGCCACGGCGACGGCCGCCGCCTCGGTCGGGGTGAAGACCCCCGACAGGATGCCGCCGAGGATGATGACGGGCGTCAGCAGCGGGAAGAAGGCCTTGAGCGAGGCCTGCCCGCGCTCGCCCCATGTGTGGCGGCGCGAGGCGACGGGAAAATCGTAGCGGTCGGCCATGAGCTTGACGAGCACCATCAGCCCGGTGCCCACGAGGATGCCCGGCACGATGCCCGCGAGAAACAGCGCCGCGACGCTTTCGCCCATGACATAGGCATAGATGATCATGATGCCCGAGGGCGGGATGATCGGGCCGATGACCGATGAGGCGGCGGTGATCGCGGCGGCGAAGCGGCGGGTGTAGCCCTGCTTTTCCATCGCCGGGATCAGCATCGAGCCCAAGGCCGAGGTGTCGGCCACCGCCGAGCCCGAAAGCCCGGCGAAGAGCATCGAGGAGAGGATGTTCACATGCGCCAGCCCGCCGCGGAAATGGCCCATGAGCGCCTGTGAGAACTCCACCAGCCGCAGCGTGATGCCGCCGCGGTTCATCAGCTCGCCCGCGAGCATGAAGAACGGGATCGCCATCAGCGGAAAGCTGTCCATGCCGTTGTAGAGGTTGCGGTAGAGGAGCGTGATGTCGCGCTCCTGCCCGTTGAGCCATAACAGGATGCCCGGCGCGAACAGCAGGCCGAAGAAGACCGGCAGGCCGACCATCAGGAAGAACAGGAAGACCGGAAGGAACAGGACCAGCATTATTCGGCGCTCCCCAGCTCGGGGTTGCGGACCATGGGCAGCCGGTCGGCGGCCCCCAGAAGCCCCATGAAGGCGCGGATCATCAGTTCGAGATTGACGAGGATCAGCATGGCGAAGCCCACGACGAGCGACAGCATCATCCAGCTGCGCGGGATGCGGTACCAGCTGTCGAGGGAGAGCGAGGTCGGAAGGTAGAGCGAGGCGGTGTCGAACCGCCCGCCGAGGCCGTTGACCTCGGACCAGCCGATGCTGAGCCCCATCACCAGCACCAGCATGGCGATGGTCAGCAGGATCAGCGTCAGCGCCGAGGAGAGCCGCACCGGCAGCGCCGCGATCAGGCTGTCGATGGCGACGAAGCCGCCATGGCGCAGCGCCGTGGGCGCCATCAGCCCGGTCATCCACAGCATGCAGAAGCGCGCGGCTTCATCGGGCCAGGGCAGCGCGTTGTTGAACACGTAGCGCATGACCACCTGCAGCAGCGTCACCGCCACCATGACGGCGATGGCCACGACGCCGATCGCGCGGCCGGCGGTGCAGAGCGCCGCGTTGAGCCGCCCCAGCGGCCCCAGCACGGCCAGAACTCCTCCCATTCCTCTCCCCTTCCCTCTCGGGTGGCCGCTCCTCCCCCGGATTGCGGCCTCTTGCATCAGTCCTGCGCGAGACGCACCGTCTTGCCCGCGTAGAAGACGAGCGGCGCGCCGTCGCGCAGCTCGCAGCGGTCCACCCGGCCGACCACGATCACGTGGTCGCCGCCCTCATGCGTGGCCTCGCGCGTGCAGTCGAACCGCGCCAGCGCGCCGGGAATGACCGGCACGCCCGCCGCGTTCAACTCCAGATCATGCGCGCCCAGCGTCCATGCATCCTTGGAGACGCCGAAGCACAGATCGGCCTGATCCGCGGCCAGCACGTGGATCACGTAATTGGTCGCATGGGCGAAATGCCCGAAGCGGCGCGAGCCCTTGTCGGGCGACCACAGCACCAGGGGCGGGTCGAGCGACAGGCTCGAAAAGCTGTTGGCCGTGATCGCCACGGGGCCGTCCTCGCCCGCCACCGTGACGATGGTGACGCCGGTGGTGAAGCGGCCGAAGGCGTCGCGCAAAAGCCGCGTGTTCTCCGCGTCCGGCACGAAGCCGGTGATTTCGGCCGCCCCGCTCATGGCACTTCCGTGCCCAGCCCGGCCTCGTAGAGCGCGAACCAGTCCTGCCGGTCGAGCTCGACCTCGAGCGCGTCGGAGATCTTCGCGATCCGCTCGACATTGTTGGTGCCCAGCACCGGCAGGATGCCCGCCGGATGCGCCAGCAGGAAGGCCACGGCGACGGCGGCGCGGTCGACGCCCTGCGCCTTGGCAATGGCATCGAGCCGCTCGGCCACCGGCCCCTGCCCGGTCATCAGATCGCCCCCGCCCAGCGGCGACCACGCCATCAGCGGGATGTTCCGGCGCTGGTGATAGGCCAGATCGCCATTGGTGAAGGGCGCGAGTTCCTTGAGCGAGATCTCGATCTGGTTGGTCGAAAGCGGCGTCTCCATCGCCGATTCCAGCAGTTCCACGTCCCAGGGGCGGAAATTCGACACGCCGATGGCGCGGACCTTGCCGGAGGCCACCAGCCCATCGAGCGCGGCGCCGGTCTCGCGGTGGTCCATCATCGGGTCGGGGCGGTGGATCAAGAGCAGGTCGAGATGCTCGGTGCCCATGTCGCGCAGGGAGGTTTCGACCGCCTGCTCGATATAGCCGCGCGAGGTGTCGTAATGCTTGATCCGCTTGTCGGCATGACGGCCCATGGGGGCGACGATGCCGCATTTGCTGACGATCTCGATCCGGTCGCGCAGGCCGGGGTCTTCCTTGAGCGCGGCACCCAGCACCGCCTCGGCGCCGTAGCCGCCATAGATGTCGGCCTGATCCATCGTGGTGATGCCCTGTTCGAGGCAGGCGTCGATCTTGGCGCGGACATGCGCCGCGCTCGTGTCTGAATCGTCGGCGATGCGCCACATGCCATAGACGAGGCGGCTCAGCGCGACATCCTTCGAAATCTCGATACGGTTCATCAGCGGCGGTCTCCTGCGCCCAGCGGCGTCTTCGGTGTCTGGCTCGGCACCCGGCCATAAGCTTCGGGCAGCGAACAGGTTTTCATCATCGGCAGCACGCGGGCGCCGAAATGCTCGGCCTCCTCGATATGCGGGTATCCCGACAGGATGAAGGCCCGCATGCCCATCTTCCGGTATTCTTCCAGCTTGGAGAACACCTGATCGGTCGATCCGACCAGCGCCGCGCCGCAGCCCGAGCGCGCCCGGCCCACGCCGGTCCAGAGATTGGGCTCGATGAAGCCCTCCATATCCGCCAATTCGCGGTTGCGCGCCTGGTGCGACACACCGAGCGAGGTGGCGTCGAGCGCCCGCTCGCGGATCGCGCGGCCCTCTTCGTCATCGAGCTCGGAGACGAGATGCGCTGCGTATTCGCGCGCCTCGGCCTCGGTGTCGCGGGTGATGACATGGACCCGCAGGCCGTAATCGAGCGTGCGGTCGTATTTCTCGGCCACCGAATGCACGGCGCGCATCCGCCCGGCGAGGTCCTCCTTCTTTTCCGGCCACATCAGGTAGACGTCGCAATGCTGGCCGCACAGCTCCAGCGCGGCGGGGGAATAGCCGCCGAAATAAAGGAGCGGCCCGCCCTCCTGGTAGGGCTTGGCCGGGTCGGTGGTCAGGCCCTCGAAATCATAGACCTCGCCCTTGTAGTTGATCTCGTCGCGGGTCCAGGCCTGCTTGAGGATCTCCACCACCTCGCGCGAGCGCTGGTAGCGATAGGCGCTCTCGGCCTTCTCGCCCGGGAAATCCGAGGAGATGACATTGAGCGTCAGCCGCCCCTCCAGCATGTGATCGAGCGTGGCGACGGTGCGCGCCAGCATGATCGGCTGCATCTCGCCGCAGCGGATCGCGGCCAGCATGTTGATCCTGGAGGTGATCGGCGCGCAGCCCGCGACGAAGCTCAGCGTGTCCTGCCCGACCTGGTACGATGACGGGCACAGGATGTTGCGAAACCCCTGTGCCTCGGCGGTCTTCACGATCTCCGAGCAATGCGCCCATGAGGAGCGCAGATCGCCCTCGGGCTTGCCCAGAAGCCGGAAGTCGTCCGAGCAGAGCGCTGCGAACCACGACACCTCGACCGCGTCGAGATCGGGCGAGGTGATGGGGACGACGGTCATGCGGTGGCTCCTCCGGGTTTCACGATTTCCACTTGCCTAGCAGCCGGGCAAATGCAAATCAATGGTGCATCAATTTTGATCGCGAGTTTCATGCCAGACACCCCCGCCGCCCTGCCCCTGCATCAGCAGATCAGCGAACTCCTGATGCGCGAGATCGCCTCGGGGCGGCTTGTGGAGGGCGAGCGGCTGCCGCCCGAGCGCGAATACGCGGCCCGTCTCGGCACCTCGGTGCGCACGCTCAGAAAGGCGCTGGCCGAGCTGTCGCAAAAGGGCATGCTGGAGCGGGTGCAGGGCTCGGGCAATTACGTGCGCCGCAACGCGCAGGCCGAGAGCGTCTATTCGATGTTCCGGCTGGAGCTGCCCGAGGGCGGCGGCCTGCCGCGTGCAGAGGTGCTCGACATCGCCCGTCTCGGCAAGCCCGCCGATCTTCCCGCCTTCGGCGACGGGGCGGAGGCCACGCGCATCCGCCGCCTGCGCCGGCTCAACGACACGGTGATCGCGGTCGAGGAGATCTGGCTCGACGGGGCGGCGGGCGGGATCGACCCGGCCCGGCTCGGGGATTCGCTCTATCTCTATTACAAGACCCATCTCGGCTTCTGGATCACCCGCGCCGAGGACCGGGTCACCATCGGGGAGGTGCCCGATTGGGCGCCCGCGGCCTTCACGCTGCCCCCCGGCACCGTCACCGGATATATCGAGCGGCTGAGCTGGGCGCAGGGCCCCGCGCCGGTCGAGTTCTCGCGCACATGGTTCGACACGGCGCGCGCCCATTACGTGCAGCGCCTGATCTGAGGGAGGTCACATGACCAAGGTCACAAATTACGGACTCATCGGCTGCGGCATGATGGGACAGGAGCATCTGCGCAACATCGCGCTCTTGCCCGGCGCCCGCGTCGCCGCGATCTTCGAGCCCGACGCCGAGATGGCGATGCAGGCGCAGGCGCTGGCGCCCGAGGCGCGGCTGTGTTCCTCGGTCGCCGAGCTGATGGCGACCGAAGGGCTCGATTGTCTGCTGATCGCCAGCCCGAACTTCCGCCATCTCGAACAGATGGAGGAGATCGCGCGGCTCAAGCCGCTGCCCCTCCTCGTCGAGAAGCCGCTCTTCACCGACCCGGCCGAGACCGCCCGGCTCGCCGCCTTCCGCGACAGCTACCCGGCCCCCGTCTGGGTGGCGATGGAATACCGCTACATGCCGCCCATCGCCGCCTTCCTCAAGGAGGCGCAGGCCACGACGGGCGGCATCCGCATGCTCACCATCCGCGAGCACCGCTTCCCCTTCCTGCACAAGGTCGGCGGCTGGAACCGCTTCAACCGCTATACGGGGGGCACCTTCGTCGAGAAATGCTGCCACTTCTTCGACCTGATGCGGCTGACGCTCGTGGACGAGCCGGTGCGGGTCATGGCCTCGGGCAGCCAGGCGGTGAACCACCAAGACGAGAATTACGAGGGCGTGGCGCCCGACGTGCTCGACAACGGCTATGTCATCGTCGATTTCGCGCGCGGCGGCCGGGCGATGCTGGAATTGTGCATGTTCGCCGAGGGCGCGCGCTGGCAGGAGGAGGTGACGGCGGTCGGCCCGCAGGCGCGGATCGAGGCGCTGGTGCCGGGGCCGGGCCGGTTCTGGCCCGAACATCTGGGCGAGCCGCCGGTGCCGCAGCTCATCGTCAGCCCGCGCGCGCCCAAGGGCCCCGAGATGCGCGAGATCCCGGTCGACCCGGCGCTGCTGGAGGCAGGCGATCACAACGGATCGACCTTCTACCAGCATGCGCGCTTTCTCGAACTGGTGCGCGGCCAGCGCGGCCGCCCGGAGGTGACGCTCGAGGATGGCTGGGCCGCCGTGGCAATGGGGATCGCCGCGCAGATGTCGATCCGCGAGGGCCGCGCCGTCTCGATGGAGGAAACCGGGCTGATGCCCGCCCGCCTGCGCGCCGCCTGAAGGCCACTCCACGAAGACACGGCGCGGAAATATTCGCGCGCCCGGGGGGCCGACCGCTTGTCGCCCCCCTGCCCCTCACCCATGTCTCGGCCGAGCCGGTCGACCGGCCATGGACAGTGATGGGGACATCCCGATGGAAATGTGGTTGGCGCTGATCGCGGGGCTGGTGCTTCTCGTGCTCGGCGGTGAGTTTTTGGTGCGCGGCGCGGTGCGCGTGGCCGAGCGGCTGGGCGTTTCGCCGCTGGTGATCGGCCTGACGCTGGTGGGCTTCGGCACCTCGACCCCCGAGCTGGTGACCTCGGTGCAGGCGGCGCTCTCGGGCGTGCCGGGCATCGCAGCACGAGAGGCGCGGCCCATGGAAATCCATCTCGAGAAGATCGACGCGCGGCGCAACTGCTACCGCTTCTACGAGATCAGCCTCGAGCCCGATCTCTTCGCGCAGGCCGCGCTGGTGGTGCGCTGGGGCCGGATCGGCGGGCGCGGGCGCAGCCGCATCGCAGGCTCGGGCTCGAT
>JACLAD010011624.1_pt1 | contig 24247 bp, 11 predicted proteins | sample 8027901 | NCBI WGS metagenome assembly JACLAD01 (sample SAMN15725071, study PRJNA655200) | protist metagenome | isolation source: fluorescence activated cell sorting (FACS) single amplified genomes of... | place: Spain: Blaines Bay Microbial Observatory, Mediterranean Sea | collected 2016-07-05 | reverse complement strand
ATCTTCCCATTTATCATTTTACAAAAACTCTAGTCTACTATATTTTAATTCTCCGGGTATCTGGTCCTCATTTGTATACGTTCTCCTCGGATTTTCTTGAACGTGATGAGATTTTATATTCAATGCAACATTTTTCACAATTAGGTTTTCTTCTGTGAATGCCATAGCAACACGGGTATCACATCTTGGCCTACCTAATTCAAACATGAACAATCCAATATTACTAACCTGTTCTAATAACTTTGCATGGTATATCCAAACATCTTGTTGATCTATCCTTACTATCAACTTTTTTTTTCCCATATCACCACTTTCATACCTTAGTAATGTATATACCTCGTTGTGTTGAACTTTCTTTGCTAAAATAATACTGCTATCAAAATAAATATCAGAATTTGATAATACAACAACGACATTTTTATCCAAATATTGATAAGAATATTCTAAAGCCATATCATATCGCAATCGTTTCCCACTGGTATATATAAGTTGGATTTTATTATTTACTAAGTCAGTGACATTTTCATAACCCATTGCAATAAATTTATTAATGAAAAATCGTTTCCAGTTTCTATCACTTCTTTCTATAAAACAGTGTACTTTTTCAAAATGATTATTTTGCAAATTATAAAATAACACTTTATCAATTTCGTTTTGCCGCTCATTATCAGTTGCAATGTAGTATTGCATAAATAAATGCAATTGTAATCCAATATACCCATCATCATCATCGATATTATTCATACTAAAATCATTCACCGTTAATAATTCATTTATTATAATTGGTAACCCAGTATCAAAATCATAATCTACATCAAACAAACCTACATCCTGGCTAAGTTTGCATAAATTATTAATTGCTTCATCATACTTAACATTAGATAATCGTGTAACTTCATGCAAGACATTCAAATCCTTCTCAACTTTATTGTTATCATATAAATATTTCATGGCTATATCGAAAAGCATAGTTTTATCCCTAAAGTTCATCATTGACAATAACAGAATGTAATTATAACCTTTATAATTTAATTCTAAATGATTTACATATAATGCAACAGCTTTTTTTACTTGATTTGTATCGCGATAATAATTACCAAGATTATACAATGCATTTAAATTTGTCTTGTCTAATTTCAACACTAATTCATACATTTCCTTCGCACCCTCGAAATCATACATTTCATGTCGAATAACACCTAAATTTGCCATTGCTGTAGTGTAATCGGGTTTTAATTCTATTGCTCTTAAAAATTCATGCTCTGATTCTTTTAACCTTCTTTGGTGTTTTAAGACGGCAGCTAGATCATTTCGAACGTATGGATTAGATGGATCCATCAATAAGATCTTTCTAAACATTTCTTCCGCTTTTATTGGATTTCCTTGCCTAAAAGCTACTTGTGCATTTTGTGCCAACATGTCTAGCACTGAAGCTGCATTATCTTCCTCTTGGTACTTTTCTTCTTCAGCTGGTTTCTCCATCGTATCGGCATGTACCGTAGCTAAATTATTGCCTCTAGCAATAATTGGCACTGTTGATGGTGGTGGCGCATGTGGTGGTGGTGGAGGTGGTGGTGGCACATTAGATTCAAATTCTTTTCTTGATTTAACTTCACCATTCCATTTTCTATTATATGCTGGAAAATTTCCACTACGACTACCTAAATATGCTCTTTGAAAAAAACGACTCCATGCATCTATTACTTCCATCCTTTCCCAAATTTTATGACTTTGCAATTTCATCTTGTTTCCTATTTCATTTCGTAAATCTTCATTTAAACCTAGCTCCACTGCTTTCCGGACGTACTCATCTTCAGTATATACAACTGTATCATAAATACCCATAGTGACAAAATAGCTAAATGCCATGCGACAGCGCAATTTATCCGTGACTAATACAACTGTAGGTTTGTTCAACAATATTCCATCCGCACTTGTTTTGCTACCACCAAATGGAAATGGGTGTAATATAATGTCTGCTTTATTTAACACTCTTAAATAATCATTGCTACTTCCAACTCTACGTGTAAAAAAAATACGTTTGAAAACATCGTTGGTCATTGTACTTTTCATTCGAGTTTTTATCATTTCGGTCCAAGTTTGTCTGCGACCTTGTAGCAATACCAAATAGGAATTTGGCGTCGCTTCTAGTATTTTTTGAATTATCGTATCATAATGTGGGTGCAATTTGAATAACGATTGTGCACAAATGTATGTCAAAGTGCCTGGTTCATTTTGCCACGGTAAAATCATATCTTCACTATTTACAGTTTCAAAACCATATGGATCATTAATATTTAAAGGTATAGGAATTTTATCATACCAAATACCTTGTCCACGTAATCTAACCGATTGTTCTGTATATTGAGAAGCAATTTTCAAGGATTTTTTTTTTATTCTATGATCCCCACCTTCCCGTTCCATCCAAGTGCTTTTTGTCCTAGGATCATACGTATCATGTCGACCTCCCATACCTTCCTCTTCCATCCACTCGCCTGTTATAAAATAATCAATGTTATCTGGCGTACCGCTCGTCACTGGATTTCCCCAGAAGAGACATTGAATTGGGGCCATTCGACTTCCTAATCCCATAAAATATGTCAATGGTTCACTAAGCATGTCTGCAAACACTAAAATATCCAATTTTAAATCGCTAATAATACCTCTCACTTCTTTCAATGCAAATGGTAGCCTTATTACATAATCTGCGCTATTGGCAATAGATGGCAACAATACATTTTGTGGATTTGGAATTACCAATGCAACAATATAAAAAATATTTCGGTCTAGATGTTGTACAATACCTTCTAATAATTGTCCATGTGCATGATTTATAACTAAAAATTTGCTGACAAATCCAACTACAATTTTACCATCAGAATGTGGCAAATTCAATGCCTCCAACGTATGTGAGTACGGCTTGTATGATAAATAATTTGAAACAAATGGCAATACATGTTTGGCACTATTGAAATACAAATTGCACATCATAATTTGATTAAATATTTCATTTTTCCCATGGTATAAATAATAAAAATGAACTCTTTCAATATCTTTCACAGGTTCGTCCAAATATACTGGATTTGTTCCGTCTATTATCCTATTATATAATTTCATTATTGCTGTTTTCAATTGATGGCGATCTTTCTTTATTTGTTCCATTGAAGTCATGATTGGCAATGTCATGGTAGCCAATCTCATTAATAAACCGTCATTTTTCGTTATATTATAAGCCGTCTCGTAAGCATTTGTACATTTTTCGATGTTGCCATATTCATAATACGCAACACCTAAATTTACATATGCCTCACCTCCCGTCGGATCAATATCTATTGCTTTCATATATGCATCTACACTTTTTTGAGCATCACCAATCTGCCATAAACTACTTCCAAGATTGTTCCAAGCCCTTGCATCATTTGGTAATTCTTTTAAATTGCGTTGATATAAATAAATTGCTTTGTGAAAATGTCCACTTTCTTGATGCGCAGCACCTAAATTTACCATGATTGTTTGACGTGTTACATCATCTAGTGATTGCACAAAGGATTCATCCATTTTTACAGTACCATCATTTCCATGATCGTTTCCTTTGACTTTAATAATTTCATTATAAATATTTATAGCATCTCCAATTCTACCTTGCATTTGGCATGTAATAGCTAATTGCATTTTAGCTGATATTATATTTGGATGTTTTTCAACAATATACTTAAATACATTATATGCCCTGGCATATTCTACATCGTTTTTTTTTCTACGTAGATTCATTGCTAAATTAAATTGGTAATCTACATTTTTTGGGTTTAATTTCACTAAATTTTCATAATAAATCACGGTATAATCGATATCTTTCGTCTGCATTAAAGCTAAACCATAATTTTTTATTAAATCTGACAAATCAGGGGTATTTGCAGTTTCTTCTGGCATATTATCGTTATTGTTATTATTCAAATTAAACATATCGTAAATTTGTAATTCTCGTACTGGATTACTTGTAAGCTTTTTCAAAAATCCTGGCATAAGAACGTCAATACCATTCCGATACACACTTAAGGATTCTTCCAAACGACCCAATTGACTGTCTTTATAGTTTACATGTTGCATATTGATACTACTTAATCGTATTATTTCACCTAGCGTGTTGTAAAAATTTGAATCACTTGGTTTTACAAGAATTGCTTGTCGAACTAATTGTTCAGCTATTTTTTCATTTTTTTTATATGTTTGTAGAAGGTTCGGAGAAATTCCAGAAACACTGCCTGCTAAATGGTTTATTTTTCTTCCACCGATGTAATGGTGCGCTATACCAGATAAATGCAAAGCATCAGGATGATTAGGGTATCGTTGTAATATGTAATTGTACTTTTCAATAGCTTTTTCAAAATTATTATTTTGTTGAAAATCAATAGCTTCATATAAAATTTTCAATACCTGGTCTTGATTCAAATCAGTTTTAGCAAAAGTGGTAATAGTTAATACAAGTAACAAATAAAAAATGATTTGAAATAAATATATATTATACATATTAAATAATGGCACACAATGCAAAATTGAATTATAAGTAAAGCAATTGGTATTTATTTTTGTTCCATTCTGCTGTGTATAATATATATATCATATGTATATATATATATTTATAGAGTGCTTTATATATTTTTATCTATAGACGACTACTATTCTAGTCTAAGTCTACCACCACTGGTAGTACATTATGTAGGTATGATGATAGACATTTTTTTTTTTTTATTATTTGTTGAGTTAAAAAATATTATATTTCAACTTCACATTTAATATTCTAACAAGCACAAACTAAAATATAGTGCTATAAAAGATTTCTTACAACGTAACAATCATTCCTCATTCCTGGCATTCATGACTACAGACTTTCCACTTTCCGGTATTCTTTATTTTATGATTTAAGATTTATATGCAACGATTAATGAAATATTACTTCTTTATTATACTATTTTTTATATATATACGGCTTCGTATAAAAATGTCTTTTTCTTTTTTTTCAGTTGTTTTTAAAATAATTACTTTATCTATTTATTTTTTTTCATTTCATATCATTTATTCTTCTGTTTTTTCAAATTCGACTGTTTGCACTTTCATAGCACTATTCATTCCTCCTTCTTTATCTAAGAATATCTTGTGATCTCTCAGATCCATGTCAATCTTCTCTTTTAACTCTGTTATATTAAATGCTAATTTACCATTTGCAGATCTTCGAGGATATACAACTCGTATAAATAGCATATATGCATTTCTATCGTCATAAGTCACTTCAATAACTGGTACTGTACCACCCCAGTTACGACGATCAGATTCACGCCATTTCAATTTAACAATATCATTTCCAAGTCCATAGTCATAGATGCTTTCAACCATTGTATCTTCTTTAGTTGCAACCCATTGTAACAATCTATCAACATCGATTTCACGCTCAACACGTTGGGAGAAGATAATATCACCCTCTGCTTTTAACGAATAACGTTTAAAGCACCAATTGACGAATAAAGCGGCAACGAACCAGAAGAATAGACTTACTAAGAACCATATCATTGGAGTTGTATTGATAAGCGCATCTGCCAAGCCAAGGAACCAATCGCTATTCATGACCGTCCAATCTCCAGTAAGTCTATCTAAGAATGCAAATGCCATTCCACCAGCTACTAAAACTAATATTAATTCAAGCGCAATTGTCGTTCTGCGATTTGTAGCTAATTGCCTTGATACTTTAGTCATAACGATTTCTTGGTTATATTGAACTGAAAACATTTTTTGCTCGCTAACTACGTTTGTCAGTCCAAGCAAAAAATCCATTTGATTGCGTGAACCACTCATATTTTTTACAAGATCCGTAACACGTCTCTCTAACTGACCACGCAATTTCGCCAATTGCAACCTTTCATATAATGCTCTTCCAGCTTGCTCTGGTGGTTCAGGAGGGACTTCCATTATCGATAAACTTTCTCTCATATAACCTAAAATTTCTTCCATCTGAATGATATCTCTTGAAATAACTGCCATTCTTGAACGGATAGTTAAAATAGCTTGTGGATCTTCGTGCGCTTTGTCAATAATAATTTTTGTTTTATTCATAACATCTTGCACTATAAACATTCGATTGAAATAATTACGTACGAAAACGTCCAAGGATTCGAATTGTAAATATGCACATAGTAATGGTTCGTGATGGCGTGAATTTGGGCCAGCTAAAAGCATACCATGTGCACCAAAGATCAATGTATCATGTTCACTGATATCAAATGCCGCGCGAGTCTCGCCAACTACTTGTTTCAACTCATTTTCATATTCTCCCTTGTCCATATATTCCTCAGCAGTTAAATGTGGTGTAATTTCATTTGCTATGATTAAACTGAATTTATCACGACTTGCAGCATCATTATTAAAGATTAAATCCATTAAATTGCGTTGATATGCTGAGATAACACTATCAACAATTTTCGAACTGTCTTGATGTACATCTACCAGCAATCGTGATAAATGATCCAATGAAATATTATCTTTAATACGATCCATTACAGCTTCTATTTGCATTCCATAATACATCGTACCATCCGCGTGCATTGAAACACCAAACGTTTCCACTTGAACGATACCTTCTTCCTCTGGAAAATGAATATCTGCTTCAAAGTTAACATGTGACGTTAAACTATAATCTAAAATATTTACTGAAGTTAAGCCAGGAGGAACTTCAAATTTTGTGCCTGCTGAATCGCTATCTAACAGTGCAGTAAAAAAACCACCTTGTACCCGTTCAGTGGATCCTAGATTCTCATTCAATGCAACCACTTGATTAGCACCAGTTGGTATATATTCAGCAACCATACATGATACACTATTTAAAGTAACCACCTCATCTAACTCGTCTGCAATATTGCTTTCCCCCGTGTTACATTCATGAGCACGATGGGCATTTGATAATGTTGGTCTACCACCATGACGTAAACATTGTGGTGTATATGCGCTAGAGACGTAGGATACGTCTTCCGTTTCAGTGACTGTGGAACGTCTACTGAAACTTTCCGTTTGCAACCAATATTCATCGCCATCCCAGTGTACACGCAACAAACCTTCTGCACCACGTGTTCCGGGTGCATATACTAACTCATGTACAGCTTCTTTGTCTGCTTTTGATAATTGTCTCATAAGCTCTAAACCTTTTTGACTCACCTGGTAACATGTAACAGGTTTATATTCAGTACTGCTTAGCTTCAAGCCGTTTATTAATTCTTCTTCTCTTAGAAAATCAATATCACTATTACCTTCCTGTGTTGTATTAAAATATTTACGACGTCCTTGTACTAAATAGGAAGCTGGAGCGTAATCATAATCAAGAACTTGTGCAACGATTCCTTCATAGCAAAGAACCATCAGAGCTTGTCGGCGGATCCACTCTTCTTTTTCTTCTTCTGTTTGAGCGGCATGCGAATACAACGAAACCATATATAGTAAACGATTTTGATTTTCTGTTAAACCGGTGTCGGAATCACCTTCGTCTTCATCTGAATCTGAAAACTCTGATTCAGACTTGTCGTCGTCTGCACTATCATAGTCATCTTCACCATCTTTCACTTGACCTGGTAGGTCCATCTTTTCTTCTTCTTCTGCCATAATATGTTGTATATTTTATTATTCTTTTCTGTTTTCACACGTATGTAAATATAGATACGATAATATGTATTATATGTATAAAATATCTGCAATTGATATTTCTATCTTTACATATATTATTTGGTATTGCTATTATTAGACTACTATATTATTATTATTGTTATATTGGTTATATTGGATTGGTGAAAAAATAATAGACTTCGCCGTTCGCCAACACTGGCCAACAACTATATGATATTTATCCAATTATAACGTCTCGACAGATCAATCTTTTCTAATGGTGTGTCCATGTTCTTTCTTACTTTGATATTCCCGTTATTAATATTAATACAGTATCTTTGGATAATACTATTAATAAGTTCCAGCTGCCGCACAGACGGCAAGGACCCCTGCCTTCGAGATAAAAATTAAGTGTTCTCAGGAAGTTATTTTGCCTATATAAAATTGTATTCTTTAAGCTAAGTACAGATTTGGTTGGTTTGTGTCGATTCAGTTTTTCTCTTTGGTCGATTGGTGGCGATGTTGTATAGTTACAATGAGGGTTCAGGATAACAGTGCTGTGTATATACTATTGACACCAATGGTATGTCTATTCTAATCAAGTCCGTGTATTATTGGATGCTGTGTATATACTATTGAAAATCAATGGTATGTCTATGCTGAGACTTTTTTAGGCCGTCACAGCACCATTTTGTCCACAATTTACCTGCTATTGCGGCCTAATTGGTGTCCACAAAACGGTAATGGTATTTCCATATAGCCAAGCGTAACATTTTAGGCCGTCACAGCACTATTTTGACGACAATTTACCTGCTATTGCGGCCTAATTAGTGGCGACAAAACGGTAATGGTATTTCCATATAGCCAAGCGTAACATTTTCAGTTATACTTTTCGTATACTAATTATCGTCTTTTCCTAATGATTTTTTTCGATTAATTTTAGTGAACCCTTTGATCTATCAGATAGAGTAATAGAATTTTTAATTTAGATAGTAAAAAATATACTATTTATAGTAAGTTATATTATACTTAAATATTAAGAACTTATATACTTAATTTAAAGAATTTGATACCCATAGATCACGAGGCAGGGAATACACTACTGTAATAAATTACTGTAGCTACCTGCCAGCTCGTACTTGTTGCGCCGCGGAAAAAGGCTGTTGTCACATATTACACCTTAAATTGAGGCAAGATTTTCAGTTAGAAAAAAATGAAATATGGAGTGCTGGAGTGCCGTGTGTCTCAAAAAAACAACCAGAGAGAATTCCAGAATTCATCTCTATGCCAGTATGCCCCAACAAGCACCCAACGATAATAATAAATAACAAAAAAATGCACAAGTACATATACAGAAGAATGTATAGAACCTAAAGATAGATACGTATCTTACACATTTTAAGAACGTATATATTATATTTTATATATATATATATAGTAATAACTTATTGAATATATAAGAATACATTGAAATTAAATATAATTTCAAAATATGTCGGTGTCAATACAAGTTGCTGTGCGTTGCCGGCCGTTTGTGTGTGACGATGAACTTGGGGTATCTATGTTTCAAAATTCAGAAGATGAAGGGGAAATTAATTTATTGCGTGCTAAATATAGTACGAAACGATTCGCGTTCAGTTGGTCGTGGTGGAGCGCATATGGTTACAAAAACCATTGTAAGTCTCAAGAGTCGAAAGATGAAGCTGACAGTATGAAGCTGATTGATCAAACGACTGTTTATGGAGCATGTGGAGAGAAAATTAAAAAGCAACTATTTGATGGAAATGCCGTTGTATTATTTGCATATGGATTATCTGGTAGTGGAAAAACCTTTACCGTTTTTGGCCCTGATGCTGCCGATATTCCAGAAGCTTGGTTCAAACACGCAACACCGCATCCTTTGTGGGGAATTTTTCCTCATCTAGGTTATGATACGTTTCAAGAAAAAGGCGATACATGGAAAATTAAAATGAAATATTTCCAAAATGTTGTGGATATTGTTCGAGATTTAATGTCTCCAGTTGCACAGGAACAAAATTACAAACAAGGTATGAGGAAAGATAAAGATGGGTTCACGGATATTACTTGGTGCTCTGAGATGATGTTAAACAATTGGGATGATTTGAGAAATACATTTTTAAGTGCAAATGGGCGTAAAGCAATCGCACCGACACAATTTAATCCACAATCCACACGTGGCCATTGCATTATGACCTTGGAAGTTGAAAAACCAAAAAAAGATGATCCAACTACGAAACAACGTGGACGTGTTTACGTGTGTGATTTAGCTGGTACGGAACCAGCTGGGGATGTTGTCTATGCATTATACAAAAAGAAAAAAATGCAAGATGGGTCAATTGAAAATCAATTTCAAGGAGCGCACCCAGACAAATCAAAAACAAAACAATTGCAAGATCAAGGGAAAAAAATTAATTTATCATTGAGTGAGATGGCACAATTTTTTATGAAGATGGCAGCAGCAATTAAAAAGAAAAAATTAAAAGCTGGGCAAAGTATTCCAGGTTGCAATAGTTATTTCTTGTGCAAATATTTAAAAGACACTATGTTGCAAGCAAGGACGTATTTGTTTTGCGCAATTAGGCCAGAAGTAAAATTTCATCCATATACATTTAGCACCTTAGGTTTTGCTAAAAATGCAAGTGTCATTAAACTCCAACCTAAAAAAGCTACTACAGCTATGTCACCGAAGGAAAGAAAATTAATGCAAGAATTGGAAGCAATGAAATTAAAATTTGAAGAGATGATGAAAGGCGGCGGCGGTGGTGGTGGTGGGAACACCGCAGAAAAAGATGAAGAGATCAAAAAATTACAAGAAATGCTTGCAGCAAAATCTGAAGCTATGGTTAATGAAATGAACAAAGCAGATGGGCCATCGGAAAGTGATGCATTATTAGAGCGACAAAAGCAAGAATATGGAAGGCGTGGTATTATCATGACTGCATTCGGTGATGATATTGCAGCGCCATATTTTTTAAATCTAGATGAAGATGAATTTCGTTCTGAGCGTTTCATGTATGTTCTGGATCGTGATGTTACAGAATTTGGTAAAGATATTCGACCAACAAATTTTGCGATTAAAGCAGGACATTGCACAGTTAAACGTGCTGGGGATGACATCACATTGGTTTGTGGAGAGGGTGAAACATATCACAATGGGAAAAAGTTGGAGAAGGGAGAAGAAGTGAAATTAAACGTATTAGACCGCGTTGGTATGGCAACCGATTTGATGGTTCTTCGCTTTCCTGGACAAGATGCTGCAGCTGATGCAATGTCAACAGAGGATATGGTGCTAGAATTTCAAAATGCAAAAATGTCCTCCGCTGATTCTGCAGCCATGAAGCAGATTGAAGAGGAGAGAAAGCAATTTGAGGAAGAGAGAAAGAAATTTCAAGCAGAAATGGAAAAAATGAAGTTGAAAGCATCAGAAGGTGGTGCTCAAGCAGCTAAGGCGCAACAAGAAATGGAAGAGATGAAGGCTAAACAAGAAGCTGAACAACGCAAGATGCAAGATACCGTAAATCGTCAACAAATGTTGGAATTAATTCCTCAAGTTGATGAATCTAATCACTTGTTACAAATGTTAAATAGAAATATGTTATTTTGTGAAGCCATGTTACGCGTTGGTTTATCAGAAGATGGTGAGTTTTCTGTGCCACAAGTGAAAGTGAAAGTTTCCAACAAATTTACGGATGATGTGATCTATTTGGATCCCTTTGAATTTAAAAAAGTATGGCAAGTAATGAAGGATGAGATTGGGTTTTTGCGAGGGGCGTTATCAGATGGCACAGAATATTATGCAAATGAATTTCATGATCCAATGGCAATGCTTTACAATCATAGTTACGAAATTGGAACTGCAATTTTGTTTGTAGAATCGCTTGTTTATATGTTAGACACTGATGATGAAGAGCGGCATGTCCAAATCAAAAATGTTGGTGATCCACATAATGAATATGGTTCCATTGAAGTCGTTTGGACACCATTGGGCAGCCAAGACGAAGATGAGGAGGTGGAAGTGCCAGATATTTCTTCTCCTGAAGAATTATTAGGCAAACCATGGAATTTTAAAATTGAAATCATCGGTATTTCAAAGTTGCCAGTACAAACAGAACGTACTTATTGTCAATATGAATTTTTTGGTCAACAATTTACAACTGACGTCGTTGATACAGTGACAAATCACCCACACTTTAATTATTCATATATTCACCACGTAGATGAAGTTACACAGGAATTTATTGATTATCTATCAACAAAAAGCGTAACTATTCATGTATTTGTTGATCCATATGTGTCATCACCACCGAAAGACAAAATTTCAAGTACAAATAAGACGATAGCAAAAAATTTAGGTTTTGTAAGTGGTGGTGATGATAGTGATTTACGTGCAGAAAATGCTAATTTACGAACACAAATTGACAAATTGATGAAGGAAAATGATAATTTAAGAAAAAAAGTTGCTGAACTTTCTGGACAGCCGAGTGTAGTTGCAAAGTTACAAAATGCGAAGGAAACGGATAATATTGTTAATGGTTAAGATAGAGAGAGGAAAAACATATATAAAATATCATACAATTTTTAAAATTTCTATATTATATACTCGTATTATATGAGTAAGAGAACATTTTATATATGATATATAATATAAAAAATTATCATGAGTAAATTAAAAATAAATTATGCGTAAATTAAATTATATATATTTAAATTATATATATATTAAAAAAAATTTAAAAATTTACGAAGTATTTTATAAGGACACATATATCATATCATACCTGTTTTTTATGATATCATACGACGTTCTCGTGCTTTTTAAATAAATAAAGAAAAAACTAAAGTTAATGTTGGCTACGAGAATTTCTAAACTTTCCTCTTTCAACAAGCGCTTGTAATCCTGAGGCGCCAAAGACAATTGATGGGACAGTTTTGCTTCGATTTAGTACCCCTGCCGTGTGTGGCCTTTTCTGATTATGTGACTTCATATATAATCTCGTCTCGGGGGTGTCAACTGTTATTGCATTTTGATCAACCCCTCCCAACACACCCTGCGGTGTGAAAAAAGATTCTTTTAAAGCAGTCCTTAATAAAACATTTGGTTTATATTCATCATTTTCTTCAGGTAAATTTCTTGTATCTTGTTGGCGCCGACCTAATGCTGGTCCAGCAGTGACAGGTCGAAATCCACCACTAGCGTTTCCCGTTCGTTTCATTGGACTCAAATTATTTCGTTTTCTATTATTAATTTTTTGACCACCCCCAAGTCTTGATACCCGTATCTTGCGTTTAGTAGCTGATGCAGATTTAGCTCGTTTCACTTTATTAATATGCTTTTCTTTCATTAAATCTCCCCAATCATTTTGGTTTTCTTCATCAGCAGACTGTTCCATTCTATCATTATTATCTTGATTGGCCGATGGCTGTTGCTTCCAATATTGAGTGTGGTGATTGCTCCTGCTTTCTGCGGTTCCAGTCCGTCGTTGTGGTGTAAAACCTCTTGCTGATTCCCTACTATATGGGCGTAATTTAGCTGTTTGTGGTCTTAAAAATGTTTTCTTTGCTACTGGTGGTATCCATGCACCACTAGCAGTTTCTTCAATGTTGTCTTTCAGCTCCTTCACTTCTCCTTTATATGCACGTACAAGCAACGTCAACTCTGTCAATAACATATCTTTCTCACGTACCAACAGAGCTAATTCAGCAGCCCCACGTGCCTTGGCATCTAAATCCTTTTCCTTTTGCATTATTTCCTCCTCTCTTTCCTCTACTACTTTTTCCAACACTTCTACTCTCCTCCGTTCTGCCTCTAAAGCATCACGCATTGCATCCGGTTTCATCTTAATCCTTGCGATAGCTTCCTCAATTTTTTTTCTCATTTGAGCTTTGAATCGTCGTCCAATTTCGCCTTCAAGCCTCGATCTCATTGACTTTTCCATCTTTTCATGGAATTCACGTTTTAAAATGCGTCGCATGCTTACTTCTAATTGGGCCCTTATATCTTTTTCCATATTTTTCCTCATTAAATCAAATTTCTCTTGCTGCTTTTTTAAATCAAGTTTCTTATCAGCAACGCCTCCAGTCAAATGTACTTCTGTAGTCTCGTGTATCTCTTCCAGTTCCATTTGCAATTCTCCATGAATACCATCAAGTCTTTTTCCGTGTTTTTTCTCGCGTTTTTTCTTCTCCTCATCCTCGTCGTTGGATGTGCCGCTAGCCATGGCTTGTTCGAATAAAGCTGCTGAATCTACTTTTGCTGCTTTTTTGGTTTCAGCTTTTGTGCTTTTGCCTTTATCTTTGTGCAATTTCTTTAAGATGTTTAATGCATTTTTTACTTTATTAAATACACCTGAAGAATGTTCATGCTTCTTCTCTTCATGGTCTAATTGTTTTAACTTTGTATCACTTAATTCTTTCTCCAAACCTTGTATATTCATATTCAATTGTACTACTTCACTTCGACATTGGACAACTTCATCCGCTAATGCTTGAAATTCTTTCTCCATTTTTTTCTTTTTTTTTACCATTATTTCTTTTGATTTTGCTATATCCTCAACGCGCTTATTTGCATGTTTCAGCTGTGCTTGGACGTTTTCAATATCTTGTTTTAAACTTAAAACTTCTTCTTTGTGTATTCTATCTATTTCCTTTGCTTGCGCAATTCTTTTTTGTAATCCTGCCGTCGCATCAGCATTTTCAGATAGTGCATTTTCCATTTCTGTACATTTTAATTGTAATTCATCGCGTTCCTTTAATAAACCTTCATATAAAAATTTTGCTTCATACAAATCATCTCTAATAGATTTATTTTTATTTGTCAAATCAACAATTTGTATATTTAATTTATCCTCGTTTCTACTTTTTTGTTGTATAATATCATTAGCTGATTTTAATTTTTTCTCTAATTTTATTAATTCTTGTCCTTCTGTTTCAAAGCGATATTCTAATTTGGCTTTTTCTTTCATTAACTTTTTAACTTCAGTTTTCTGTTCATTTAACATTTTGGTTAAAGTATCTCCTCTTGTTTGTGCTTTTCGTTTCGAAGATATTAATTCTTGCTTTAAGGTTTCAATTTCAACAGCCATCTCTTCCCGTTTACTTGCTTCCTCTTTTTTTACATTTTGTATTTCTTTACCAAATAATATTTCACATTTTCGTAAAACATCATGACCTGTATTGTTCCCAGCTTGTCTTGCTGCGTCGACCTTTGCCTCGCATACACCTTTTAACCATCTTATATGCTGTCTAAATTCAACTGTTTGTCTATCAAGGCAATCTTGTAATAATTCTGTTACTTTATCTATCATGTCAGATACAGAATTCCTTTGTTCTAAGGATTTTTGTTTTAGTGCATTCCATAAAAACTTAGCGATAAAATCATGGTGAAGTTCTATTTGAGCATTTAGTTGTTGTGAACGACTAGCCATGTTGGAGTCAATCAAAAACCTTGTTTGCAATTCCGATAAAGATGCCAACGTTTCACGGTCATTTTCACTTTGTTTTACATTATATTCTTGACTAGAATCATGTAAAAGTCGTCTAAATGCAACAACTTCAGTTTCTGTTTCGTTTGATTCAGGTTTTGGTGGCATATTTTTCATAGTGTTTTGTATTGCTAATGTGGCAGGTGATTGAGGTGCAATAGATTCATGATTTTGTTGTTGTTGTGTATTTTCTTCTAATTGCTCTTCCATATTTCCTTGCTCGTTCTTGTTCATAATATTATAATAATATTTTTTATATAATATTATTCCTCTCTCTCAGTGTGTGTGTGTGTGTGTGTGGCTGACAGACAATTAATTCTATTGATGGATGTAATATTATTTAATAACGGTATATATCTTCTCTTTTATCATCTCATCATTTTCATCTCGCCATATTATTAATATATAGGGAAATTTACAAATATAAAGCTTATACTAATTTTGTACTTAAAACAATTGTAGTATTTTCAAAAAAAACATTCTTCTGGATGATTACAAGTTTACAAAGTATATATACGTCATACAAACAAGATCAAACACAAGAACAAATACAGTAATGAATTTTATGCATGTATATAGATATATATGTGATCAGTATTATGAGCATGTTTCAGCCAGATTCAATACCATCCGATATGCGGGAGATAGGGCATGAAGCGGTATGGAGTTTATCAACAGCAAAACCAGGTAATGGTGTTGAACAATTAAGAGATAATAATAGTGATACATATTGGCAATCAGATGGTGGACAACCACATCGTATTAATATACAATTTCATAAAAAAATGAGTATATCACAAATATGGTTTTACCTAGATTACAAGCTAGATGAAAGTTACACGCCGAAAAAAATCTGTTTACGTCATGGTACAACATTTCATGATTTGCAAGATTTACACCTATTAGAAGTTGGTGAAGATCCAAGTGGTTGGATAAAAGTTGACTTGTCGGAAGCAGCAGCAAATATAGCAAAAAACACATTAGGTGGATATTCTAAGAATTCAAATGATAAAAGTTTACGAACACATTTTATTCAAGTAGTCGTTTTAAGTATGCATCAAAATGGTCGAGATACACATATTCGTCAAGTTAAAGTTTTTGGACCTCGTGCTTCGTCTAGACGTATATCACAACAACCTGAATTTTCTACATTAGAATTTACAATGTTTTCAGGTATTCGATGATAAATTATGTTTTATTATGTATTATCATGCCGCCTGTGTTTTAATTTTGTGTGTGTGTGTGTGTGTACATCTTGTGTGTAAAAATATTTTAATAAATTTGATGGTTAAAATCTAAGTTATATATGATATGTGATACGACACACGTATATATTTTAAAAAAATACGCGCGCGCGTAATATTTTTATATTTTTATAAAGAACAATTTTTGCTAGCCTAAATAAAAGACTTCATTTTAATGATATCATATTTTTTATTTTAAATAAAAATAAAAATATTATATTTTATCTTCTTCCACCACCAAAATTTGCTTTATTGATATAATATACCAATCCGCATTGCCTATCTTTTTTACGTAATATTTTCTTATTTTTCAACAACACATTTAAATATTTCCTACACATAATTAAAGACACACCTAATGATCGATGGATCTGTGTAAGACCACAAGGTTGTTCTTTCATGTGTAAAAAACGAAGTATTAAATCTAATTTTTCAATTTGATCTCGAGATCTATAAATTTGTGGAATTAAATGGATTATTTTACGTACAGAATATGGATTATTATTCTTACCATTGTTGACAGAAGAGGAGGAAGATTTTTTTTTATTATTGTTATAATTATTCGTTGTTGGTTTTTTCTTGATATTCTTACTATTATTATTATTACGACGTTTTGTTTTCGTATTAGTTGATCTCATTGTTGAAGACGTTGTTTCTTTCTCATCGATTCGATTTTCTTCATCGTCGTCATCATCACTAAATATATGACAGGTACGTAATACACGAACAGAGCCTATAAATAATTTCACTTCTTTATTTAAAGAGTTGAAATTTGTATTTATTTCAGCAACGTTATTCATATTCTTGCCAAACGCCTGTAAACATTCATTTAAAGTTTCAAATTTCTCATTTAGTGAATCCAATATGGTTTCTTCATGGTTTTGATTGGTACCTGGAAATCCTTCCATATTATCGATTATTAAAGATGTCATCTTCTTTGATATTATGTCGTTAAAAAAAATTATATATAACTAGAAACAAATCTTAGTAATAAATTACATTTGTTGTTTTTACTATACTTTGCGTATACAATAGATTTCTTTTGTTATTTTAGATTTAATAATAAAATAGTGTGCTATATAGTAGCAACTGTGCAACTATATTAGTAGTCCTGATGGTATTATTAAATTATTAGCTCTAGCTGCATGCCGGGCATGCAATAATAAATAAATTGCACAACAATTATTATTTGCCATTTGTGCATTGCATTTTCAAAATTTAAAATATTATAGTTTATTTTTCAAGAATAGTATCAATGTAGTACTGTATCAATGTATCAATTCTCCTATGTATTGTGCGTTTTGCTATTTGATAGGTGTAATTGCTGTAATGCTGTAAGCCTGGTAAGTATTTAGATGATAATACGAGGAACATGGAACATATGGAACATGACAGTTATAATAAAGTTTTTTAGGTTGAAAAAAAACACTATAAAAAACATTCATTTTTATAGCAACTATACAATGTACATATTAAAAATAGATCATTTCATAATTATACTTTATTTTAAAAAAGGAATTCACTCCACACTAATTATATATATATATATATATATATATTGTCGTTTATATATTGCATTTATTAAATAGGAAAGTAGTTTGTATAAAAGATGAGGAAGAAAAATTCCATTTTATTAAGACCAAAACCAAGGCATCCTTCAAGACGAAATGAGACTACTTTTGAAAAAGAATATGAAAAGGAGCAAAAAAAATTAGCAGCAAGGCGTGCACGTCGTAACAGATTGGAACAATCGTGTTTGGGTCGTCTTAACAGAGATCCAGATGCACTCGAAGATGCAAGGTATGTTTTTATTTAAGATCTATATCTACACCAGCACATACAAATGTATATGTTGCTATAACAAAAGAAAAAATATTTTTAAAACTAACATTGGTATATTTTTACAATTTTATCTTCTCAACCTCAATTTATTTTATAAATAATAGGCAAGAAAGCGCAAAAGTTTTCGAGGAACATATGGCAAGAGTCAAGAGAAACGAAATAGAAATGGAACGAAAGAACAACGCTAAAGAGGAGGAAATACAACAGGTTTTGCAAGATAGGTATAATGCAGCACAAGCAAAAATTGAAAATAAACGACAAGAATCCAATGCAATTTTAAAACTTAATAAAGAACTAGCTGAAATTAGAACGAAAAATGAAAAGCAACAAAGGCAAGATGAGCATGCTGCAGATAAGGCAAACTTTGATAATCATTTTAATTTACGCTTTGGTACTAGTTTAATCTAGAAAATGCAAAAATTGTGATTTCGTATTTTAATGCAATCATTAAATTTAGTTAGAGTAGGGATGAGAGAGTTTAAATAAAATATAAAAAGATAAAAAATACACGAATATATTTTTTGTATCATATCATATCATACTTTGAAAATATATGCATAGGTGTGTATAATAGTATTTTTACTCGCTGGTATTCCATCCCCAACATTGTTTTCGGACAAAAACATCGCTTAAATCAGTCACGTATGCACATGAATGAGTTGCTCCACCACTTATGCTCTTAAATTTATGTCCAGCCGGGGGTAAAACCGACGTATAAGAATTTGTTGAATTTGCTTCCGGGGCTTGACCATAAGTATTATCACCCCAACAAACTACACCTAATAAATCACTTTTTAAGGCACATGTATGATATTCAGATGCAGTGATTTGCTCGTAAGTTCCTGTGTCAGTAACTGGGGGAGTATCACATTGTTGTTCATTATTTTCACCAAAGCAAAAAACTGAGCCGTTGACGTATAATACACATGAATGATGAAAACCAGATGAAACTTGTAGATGGTTCCCACCTTCTATTGATGGTGGTGCTTGCCCAAACCAATTTGATCCCCAACACTTGACGTTGTTGTTACTCAACAACCCACATGTATGATATGTACCAGCACTTACTTGTGAAAATGGACCACTAATGGTTCCCGGCGCAGCACCTGCAAAATTGGATCCCCAACATTCTACATTACCATTACTAACTAGTCCGCAGGTATGACCACCTGGACCTGCAGTAACTTGTTCATAAATTGTTATTGGGTGATCAGATCGGGTCTTACGAAATGGGGCTTCCTGATTATCATTTTTTCCCCAACAACGTACCATTCCAGCTTCAACTGCGGATGGGTCGTTTTCGACTACTGCGCAGGTATGGGTCATTGCAGAACTAACTTGAATAAAGGATCCTTGAGCAGTAGCTTTTAATGGTGCTTGCTCATACGATTCATTTTCACCTTGACAATTTAAATCTCCGTTTGTATCAATATAACAAGTATGTGAAGACCCACAACTAATAGCTTCCTCATGAGCTACACCATTTACAAAAGTAAAAGAACATTCAAGAATAATTATACACACAAGAAATTGAATTATTTGATGCTTGGGATATTTCATGATTTATGTAAAGTTATTAGCAGTCCAAATCAGCCTTGAAGTATTTTTGTTTATATAGAAATTAGTTTCGCCTTGCTTTGGAGTATTCTTTTTAAACAAATGCTATTAGTAAAAATACAGTATTAATAGTAATTTATTATTCCAGTATTATTATTATTATTGCAAAAAAATGCATAAAAATAATTATTATTAAAGCCCGTGGGATTCCATAGTCCTACGGCTTAAGGCAGGCACATGTTTGCTTAAAAGTTAAAATAACAGGAGAATAGCATTGTTTTTTTGACCGAAATATTTGATGAAAACCGATAATTTTGAGCTAAATGCATAAATCTCACATTTTTCAACATGGACACAGCATGGGCTGCACGGAAACCCGTGCAGGATAAATGCAAAAAAATCTATTGATATAAATGTCTAATTTTATCGGAGATTTTACACTCATAAATACACGCTAATGATATTCCCCTATTGTTTATTAGCCCTTTTTGACGTTTTTTTGTTCTGTTTTGATGAGCTGGACGATCCGGATGACTTCTTGTTTTTTGTACCCTATATATATTTAGTATAATATATTTGTTGAAGTATGTAAAAATATTTAAAATAGTATATATGTAAACAAATAAATAAATACTTATTGCAAATGCACAAATCGCAATAAAAATAAAAAATGCACATGCATGGAACATGGACGAGAAGATGGAGCAAGAAAAAACTTTTGGAAAATTTATTTGTGTCAACTTTTTTTTTTGCGATTGAGTTTGAGATGATCGAAATTATTAAGAGTCCATTCTATTAAGAAAAACGCAGTTTAAATGGAGTATAATATCCACAACAAAAGTGATTAGAAAAACTATTTCACGGACACTTTGATGATTAATCAGAGCCGGATTACAATGTGATTAAATCAAAAAATTTTATTGTGAATTTTTAATTTTTATGAAATAACGGTCAATAAGCTATTTTTCGGATTTTATAACTTAAATAGGCAAATCAGTCATATAACACCGAATTATCACTGTTTTCGTCTTTTTCTTACATAAAAAGACCCATGCTATTCCCCTCTTATATTAACTTTTGTTCTTGGCAGTGCCTTAAATTGGTCAGCACACTATGGAATCCCACGGGCTTTAAATAAATGCATATTCCACTATACCAAGTAATTATACCAGGGTTGGTAGTGGAGTGCATAGTCTATAGTCTATTATTAGTATTATATTATAATACCTGTAAAAAACAACACATTATCATTAATAACATTGAAACTCCTCCAGGAATACCAGAGTACTTCCAGGTTCCAGGTACTCAATAGTTTATTATTACTACTGCACAGTATACTATTATTAATACTTTGTACATCTTAGCATGGACATACAATATATTGTTATTTAGTATTAAAAACAACAAACAACAAAATGATACAACAAAAAAAAGGATGATGATAAATAATGATGATTGCAGACTTGGTAGTAGAAAAAAAAGGGGCTTTTTACACTATTATTATTTAAAATACAGACTTTATTTACAGACATACTATAAAACATTCGTTGAAAAAAATAAAATAACAAAAGTAGTCATTGTTAGATTTATTAGAGTATTTAGTTACACTTGTATAGTAAACGTACATGATCAAGATATAAACCCAATGATGATGTATTATAAATGTTCAACAATTTTATTATTCATATGTTTATATCTTACAAGTTATAAATGTTTATCGTTGCGTTTATCGACGAAAACCGCTAGAAGGATAGGAACGCAATTGTTAAGAGGCGATATAAAAGCAAATGGCAACAATTTAGGAAAACCATCATCGCTTGAAGTGACGAATAGTAACGTATTTAGAGCGAATGGGAAGTATACAGTTGGTAATTTAATACCGGGTGCTAGAGATGGCTCACTGAGAGAAAAGAATGAAGGGTTTCATAATCAACAGTATTGGGATAAAAACCCATATTTTTCATATTTTAAAAAGGTATGGGGAAATGCACCATTTTTAGATTCAAATTTTCGTTTATGGATGTCAGGTGCGTTTAAAAATTTTAAAGTAGGCTCGCTTCCTCAAAAGTCCCAAACCACAAAAGCGTTGCCAGCATATTTACATTATTATGGTAGGGAATACGATCCGTTAGTCGATCCACCATACCCGTCAGAGGAAGCTCTTTATTCAGATACGAAAGACTATATACAGAAAATTTCAGAAGCTGAATCAAAAGGTAGTCCAGAAAGTGCTGAGGATTGTAGTCAAGCATTCAGTCCATCAGCATTAGGGTATAAACGTCCATGTGGGGTTAATAATGTTCCAGCCGGCTCACATACAAAAGCAAAGGCCGATTTTCAATTAAATACTATATTAGGTAAAAACACATGGTGGGATAGTGAAAATCGTGTTGCCGGTAACTCACAAGGTACTGAATTATATACATATAAAACATTACCACCTGATTCGAAACCATATGATGAAAAACAAGCAAAAGGTAAATATCATGCTGTAGATAATAAATGGATCAAAGCGGATGATATGGTAAAACGAATGAAATCACCAGCATATAAACCATTGATGCAGCCTAAGCCGTTTGTACCCTTAGGATTTTCACATTCGAAACCAGCAGCTCCACCAAAATTGCAAAAATGATTTAATGATACCAGAATAGATACTTTTCGTATAATAGGACGTGAGATAGAGAGAGTTGCATATATGTATATGCTCTATTTATATATATACATGTGTGTGTGTGTGTGTAACTGGATAGGATTCTATAGATAGTGAAAATAGATTAAGAGAGGGAATAAAACTAAAATTGTATAAAATGAAATCATATCCATACCGCATAGATATACGAGGTTTCTTTTTCCAATTTCCCCATTTTTTAAAAAACTGTTTTTTTATTGCTCATAAATAATTTCATTTTCGCACATTCTTCGGCATTTTCCGGTTTTCCGGCACGCATCATTCTGGCATTCTGGCATTCGACAGAAAAAAATTATTATATATTATTATATTTATTTATTTATTCAAGATCTACATATACAAGTTGTATTTACAATTGATACAAACAACAGATGTATATATAGAGATATCCGTAACAAATGCAGGTATATTTATAGCAACATACATCATGTCAGGAATAAAAGGTGAAGAGAAAGCTGAGCCTGTAAAGGAAGATCCAGATACGGATGATGAAGCACCGAAAAAAGCACGATGGGATATGACTACGGAGGAAAAATTAAGTGCTGCAAAAGGAAAACAGGAACGTGGTAATGCTTGCTACAAGAAACAAGATATTGATCGTGCAATACGTAGGTACATATCAGCGATTGATTATATTAGTTTTGATTATGATTTCAGTTCAACAGATGCTCGGAGAGCAAAAGAAAGGCGACTTCCATGCCACACCAATTTAGCAATGTGTTACATAAAACAAGAGAAATATTACGATGCGAAAAGAGAGTGTGATAAAGCGTTGGAAATAGATCCAAAATCTGTGAAAGCATTATTTCGTAGAGGTGTTTCTTTATCAAGAACGGGTGAGTACAGCAAGGCAAAGAAGGATTTTAATGCTGTGTTGGCATTGGAACCGAAAGATAAAAAGACACTTAAAGAAATTGCAAAAATAGACAAGTTGAAAGAACGTAAAATAAAGAAAGAAAGGAAATTTTCTGAAAGAATGATAAAAAATATGGGTGGGACATTTTCAGATCAACGTGAAGATAGTGGGAATACAAGCATTCTCAATACATTCATGAGTCATGGAATATTTAGTTTTAAATCATTTGATAAAATATTGGATATAATAGTTAAAAATTGGGAAAAATATTATTTAGTAATAAGTATATTATGTTGTTCTGGCCATGCATCTAGCCTGTTTGAAAGCGAAAGTTTTGTTTCCTCGACATTTTTAGCATTAGGATTACTAGCTGGCGGTTCCTCGCATTTAAAATCGTTAAGTACATTTGAGAAGCTATTGCCATCATGGATGCCGCAACGCAATGTAATTAGTCAAGTTTTTGCTGGTGTTGAATTGTTTTTAGGCATGGCATTATTAACATCTGTGAAATTGGTTGATCGCGGTATGATTGGTAGAATTATTACTACAATCAGTGTTCTATTAGCTGTACCAATGACTGTACAAGTACGAATGTTGGATTTTAGAAAGATAATGGAAGATCCAAATATTTTTCTTTTTTTAAGACGATATGCATTGACAATATTATTTGGTATGTGGGGTCTTGGTATATCCGGGAATTAATTTTATTTTTTATTTTAACACACGTACACACACCGGTATGATTTTAAAGTAAATGTACGCGGTATGATTTTTATAAAAAATGAAAAAGATACTGACATTTTTCAGAGGCGCATCAAACAGGGGGTGCGTGTCTAAAAAAATATTTTTCATACGAATAATAAGTTATATGATATATCATATGATGTGCGTGTTAATATATTAATTTAATTTA
>JACLAD010001439.1_pt1 | contig 24254 bp, 23 predicted proteins | sample 8027901 | NCBI WGS metagenome assembly JACLAD01 (sample SAMN15725071, study PRJNA655200) | protist metagenome | isolation source: fluorescence activated cell sorting (FACS) single amplified genomes of... | place: Spain: Blaines Bay Microbial Observatory, Mediterranean Sea | collected 2016-07-05 | reverse complement strand
GCTTACATTGCCTTTCTCCATGGTAGCTTCATGAAATCCATCTATGGCCGAAAAAGCTGCTTTTTCCCTGATTATCCCAAGAAAGCGTGCAAAGGCCACAAGACATCTCCCCCCATTACCGCACATGCTGCTTTCATTACCATCTGCATTGAAATACACCATCTTAAAATCTTCTTTGGGATTATCAGGTTGTTCGAGCAGGATCAAACCGTCTGCTCCAACGCCAAATTTTCGGTCACAAAGGTGCTTTATTAATTTGGTATTGTTTTTGGATAATACTTCCAAACGATTATCTATCATCACAAAATCGTTACCTGTACCCTGGTATTTATAAAATGAAAGCTCCATGAAATTATTTTAAGAGGTGCAAAGATATAAATAAGCTTAGAACCCCCCGGTGATAAATGGTCGTTAAAACAGGAAATACCATTAAAATAAATTAAATGTTTAACCTAATTAGTAATACAACTTTAAAAATATGAAAAACATAGTAAGTTTAGTTTTCGTTTCTATTTTGGCCGGTGTGCTTACTTTGGGTAGTTATAAGCTGTTCTTTGAAGAAGAACAATTGTTTTCAGAAGAAAAAGCAAGCCTTCCGGAGTATATTCCGGCAAACTATTCAAACAGAGTAAGTGGTACCAATGTCGATTTTACAGAAGCTGCGAACAAAACCGTACACGCGGTAGTACACGTTAAAAATCTTGCCGTAACCAGAAGCCCGTTTCAAAGGACTCAGGGAGACCTCGCTTTGCGCGGAGCCGGATCTGGAGTAGTAATTTCTCCGGATGGTTATATTGTAACGAACAATCACGTTATTCAAAAAGCAAACAAATTACAGGTAACCCTTAACAACAATCAGAGCTACGAAGCTGAAGTTATCGGAACAGATCCAAAATCGGATATCGCGTTAATAAAAATTGATGCCGAAGACCTTAGCTATTTACCTTTCGGCGATTCCAATGATGCGAGGATCGGGGAATGGGTGTTAGCTGTTGGAAACCCCTTTAACCTTACTTCTACTGTAACCGCCGGAATTATTAGTGCTAAATCGAGAGATTTAGGAATGGATCAAAATGTTTCCTCCTTCATTCAGACAGATGCAGCCGTAAACCCCGGAAACAGTGGTGGTGCCCTTGTGAACATTAATGGCGAACTTATAGGTATTAATACAGCCATTACTTCTCAAACCGGAAGCTACGTAGGCTATGCCTTTGCTGTGCCCTCCAATAATGCTCGTAAAATTGTAGAAGACATTATGGAGTTCGGAAACGTACAACAAGGAATTCTTGGAATACGTGGAACAGAAGCTGCGGATTCCCGTGAGCTTGACCGAAGTATTTCTGAAGGTGTATATGTGAGTGAAGTAGAATCCGGAAGCGGAGCTGCGGAAGGCGGAATCAAATCTGGTGATGTTATCAAGCAGATTGACAATGTTCAAATTAGAAAATTCTCAGATCTTACAGGATATATTAGTTCTAAAAGACCCGGAGATATAGTGCAGGTAAATGTACTTAGGAACGGAGATGAGAAGACACTGGATGTCCGGTTAACCGAGTATGAAGTTTTCCCTATTCAGTCTATAGGACTTGAAGTCACCAATGCCAGTGAAAGTGATCTGAAAAAGAACAAAGTAAAAAACGGAGTGAAAATCACCCGCGGACTTACCCCACAAATGGAATCTGAAAGACTTTCGGGGACCATTATCACAGAAATTGACAATCAGCCTGTAAACAATGTGGATGACGTAAGAAGAATCATAAGCAATAAAGACAGCTCAGAACCTATCAGCGTTACCTTCGTTGCACCTAATGGAGAAAAACAGAAATACGTTTGGAGATAATTCTGAATAATATTAAAATGCAAACCTGCCGGTAAAATGGCAGGTTTTTTTATGCTAATTTATTTTTACGAAAACGATTGAAATATATATTTTTGCAGCAAATTTATTTCAAACCCACAACCAACAAACATGAGTACAAACGAAATTTACGAGAAAGAACTTGCTTTCCAGGCAGACAGGCGACGTGCAGCCGTCGAATTCATTAAAATTGTGAGTGATCTTTGGTACGATAAATCCATTGAACTGGTTCTTTTCCGAAATCAATTGATAGACAGAAATGTAAGTGACATTCTTAACCTTCATGAATATGCAGGTGAGTTTGTTCAAAAACCAATCTCCATTTTTGATTCCGTGGAGATTGCCCATGCGATCAAAACCCTTGACTTTCCATCAGCAAAGCTGGATATTGGTAAACTCACTTACGAGTATCATCTTGAAGATGAAAACTCCGCCAATGCCACCGCTTTTGTTTCAGCAAAATTAAAAGAAGCCCGAAAAGTGGAACAAGTAATTCCAAAAGACGTGGTTCTTTATGGCTTCGGAAGAATTGGGAGATTACTGGCCAGAGAATTGATGGCCCGCACGGGAAAAGGTAGTCAGCTGCGTTTGCGTGCCATAGTTACCCGCGGAAAAATTGACGCTACTGTCCTTGAGAAGCGGGCCTCTTTACTGAAAAATGATTCTGTTCACGGAGATTTTTCAGGAATAGTCTCCGTAAACACCAAAAAAGATTGCCTGGTGATCAATGGAACCACCGTACATATGATCTCTGCAGATAATCCTGAAGAAATAGATTATACCCAATATGGAATTGAAGATGCTTTAATTATTGACAATACCGGAGCTTTTAGGGATGAAGAAGCTTTAAAAAGACATTTATCGGCAAAAGGAGCTGCAAAGGTACTGCTGACGGCGCCCGGAAAAGGAGTTCCAAATGTTGTTCACGGGGTAAACCACCTGGAATATAATCCGGATGAAGTTGATATCTTCTCTGCCGCCTCCTGCACCACCAATGCCATTACTCCGGTATTAAAAGCCATGGATGATTCTTTAGGCGTGGTACATGGTCACCTCGAAACCATCCATGCCTATACTAACGACCAGAACCTGGTAGACAATATGCACAAAAAATACCGCAGAGGTCGTGCCGCAGCGCTCAATATGGTAATTACCGAAACAGGTGCCGGAAAAGCAGTTTCCAAGGCGCTTCCTGTGTTTGAAGGAAAATTAACTTCAAATGCAATCAGGGTGCCCGTTCCAAACGGATCCCTTGCTATCCTGAACCTTGAGGTAGAAAACCCCACTTCTAAAGAAGGCGTGAACGCCATCATGAAAAAATATGCCCTTGAAGGAAGCCTGGTAGAACAAATCAAGTATTCCCTTGATAATGAACTGGTATCGAGTGATATCGTAGGTTCTGCCCAGCCATCCATCTATGACAGCAAAGCAACAATAGTTACCGAAGATGGAAAAAAGGTTATTCTTTATGTATGGTATGATAATGAATACGGGTACAGTCACCAGGTAATTCGCCTGGCCAAGTACATCGCTAAAGTAAGAAGGTACACCTATTATTAATAGCTCATAATCCTGATCCTGAAGAGGCCGTTAAAAAGCTTTTAATTCGTCATTCTCAATTTATTTCAGAATCTTATTATTCTGATTTCAAGTAATCATCAGAACCTGAAATTCCCAACGCTTCGGGACAGGTCGGCGGAAATCAGGCTTTTTAGACAGTCTCTTCTTTTAAATACATTTTTAACCGGAAATGAGTGGGATAGTCAGAATTTCACAGAAAAAACTTTTAGTATGTTTAAGAAGAAGACCTATATCATAGTTTATGGATTAGGATATTAATCGCTATAGGACGTTTCTTATTCTACAACGCCGAAGTAAATAAGTATATCAATTTCAATAATGCCCTAAACATCCTAATAGATTAATTTTGTACCAAACAAAGTATCATTTTTATTAAAACTCCTGCAATAAGAAGTTATGCTCCTCGTTGTGTAAGGAATAACCATGCAAAATTTTGATCTATGAAAAGGTATATTTTTTCCGCACTTTCTTTGTTACTGGTAACATTCGGTAGCCACTCACAAACCACCCCTAAAAATAATCCAATTGACAGTGAATTTTCAGAATTAATAGAAAGCTCCAATGACTTTAAAGGATATAAAGTAGTTGATTTCAATGAGTTAACTGCCTTACAGGATAAAACAGAAGGCTATATTGGGGAATTAAAAAATGAAATCACCGGCTACGAGGTATCCTTACAAACGCAAAAGGATACTATAAAAAAATTAAAAGCCGATCTGGCAAACGTTGAAAATCAGCTGGCAGAAGTAACAGCAGAAAAAGATTCCATTAGTTTCCTGGGAATGCCTTTAAGCAAAAGCACCTATTCCACCGTTATGTGGGGTATTGTGGGAGTTTTAATCCTGGCAGTTGTGCTACTTCTTGCCCGTTTTAAAAGTAGTAATGGCCGTACAAAAGAGTCGCATAAAAAACTGGTCGAAACCGAAAAAGAATTTGAAGCTTTTCGTGCCAAAGCTCTTGAAAAGGAACAGCGAATGGGCAGACAACTTCAGGATGAGCGTAACAAGCACATGAAAGTAGCAAAATAAAGCTTTCTGATTTTGCAGCTGAATTTGGTTAAAGAAACGGCTGCAAAACCGTATTTTTGCAGCCCTTCCGGAAGTAAATAACTACTCCCGGATTTAATTTTTCATCATGCGCATAGATATAATCACCGTTGTTCCCGATATTCTTAAAAGCCCATTTGAAGCTTCTATTTTAAAAAGAGCCATTGAAAAAGGGCTTGTTGAAATTCATTTACATAATCTGCGGGATTATGTTACCGACAATTACCGGCAAATTGATGACTACCAATTTGGCGGCGGAGCGGGAATGGTCATGATGATCGAGCCTATCGACAAATGTATTTCGGGGTTAAAAGCGGAAAGAGATTACGACGAAGTGATTTACATGACACCCGACGGAGAGACTTTAAAACAGGGAATAGCCAACCAGCTTTCCCTAAAGGAGAATATCATCATTCTCTGCGGACATTATAAAGGAGTGGACCAGCGAGTAAGGGAACATTTTGTGACCAGGGAGATTTCTGTTGGGGACTACGTTTTATCGGGTGGCGAACTGGGTGCTGCTATTTTATGTGATGCCGTCATACGATTATTACCGGGGGTTTTAGGTAATGAAACCTCTGCCCTAACCGATTCTTTTCAGGACAATTTACTGGCTCCACCCATTTATACCCGCCCGGCAGAATATAAAGGATGGAAAGTTCCTGAAATTCTCACTTCCGGAAATTTCCCAAAAATTGAGGAATGGCGGGAGGAACAGGCTTATGAACGCACCAGAAAATTACGTCCCGACCTGCTCGAAGACTAGGTTGAAAATTTTTCAGATTAGTAGTTTTTACTAAAGATAAATTTTATAATTTTGCAAACGTTTCTGAACCAACCTCTGGCGAAAACCGTGAATGTTGTTTTGGACTTTATTTTAAACCATTACTTATGGAATCCTTAGTTAAATTTGTACAAGACGAATTTGTTACAAAAAAAGATTTCCCGGAATTTTCTGCCGGAGACACTATCACAGTTTATTATGAAATTACAGAGGGCGCCAAGACCCGTACGCAGTTTTTCCGCGGAGTTGTAATTCAAAAAAGAGGAACCGGTGCTTCACAAACCTTTACCATTAGAAAAATGAGTGGTACTGTAGGAGTTGAACGTATCTTCCCATTAAACCTTCCTGCACTTCAAAAAATTGAAGTTCTTAAAAGAGGTAAAGTACGTAGAGCAAGAATTTACTACTTTAGGGAACTTACCGGTAAAAAAGCAAGAATTAAAGAAGCTAGAAGATAATTATCGTCTTCAATTAAATTTAAAGAGCTCCATTGCTGGAGCTCTTTTTTTATGGAAAAAATATTGGGTCAAGGGTAATATTCGTAAATCCTCAACAAATACTCTTAAACGTTAAATTTTTTCTTCAAAAGAAATTTTGTTTCTATATTGGACTCATTAACAATTATTTAATCCATTCTAAATTATGAAGAAAAATTTTAAGTTACCCAGATTATTGATGACGGTCTTTGCTTTCGGGCTGGTATTTACTTCTTGTGAAAAGGACGAAACTAACGAAGAAATTGACACTGCAACCGTTGAACTACAAGAGGCACCTTATAAAAATTATATGGTGATCTCAAAAAGCGATGAACTAACCAAAAGTGTTGAGGACTATCTAAAAACCAGCTCTGGAAAAATTATCCGAACCATCCCTGAAATTGGAATCGCTGTAGTAAGCTCCAAAGATGCTGATTTTGTAAAAAATACTTTAAAAAACAGGGAAATTCAGTCTGTAGTACCTGATTATGAAATTAAATGGATTCCTTCAGAAATTACTGCAGAGGCCAATCCTCCTAGTATTGGAGACGATGAGACTTATTTCTCCTACCTGTGGGGCATGGATGCCATTGATGCACCGGAAGCATGGAATGCAGGTTATACAGGTGAAGGCGCTACTGTTTACATCCTGGACTCTGGCGTTTCTGCTAGTCATCCTGATATTGCGCCTAATCTCAATGTTGATCTTTCCCGCTCTTTCATTGAAGATGAAGGATGGAATGCAGCACCAGGTTATTCTGCACATGGAACCCATGTAGCCGGTACCGTAGCTGCGGCCGACAATAATATGGGAGTTATAGGAGTTGCGCCCAACGCAGAGTTAGTTGCCGTAAAGGTGCTTTCCGGGGTTAATGGAAGCGGACCTTTCAGTGCAATAAATGAAGGTATCATTTACGCTGCAAACAGCGGTGCAGATGTAGTGAATATGAGTTTAGGAGCTACTTTAAGTAAAAATGGCTGGCTCATAGATGCAGATGGTATTCCTTACCATATTCCTGCAGTGTATATTCAGGAAGTAATCCGTGCACAGCAAAGAGCTATAGATTATGCCTTTAGAAAAGGAACAACTGTAGTTGCCTCAGCAGGAAATGACGGGGTGAATTACGACGGTAACAGATCTGATGTAAAACTTCCGGGAGGATTGAATAATGTAATCACTGTTTCTGCAACTGCACCAGATGGATGGAATTTTAATCCTGATGCAAATTATGATATCCCATCAAGTTATACTACCCACGGAAGATCTCTTGTGGACGTTGCAGCACCAGGAGGCGACTTCGATACTTTCAATGAAGATGGATCTGTTCATCATTTTGATTATATTTTAAGCTCCACTCCAACAGGATGGAGTTGGATGTCTGGTACAAGTATGGCAGCACCTCATGTTTCGGGAGTCGCCGCTTTGATCATAGGTAAGAATGGCGGACAAATGAGTCCAAGAGATGTTGCCAAACAAATTGAACAAACAGCAGATCAGGTAGATGGCAATGGCAAGAGTACATTCTTCGGCAAAGGTCGTGTGAATGCCTATCGCGCTGTGACCGAATAATTTATAAAAAAAGTATGATAAAGCCCTGCTTACACAGGGCTTTTCTTTTTTGTAAAATTCCCTTAATAAAAATTTATGATATATTTATAATTTACTAAATATCAAATACTTGCATTTAACATCCCTTTGTTGTATCTTTAATATGAGCTATTAAAAGCAGAAAACGTCGCAAGGAGTTTTCCTTTTAAAACTCTTTGTAAAGGATTTGATCTTTGCATAGTTTTTATCATTTTAAACAACATCATGCACAAACATGGATGGTTTAATTCGGTAAAGACGTTTTTGAAGCAATTAGGATTTCAGATTTCTGAAAATGTAATTCTTCAAAATGAAATAACATACGTTATAAGATGATGAAAAGTCTTATTTAAGAATGCAAAATTCAGCGGTAAAGTGTTATTTCAACAGAAGCCATTTCATTATCCAATATAGTGAAATGGCTTTTTTATGCCCATTACTTTCATGCCATTTAGAGATAATTACCTATGAAAAAAACTTTTAAAATGGTAAATTGCGATGTATTACCAAAAAATTCAAAAATAAATGACACAGACTTCGAAGATTATTTATACTCAAACGGATGAAGCTCCCGCTTTAGCCACTTTCTCTTTCCTTCCTGTTGTACAGGCTTTTACCAAACCGGCAAATGTTGATCTGGAAACCAAGGATATTTCCCTGGCAGGAAGAATCCTGTCTCAGTTCCCGGAAAAACTCACAGACTCTCAAAAAGTTGGAGATGCTCTTGCAGAACTTGGAGAACTGGCAAAAAAGCCTGAAGCTAACATAATTAAGCTGCCAAACATTAGTGCCTCTATCCCGCAGCTTAAAGCTGCTATTAAAGAATTACAGGAAAAAGGATATGACCTGCCCAACTATCCCGATGAGCCTTCTAATGACAGTGAAAAAGAAATCAAAACAAAATATGACAAGGTAAAAGGTAGTGCTGTAAATCCTGTTTTGAGAGAAGGAAATTCTGATAGACGTGCTCCAAAAGCAGTAAAAAATTACGCTAAAAAGAATCCACATTCTATGGGGGAATGGAGTTCAGATTCCAAAAGCCACGTAGCAACTATGGGGCAGGGAGATTTCTATTCCAATGAAAAATCTGTCACTCTTCAGGAAGAAGATACTGTCAATATAGAATTAAAAGCAGCTTCAGGAAATACCACTGTACTTAAAAAAAACCTTCATCTTTTAAAAGGTGAAATTATAGACGGTACCTACATGAGCAAAAAAGCTTTGGTCGCTTTTCTTGAGGAACAGGTAAAAGATGCCAAAGAAAAGGGTGTGCTGTTTTCCCTGCACATGAAAGCTACCATGATGAAGGTTTCAGACCCTATTATTTTTGGACATGCTGTACAAGTTTTCTTCAAAGATGTATTTGACAAATATGCAGAAGATCTTAAATCTGCCGGTGCAGATCCAAGAAGTGGACTTGGAGATGTGTTGAGCGCCATTCAAAATCTTCCGGAAGACAAACGAAATGCCATAGAGGCAGATATTCAAGACGACCTGAAAAATGGACCAGACGTAGCCATGGTGAATTCAGATAAAGGAATCACTAACCTTCACGTGCCTAGTGATGTAATTATTGATGCATCCATGCCGGCCATGATCCGTACTTCGGGAAAAATGTGGAATGCTGAAGGAAATCCGCAGGATACCAAAGCAGTAATTCCGGACAGCAGTTACGCCGGAGTTTATAAAACCACCATTGAATTTTGCAAAAAGAATGGTGCTTTTGATCCAACGACTATGGGAACTGTTCCTAATGTAGGCCTTATGGCACAAAAAGCTGAAGAATACGGATCACATGACAAAACCTTTGAAATTCCTGAAGATGGAACGGTACAGGTAAAAGATTCCAAAGGGAATGTTTTAATGGAGCACAGTGTTGAAAAAGGAGATATCTGGAGAATGTGCCAGACAAAAGATGCACCTGTACAGGATTGGGTGAAATTAGCTGTAAACCGTGCACGAGCTACACAATGGCCAACCATTTTCTGGTTGGATAAAAATCGTGCTCACGATGCACAGATCATTGAAAAGGTAAATAAATATTTACCCGAACATGATACTTCCGGCCTGGACATAAGAATTATGACTCCGGATGATGCTACCCAATTCACACTTGAAAGAGTTAAACAAGGAGAGAATACAATATCTGTAACCGGAAATGTATTGCGCGATTATTTGACCGACCTCTTCCCTATCCTGGAACTTGGTACCAGTGCGAAAATGCTGTCTATCGTACCGCTTATGAATGGAGGCGGATTGTTTGAAACAGGAGCCGGTGGTTCTGCACCTAAACACGTTCAGCAATTTGTGGAAGAAGGACACTTGAGATGGGATTCCCTTGGTGAGTTCCTAGCACTTGCTGTTTCCCTTGAGCATATTGGAAGTAAATATAACAATGAGAAAGCAGTAGTTTTATCTGAAGCTTTAGATACTGCTACTGAGAAATTCCTGGAGAACGACAAATCTCCGTCAAGAAAAGTGAATGAACTCGATAACCGTGGAAGCCATTTTTACCTAGCCTTGTATTGGGCAGAGGCTCTTGCGGAACAATCTAAAGATGCTGAATTAAAAGAGCATTTCAGTTCTATTGCGAAAGAGCTTAAGGATAATGAAAACAAGATTATTGAAGAGCTAAACGGGGCACAAGGTTCTCCTGTAGACATAGGCGGATACTATCAGCCAGATGAGGAGAAAATCAGCAACGCAATGCGTCCAAGCGAAACCTTGAATTCAATTCTGAATAAATAAAGCATGAAATTCAGTTAATAAAGTAAGCCGCTCCCGAAAGGAAGCGGCTTTTTTATTAACTAATCTATAGCTTTCGGAAAAATGAATATGAAATTCTCCTTTTGAGTCTGCATGCATTTTATAAATTTCAGGTTAAATTTCATCAAGTTGTATATTGCTTTCTATAACTAAACCAAAAATTAAATGCGCTCATCCATCTCCCCGTTACTGACCTTCTTCCTTCTTTTTTCCGGATTGTTCCTACAGGTCAAAGCCCAGGAAGCAACAACAGATTATAAACTACAACAGTCCCTCAAGGAACTTACCCGCGACTTTGAAGGGATTGCAGGTGTTTATGTTTATAATTTAAGAACGAACAAAGAGGCAGGAGTAAATGCCGACACCATTTTCCCCACTGCCAGTGTGATAAAAGTACCTATACTCACAGCTGTATTTAAAAAAATAGGGAATGGGGATTATAAATACAATGAACCATTGCTGTACAGGGAGGACAGAACTTACGGCGGATCTGGGTTAATGCAGTTCTTTAAAGACAGTACACAAACCGATCTTAGAACGGCATTGGCCCTAATGATTGGATATAGTGATAATACCACCGCTTTATGGGGTCAGGAGTTAGCTGGCGGCGGTAAAGAGATCAATGAATATATGGCTTCTCTGGGTTTGAAACATACCCGGGTTAACTCCAGAACAGAAGGACGGGAAAAAATTTGGCAGAAATATGGCTGGGGACAAACAACTCCCAGGGAAATAGCTTCTTTACTCATAAAGATGAGAAAAGGGGAACTCACCAGCCAGGTGGCCAGCGAAGAAATGTACCGGATTATGACCAATAGCTTTTATACCGACTATGCTTTATCCCAAATACCTCCTTACGTTCAGGCTGCAAGCAAACAGGGCATGGTGAATGATTCCCGGTCAGAGCTTGTAATGGTAAATGCACCCGGTGGAGATTATGTTTTTTACTTCACTACTAAAGACAATGAAGATCAATCATGGACATATAATAACGAAGGATGGAAATTGAGCCGAAAAATCTCTTCTTATCTCTGGAATTATTTTGAACCAGATTACGGTTGGAAACCTGCCGTGGGAACAGAAGAGCTCACTACGGGAATTTCTTATTAATTTCATGGAGATGATTTATCTCCAGATGGTTTTCGGCTAAGCCGGAAAGCATTTAAAGCCTCCAAATATTTAATATAGTAAAAACTCACCAGTTAAATAGGAGCCTTCAAGTTTCATCAGGATGTTAATAGGGAAAGAAATGTGAATTTAAAAATTCTGAATCCGATCCGAATATAGGTGAACTACCAAATTATGATATGCATCATAGAAAAAATCAATACCTTTGCAAGTGTAAATTAAGCCTCAGAATATGACTATAACTCAGTTGCATTATGTTTTAGCCGTTGCAGAACATCAGAATTTCACTAAAGCTGCACAAAAAGTATTTGTTACTCAGCCAACCTTAAGCATGCAGATCCAGAAGCTGGAAGACGAGCTGGATGTACTGATCTTTGACCGAAGTAAAAAACCTATTGAACTTACCGAAACCGGAAAAAAAATAGTTCAGCAGGCAAGGAACATAGTAAATGAAAGCGGCCGAATCAAAGACATCGTAGATCAGCAAAAAGGATTTGTTGGTGGGTTGTTCAGACTCGGCATAATCCCAACGGTCATGCCTACTTTACTGCCCATGTTCCTGAATAATTTTATTAAAAAATACCCTAAAGTCCGCCTGAAGATTGAGGAGCTTCATACAGAAGCAATGATAGAAAGACTGCGGGATGGACACCTGGATGCCGGAATTGCTGCAACACCATTAGAACTGGAAAATATCAAAGAACAGCCTCTTTACTATGAACCTTTTGTGGGTTACATACCAGCAGGCCACCGGCTACACTCCCAGGAAAAGCTTGCGGTAGCAGACCTGGACCTTGATGATATTCTGCTTTTGGAAGACGGTCATTGTTTTAAAGAAGGCATTCTTAATCTATGTAAATCGACCAGGACTTCTGAAGAAGATCGTTTTCAGCTGGAAAGCGGAAGTTTTGAAACTATGGTAAAACTGGCGAATGAAGGCCTTGGCATGACATTACTCCCTTACCTCCACACCCTGGACGTGAGGGAAAATGAAAAAGCAAATTTGCGAATGTTTAGCGAGCCTGTGCCGGCGAGGGAAGTCAGTCTCATCTACAATAAGAGTGAATTAAAAATGCAGATCATTGAGGCGCTAAGGAGCACCATTTCGGGTGTTGTAAAAGGTGCCATTGCATTTCAGAACGTACAGATAATAAGTCCGCTTCCTAAGAAATAGATATTTCTCTTTTAACAGAAACAAACTATCTAATATTTTTTTAAGAAGAAAATTAGATTTATCTCTCCTTAGTAACCAAAGAAAAAAAGCGGCAATTAGCCGCTTTTTTTAAGGATTTAGATAAATTAGACACTTATTAAGTTGTGGGTTCTGCTGTGTCAAAGCGATGATCCAGAGTTTTAGTTCCTCAATTTCATGAGGCAGCAACCTTTCAAATGCTTTCTTGACTTCTTTGCAGAAAAGCGTTACGTCAAAACTCACCTTTTGCAGGACAGTTTTAGTGTATTCAAACATCGCTCTCGCCATAATTTGACAGTTTTAGTTGATAAGTCAGAATTAGGTAATGTTTTAACCTATAGGCCGAAATTTGATTTAATTCTTTCCTAATTTACTAAAAAACCTTTTCCCGGAAGAAGAAGTACATGATTTTAACATGTTAAAATCTGTTATCTCCATTCATCATGCCTCCAAATCTGCCTAGAACACTTCCCTCTCCTTTATCATTTCCACCTCCCTGTGGCGCAGCTGCGAGTATTCGTCCGGCAAGACGGCTAAAAGGCAGAGATTGGACGTATACTGTTCCGGGTCCCGTTAAGGTGGCGAAGAAAAGACCTTCCCCTCCAAATAGTGTATTTTTGATACCTCCTACAAATTCAATATCATAATTCACATCTTTCGTAAAACCTATGATGCATCCGGTATCCACTTTTAATTTTTCTCCGGGCTGAAGTACCTTTTTAGCAGTAGTGCCTCCGGAATGTACGAAAGCTAAGCCATCACCTTCAAGTTTTTGCATAATGAAACCTTCACCCCCAAAAAATCCGCGTCCCAGTTTACGGCTGAATTCAACACCAATGGCCACTCCTTTGGCTGCACAAAGAAATGCATCTTTCTGGCAGACAAATTTACCACCGAATTCGGTAAGGTCTATGGGAATTACTTTTCCGGGATATGGAGAAGCAAAACTTATTCTTTTCTTCCCCACTTCTTCATTGGAGAAAATCGTCATAAACAAGCTTTCTCCAGTAAGAAGCCTTTTCCCGGCACCCAGGATCTTTCCGAGGAAACCTTCATTCTGGCTGGAGCCATCTCCAAAAATTGTATTCATGCGTATGCCGTTATCCATCATCATGAAGTTTCCGGCTTCTGCGATTACCGCTTCCTGTGGATCCAATTCCAGTTCCACATATTGCATCTCTTCTCCAAAAATCTCATAGTCAATTTCGTGGGAATTCATATTTTAAAATTTTATTGGTTCTTTACTTTTATCGTCCACTCAAAATTAAAAGTGGAAACTATGACTCCTTCTTCATTCTTTCCAATAGATTTCATCCAAAAGGTCTGGCCCTCCCGTGTCTCTATGCTTTTTTGAATCGCATCTCCAATCAGTTTTCCATCCTGGCATTCAAAAGAGATCCTTCCGGTAGCTTTTTTAGTAAAAGAAGCATTGTTATTTTGTACCAGCATTGAAATCTTTTTTCCACTATCTTTTATCCGGCCCATAACTAAAGCACCGGTGCTAAGCTCTGCTGCCATTGCCTGTACAGCGAAGTACATGGAGTTAAAGGGGTTCTGATTTATCCAGCGGTGCTTTACTCCTACCCTGCATTTTTCCTCTGAAATTGATTTTATTCTAACCCCGCAAATCCAGGCAGACGGCAATTTAAGCATTACAAAAGTGTTCAGTTTTTTTATTCCAATAGCCATATATAATTCTAAGTTTCCATAAATGTAGCTAAAAATATGCGGCTGGAAAATGTTAAATTTTAAAATATATAAAAATATATGGTACTATGTGTTGCACACTACTATCTTTTATATATATATTTGTATAAGAAAATATTCGGTTATGGATTCACAGAACAATAAATCGCAACAAACACTTTCCGGGTTAATACATATTTCTACTTTTTCGAAATACCTTATTCCGTTGGGGAACTTTATTTTCCCACTCATCATCTGGACTATCGGAAAAAATAATAGGCTTATTGACCACCATGGGAAACAAGCGATTAACTTTCAGTTAAGTATTTTCTTCTATATGGTTTTGGTTGCTGGTTGTGCTTTAGCCGGAATCCTAATTACAGGCTTATCTTCTTCTATGGGTGATTTCTCTTTACCTCAAGATATTGTAAGGCTAATAAATATTCCGGAGGCATTTCCAATATTAATTATCCTTACCATCTCTGCTGTATTGCTGCTGGGCCTGTTCATTCTGGAAATTTTTTTCGTAATAGCGGCCACCGTTGCTGCAAGCGAAGGGAAGTTTTATAAATATCCTTTGAAGATAAATTTCATTTCCTCAACGCAGGAGACCGAAGAGCAATCCACCAAAAATGCAACTATATAAAAATCAGCAACATTATTATCAGGCAAATTTCAGAAATCAATCTTTATCGCATTACTGAAGATGCCGGGAGTTACATCAAATGAATCATCATCAAATCAATCAAAAAATGGACAGTTCAACAACATTCAAAATGAAGACTTATGAAGATTGAAAATACAAAAGCGCAAATGCGTAAAGGAGTCCTGGAATACTGTATTCTTTCGGTATTACGAGATGAGGACGCCTATGTTGCGGAGATACTGGCAACTTTGAAAGACGCAAAACTTCTGGTAGTAGAGGGAACGATATATCCTTTACTTACCAGGCTCAAGAACGCCGGACTCCTTACCTACCGGTGGGAAGAATCCAGCAGCGGACCACCAAGAAAATATTACGGTCTCACAGAAACAGGTAAAATTTTCCTGAAAGAACTAACCACAACCTGGGACGAGCTCCAAACGGCTGTAACCATCGTAACCACTCAAAAAAAGAAAAGTCATGAATAAAACAGTAAATATAAATCTTGCCGGCATTTTCTTCCATATAGATGAAGACGCTTATGCCAAACTGCAACATTATCTTGATACCATAAAACGCTCCCTTACTTCTACTCAGGGAAGTGAAGAGATCATTGCAGATATAGAAGCACGTATTGCTGAATTATTTAGTGAAAAACGAAAAACTGAGCGGTACGTTATAGGCATCAGGGAAGTAGAAGAAGTAATCGCTATTATGGGTCAACCCGAGGATTACGTGCTAGATGAAGAGATCTTTGAAGATGAACCTACTTACAAGGCCCCCAAAACCAGCAAACAATTGTTCAGGGATACTGATAATTCTTATATAAGCGGGGTTTCTTCAGGATTGGGTCACTACCTGGGCATTAGTGCCATTTGGATTCGTTTGATCTGGATCTTACTGGCCATTTTCTCCAGCGGAGGTTTTATCCTTATTTATATCGCACTATGGATCTTTATTCCTGAAGCAAAAACTACGGCCGATAAACTGGCTATGCGGGGTGAACCGGTTACCGTAAGTAATATTGAGCGGAGGATCAAAGAAGGCTTTGATGATGTTTCCGGAAGAATGAAAAATGTAGATTACGAAAAATACGGCTACAAAGCCCGTAAAGGAGCAGATTCTGCAGCTACTGCAGTAGGGAATGTGATATCATTTCTGTTGAACCTCTTTGTTAAATTCATAGGAATCATCCTGTTGCTGTTTGCTGGAACTGTGCTGATAAGCCTATTTATTGGTTTATTCTCGGTAGGGACTTTTGGGATCATCAACGCTCCCTGGACAGATTATATAGAAATGGCAGCTATAGGGGCACCATTATGGCTCCTTTCCCTACTCACGTTCTTTGCAGTAGGAATCCCTTTCTTTTTCCTATTCATCCTTGGACTAAAGATTCTAATGAGAAAGCTTAGAACGATTGGTACCACCGCGAAACTTGTACTGCTGGCAGTATGGTTGTTATCTGTAATTGGATTGTCTGTTATTGGAATTCAGCAGGCTACCCAAAGAGCATTTGAAGGAGAAGTCCTGGTTACTGAAAATTTACCCGTAACACCAGGCGACACTTTATCGGTGGAAATGAGATACCATCCAAATTATTCCACTTTCAGAGATGATGTAAAGATAAGCTATGATGACAATGACAGAAAGATCATGGTAGCACACGATGTTAGACTCATTGTAAAATCAACCAAAGATTCCACAGGAAGAATTGAGGTGTTGAAATCTGCAAATGGCCGGGACCTGAGAGATGCCCGTAAACGTGCCGAAAATATTCAGTACGATCTGGAATTTAGAAACAACAGGCTCATCCTGAATTCTTATTTAACTTCAGAACTGCAAAATCACTGGCGTGACCAGGAAGTTCAAATCACGCTATATTTACCGGTAGGCTCTACCTTGTATGCAGATGATAACACCTATAACTTCCACCGCAATTCAGACTGGTATGGAGATATCCTTAAAAACGGAGATGAAGAAAAATATCTTCTCATTACTGAAGACGGAACCGAGTGCCCCGATTGTCCGGAAGAAGAATATATAGATGAAGAAAGCTGGGAAAATTCTAGCGATGAATGGGAAGAGAGCGACACTATTCCCGAATCTGAAACTAACTGGGATGAAGAAGAGAATGATACCACTTCTGCTAGTGGAAACAGTGGTTTTTCTCTCAATAATGCCGAAGCAAGCCTGAAGATCACTGCTGAGACTACAAAATCTCAACTTATTCGTATTGCCAAAGAACTAAGGGCAAGGAAGAACATTGACATTGATTTCTCAGGCTCTGCATTTCAGGAAGATGGTAAAATCCGGAATTTATCTCTTGTGGTAGATTGTAACGACGGCTTTTCAGGAGAAACAATGGTATCTGCATTTTTGTTAAAAAAGAACGATTATGGATTTTCCCGAAATTATCATGAAAAGAAGAATCCATTTTTCATCGGAAAAATGTAATATTGCTGAAAGACAGCAACTAAGAAAAATTTCTACTGAAGAAATCCAGGTCAGTTAATCTTCTGCAAAAAGAGAAAGGATAAAAAATTTAATTGTAATGGCTACATTATTAAACACTTTATTGGCCACTCTGTTTCCGGCGCTGCTGGCACCAGAACAGGAAATGCCTGTAGCTACAGAAATGGAACCTACCATAGAAGTCTCTGTAGTGAGTCAGGAAGAAACCGGAAGCAACGATTACCGGGTTTACTTATACCCCCAAAGTGAAACATCCTGCCATTCTTAAAATGAAAAAGGGCTGTCCAAAAAGCACTTTTCTCATCGATCTGTCCCGCAGCTTCGGGAGTTTCAGATTCCAATAAATTCTGGAAGTCCTGAAATGAATTCAGAATGACGATTTAAAAGCTATTCAGACAGCCTCTTTTTTTATTTTTCAAATTAATTAGCTTAAGCTGTAATTTCTTCCTCCTTACTTTCAACTGCCGCTAAATAACGCTCGGCATCCAAAGCAGCCATACAACCCGTTCCGGCAGCAGTGATCGCCTGGCGATACTCCTTATCCTGAACATCTCCACTGGCGAAAACACCCGGAATATTGGTCTTGGTCGATTTCCCATTGGTAATAATGTATCCGGTGGAATCCATATCTATCTGCCCCTTAAAGATCTCTGTATTAGGCTTATGTCCTATGGCAATGAACAAGCCCGTGATTTTGATCTCTTCCTTTTCACCTGTTTTGTTATTGATCATTTTTAAACCTTCCACTACCTGGTCGCCTACTACTTCCTCTACTACTGTATTATATTTAAGATCAATATTTCCTGTACTCGCAACCCTGTGTTGCATTGCTTTTGAAGCACGCATTTCATCACCACGAACCAACATAGTCACTTTAGTACAAATATTCGCCAGGTAAGTAGCTTCTTCGGCAGCAGTATCTCCCCCACCTACAATAGCCACTTCCTGATTTTTATAGAAAAATCCGTCGCAAACGGCACAGGCCGAAACCCCGCCTCCTCTTAACTTCTGTTCACTTGGAAGTCCAAGATATTTTGCTGTAGCCCCGGTAGAAATAATCACAGTTTCGGCTTCGAGTTCTTTTGCGTTATCCACTGTTACCTTGTGAATACCTCCAGCTTCTTTGCTAAAATCGACCGCTGTTACCATCCCGATTCGAACCTCGGTACCAAAACGTTCTGCCTGTTGCTGTAGCTGTACCATCATTGTAGGTCCATCAACACCTTCAGGATATCCCGGGAAATTATCAACTTCGGTAGTGGTTGTTAATTGTCCTCCCGGTTCAAGTCCGGTATACATCACGGGATGCATATCTGCACGGGCGGCATAGATTGCTGCAGTATATCCTGCAGGCCCCGAACCTATAATTAAGCATTTTATTCTTTCGATTTTATCGGCCATAGTACGTAAACTTTATTTTTTGTAAAAATAATAACTTTAAGTCACAGTAAAGAGTAAAAACGATTAACTTTTGTTATTGACAAATAGTGGAGAGCAATAAATTTGGGATAAAATTCCTGTGGATTCTTTAAATAAAAAATTGAAATTATCCGCGGATTGTCACTTTTACCTGTAACTTTGCCCCTCATTTTTACAATTTTAGAATGTCATTTTTCCTCGTGCTCGATTTTTTAGGTACCATAGCTTTTGCTACTTCGGGAGCACTCACGGCCATGCACAAAAAACTGGATATTTTCGGCATTTTCATCATTGGTTTTGTGACCGCAATTGGCGGCGGTACCCTTCGGGATATATTAACAGGCAGCACTCCGGTGATCTGGATGGAACAGACTTTTTATATTTACACCATTGGAGTGACCGTTCTTCTCGCGATCCTTTTCAGAAAATACCTTAACCACCTTAGAAAATCTCTTTTTTTGTTTGACACTATTGGATTGGGAATTTTCACCATCACGGGGGTTGAAACTGGGGTACAGAATGGACTTGATCCTATTGTATCTATTGCCCTTGGTGCCATGACCGGTACTTTTGGGGGGGTAATAAGAGATACACTTTGTAATGAAATCCCAGTGATCTTCAGGAAAGAAATTTATGCCACAGCATGTATTATAGGCGCCCTGGCCTATGTTGTTTTTTATAATGTGGGGATGAATAAAGATTTTCTCTATATCGCCACTTCATTAACAGTGATCACTATTCGTCTTTTAGTAGTAAAATATCATATTTCCCTGCCTTCTTTTTATGTCTCCAACGGAAATGAGGAGGAAAAGGAATAAAGGTTATAAACTTTTTATATTCTGAAGCACTTTTTCTGAGAGCCTTTTTTCTGTCTCTGCCGACCAGCCAGCACTTTTATCTGCCGAAATCACATTGGCTAACTTCAAAAGATCTTCTTTTAATTCTTTCTTTCCGTCTCCGTCAAAAATGGCAAAACTGGAAGGATCACTTATCCAGTTTTCAAAAGCCGATTCTTCAAACGGCAGCCCCAGGGATGTATTTATCAGGATCTTTCCTGAGCCGAATGTTTCCAGTTCTTCCTTTTTCAGGATCTTTGTATTCTTCGGAAGATGTACCGAAACTATTTCCGATTGCTGAAGCAGTTCCCTTAACTGCAGGTATTTAACACCTTTGTCTTCATAGTCTTTTTTCCGGCTTCGGCTGAAGTAGTAAAGATCGGCACCAAATGGCAACAAACAATCAGCCAGCATTTTTCCGGTGGTACCCAACCCAATGATCCCGACTTTCCTGTTGGTAAGCTCCAGGGGCATTTCCTTCCATTGATGCTCACCGAATCCATGTAACAACCGAATGATTTCAGAAGTAACAAATTCTATAACCCCGGGATCTCCATAATCCCTGATGCCTTTCACAGTAATACCTTGCTCTCTGGCAAAAGTCACCGCAACATTGGCAGATGCATCATCATACAAACTGCAGCACATCCCAATATATTTTATGGAAGGACACTGTTTAATAATTTCTTCGGAAATTTCTGTTTGCCATGAAACCAACACTGCTTCGGCACCTCCAATACGGTTGATTATCTCTTCAGTTGTTTCAGGATAATCGTTGTAAACATCAATCTCCTGCTCACTTAGCTGTTGTAATTCCTCCAGTGCCCAATTCTGAAGTTTGGTATGGTCCAGGCAAACGATCTTGTTAAATTTCATTCAGTAAATTTCAATTTCAGATATTTCTACAGCGGAATATTCCCATGTTTTCTATTAGGACGCAGAACTTCTTTGTTCTCAAGCATACTAAAACCTTTCAACAATTTTCTTCGGGTATCCCTGGGCATAATAACTTCATCAATGAATCCGCGTTTTGCAGCTTCAAAAGGATTCGCAAACAACTCTGCATATTCCGCTTCTTTTTCAGCTAGTTTCTGTTCCGGGTCTTCGGCATTTTTTATTTCTTTTCTAAAGATAATCTCACTGGCACCTTTTGCTCCCATCACTGCAATTTCAGCAGTTGGCCAGGCAAAATTGAGATCGGCGCCAATATGTTTGGAATTCATCACATCATAGGCACCACCGTAGGCCTTCCGTGTAATCAGGGTAACTTTCGGTACGGTCGCTTCGCTCAATGCATATAATAGCTTGGCACCGTGCAAAATGATCCCGTTCCATTCCTGATCTGTTCCCGGAAGGAATCCCGGCACATCCACCAGCACCAACAACGGAATATTGAAACAATCACAAAATCGGGTAAAACGGGCAGCTTTCCTGGAGCTTGCCACATCCAGAACTCCCGCCAGGCTCATTGGCTGATTCGCAACGATTCCAATACTTCTCCCGCCCAGTCTTGCAAAACCTACAATAATATTATCGGCATAATTCTTATGGATCTCGAAAAAAGAATCCTCATCAATAATCCCTTTGATCACCTCGTGCATATCGTAAGGCTTGTTGGAACTATCAGGAATAATAGTTTCTAAAGATTCGCGGTGTTCATCTCCCGGCTGAAAAGGAAGTTTATCGGGCGTATGTCTATTGCTCTGCGGAAGATAACTCAGCAGTGATTTAATATCCTCAAGACATGCAATGTCATTGGTGGAAGTAATATGCGTAACACCCGATTTTGTGGAGTGAGTGCTTGCGCCTCCCAGCTCTTCGGAAGTTACATTTTCATTGGTCACCGTTTTCACGACGTTAGGCCCGGTTACAAACATGTAGCTGGAATCTTCCACCATTAGGGTGAAATCTGTCATCGCAGGCGAATACACTGCACCCCCGGCACAAGGTCCCATGATGGCAGAGATCTGCGGAATTACACCGGAAGCCTTCTGGTTACGGTGGAAAATCTCGGCATAACCGCCCAAAGATTTCACACCTTCCTGAATCCTTGCTCCGCCGGAATCATTCAATCCAATCACCGGTGCGCCCACTTTCATGGCGTGATCCATTACTTTACAGATCTTTTCGGCATGAGTTTCAGATAACGCCCCTCCAAAAACGGTAAAATCCTGCGCATAAATATAAACCAGCCGTCCGTGAATGGTTCCGTAGCCGGTAACGACTCCGTCGCCGTAGAATTTCTGTTTATCCATTCCGAAATCGGTGGTTCGATGAGTAACCAGTATTCCTATTTCTTCAAAAGAACCTTCGTCCAAAAGGTATTCAACCCGCTCCCGGGCCGTTAATTTCTTCTTCTCATGCTGCTTCGCAATTCTTTTTTCACCACCCCCCAAATGGGCCTCGGCAATTTTATCTTGTAGTTTTTGAATATTTTTGCTCATAAATTACTTCTGAATTATTCTTACCAAATAAATTTTAAACTAATACCAAATCTCCTGAAACCACTGCTGATTTGGAATTTGGTACTGTAATTTATTTACCGGTTTTTAGTTTATTGGTAACCTCAACTGCTCCTGATCTTTTAGATATTGTCTTAAAGCTATAATGGCAGCCATTTCCGCTTCATCTTCTATTTCTGATTTTAGTTTTTCGGGTGAATAATATTTCTTCACAAAATGAGTATCAAAATTACCACTGCGAAAAGCTTCATGCTCAAAAACAAATTTTCCGAAAGACAGTGTGGTCATGACTCCCTCTACTTCATAAGCCTTAATCGCTTTGATCATTAACTGTATCGCCTCTTCCCTGCTCTTGCCGTATGTTATAAGCTTGGCCAGCATAGGATCGTAATGTATAGGCACTTCCATACCTTCTTCAAAACCATTGTCCACTCTTATACCTTCCCCTTCCGGAATCCGGTAGCGTTCTAATTTCCCTACACTTGGAAGAAAATCGTTTAAGGGGTCTTCAGCATACACTCTTAGTTCAACTGCATGCCCATTTATCTTCAAATCATCCTGAGAGAAAGTAAGTCTTTCACCCCGGGCTACTTTTATTTGTTGCTCCACCAGGTCAATTCCGGATATAAATTCTGTTACTGGGTGCTCCACCTGTAACCGGGTATTCATCTCCAGAAAATAAAAATTCTTGTCATCATCCAGCAGAAACTCGACGGTACCGGCACCTACATAATCACAGGCTTTGGCTACCTTGATCGCTGCTTCTCCCATCTTTTTACGAATCTCTTCGGAAACCACGACAGAAGGTGCTTCCTCCACCACTTTCTGGTGACGCCGCTGTATGCTACATTCCCTTTCGAAAAGATGAACGAAATTCCCATGGGTATCTGCCAGGACCTGAATCTCAATATGTCGGGGGGAGCTTATATATTTCTCAATAAAAACGGATCCGTCGCCAAAAGCCGATTCGGCTTCACTAATGGCTCGCTTCATTTGGTCACCAAGTTCTTTTTCTTTTTCAACGATCCGCATTCCCTTTCCACCACCACCGGCAGATGCTTTTATTAAAATTGGAAAGCCTATTTTATTTGCAATTTTCGTAGCCTTCTCTACATCTGTAATAGCTTCATCGATGCCGGGAACCATTGGGATATCATATTTTTTCACAGCATCCTTAGCGGCAAGTTTGCTTCCCATGATGGTTATAGCCTTTGAACCGGGGCCAATAAACGTGATACCGCTTTGTTCCACTTCTTCCGCAAATGAGGCATTTTCACTTAGGAATCCGTATCCGGGATGGATCCCGTCTACCTTCAGTTCTTTTGCTACCTGTATGATCTTATCCCCTCTTAAGTAGGATTCACTTGATGCTGCTTCCCCAATAAGGACAGCCTCATCTGCAAATTTTACATGCGGTGCATTCCTGTCGGCTGTAGAAAAAATGGCAACAGTTTTAATTCCCATTTTCTGAGCTGTTTTCATCACTCTTAAAGCAATTTCACCCCTATTTGCTACTAATATTTTCTTCATATAATTAATGCTGAATTCAGATTTGAAGTTTTACAATCTCATTTATTCTTTTCCCTCTGCCGGATCTTCCATTTCAATCAATAATTGATTTTTCTCTACTGTTTCTCCAACTTTAACGGTAACAGATTTTACTACGCCATCTCTTGGAGCTGTTAAAGAATTTTCCATTTTCATGGCTTCCAGAACCAGCAGATAGTCTCCTTCCTTTACTTTTTCTCCCTTTTTTACATTCACATCAAGAATAAGTCCCGGCATGGGTGCCTTAATATTATTAATTACCTGGGAAGCTCCCAGTGATAAGCCCATTTCTTTGATCAAAAGATCCAGCTCATTGGAAATTTCAACTTTATAAGTAGAAGAGTTGATCTTTACTTCGTACTCCCTTTCAAGAAAATCAGAATGAAGGATTTCAGCTTCAAAAGACCTGCTGTCTTTTAGAACATGATAGGTTGATGACGTGGTGGCGCGGGCATCTAAAGCAGCAATCTCTTCTTTGGTAAATTCGTATTCAAAGGATTCGTTTACCCTCACTTTAAATCTTTGTTCCATAACTATTAATAAAGATGATTTTTAAGGTCTTTTTGTAAATATAAAAAATTAAACCAGATATTTTTCCGAAACCCTTAGTCATCCCCGTGAAATCAGCTGACTCACAGGAAAATCAACAATTGGATTCAGAACTGCAAAAACTAATCACAAGTTAAAAATTTGTTAATTAAGTACCCGTTTATACCTAGTACTGTAACAAACCAAAAAATCAACAGTCTATTTAATATAAGCATTCATT
>JACLAD010014649.1_pt1 | contig 24266 bp, 18 predicted proteins | sample 8027901 | NCBI WGS metagenome assembly JACLAD01 (sample SAMN15725071, study PRJNA655200) | protist metagenome | isolation source: fluorescence activated cell sorting (FACS) single amplified genomes of... | place: Spain: Blaines Bay Microbial Observatory, Mediterranean Sea | collected 2016-07-05 | reverse complement strand
TACCAAGCAAACCTCTAGACAAAAAATACTCACCAACTTCGGGCATCTTCTCTAGATGCCCTCCTCTCCCACCAAATCGCAGAACAATTCCATGAAAAAGTCACTCCTCCGACCAGATTATTGGATCATAATCCTGCTTTTCTTAGCCATGATTCCTGCTGAGCAATACGAGATATTTTCAGGATCAGAAAATCAACTGCAGGGTTATCGTCATATCCTAAGACATACTGCAAATCCTGAAGCTTATGCCTTTCCTGAAAAGGATATGGTGATTGTTGATACCGATGAAGAATTCTTCACCGAATATGGAAGTTGGCCTCTGCAACGAAAACACATCGCTGAAATCGTCACCAACCTTCAGGAACTGGGAGCCAAGGTCGTTGCACTTGATATGCTGATGGATTTTCCAAATGGCTACGGTGAAGACCCCATCTTGGCAGAAGCGCTTGGTGAGAAACCAAACACAATGGTAGTTGGTCAATTGAACCTTGTAGATGAAGAAATCCGTGGAGTGACAACGGCAACTCCTGTTCTACAGGAGGCTACTGTTGCTGGTTATACCAATCACACATTAATAGGTAATCGGCTCTCCCGACTTCGTTTCTACGATCAGGCTGTCAATGAATTCAAGATGTGGCCGTGGGCAGTTCAAGCACTGGCCATGTATTGGAATGTTGAACCAAGACTGGAGAACAACATTCTCTACATTGGAAATAAGGAAATCCCACTGGACCAAAATGGCGATCTTTGGCTGGATTACCCGCTTCACAAACCGGGTGTTACTTTTCTCCATGAATATGCTGGTATCACCGCCGCCATGGTCTTGAATCTTTATGAGGGCGAGATTTACGGTCTGGAAGATCTCGATGAAGATGAGATCTATGAGTTGGAATATTGGGTTAAAGATAAACTAGTGCTTGTTGGAGACACAACTGAAGTGTCTCACGATATTTTTTCAACACCAGTTGGGGAAATTTATGGGATTGAAATCCTAGCCGATACGATCTGGACGATGATGAATGGTGCTCCTATTCGTCCAGCAAGTAATGAAATAGAAGCAATGATTCTCATCTGCATGATGTTGTTGTTCTTGTTCATTGCAAGGCTTGAAAAGCTTCACAACCCGCTCTTTCTTGCGGCAATCATTGGATACCTGGTAATCTGCATCTATGCTTACGTCTATCATGGCTATGTACTCTCAATGAGTTACATCATCCCAGCAATGATTCTCAGCATGATTGCGACAAACTTCTTCTTGTTCATTGCGGAGAGACAGCAAAAAGCCTTCATCAAGAACGCTTTCTCTCAGTACCTTTCCCCCAGCGTGATTGATGTAATCGTCAAGGATCCTTCAAAACTCAGTTTGGGTGGTGAACGTCGTGAAATGACTGCTTACTTCTCAGATGTTCAGAAGTTCTCGACGATCTCCGAGAGTCTTACGCCTGAAGAACTGGTTGCGCTACTCAATGAATACCTCACCGAGATGTGTAATCTTATCTCCAGTAGGGCTGGCACGATAGACAAGTTTGAAGGGGATGCAATCATTGCTTTTTGGGGAGCTCCCTTGGATCAACCGGATCACGCTAAACTCGCCTGTTTTGCCACAATCGACATGCAAAAGCGATTGATTGAAATGCGTAAGGACTGGCGAGAAAAAGGTAGCCCCCAACTCTTTGCACGGATGGGGATCAACAGTGGTCCCATCGTGGTCGGAAACATGGGATCACAGCAAAGGATGGACTACACCATCATGGGTGATACAGTTAACTTGGCAGCACGTCTGGAAGGCGCAAACAAGTTCTACAAAACCTTCACGATGATCTCAGGCAACACCTACTACGGTACAGATCATTTTGAAGGAACCGAAAATTATGTGGATGCAAGAGAATTAGACATTGTTCGGGTAGTTGGTAAGAAAGAGCCTGTTCCAGTTTTTGAGGTCCTAGACTTCAAGAATGAGCTCAGCGGCCCGATGACAGATGTTCTTGAGCATTATCAAAAGGGTCTTTCATGCTATAAAGATCATGATTACCCAATAGCTATTGAGCACTTCCGCAAAGCCCTAACCTACCTCGAAAATGATGGGCCCTGCCTGACTTACATCGAGCGTTGTGAACGCTTCATCAGTGAGCCTCCCCCTGGCGACTGGGACGGTGTTTACACACACACCGAAAAAGGCTGAATTGTTTACAGGAATTGTTCAGGGCAAAGGAGAGATCCTATTCTCAAAGCAGCTCAGCGGTGGGCTAAAGCTGCGCATTCAGATGAACGAATGGGGCACTTGCTTAGAATTAGGGGCAAGTGTAGCAGTGTCTGGTGTGTGCCTCACTGTTGTGAATTTCCAGGAAGGAGAATGGGCAGAATTCGATGTAATTCAGGAAACCTTAGATCGATCAAATCTTGGGATGCTGCAAGTTGGTTCTCCCACGAATATTGAGCGATCTCTCAAAATGGGAGATGAACTTGGCGGGCATCAGGTCAATGGTCACGTCGACTGTAAGGCCCAAATTCTTCAGATTGAACAAAGCCCTGGGAACCATAAAATCTGGATCGAAATTACCCCACATTGGAACCGCTATTTAGTTCCAAAAGGTTGGATTGCAGTTGACGGGATCAGCCTCACGGTGGTTGATGTAGAGCCAGATCGATTTTCAGTTTGTTTGATCCCCGAAACCCTTTCCAGAACCACCCTTGGTAACGCAACCCAAACCACCCTACTCAATTTAGAATTTGATCATCAAACTAAAGTCATCGTTGAATCAGTCGAACGTCTTCTGCCGAAATTTCTAGAAAAAGTTACTTGATCCCTACACGTCACAAATCTTTTCTTACCCTCACATCAATTTATTACTTCTCCTTAATCAAATTCTAATAATTATTCTCTAGGCTTGTTCTCATTGCTTGTAAAGCATGATGCCAATTTGGCGAAAAACAGACCCCTGTTCGTACTCGGAAAGGTCTGAAACCCAATAAGCCTAGGAGAATAATGTTCCGCAAGACCATCGCAACTTTAGCTACTGGATTAGCGGCCCTGATGTTGACAGGCCTAGCCCACGCTAGAGATCAGATTCAAATCGTCGGTTCCTCAACCGTTTATCCTTTCGCAACCGTGGTGGCTGAAAAACACGGCCAACGCGGTTCCATGAAAACTCCAGTAATTGAATCCACTGGTACCGGTGGTGGCATGAAGCTTTTCTGTGCTGGCTTAGGCCCCAGCCACCCAGATTTCACTAATGCTTCCCGTGCAATCAAAGGTAGCGAAAAAGAATTGTGTGCGAAGAACGGTGTGAGTGAGATTATTGAAATCATTGTGGGTAACGACGGGATTGCTTTTGCAAACAACTCTAAATCACAAAAGCTGAATTTCACACCAGGCCAATTGTGGATGGCGATGGCAGAGAATGGCCCCAAGCCTAAAACTTGGAATGAAATAGATGCTTCCTTGCCCAATGCTGCGATTAAAATCTTGGCACCCCCCCCCACCTCTGGAACCCGTGATGCTTGGGATTCCCTCATCATGGGTCCAGGGTGCAAGGAAGCTGGAATGGTTTCTGGTAAAGAATGTGATGGCTTCAGAGAAGACGGTGCTGTTGAAGAAGCTGGCGAAAATGACACACTGATCGTAAATCGATTGTCTGCCGATCCGGAGGCCTTTGGGATTTTTGGTTTTAGCTTCCTTGATCAAAATCGAGATAAAATTCAAGGCTCCACAATCAATGGTATCGAAATCAGCCTCGACACTATACAGAGCTATGACTATCCGATCGCGCGCCCCCTCTTTTTCTACGCTAAGAAAGCTCATATCGGTGTGATTCCCGGAATGCAGGAATACATGGAAGAGTTTGTGAGTGACGCTGCGATTGGTGATTATGGATACCTGTTAGATCGTGGGCTTGTTCCCCTAGAAACTAGCACACAGGAAAAAGTACGGAATAATATCCGCAACTTGACACCAATCAGCATGTAATTGATTAATCCTCCGGCAATCCTTGGATTGCCGGTACCGAAACACATATGTTCCCCTACCTTCTCGCAGCGATTCTGCTGATCAGTCTCTCAGGTTTTTACATAGGCCGAAAACAAGCTTCAAATCTCCGCTCACAAACAAAACTTCATTCACTTCCACAATATCACGGATACTTCATCGCACTTTGGTGTGGCATTCCAACAATTTTACTTATTCTGCTTTGGACAGCACTAGAACCCGTTTTGTTGGGCAGCCTGATCAGAAGTCACTTGGAATCACAATCTGGGGGCTTGACTCCAACAGATTATGTGATCATGACAGAAGAAGTTCGCAACCTTGCAGCGGGGGTCGCTCTTGGAACTCAAGACCCTCTTATTCTAGAAACTGCCGAATGGATGCGTTCGCTCCAGCAATCAAGTCAATGGAGCATGGTCGTCGTCACGATTTTGCTCGCAATGCTGATTATGGCCTTCACTCGTTCCAAAGTGGCTCCAGGATTTAAGGCCCGTCATGGTGTAGAATTACTGTTCAATGGTTTTCTCTTCATTAGCTCAACCATCGCCATCCTCACAACAATTGGAATCGTCCTTTCGCTAATTTTTGAGACTTTCCGTTTCTTTGAACTGGTTCCAATTACTGAATTCTTGTTTGGGCTCAAGTGGTACCCTCAAATCGCAATTCGAGCAGATCAAGTCGCTGGAGACGGTGCCTGGGGAGCAATCCCTGTTTTCAGCGGTACCCTACTCATCTCCTTCGTCGCCATGATTGTTGCGGGTCCCATCGGTTTGATGTCCGCAATTTATTTCTCAGAATACGCTTCTCCAAAAATGCGCGGATGGACCAAACCGATTTTAGAAATTTTAGCCGGAATCCCGACCGTCGTTTATGGATTTTTTGCTGCCCTGACTTTGGCTCCTCTTATTAGAGACGGTGGCATTGCCATTGGGCTAGAAGTAGAAGCACGTAGTGCCCTTGCAGCAGGCTTGGTGATGGGCGTGATGATCATTCCTTTCATCTCCTCACTTTCTGATGATGTTATCAACGCTGTTCCACAAACCCTGAGAGACGGCTCTTATGCGATGGGAGCTACTAAGTCAGAAACAATCCGACAAGTGATCATTCCTGCTGCTTTGCCAGGAATCGTTGGTGCCTTTCTGCTGGCGATCTCAAGAGCAATTGGTGAGACAATGATTGTTGCCATGGCTGCAGGATTGAATGCGAATCTAACACTAAACCCCTTAGAGAATGTAACGACTGTCACGGTTCAGATAGTAGTCGCCTTGATTGGCGATCAGGAATTTGACGATCCAAAAACGCTCTCGGCTTTTGCACTTGGATTGGTTTTGTTTATTGTGACACTGATTTTAAATGTTGTTGCCTTGGCGATTGTGAAGAAGTATCGAGAGAAATATGACTGATCGAAATATAGCCAAGGCTGCTCGTCTCAAGCAACGCTATGCAGCTGAAGCAAGGTTTAAGCTATATGGAAAATTAGCGATTGCAGCTGCATTGTCTGCAGTATTTTTTCTACTCTACACAATCTTCACAGCCGGATATTCAGCATTTTGGAGAACACAAATTCAGTCTGAGGTTACCCTTGATGCTAACTTCTTGAAAGTCACCCCCCAAAGTTCTAATGAAGAACTAGCTCGTGCAAATTATTTAGGTCTCTTCAGAAAGAATGTTGTTGAGAATAATCTAGACATCAAAAGTCGCTCAGAGCGCAGAGATCTTATACAGATGTTCAGTGAGAGCGCAGAAATAGACTTAAGGGACTTAGTTCTCTCCGATCCCTCTATTCTTGGTACAACGCAAAAGTTATGGTTTCTTGCCTCTTCCCCAGTGGATACAATTGTCAAAGGAGCAGCACCTCGGGATATTGAGGAAGAGAGACGTGTCGTTAGTAATCTTCAACTAAGACTTTTGGATCAATGGGCCGCAGAAGGTCGAGTTGGGTCAACCTTCAACATCAACTTTTTCACTCGTGGTGATTCAAGAAATCCAGAATTGGCAGGATTGGCGGGAGCACTAGCTGGCTCTTTCTGGGCGTTGGTTGTCTGTTTTGTGATCAGCTTTCCAATGGGAATCGCTGCTGCCATTTATTTGGAAGAATTCGCCCCAAAAAACCGCATCACTGAAATTATTGAAGTCAATATCAATAACCTCGCAGCAGTTCCTTCGATCATCTTTGGTCTACTTGGCTTGGCAGTGATCCTTAATTTTTTTGGGGTTCCAAGAAGTACTCCTCTTGCTGGTGGCATTGTTCTCTCCTTGATGACCTTGCCTACAATCATCATTGCCTGCCGTTCCGCCTTAAAAGCAGTCCCTCCATCTATCCGTCAAGGTGCTCTTGCCATGGGAGCATCCCCGATGCAGGTAGTTCTTCATCATGTCCTTCCACTTGCGCTACCAGGTACTTTGACAGGTACGATCATTGGGCTAGCTCAAGCTTTAGGTGAAACCGCTCCGCTCATAATGATTGGAATGTTTGCCTTTGTGGTCGATATTCCGACTAGCCCGCTGGAAAGTGCAGCAGCACTTCCTGTTCAGGTATATCTTTGGGCGGAGAGTTCTGAGAGAGGATTTGTTGAGCTGACCGCAGCTGCAATCATGGTGATCTTAGTTTTTCTAGTATTGATGAATTTGCTCGCAGTAATTTTTCGCAAAAAATTTGAGCGTCGCTGGTAAACCAAATCAAAATTACGAACTTCGGTTATGAGCCAGAAAAAAAACAACGGAACTCTTGTCACGAAGATCAATTCATCTGATGTCAGGGTCTTCTATGATCAAGCAGAGGCTTTGCATGGGGTGGATTTGGAAATCTATGAAAATAGTGTTACCGCTCTCATCGGTCCCTCTGGCTGTGGGAAATCCACTTTTCTGCGATGCATCAACCGGATGAATGATGTTATTGAAGGTTGCCGGATTACTGGAAAAATCACCTTGGATAACGAAGACATCTATGACAAAGGTCTCGATGTAGTGCAACTGCGTGAGAAAGTCGGCATGGTCTTCCAGAAGCCCAATCCCTTCCCAAAGTCTATTTATGATAACATCGCTTACGGACCTCAAATTCATGGTCTAGCTCAGAATCGCCAGGAGATGGACGAGATTGTCGAGAATAGTCTGAAAAAAGCAGGGCTCTTCGAGGAAGTGAAAGATCGTTTGAACTCACCTGGAACAGGACTTTCTGGAGGGCAACAACAGCGATTATGTATTGCTAGAGCGATTGCCGTAAATCCAGAAGTCATCTTAATGGATGAGCCATGCTCTGCCCTTGATCCGATTGCTACCGCAAAAATTGAGGAACTGATCCACGAACTTCGTCAGAACTATACAATCGTGATTGTTACCCACTCCATGCAACAAGCAGCTCGGGTTTCTCAAAGAACAGCTTTTTTCCATATGGGTGATCTGGTGGAAGTGGGCGACACCGACGATATTTTCGTCCGCCCCGAAGATAAGCGGACTCAAGACTACATTACCGGACGTTTTGGATAAGGAATTTTTATGGCCTCTACTGCTAATTTCACAACGGTCACTCTGCATTTGCACCGTCAGATTGCCCTGCTCAAACAACAAGCCAACCTGCTCGGAACTCTTGTAGAAGAACAATTTGAGAATGCACTGCGAGCACTTGCTGAAAATGATCTGGAGCTAGCTGAAAAAGTGGTCAAGCTTGACAAAGATGTAGACCAACGCGAAATCAATCTGGAGGAGGAGTGCCTTAAGATCATTGCACTTTATCAGCCTGTTGCTGTCGATATGCGCTTTTTGATTTCGACCATCAAAATTACAAACGACCTTGAGAGAATCGGTGACCTTGCAAGAGATATCGCTCAGTTGGTCATTAGCAATAATGGAGAAAGCAGAGAAAGGATTATTGACTTCGCAGCTTTGACAGCGAAAGTTAAGTGGATGGTTCGTAAAGGGCTTGAGGCCATGATTGCCCTAGACTCCGAGACAGCCCGCGAAGTCTGCAACAGTGACGATGAAGTCGATGAGCAGTTCCGGTTGATCAAAGAAAAGGTAATCTCCGAATTGGAAAAAGGAAATTCAAACGTTCGTGCTCTGATCACAGAGCTAACGATCTCTGACTATATGGAGTCGATAGCAGATCACGCCAAGAAGATCTGTGAGGATGTGGTTTATACAGTGGATGCGGAGGTCATTCGGCACTCCTCATTGGTAGACACACCTAAGAACTTGTCATCCTGATTCAGCTTCCTCTGATTGTCTTTTAGGAGCTTCGTTTTCATCTGTTTTGGGAAGATTCAATGGTCGCTGCCTTGATTTAGGTGGGGTCGGTCTTCCCGAAACTGGAATCTCGTAGCGTTCATGCAGTAAGGTCTCCCTCACACCAATTTCCATCACATCGAGATCCAATCTCACTGTGGGCACTCTCGGCTCGAACAGCAGCGTGACAGGTAAAGAAACCTCCACAGAGTTACCGACCTCCAGCCAGTGCAATTGCTCTGGCCAGTCTGGATCTGCCATTCCTCTCCAGATATTTATCCGAACCTGAACCAGTCGTGGGGAAGCTGTTGAGTTTGAGAGCTTATAGATGATCTCTCCATCGGCTCTTCCACTTCGAGGTTCGATAGCTTCATCCGATTCAAACTGGAAACGCGTTAATAATAATTTCTGTGGGCTTTCCTCACGAAAGCGCATGTACAACCTCTCCAAGCTTCCCAGCCAAACATCTTGCCTGGTACTACTCAAGCTTTGCCAAGCATCCAGCATTCTTTGAATGTCACTCTCATCACCGATCTGGGCGAGAACTTGGGCAAATCGCCAATTATCTGGGCTCTCTGAGCTCATCATGCCTTGACGCAAAACCGGCAACGACGCTTCAGGCCAAGTCAAAAAAGCCAACCTTGCTTGCCAGCGTTCCTCAGTGGTACCCATTTCTAGTGCTGGGAGCCATTTGGTCCAAAGTTGATACTTCCAGTGGCTGGCAATCTGAGCTTGGGAGAGCATTGGCCAAAAAAATACCGTCAGCAAAAGAATTCGCAATTGCATGCGATCCTGATTTCAAAGTTTTGTTTGAACAGATAAGTTTAGATGGGTTTAGTCTAGTGGGTCTTTGGTAGCAGTACAAGCGGGGAGGAAAGGGGAAGGCTTCCCTCCCCCATCGGGATTCTTTAAGAAGATTCAGCGAGAGCAATCCCATTCTCTCCGGGTTGGGCAAGCCTTAGGTCCGGACGACCTTTAATGGATCCAGTCAATGTTTTCAAGTGAGGTCTTCTATCTGCTTGCATCGGCTCTTCAACCAGATCAGCAACTTGACGAAGTGTGTAATTATATTGTTTGCTGACTTCAATCAGACGACCACCTTCTACAAATTCTGGAGAGCTTTGATATTTTTCCAGATCATTGATGACAACCACATGTCTCAAGGCTTCTGGTTTTAAGTAGAGCAGGGTTCTCTTCTCATTCAATTCAGGTTCATCAACCTCATCTGCTGAGAGTTGTGCCTCAAACTTGAGCCAGTGCATCATTCCCCCCAGCAAGTTACTTATTCGTGACATTGCTCTCCTTCCGAGTCTATCATTCAAGGTTTATTTGGATTAGGAACTAGAAAAGCGCTCGCCATCTGCTTGTCAGCTTTCTGAAATTCCCTCTGTAATGCCACTGCTTTTTTACGATCATCAAAGGCAGGTACTTGAACCCGAAAATATTTTGTCGTTTGCTCGGTTGATTTTTTGATAAACGAGACTTCTCCTATGAACATATTGTTCATTTTTTTCACTAATTCCTCTGGTTTTTGTCCCTTGGGGATTTGCCCTAATACCACCTGAAATTTGCTTCGAACGCTTTCTAAGTATGCTTTTGAATTGATCTGGTCGCCCCTGTTCAACTGCTCAACCAATCGTTTCCCATCTTCTAAGGTAAAAGCTTCTCTGGAGACAACTTCAATGATCGTTCTTCTCGAAGTGTATGGCACAACTCGAACCGGAAGATGTGGATACAAACGCTTCATTATTTTTTGAAAGTCGAGCACACAATTCTCGGTGACACAGCTGGCAAGTTGGACTAAATAGGTTGGCTCATTCTGATTAAGGGAGCTTGGTTTGATTTCTTTGTTCTTTGAGATTGCAACCTTTATTTTTGGCTGTGTTAAAGACGGATCTGAGTTGTCAGTTTGTTTGGAAATTTTCTTATCAGCAGCATGCTCAATTTTATTAATTTTTTCATTTCTGAAAGCTGGTGGTGGTGCAACGGTAACCGGAGGTGGTGCTGGTTTCTCTTCCTCAGTCGGATTTTCCATTCGCGCTTCCACCAAGACCGGCTCCTCAACAATCGGTCCTGACTTTCCGCTTTGCTCTGCAGGTGGGTCTGCCGAAGCTTGACGAATTGAAGGCTCAGGTAGATCCGGCAACGGAACAAGTGGCACCAGCTTTTCTTGACGACTCCCAGTTTGGTTCGGTTCACCTGTGCCCCCCAGAGCAGGTGCCTCATCCTCCTGGTCAAGCAGCGGAACGACAACTGTCGGTGGCAAGTTTGATAATACCTGCAACGAAGTTATCTCCGGGCCAGTCGTCCAGAATTGGCTACCGCCAAAACCCATCACCACCCCCAACATATTTGAAGCAACTGCGGTTGCGACAAGTTGCTTTCTATACAGTACAAGATTTCCCTTAAACTCCCCTAAATCGATCGGTCGATTTGAAATCCCCTGCTCTCCAGTGTCGACAATTTTTTGTGGAGGATTCGGTGACTCAGAAGATGTATGCATTTGATACTCAGAAACTTTGTCCACATCCGACAAATCTTCATAAAATGCATCTACCTCATTGGCCACTTCCGAAGCGGATGATTCCGTATCTTCTAATTTTGGTCGAGCGCCCTCCTGTGGATTCTCCACACCTTTGAACAAGGACGGAATTGGAGAGTTTTCTTGCGCCATACCTAAAACTTGAAAATATTATTTTTATTTATTATTCAAAATGAAATTCTCTCAAATTCCTTTTAAATTCAGCATTTTAATTGCTGAAGATCTGATAATAAAATGTACCCATATCCATTATGCTGCAGAATACGTGCCGCAGAAAAATTTAAGGAAAATTGGAATATTGATATTCTCAAATAGTTTACTTTCTATCCTGCTGCATGCATGCTATAAAGACACTTCAAAAATTCAGAAAATTTTTCTACAGTGCCTCTTTATTCGGGGCACCCCATCGGACAATCATTGAGGAGAGACATTGGAAACGACTACCTACTCATCTCGCGCAGAAGCTTTACGGGACGAACTCAACCAGCTCTTTGGTTCACAAGAGCGAAATATTGATCAGGCCACTCGAAGTCTGAAAGTTTTGGCACACCCAGCTCGCCTGAAGATTCTGTGTGCACTGCGCACAGGTGAGCAAACAGTTCAGGATTTGGAATACTACACGGGCTTGAAACAAACCACACTATCACAACACCTCTCACTTCTTCGTTCCAGAGATATTGTAACATCACGGCGTGAAGCCAACTTCTCCTTCTATCGGATTGCCAATGATCGAATCTTGGAACTATTCGAATTGATTAAAGACATCTACTGTCAAACCTGAAAGGAATCAAAGATATCTCTGCCTTCTCCTTGAGATCAATCCATTAATTTTTTACAATTTTTGTGATTTGATCGTAGAAATGATCTTTCCAAAGATTGTCTCTTTCCCACCTTTGTCAACTGTGCTCTCCTGAAACTGATGATTGGGCCACTCGACCCAAAAATGATCGAGTTTGGTAAACGCGACTTACAGGTTTGTCTAAAACAAGTTTTGAAAAATAATGAAAGTTTCTCCCAAGATGAACGCATCAATAAAATTTTCAAAAGTTAAGCGCAGCCAGGTCTACTGGGAATGAAATATTTTATCTATCTGATAAACAAAAGGCTGATCCATCCTGTTCTGCATAGCATGGCCTCAGTCAGTCAAGTCAGTTGGGGGGTAGGAATCGGAATGTTTCTGGGATTCACACCCACAGTGGGAATACAAATGTACCTGGCGGCATTGGTTTGGGGTTTTTGCCGTTATCTTTTGAATTTCAGATTTAATCTGCCTGTCAGTGTTGCGATGGTTTGGATCAGTAATCCATTGACAATGATACCAATGTACTATGGCTTTCTCACAACAGGCTGCTGGGTACAGGGCAAAGAGCAGTTAACCTATGCGACTTTTGAGAATCGCCTCACCGAAATCCTCGGCATGGAGAGTGTATGGGGTTCGATCGTTTCAGGAGCAGAGTACTTACTGATTGAATTGGGGGAACCAATGATGCTGGGGAGCTTGTTTTATGCTTTCCCAATTGCAATTGGCAGCTATTTTTTGACCTACTACGGATTGCTGCGACATCGACAACACAAAGCCCACCAAGCACAAATGAGCTATGAAGAGTGGTGTGCCGCACATGAGATTGCACCGTAATGCCAGAATCTTCCTCACAACTAGGTTTTGAATTAGCAAGACTTGTGGAGTCGGGCAACGATAAGGAAGCGCGCGCCTTGGTCCAAGCAAAAGAACTAAGTGAGGCCGACGAACGTAAATGGCTCTACCACCTAGGCAACTTACTACACGCAGCCGGACGCCCACTTCAAGCTTCTGCAATTTGGCGTGAAGTTGGTACTCCTCCGCAAGTTCCACCAAATGAATTATCTCTAGTTACTCTCCTTCGTCGGTGGTGGCCTCCTGTACTAGCTACGATTGGGGTTCTCACAATTTTCTACACACTTTTATTCACTACCTTCCCCAGACCTTTTGACCTGTTTCAATTTATGCAGGCGATGAGTAACCAGCAACAAAATCGAAGTGCCTGGGACTCCTTCTGGGATACGGGTCGACCATCCTGGCGTAGCTCAGATCTTTATGTGCAGGGAGACCAGTTGGTTCCGATGCTTCAAGAAACCATCGCCAAATTGCTAGGAGAAGAAACAGATGAAAAGTCTGCTAAGGATGAATTGGCTAAGTGGCTTCAAGACTATGAAAATGAACTCTACGGAGATGGATTGAGTGGTCTGAATTACCACATCGTAGTTGCCAAGGGGCTGTTTAACTCCAGAGCTTTTGAGGACGCGATAGCTATTCTGGAGCAAGGATTAGAGACAGAAGAATCTGCAGCGAGACGGGGTCAGATTTATCAGGAATTAGGGACTACCTACTATTATCAAGGATACGAACTTCAGCCTGATGGGTTGGCGCGGTACGACCTTCCGCTTGTGCGTAAGTCAGTAGAAGCATATGAACAAGCAGCTCCCTACAGCAGTAATCCCTACTTATTTGGCAATCTCGGCTGGGGCTATTATTTATTAGCAGAATATGAAAAGGCTATAGAGTATGGAGAACAGGCACTGCAATTGGCGCCAAGTCTCAATTACGTTCGGATGAACCTTGGGATCACCTATCTACGCTTGGGAGAACTGCAGGATTCTCTCGATTCTTACGCAAGCATTCAGGATTACAGACCGGATCGTACAGAGTATGAAGGTGGGATTCGAGATCTTCAGGAACTTATCAGAGAATTTCCCGGGCAGTATCCGTTCGGACACTTTCTTCTGGGCTATCTCTTTCAGATGCAGGGGAACTATCCCCCTGCCCAAGAAGCCTATGAACGCTACCTACAGGAAAGCTCTATTCCTTACTGGCAAGCACAGGCTCGGCATCGGTTGAATGAAATGTCTAATGAGTAGATTCAAGTACGATATTCAATCGAAACGGCATTGATTGCCAGTTGTCCCTCTCCCATCTCAACAACTGACGCTATCTTGTAGCGTTTCCCCTCAAAATAGAAAATCCGCTCTGGGTGTAAGGCATTGATTTCAAAATGCAGATCAATGCTGCGTGTGTATCCTAACAATCCGTAGGCTCGAACTGTTACAGCCTTTGCATTTTCTTCATTTGGAGAAGAAATTTGCAGGTCCGTTGGGGTTGGGGGAGGGGCAGCAGAAACGGAAGTTACTGCTTCTGGATGAAAAGGAGAGCGGTAGTTATCTGAAGAAGAAACCGAAATTTCTGGAATATCTGAACCTGGACACATCTGGCACCTTTGGGGGAATAATTTCAATATCTCTACTTCTCAATGATTTACTCACGCTTTGATGGGTAACAGCAACTTACTCCCATGACAAGTCCTACCAAGTCCTAAAACCTTTAGGTCATGCAGAGATTGCACGTTTTCTGGCAAGGGATCAACAGCGAAGGACAGCCTTGTGAAGGAATTCTGATTGAGGCTGGTGGCCTCGAGCAGATACATCAACAACTACATCATCAGGGATTTTTCCAGCTGCAAATCAATCCGGTAGAGCCAACCCAGCTACAGAAGTCCCTTAGCGTAGCGTGGCTGGCTGAGATGACTGGTCAATGGAAGCAACTAGCAGACTCAGGGCTGCCCCTTAAAGATTGCTTACGCTTTCTAATTCGTTCTCAAAGTGATCCTACCAACAAGTTTCGGCTGCATAATGCGCTTCGGCATCTTGAATCGGGAAATTCGCTACAAGAGTCCTTTCAGATCGCACAAGGCTTTCCAGATTTGTTCACTCGGCTGCTTGCTGTTGCTGAAAATTCGGATCAACTGCCAACAATTTTGAGGGCTCTTCAACAACTTTATGTCTTGCAGGAGCAGGAAAGACAAGAGCGCTGGCAATTGCTTCGGTATCCATTGACCATAGCCGGATTTGCGTTAGCTATTTTTCTGACCACAACGATCTTGTTGGTTCCCTTATTTCGTAGACTTTACCTTGCCCAAGGAGACGAACTTTTCTGGCTCTCTGCTTCTCTTCTTCAACTCAGTGACAGCTTGCGTTTACAACCTCTTCCCTGGCTTGCAAGCCTACTCACCGTTGCTCTAATCACCATTTCAGTTCATCGTAAAATTTCGATCAGCCAAATTCTGAACTGGCTTCCATGGCTGGGAAGGCTTCAGCAAACCGTACAAATTCAACTATATTCACAAGCTTTGGCACTGATGACGAAAGTAGAACTACCGTTATTAGAAGCGCTTGAGTTGGCTTCGCCTCTTCTTCCCAAGAATCTGCTTTCAAGGCAGCTCAGAATTCAGCAGTCACTCCTGCAAGGCAGAAAGCTTTATCAAGCTTATCAGGAAGCAAGTTTCTTAAACCCTGAACAACTCCGGTTACTGGATCTTGGGGAATCTAGTGAACAAATCGCCTATGCTTTTCAGAGAATCGCCGATCACCAACTTCAGCAGATCCAACGAGATCGTCAGCGATTGCAGGCTTTTCTACAGCCTTTCTTCATGGTGCTCGTTGCGCTGATGGTCCTAGCTCTTCTCCTAGCCCTTTACATGCCTCTCTTCCAAATGGGAATGACTGTTTAGGTGAGGCCATGCTTGCTTTTTTGGAGTACTTTTCATAACGTCTTTTGATTAAGTTTTTTTAATCTTACTAATACTGTCTCCGATCTTGGTGGCCTAAGGTCTCGGCAATGGCTTCCTAGACGATGGGTGATTCCGGAAACAGAATCGCCTCCCATGTTTGGAAAGGAGATTCCCACATGCTCGACAGCTTCGGTCGAAATATAAACAAGTTGCGCGTTTCCTTAGGGGAATCCTGCAACATGGCCTGCACCTACTGCGTCAAGAGTATCAAGGATCATACTCCAGATCCTAATGCGCTCTCCAGTTCAGACCTGCTCAAATTAGTCTCATTGCTGGTTAGACATTCCGGTATCACCAAGATCCGAATTACAGGTGGCGAACCACTGCTCCATCGAGATTTGCTCAGTTTCATTGCTGGAGTTCGGCAACAAGGTGTGGAGAGTATTGGTCTAACTACCAACGGCTTGAATTTAAGTAAATTGGCCGCACCCCTTAAAGAAGCAGGACTAGACTCTGTCAACATCAGTCTAGACTCTCTAGATCATGAAAACTTCAAAAAACTAGGGCGTGCTGGACGATTGGAACGTGTACTAGAGGGAATTGAAACCGCTCTCAATGCCGGGTTGCGTATCAAACTTAATATGGTTGTTATCCGAGGAGCCAATGACCATGAGGTCGTTGATCTTCTTGACTATGCCATTGAGAGAGATATCGAACTAAGATATCTCGAACTAATGCGAATGGGGCCCCTGTTTCAAACAGAGCATTTTCCACTCTTCCCAATGAATGAAATTCTCGAATTGATCGGTCAGCACTACTCTTGGCGAAAAGTTGAGGCCGAGCACGACGCTACCGCCCAGCGCTACTGGGTGCCTGGAGGATACTTCGGCATCATTCCCAATGAAAGCGCGCCCTTTTGTTCTACCTGCTCCAGATTAAGGTTAACCTCCAGTGGCCAGCTCGTTGGCTGCCTAAGTAATCCAACACCTACTGCTATTCACCACCTACTAAACCAGCAAGAAGTTGCCAGCGAATTGAACGAGCGAGTTGCCCACTCAATTGCTTTCAAGGAACCAGTTGCTTTCACCGGATCCAACTTGGGAATGTCTCGTATCGGAGGTTGACAACCATTTCTTACTAAAAAGTCTCCACTCGTTTACATTCCTACAGGCCTGACCCGCACATCTCGAAAAGTCAGGCTTCCATCTTCCTGTCCTAATTTCTAAAAGGAGTCTGCTGATGTCTTCACCCATCCCTTTTCAAGCGATACGAATTTTTGAAGAAGATGGCAAATTTGTGCATCGCATTATCGAGCGTAGTACGGAAGATTTGCCAGAAGGAGAGGTGTTGATTCAAGTGCACCACTCTTCACTTAACTACAAGGATGCGCTCTCTGCTTCAGGCAATCGTGGAGTAACACGAAACTACCCCCACACCCCAGGTGTTGATGCCTCCGGTATTGTTGCAGCTTCCACCAATCCTGACTTCAAAGCTGGAGATCCGGTCGTTGTCACTAGTTACGATTTGGGAATGAACACAGATGGAGGCTTCGGTGAATACATTAGGGTTCCCGCAGCGTGGGTGTTGCCCCTACCAGAGAGCCTGAGCCTACAGGAAGCCATGATCTATGGCACTGCTGGTTTTACTGCTGCACAATCGTTTTGGGAATTGAAAGTGGCAGGCTGCAAACCAGAAAATGGGCCCGTTTTAGTGACCGGAGCTGCCGGAGGGGTTGGTTCAATTGCAGTGAGATTATTGCTGAATGGCGGATATGAGGTTGCTGCAGTCAGTGGACATGATAATGGAAAAGCACTGCTGAAAGAATTCGGTGTTCGACAAATCTTAGATCGTGAGGAAGCGGTTGATTCAGGGAATCGTCCACTTCTTAAGCCACAATGGAATGGAGTGATTGACAATGTCGGTGGACTTCCCCTCTCTACGGCTCTGAAAACCACGCAGCCTGGTGGAGTCATCACTACTTGTGGAAGTGTTGCAGGTGCAGAACTGTCGACAACCGTTTGGCCCCTCATCTTGCGAGGACTCAGATTAATTGGGATCGACTCCCAGAATTGTCCTTATGACATAAGGAAAAAACTGTGGGAACTTTTGGCGAATGACTGGAAACTGCCAAATCTGAGTGCTGGACTGAAAGAAGTTTCGATGGAGGGGATGTTGGACGAGATCGAACCGATTTTACGTTCGGAAGTCAAAGGCAGGGTTGTGCTGCGACACAAAGCCGCAGCGTGATTCTCAGAGAAGTGACTGACTCTCAAGGTGCCTGTAGAGCCTTTTTGCTGGAATTCGCAGTACTAAATATCAAATTGTGAATTGGGTTGATGTCCCCGATGTCATTGATGTTTGTAACTGGTAACTCTTGATTATGCCCCAACTTTAGGGTGATAGAGTAGGTATTTGAATTGCCTGAAAAGTCTGTCGCAGTCAGTGAAATCATAGCTCCATCACCAATGTAGCGACCGGCAGAATCTGTAGTTCCAGTCGGATTCGATAAACTTATTTTCGCTTGGTTGTTACTCAAGACTGCTGCAGATTCGGTAAAATCAACTCCTGTCATGTTGGTTGGAGACCCAACTGTGTAAGTAGTTGATACAGAAGCAATGTTCTCAAGTAAATTGAACGTCAATTCTCTTGGACTTGCCAAATCAGTGCTATTTGTTTTATTTTCTGCAGCCATCCCATCCAAGCTCACATCCAGATAAACCTTCCGATATACCTTTAGAACAGGATACGCATTACTTCCTGAACTAACAGTTTCGGTTAATCCTGTATCGGATGCCTCTACCTTTGGTGGGGAAAGATGGAGGACATACTCAATATCATTTACCTCAATCCCATCAATCACTAAAGTATCAGTTTCTCCAACTGAGGTTTTATCGGCAGTAGTATTATCTGTTGTGAAAGTATAATCAGGAATTCCAATAATTAATTTTGTATTGTTGTCGACTGAAAAGTCTCCTGCATTGATTGGTGATCCAGTCGTGGAACCATTCGCTAAGGCCGCAGACTGCCTCATCAAAGCAGTCGTTGTTTGATTCGTCAGACTCGTATTGTCATTATCTAATTGTCCCTTGATGTAGGCTTTACCGTCTGAATCAGCATCTGTCAGAACAGTTCCATCTGCAAAGGTGATTACCGCCCGTGTTCTCGTATTATTGTTAGTGGAGGCATTGTCTTGAGCATCAGTACCTGCAGAATTCCAAAAACGGTAGAGTGGATAGTCGTTTTGAGTTGCTGTTGAATTATTGTCTGTTGAATTGTTCACGTCACCCGTTGTAGTGGGACCTGCGTCAAAGTATAAACCACTGCCAGTAAGATCGGTTCCGTTATCAGCACCTGTACCAAATGCACTTACGATCTGGAGTCCATGATCCGTCACTTCCATCAAGAAGACGTTGTCATTGGAGCTACTGTTGTCTGCTGGCCCAATTTTAGGAGGTAAATAATCTACTCCCACCAATCTTGGTCCAATTTGGTTAGATCTATTATCATTTGGACCATTACCATTGGTTAGATAAGCATCATAATATTCTACCTTGTTCCAAGAGTTAAAGTTGAGATCTGTAACATTGTCATAATCAATATAAAAGCTTGGATCGTCATTGTTATTTGCAGATAAACGAGTTGATGTATTATCACTTAGAGCAGCGAAGAAATTGCTGAAATCATCAGTAGTATTGTCCAGAATGCTAATCGTTAAGGTATTTCCACTGATGGACTCTGAATAATTCGCAGATGAAATATTGTCCGTATTGGAAGTTGAGAACACATCCTCTATCCCAAGTACGCTATCATCGTTCCTGCGCGTCACGGTATTTTGTCCAGTATTGGTGTTGGGAACAAATTCATAATATATTGAAGAGCTATTCGTGGCGTTGCTCTGACCGCCAAAGCCATACAACCTGAAGTTTCTTCCGCCCTGTGTCGGTTGATCGAATGAGATCGTTACGCGAACCTCGCTACCAGTATCAGCGACTGTAAGACTTGTAGCCAGTGCTGGTGTCGCATCAGCAAACACTACCCCGCGTCCATTTCCTGCAGTTGCAGAGACATTGTCTGAATCGTACATCCCAACAATTTGCATCAAACTTTCCTTGCTGATTCCCTCAGCTTCAGTGTTGGCAATAACCGTTTGGTTATCGCTGGTAAAATGCTTGCTAGCATCAATCGTCCTCCAGTCGGTTAGCTGGATGTTCATATAATCTTTATCAGTTAATGCCGTGACACCTACAATGTTCTGACTCAGTTCACCACTCGGGATGTTAGACTGACCAAGTACTCCCATTGTGCTTGAAAATTCTGAAAGACTTGTGATCTGAGAGATTGGTTCTGTTAAATTAACCTTCACTGATCTCTCATAACCGTAGACAGTTTGAGCTGGTGTGCCACAACCTGAAGGGCCACTCAAAATGTTACCGGAACTGATTGAGCCTCCAACCAGGGTTTGTGTAAAAGTTGATGTGATTGAATATCCAGTTAGAGATGATGGAACTGTACTATTGTCATTGTCGCTATCATTTACTGGAGATGAACCCGGGGTAACCGTACCCACTGAATTGCTCGGATACCAATTTCCAGTAAAGATTCCTGTCACATTCGATAATTCTGCTGCATAGTACAGACATGTGGGTCCTGCCGGGATTGTCTGCGTTGTTGCCCATGCGTTATAATCTGCTGTTGTGTAATACTGATCACTTCTTCCATTAGAAGTTGTCCCATACGCACCTGCACTGCTTCCTGGGGAGTTGACGGCCAAGAGAGGAGTTTTTTCAGAATTCTGTAAGCGCTCATCGGATACAGAACTATATGAGCTACTGTCCAAATCTTCTGCACTTGATGCTGTAGTTTTTAACGAAGAATTATCCGACAAATCTCTGAAACCAAATTTATCGTACAATGAAGCTGTTAGGTTGTATTTCGGGAAATAATATAGATCTGCCATCTTATCTACTTCGCTAGCCACATTGTCTGGATTGGCATCAAATTCGACAATCATTTCAGAAAGATTATTGGGATCACTAGAATTATCACCAGAAACAGCTGTACCATTATCAAATTGTGGTGATGATGCATTGATTAATGTATCCTGTCCGTTGTGGTTACTATGTTGTAAGGCGACATGGGGCTCAAAATTATCGCGAAGCCTAACAGTAGTTTTTGAAGTTATTATCTTTATACCAACCGAATCATATCTTGTAATTGAGATATTATCATTAACGTCAGCGCCATTGAAATATATTGAATATGTAGTGTTTGCACTTGCAGTAAAATTATCACCATTTTGTGCTGTCAAATTATCCAGTGTGCTAGAAATAAACGTAACATCTGAATCCTCCATAGAATAGGATACAAAACTTTCACCAACTAATTCGAGTGTAGCATTATCATTTGAAACATTTAGTTGTCTAGTGTAATTGCTATCATTGTAATGAATATTCACTTTCTCAATAATTGCGTCAAATAATTCAATCACTCTTTCTTTGCCATCATCTTCAAGAAATTCTAAAATTATGGATTCATCATCAACTATTTTATCATATATTTCCTTTGCAGTTTTGATCGAAAAGCGATTGCTTTTTTGAATTAGTCCTACTGGATTTCCATCGTTTGGTACGGATTTGTTTGTGATGTTATCTCTTTCGACTGTCGAGATATTACCAGCTAAGTCTTTAAACCAAGCGTATAATGTTTTCTCTCCTGTTCCCTCCGAGAGTTGATAATTTTCTAGAGTCTTCTCAAATACTGTCGTTACGGTTACAGACTTCCAGTCGGGGAAAGAAGCCTGGGGTGCTGTAGAATTTTCACTTACATAATAAGCAGAGATACCAGATTCAATAGAAGTTTCATTGTCCGTCGCTTTCAGCAAAATATCAACAAACTGACTAGTAGTCGATTCGTTGTCAGTTCCTGTCTTGGAAATAATAGCAATACTTGCAGAGTCGGGTCTATTCAAATCAATTATTACTGTGCTTTGTTTCAATGAAGATATATTTCCACTGTTATCCTTTAACCATAGATAAAGTGTTTTAGTGCCAAGAGGACTTTCCTGAAAAGTATAAGTTGCCGATGTCGAATAATTTTGCCATCTACTGTCACTTGATAAGGGTGTTGTTGATTGACTAAACTCCGTAATTAACATTTCTTCAATCATAAAATTATCAGTTCCACCTATGCTCAGCTCAACAGTTTTGCTATTTACATAAGCGGATCCACTAGCTATGGACATACTCAGACCTGTGGGCGCACTGGTATCTACCAGCTGTGTGGTTGTTGATGCAATATCACTGATATTGCCAGCCTGATCGATAACCCAAACATAAAGTTTTTTTTCTTCGGCTACTTTATTTTGAAACTCGTAGGTGAAAAATGATGAATAGTCCCGCCATCCAGCACCTGATATCGTTGGTTCACTAGTGCTCTCTGAAATATAGTATTTACTAACACTACCTAGGTCAGAAGCAGCCAAGTTTATGTCCACAGTAGCAGAAGTATTGTTACTGATCGAAAAACTAGAAATTGTTGGTTTTGTCGTATCCACAGCGAATGTTGGAATAATCACTGACTCTAACTCTCCTACGTAATCAGTGATAACTAGTGTGCATTTACTGTAAGTGCCATCAGCTAAGGTCCCAAGATTTATGAAATTTGCACCAACATTTGCCTCTAAACTTTTTTCTGTACAACTTTCTCTCACTGTTCCCGAAATGAGAGACTGGAATGAAATTAATGGAGTTCGATCCGACGTAGAACCAATTGCAGTGTTGATGGTCAGAACAGATCCAGTAACCCCAGAAATTGTATTTCCTCCGCTTAACAAATCTGCGATAGAATTCCCATCAACATCGGAATAATTTGAGGACTCTTCAAGGATGCCTGTTGTCACTTCAGTGACGATTGTACCTGAATCACTGCGGCCACCCATAACTTGTAGGGTCTCCTCTTTTGTCAGAAGAACAACTTTTTCCAAGTTCAGTTTTTGCCCCCCAAAAGAAACAGCCCTTGCTTCCTTAAGAACTGTTTTACCAATAGTCTGAGAGATTGCACTTGTGGTAGCAACTTCTGTCGGGTCTAAAGATGTATAACCTGACCAGATCCCATTGACGGCCTTGCCAATCATTGCCTCCGCTTCACTCCGTACAATTCCGTCAATTTGATTTAGATCTTTGATAATTGTTTCCAATCCTACTGAGATATGTTCGTCCCAATCACTTTCCATCTCAGCCCAGTCGTCCCATTGGCTCATCCCAGTTATAAAGGTCTGGCTCAGTTGCTGGCTGGTGCTCTCCCAAAATGTATGATCAGCGTTTGAGTAAACAGCATTCGCTGTTACTATCGTGGTATTTAATAAACTGGGAACCAGTTTGTTGACCCTTTCTGTCTCACTAAACCCTAAGTTCCCTAACGACCCAATCAATCCTTCTAAAACTCCACCCATGGCCGCAGGGGTCTCATCTGTGGATGCTTTGGTCAGTGAAAGTTGACTGATACCAGTTTTCAGCAAATTACTCACGATCACCGATGAATTATCAGTATAGAACTTTTCCCTGCCGGGTAGTATTGCGATTAGTTCCGAGGAAACAGCGGATAGGGCCGATTTCCGCACAGATGATGTTGTAATCCTGCCTGTTGCCATACCTTTCAGTGATCCTGTCATCATTGATTCCAAGATCTTACTCAATTCTTCTGAGTTATTGAGTCCTGAGCTTGCCAACTCCGTTTTAGCACCATTTACAATCGCATCAATTTGGGAACTAGTTAGGGGTAAGGTTTTATTACTACTGCGACCAACTCGAGAGGCGGAATATCCAGCAGCTGTGAGCAATCTCGCTTCAAACTCTGCTGTCACGCTATTTACAAGCGAGACAGTGCTATCCGCAACTGTTGTAAACACGATTGGGATAAAATCATTGGTTAGGTAGTTCCCAGCGTTATCCTGAATCCACTTTTTGAGCTTCAGCTCAAATTTTGTGTTGTAATCAAGGTTACCCACTGGATAGACAGTAAATGAGCGATTGTCATTACCCCTGTCAATTTGAGATCTGAGAGGTACACAAGACGCAAAATTATTCGATGAAAGTTGGACGGTTGCTCCACAAGTGCTGTCTGAAGCCGTTGTCACTGATGAAACTTCAATCGGCTCATCGAAAGCAAACTTGATTGTTGTCCCAATTGACACCCCAGTACCACCATTATTGGGTACAACAGCATTGGAAACCACATTTGGGCTGGCATTATCAATTTCAACAACTGGCTCTGGCTCTGGTACTGGACTAGCTTTTTCACTTGTTTCATCAGATGAGCAAGCAACAACTATTGCTCCTAAAAGTATTGTCAAAACGAATGGCTTGAGGACATATTTTTGCAGATTCATATCTGATTCACTTATCAAAAAATTTTTTAATTTGATCTAAATTCCCTGGAATTTGTAGGATATCGGTTCATTCAAGTCTATTGCCAAGCATGAATTTGATTCATGGTGATGGCCTTTTCTGAAAAAGTTAGAATTTCATGAGCTTAAGCCTCGGAATTACCATTCCACTCCTAAGTCGTTTTTGCTTTTCCGAAAATTGCTGAGTACTGAGTTTTCATTCATTGTGATGTCCAATGTATTCAGCCCACACCAGATAGCTATGAAGTGGATGCAACGTAGCTTTATGGCCTTCAGCAAATCTTACGGTGGTGATTAAATTTTGCTGTTGTAATCTGAGACCTATTTTCCATCGATTCAAAAATCGAATAGATGGCCCAAATTCAAAACCCCAGATAAATTGACCATTGTCGATAGAATCGGAGAAGTAAGATTTCCCATTTTCATAAAGTCTATAATTCAGCCGATTTTCTGACCATCCCCCTATCAAACCACCATGTAGTTCTAGCCCATTTTCTGATTCTGTCGCAATCCCCAAACTGCCAGTAAATTGTAACTGCTCAAGATCTACTCTTCTGCTTAGGAACTCTCGATGCA
>JACLAD010002678.1_pt1 | contig 24336 bp, 23 predicted proteins | sample 8027901 | NCBI WGS metagenome assembly JACLAD01 (sample SAMN15725071, study PRJNA655200) | protist metagenome | isolation source: fluorescence activated cell sorting (FACS) single amplified genomes of... | place: Spain: Blaines Bay Microbial Observatory, Mediterranean Sea | collected 2016-07-05 | reverse complement strand
AGCGAGTATTTGGGATTTTTTTAAATAGCTTTGATTGCTTGGCGCGGGGCCGATGCAGACGCTTTCATCTGCTAGGCGGACCGCCATAGCGTCTCTGTCGGCTTCGGAGTGAACAGCGACAGTCGCGATGCCCATTTCCTTGCAGGCGCGGTGAATACGCAGCGCGATCTCACCCCGATTGGCGATAAGAACTTTTTCGATCATGGTTCTGATCCTTATTCGATGACGATAAGGGGTTCGCCAAATTCGACTGGCTGTGCATCAGCCGCGATAATCTCTTTTACAGTGCCGCCTGCTGGGGCGGTGACCGGATTGAAGGTTTTCATGGCCTCAATCAGCATAAGGGTGTCGCCCTTTTTCACTTTATCGCCAACCGCTACAAACGCTTTAGCGCCCGGTTCAGCTGCATGGTAGACTGTTCCGACCATAGGGCTGGTTATGGCGTTCGATGGCGCGGCAGCAGGGGCGCTTGACGCTGATGCTGGTGCGGGCGCGGCCGCTGCGACTGGAGTCGCGGCTGCAGGGGCCTGAACATAAGTTGGTGCAGGCGGCGGCGCCATTGATGTGGCTTTGCTGACGCGAATTCGAAGACCTTCGTGCTCAACCTCAACTTCGCCAAGGTCGGCTTCCCGAAGAATTGCGGCGAGTTCGCGGACAAGGCCAGCGTCGAGTTTCGATTTGCTTGTAGACATCTGCTAAATTCCTCAGGCTGTCATCTGGAGGGCGGCATCAAGCGCCATGAGATACCCGCGTGAGCCAAAACCTGCAAGACTCGCAGTGGCGCACGGGGCGACGTAATTTGTGGTGCGGAAGGGCTCGCGGGCCGCTGGATTAGAGAGGTGGACTTCAATGATCTTGGCTTCGCAAGCCCGCAGGGCGTCATGCAGCGCAACAGATGTATGCGTGTAAGCCCCAGCATTAATGATCAAAGTGTGTGCTGACTTGGACGCCTCTTGCACCCAATCAACAAGTTCACCTTCTGAATTGGTTTGACGAAAGTCGATTTTTGCGTCGTCTGCGGCGGCATTCATTTGGTCATGAATGTCTTGCAGCGTTTCGTGACCATAAATCTCAGGCTCGCGTGTACCGAGCAGGTTGAGATTTGGTCCATTGAGTACAAAAATGTGTTGCGTCATTGTCACACGGTCTTGCGGCGGAACGCTAAGCTTGGCAAGTGCATTCATAGCATAGGAGCATATCAAATGCGTATATTTCTCAATGGTGAAGCACTGGACGTTGCTGAACAGATGAGCGTTGAGGCTTTGGTCCTGACGCTTGGCGGCGATCCACGGGGTATCGCAATTGAACGCAATCTTGAAATTGTGCCGAAAGCTGAGCATGCGAAGACTATTCTTGCAGACGGTGACCGCCTAGAGGTCGTGCAGTTTGTAGGCGGCGGCTGAACGGAAGAATGATGACTGACACAAAACTTACAGTAGCTGGGCGCGAATTTAATTCACGGCTCATTGTCGGGACTGGAAAATATAAGTCTTATGCTCAGAATGCTGAGGCAGCCCGTGCAGCTGGAGCTGAGGTGGTTACGGTTGCGCTGCGCCGCGTGAATTGGTCCAACCCAGATGAAGATCGGTTACAAGATCATCTCACGCCGAGTGAATTTACTTATCTTCCAAACACCGCGGGGTGTTTTACGGCGGATGATGCTGTGCGGACGCTACGTCTGGCACGTGAGGCTGGCGGCTGGGATCTGGTAAAGCTGGAAGTCTTGTCTGATCAAAAAACGCTATATCCGGATATGGAAGAGACGCTCAAGGCCGCTAAGGACCTGATCTCGGATGGTTTTGAAGTGATGGTCTATTGTTCTGACGATCCGGTTTATGCGCGCAAGCTTGAGGATGTCGGTTGCTCTGCGATCATGCCGCTGGGAAGTTTGATTGGTTCTGGGCTGGGTATTCAAAATCCGCTGAATATTCGCTTGATAGTCGAGCAATCGCGAGTGCCCGTTATTGTCGACGCGGGCGTCGGCACAGCGTCTGATGCGGCAATGGCGATGGAACTGGGCTGTGACGGTGTCCTCATGAACACAGCTATCGCAGAAGCCAAGGATCCGATCCTTATGGCATCTGCGATGAAGCATGCTGTGATTGCGGGGCGTGAAGCGTATCTAGCCGGACGGATGGGCCGCAAACGTTATGCAGACCCATCTTCGCCGCTAGCGGGTTTGATTTAACCGACCTCTGCTAGAGCGGCTTCAATTAAGCGCTCGACAGCTGCGGTGTCAGCGCCGTTGACCATTTGATCGCCAACAATGAAGTTCGGCGTGCCGTTGATGCCCAGTTCGCGGGCGAGGCTCTTGGAGTCGGCAACGGTTTTCTGAACGCCCATTGATTTCATATCAGCGCGCATTTTATCGACATCGAGTCCGATAGACTCTGCGGTGGCGTCGATGTCGTCAGGTTTAAAGCCGCCATCAAGCTCCATGAGGGCCATGTGCATTTCGATATATTTGCCTTGCTTGCCAGCAGCGATTGCGGCCAAGGCGGCTTTTTCGCTTTCGGCTGAAAGGATCGGCATCTCTTTAAATACGACGCGGACTTTGCCATTGTATTTTTCAGGGAGTTCGCTCGCCCACTCTGCGGAGCGTTTACAGAAGCCGCAGCGGTAATCAAAAAATTCAACCACGCTTACAGGCGCATCATCTGGACCGATCGAATAATCCGCAGGGTTTGCAAAGAGCGCATCCTGCTTTGTCGCCAGACGTTCAGCAGCTTGCTCAGCTTCGGCGAGTGTACGCTTGTTATCAAGCGCGATCAGGGCTTCTTCGATGATCTCAGGGTTTTCGAGAATATAGGCGCGAACGACCTTCTCTATCGCCTCTATGTCGGCTGTATCTACGTTGCTCTGTGCGCAAGCAGGCGTCAAAGCGATAGCGGTCGCGGCGAGGGCGAAAGTCAATTTGCGGTTCATGAATAGGATCCTACGATTCGTATATTCCGATATTTATGACGCAAATGATTTAAAGCGCCTAAATAGCAAGCGTTGCTATCTGACATTTGCGTGAACTAGCGACGGCGGCGGTAGAAAATTTCATTTTCTGGGAGCGCGGGATCTGTGACGTTACGCACGTCTGCGGCGCGGCGTGCATCAGGTGTGCCCGGCTCAAGTTCACGCACGGCGCGGCTGGCGAATGAGTAAGCGCGTGGGAAGTCACCGACATTATAGGCCGACTCAGCAGTGGCGAGTTGTGCTTGTGGGCGGAGCCCCTGTTTTTCAAGCGCTATTGCGAGTTGGTGCCAAGCAAAAGCGTTGTTTGGTTCTGCAATAAGTGCATCACGCAGCGCGAGCTCTCCGGCCTCAACATCACCTTCATCATCGCGTGCAATGAGCGACCGCGCGTATGAAATAAGCAAAAGTGCATTATTTGGGAGAAGCTCAATTGCTTTTTCTAAAGGCGGGACGGAAAGGGCGGCGTCACCATTTTCAAAGAGGATCTGGCCTTTGAGTTCATGATAGTAGGGGTTCTCTGGGTCGATCTCGAGCAGTGCATCAATTTCGCGAATGGCTGTACCTTTGTCCGAGGCCTGCATGGCGGAGATTGAGCGGGCATAGCGTGCCGGCTCTGACAAGTCAGTCGGTGGGTAGTCTCTGAATACGCGAGCTGGTGGATCGATAAAGCCAACAAGCTTAGCTTTCATCATTTCAAATTGGCGCTGCGTGCGGGGGTCTTCTTCTTTCTCGGAAAGGCCGGTTTCGACGGCTAGCGTGCGGGTGAGGCGAACACGGTCAGCAGAAAGTGGGTGTGAACGGAAGTAGGGGAACCGACGCGCTTCAGATAGAACTTCTTGATAGCGATATTTCTCAAAAAACTCGACAATCCCCATAGGATTCTGGCCGAGTTCTGTGAGGTATTGAACCGCTTTTGTATCGGCCATCGCTTCTTCAGCACGTGTGTGAGTGAAGAAGTTTAGGGCGGCAAACTGCTGCGAACTCGCAATTAACGCGGCACCTGCATCGCCTGCACCTGCCGCAATTGCAAGCACGCCCAAACCAATCGAAACTAGCGCTGGACGCGATGCGACCCGGGCGGCGCGCGAGCGGGTGACAGTGTGGCCGCAAGCGATGTGGCAAGTTTCGTGGGCGATGACGCCTTTAACCTGACGCGCATTATCAGCGGCCATAATCAAGCCAGCATGAAGATGGATGCGCTGGCCGTTGGCGACGAAGGCATTAAGGCTTGGGTCGTTAATGATGTAGAGGCCCACATCAGCAGGCTCTAAGCCTGAGACTTCTAGGATCGGGTCTGTCCATTCGCGCAGGATAAGCTCAATCTCAGCATCCCGGATCAAACTTTGGCTTGCGGCTTGAAGTACCGTACCCGCCCAGATGAAAGCGGCAATCAGAACTGAAAAAAGAACGCGGTGCATGCTGAAAATACCTTTGTTTCGATTAGGCTATGCAATGCTAGTCAGTTTGGCGAGAGCATATGCGCAAAGATGACTGAATTGTCAGAGAGCTAATTCTCAAAGCTAAAGACAAGATCAGGGTCAATTCTGACAGACACGAGGTCCCCAATTTTATAGCTTGTGGTGCGTCTAGCAGCGGCAAATAGCTCTATGTTTCCAAACTTTAGCGTCATCTCTGTGAGTGGCCCGGCTAGTCGCCAGCGGGTTATTGGTAAGCTAAGCGAGGCCTTTGCATCAATGGATATGGCTTCGGGGCGGTAGTGAAGCATCTCACCTTTAGGCAGGTTTGCCTGCATTTCCAAAGGGAAGGCATCGCGCGCGAGTGTATGTAGCGGTCCCAAAGCGCGAGCGGCTGGTTCACTCGTTGGGTTGGCATATGCGGTATCTGGCCGACTGCACTGCAAGAGGCGGCCTGCATCGATGATGGCAATTTTGTCAGCATGGACCAGCGCCTCTGACGCATCATGAGTTACGAGCAAGGCTGGAACGCCTGCGCTGCGGATCGCATCTAGAGCAACGTGGCGCACATGTTCGCGCATTGAGGGGTCGAGCCCGGAGAAAGGCTCATCTAGCAGCATCGCGACAGGTTCAGGGGCTAAAGCACGGGCGATGGCGACGCGCTGTTGCTCTCCGCCAGAAAGTTGGTGCGGGTACGCCTCGATACGGTGGCCGAGGCCAAGTTGCTCAATCCATTTAGTTGCTGTGGCTTTGCGCACGGGCTTTGGTAGCTTGTTTAATCCAAACTGGACATTGCCGAGAACGGTGAGGTGCGGGAATAGGGCGAAGTCTTGGAAGACAAGGCCGATACGCCGTTTTTCAATCGGAACGAATGTAGAGGTGTTTGAAAGGATATCTTCGCCGGAATTGACAGAGCCTGAGCTTGGTTTTTCCATGCCTGCGAGGAGGCGAAGGAGCGTTGTTTTCCCGGCGCCAGATTTGCCGACAAGGGCTGTAACTTCGCCCGGTTCAAGCGTCAAAGAAACAGAGTCGACGACGTTGCGTCCATTGTAGGTGCGCGTCAGCTTTGAGGTTGCAAGGGCCTTGTGAGCTTTGATCAAGACTGTGTCCTCGCAGATTTTGAAAGTCGCCAAGATAGAAGCAAGACCGGTCCTAAGCCAGCAAGTACGATCAGCAAAGAAGGTAGCGTTGCCTCAGCGAGACGTTCGTCGGTTGCATAGGCGTGGGCGCGCACAGCAAGCGTGTCCCATCCGAAAGGACGGAGCATGAGTGTGGCTGGGAGTTCTTTAATGGCTTCAATAAAAAGAATCAGCGAGGCGGCTAAGATGCCTGGCGCGATTATGGGCAGATCAACCTTCAATAACCGCCGTATGCCTGTGGTGCCGAGGCTTCTTGTAGCAAAGTCCAGCGTTTTAGGCGCGCGGCCTAATGCTGATTGTAGAGGTTCCAATCCGGCAGAGGTAAAGCGACTAGCATAGACCCAAATCAGCAAAATGAGTGCGATTGTTCCAGTAAGGGCGAAGCCAAACACTTTGAGCATAAGCAGCGCCCCTAGACCTAAGACAACGCCGGGTGCTGCATATCCAGCTGAGGCGGCCAAACGACTGGCGGATTTGAGTATTGCGGAATGCCGGGTGGCGAGAACGTAAGTGAGTCCGCAAAGGAAGGCCGCAATCGCGCCAGCTAGGCCTAATAGGACGCTGCTTTGCAAGGGTGGCCATATCGACGAGCGGCCCGGTCCTGTTTCCAGAAATAACCAGACAAGACGGCCAACGGGGATGAAGAACGCCACGGCTATGACGCTGGCACAAAAGGCTGAGGCGGCAAATGCGTTTGCGGTAGAGAGCTTGGATCGCGTTGGCGTTAGCCATCTTGCGGTTGTTAGCTGAGACCCTTGCCTGCCTTTTAAAATTCTTGCGCAAATCAAGAATAAGAATGCGATCATGATCAGTGTTAGCGCGAGGCGTGCCGCCGTTGCAGGCTCACCGAATGAGCTCCATGCGCGCACGATGCCGACGCCTAGGGTTTGAATGCCGAGGAAATCAGCTGCGCCGTAATCTGCCGCGGCTTCCATAAGAGCAAGAGAAAGCCCGCCGATAATGGCAGGACGCGCTGCTGGAACGGCAACGCGTATAAAGAGTGATGCGCCGTTTGCCCCTAGGCTGCGGGCGACTTCCAATGTGGCGAGTGATTGAGTTGTGAAGGCCGCGCGCGCTGTGATGTAGACATATGGGAAAAGGGTAGTGCCTAGAATGAAAGCGAGACCGGGCGCTGAATAGATGTCAGGAAACCAGTAATCTCTGGCGCTCCAACCTGTTGCGTCTCGCAAAGATGCTTGGAGCGGGCCTGAAGTTCCCGCGAAGTTAGCCCAAGCATAGGCCATGACATATCCGGGCATGGCGAGAGGCAAGATGAGCCCCCACTCATAAAACTTGCGGCCTGGAAATTCAAAGGCGCTAACCAGCCAAGCCGCAGGAACAGCAATGAGAATAATGATTACTGCTGTTAGAAGCAAAACGAACAGCGTTGTCAGCGTGTAAGGGAGTAATCGGTTTTGAACGATATGATCCCATGTCGATGTGCCGCCCGCTGTCACGCCAAACCAGACGGCAAATATGACAGGGAGTGCGACAATCGAAATGACCACAGCAGGTATGATGTAAGAGCGGCTCTCGCGCCACGTTGTCATAATTGCTGTGGTCATTTGGTTAGGGGTTAGTTCCAGCCGGCCAGATCGTAAAGGCGTTGGGCTTCAGCTTGGTTCTTCCCAAAGACTTCCAGCGGTGTCGGAGATGCCGTGAATTCAGGCAAGGCCTCTACACCTTCAGGGAGGGCAGCAGTTTCTGTGATCGGAAGCTCTTTGGTTTCCATCGTCAGATAGTTTTGGCCTTTATCAGTTAGTAAATACGCGATGAATTGCGTCGCTAGTTCAGGCGCGTCAGCGGTGGAAGTAACTGCCGCGCCTGTAATGTTGACGTGAGCGCCGCGTCCATCTTCGAAGGTTGGGACAATGAAATTGACCGCGCTTGCTGCGACCTGATCTGCTTCGGATGCGCTGCTGGCGAGGCGGACCCAGTAATAGTGATTGACGATCGCGATGCTGCATTCGCCAGCTGCAACGGCGCGGATCTGATCAGTGTCACCGCCCTGCGGGTTGCGCGCCATGTTCGAAACGATGGACTTGGCCCACTCGCCTGCATTGCCGCTATCATTGCGGAAGATTTGCTCTCCCATCAACGAGAGATTGTAGATGTTTGACGAAGAGCGAACGCAGATTTCGCCCTCTTTGCTGGTATCAGTGAGATCGCTCCACGCGGTGACGTCTGACGCCTCCCAGCGGGTCGGATCGTAGACGACGCCCCGGACACGTCGCGCCACGCCAAACCAGTGGCCTTCAGATTGCTGATAATTAGCTGGGATGAGAGCGCTGATGCCGTCATCTGTAATCGGCTGGGTTAAGCCCGCATCTTGGAATTTCCAAAGGCTGCCAGCATCCGCTGCGATGACGATATCGGCAGGGCTGTTATCGCCTTCGGCTTTCATCGTTTCTAGTAACTGATCGGCTTTCGACTCGCGAACTTCGACTTTCGCGCCCGTGACGTCTTCGAACGCCTCGTACATGAGTTGATCCGAATCGTAATGGCGAGAGCTATAAACGGTGAGAACTTGCTGGGCAGGAGGCGTGGTAACATCAACAGTGTCAGTTGGTGCGTCGGAACTTGGCGAGCAGGCTGCGGCTAAGGCAACAGAGGCGGTCGCGAGGAGGAAACGATGCTTAATCATAATGCTCTTTTGACATAGTTGCGAAGCGTTCGCAACTAGAAGATTTGCACTGCCTCGAAATTGTGCAGTGCGGTATAATTTTCAGAGAACCCGCGAATTTTGTTGCAATTCTGTCATTAAGATACTGTTAACTACTTAATACCGCAAAAGGTGGGGACCAGAATGACCGGGACAGTTTTAGAATTTGGACCACTCATTGGAAGCGAAGAAACCGCTTTCAATCAGGCCGTACATGGCTTTGCGAACTGGTGTGTGGAGATTGGGGCCAACTGCCGTCAGCCGGGTGATATGCCCGATTTGATGATCAAGACCTTCTGCAATAATGACGGTGAGCTTTGTAAGTCGGTTATTTTTGAGCATGAGCAGTGGGCGTCTGTTTTCATGCGTATTTGGCAGAGTAATCAAAGCGCTATCTAAATCAGACTGCCAGTTATGCGGCTAAGCTATGGATTACATCGCGCGGGTTGATACATAGCGCCGATGCAGAGTGCGTTACACGATAAACCCCGAATTGCGATTATTGGAGCTGGTATTATCGGACTCTCATGCGCGGTAGCGTTTGCGCAACATGGTGCCCGAGTTGTGATTTTCGACAAGGATAGACCGGGGCGAGGCGCAAGTTGGGCAGCGGCTGGGATGCTGGCGCCTGCTTTTGAGGCGGTGGATTATGCGCACGGAGCTTTGCCGCTTTTCTCACTTTGTATGGAGAGTGCTGAGCTGTGGCCGGATTGGGCGGCGCGGCTGGAAGCGGCATCCGGCATGTCTTCCGGATATGATCCAGAAGCGACTGTGGCGGTTTCGTATAACGATACCGATGATACATTTCAAAAGCTGCATGAGGCACTCATTGGCAAAGAGATTGCGCATCAGTATTTGAAGCAAAACGAGGTCATCGCGCTTGAGCCCGCGTTATCACCAGAAGTGATGTGTGGATTGCGCTTACCCACCGACACGCAGGTCGACAATCGCTTAACCTTGGAGGCCTTGATTTCTGTCTGTGAGGGCTCTCCGGAAATCGAGATTAGGTTGGGTGAGGCTGACTTGCGGTTTGATCCATCTGGCATCTCCCACGAAGGATTTGATGCGACGCTGGTCTGTGCGGGATGGCAAACAAGTATAGTGAAGGCTTTGGTCGATCATGAGGCGCTGAAACTCGTCAATGTCGATCCGGTTCTTGATGAAATTGATCCGTATGGTGGGCAGATGCTGTCCCTCCGGCGTGCAGATAAATCACCTCGGACAACGATACGCGCCGGAGATATCTATATTGTGCCGAAGCGTGACCGGGTAATTGTTGGCGCGACCGTAGAGCCGGGTGTTGTGCGCGACACAAGTGATGTTGGCATAATTGCAGAGTTGCTCAAGCGGGCTGCTCGAATTTGTCCTGACCTAGCTGACCATGATGTTTTGGAAACATGGGCTGGTGTGCGCCCGGGTACTGATACACACGCGCCAATCATGGGGCAGAGCGCTGCTGATGGATTGTTTGTCGCCTCTGGGCACTATCGGAACGGTATTTTGCTGGCCCCGCTTACCGCCAAGATGATGGTTGACCTTATCTTGGACGGTGAAGCGAGCGATCTCGCGCGGGCATTTTGGCCTTCAAACTATATAGCGCCAGTGGTGTGACGCCTCGTCAGAGTGGACGCCGCTTTGATCGCGGCATAAGTCTGTCTCAACAGGAGAACACCGATGCATAACATTGCGCCGATGAGCGAAGACCAAATGGCAATCAAAGATGCGGTTGAGCGCACGTGTAGCCAATTCGATGCCGAATATTGGGCCAAAACCGATGAAACGGGTGAGTGGCCCGAGGGCTTTACACAGGCTATGGCAGATGGCGGCTGGCTTGGCGTGGCGATGCCGGAAGAGTATGGCGGTGCTGGCCTAGGTCTGACTGAGGCATCTATTGTTATGCAGGCCGTGACACGATCAGGTGCAGGGTATTCAGGTGCGTCTTCCATTCACTTAAATATATTCGGTCCTAAGCCGCTTGAACGTTTCGGAACTGAGGAACAGAAGCAAGAAAGCTTGCCGCGTATTATTTCTGGCGAGGAGAAGATGTGTTTTGCTGTAACTGAACCCAATTCAGGTTTGGACACCTCATCGCTGGAGACGAAGGCTGAGCGAACGAATAACGGCTATGTCATTAATGGCCGAAAGATTTGGACGACGGGTGCGCAGCGCGCAGACAAAATTCTGATTATTGCGCGGACAACCCCTAAAGACCAATGCGCCAAGCCGTATCATGGGCTTTCTCTGTTCTACACGGATCTTGACCGTGGTAAAATTGAAGCGAACCCGATCCCAAAAATGGGCCGCAAGGCGGTTGAGTGCAACACGCTGTTTATTGATAGCCTTGAAGTGCCGAAAGAGCATTTGATCGGCGAAGAGGGGGCGGGATTTAAGTACCTTCTCCAAGGGCTCAATCCGGAACGCGTTCTGTTTGCTGTTGAGTCTATCGGCTTAGGCTATGCAGCGCTGGAGCGGGCCGTTCAATATGCCAATGAGCGTGTTGTATTTGGCCGTCCGATTGGACAAAACCAAGGCATCGCACACCCTTTGGCGAAGGCGTGGGCTGAGCTTTCTGCGGCTGAATTACTAGCTTACAAAGCCGCGTCTCTGTTTGATGCAGGTCAAGAATGTGGCGCGGAGGCGAATGCCGCGAAGTATCTCGGCACTGAGGCGGGCTTTAGAGCTTGTGAAACAGCCGTCTTGTCACATGGCGGTATGGGCTATGCGAAAGAGTATCACGTTGAACGCTATATGAGGGAAGCCATGCTCGCACGGATTGCACCAGTCAGCCGTGAGATGATTTTGAACTTTATCTCTGAGCGCGTACTCGGTTTGCCTAAGAGTTATTAGTTGCAACTGGTGGTTTCGTCCCACTTACACTCGTTGCTGTTCCGAAGAAGTGTTTGCGGTAGTGAACTGTCAGACCTCGCTCGAGCAGGGCTTTGCCCACGTTTTCAGAATTCTGAAAATTGGCGGTATACTCGTTGATCATCATGAAATCCTGTGCGCCTCGCATGAAGAGACGCTCAACAAGCGGCAAAACTTGGCTGAGATACAACTTGTAAAATGGTCTCATCCACCATCCTCTGGGGTCAGATGCCTCAATCATTGAAAATGCGCCGCCTGGCTTGAGAGTGCGAGCGATGACGTCCGCGAGTTGATCGTGTTGCGTGGAATTGAATGTTTTGAGGCCAAATGTTGAAATGATGAAGTCGGCGCTATTATCGGGTAACTCACTATTCAGAATGTTGTCTTCGACGAAACTGATTTTGTGTTGTCGATGCTTATGAAGACGTTCTATCGCAAGCTCGTGCATGCCCGATGAAATGTCGACAGCAATGATTGCACCAAGGTTCGGGAAACGTTTCAAAAGATGAGGCCACGCTTCACCAGTGCCAGCCATTAAATCGTATCCGGAAATCTCCTCCTGACGATTCAAAGGCAGATTCTGAACACATTGACGGCGCCAACGTTCGGTGAAACCAAATGAACAGACATTACTAAACCAGATGTAGCGGCGTGAGCATCTATCGAAAACGCCTTTTACAAAGTCCGGATCATAAATGTCTGGCATTGGACTATTCTTTCGCTTTCACCCTTTGCCAATAAGCTTCCTGTTCTTCGATGGATAGACTTGAGAATGTCACATCGTCACCAATCGAAGCGGCTTCCATCGCGCGGAATCGTCGTTCGAATTTGTTGTTGGCTTTGCGTAATGCGATTTCTGGATCAACATTTAGACGACGCGCTAGATTTGCTGCGACAAAGAGGAGGTCGCCGATTTCTTCTTCAATATGATCCGCGTCGCTTGACTTCATGGCGTCGCGGACTTCCTCAGTTTCTTCATCCAGTTTGTCGAAGATGTCTTCTGGATTTGTCCAGTCGAAGCCTGTACGTGCGGCTCTCTTTTGGAGTTTCTCCGCGCGGAGCAAGGCGGGCAGGGCGAGCGCTACGCCCGCGAGCGCGCTGGTGTCCTCCGCTTTAGATTTTCGCTCTGCAGCCTTGATCTCTTCCCATGCCGAAGTCTGTTCTGATGCGGAACGCTGTGCTTCATCAGCAAAGACGTGCGGGTGACGGCGGATCATCTTTTCGCAAATGTTGGCGATGACATGTGTGATATCAAAATGTCCCTCATCCTGCGCGATTTGGGAGTGGAACACGACTTGTAACAAGAGGTCGCCAAGCTCCTCACTCAACTCAGGCATATCCCCGCGCTCAATGGCGTCTGCAACTTCGTACGCCTCTTCGATCGTGTAAGGCGCGATAGTCTCAAAACTTTGTTCCAAGTCCCACTCACATCCGGTTAAGGGCGTTCGCAATTGTTTCATGATCCTCAGCAGATCATCGAACGTATAAGACTTTGAAGTGGGTTCAGTTGGCATTCGGGTGTCCCTCATTTGGGAATAGGGTGGCTTTCAGGATGGGTGCGGCAATAAGTGCAGCGTATATTTCTGTTCTGTAAGTATTGAAACCCACGAAAAAATGCTAACTGACTGGTCAGTCATTTTATCATGGAGCCGTTTATGGCCGACGCACAAAGAACGATTTCTAAAGCTTGGGTTATTGGCCTGATCCAACTCGTTTTTGTAATTGGGATTATCTCACTGGCGATCATCTTATCGTCTCGCCTGAATATGGGCGGCAATTCTGAGCCGGTAGATTTAGCCGATTTGGAGGCTACAGAGGGCGTATCAGTGCGCGTTGTGTCGCCGGCTCCAAAGGATTTTATGCCAACGCTAAAACTAAACGGGACCGTGCAGGCGCAAGCCGAGGTTTCTGTGAGCCCGCAAGTCTCTGGCGAAATCAATCAGGTCGGGGCGTTGTTTAAGCCCGGTAGCCTCGTTTCCAAAGGGACACTTTTATTCGCAATCGATACAGCGGATTTCATGCTCGCGGTAGATCGCGCTGAAGCTGAAATAGCGGCAGCGAAATCGGATCTGGCGCAGTTAGAGGCTGAAGCTTTGTTGGCGCGCCAGGAGTGGGAAGAACTGTTTCCGGGTCAGCAAATCACTGATCTCGCTGCGCGCGTACCTCAAATTGATGCCGCGAAAGCTCGTCTTTTGAGTGCTGAGGCGAATAAACGAACGAGCGAACTTAGCCTGAAGCGTACGCAAGTCAGAGCACCTTTCGATGCGCGTGTTTTAGCAACATCGCTTGATCGCGGGCAGATTGTATCGCCGGGTCAAGTGGTTGGACGCTTGGTCTCTCTGGATAGTATTGAGGTGGCTGTTCCTGCCTCGGCAGATCAGTTGCGAATGTTAGATCCAATAATTGGTCGTCAGGCGGTTCTAGAGCCGCGCGGGCGCGATATCGATCTTAGCGGTGAAGTTGTCAGAATTGACGCGACTTTGGACGCCCGCACGAGGTTGTCCCGCCTATATGTTGCGCCGAATGAAAGTGTGGACCTCACGATTGGTGACTTTATCGACGTAACGCTTGAGGCAGAAACGCTTGAAGGCGCGCTATCACTTCCTGCTTCTGCTTTGTTCGCGCAGAACAAGGTTTGGGTCATCGAAAACAACGCTCTGGTTAGTCGTTTCGTCACTGTTGTGAGTGACGATGATGGTATGCTCACGATTGAAGGTATTGATATCGGCGATGGGGTCGTCGTCTTACCACCAAGTGAAGCCTACAAAGGCATGGAAGTCAGCGCGCGTGAAGATGCGCCAATGGTTTCTGGAGGCGCGCAGAATGCAGCCCAGTAGCGATCAAGAAAAAGCTGGCTTTGGCCTAATAGGCTGGTTCATCAATAATCCGGTCGCAGCAAACTTGCTGATGGTCGTTTTGTTGATCGGCGGGATCATGGCGGCCAATAATTTGCGGTCTCAAGTCTTTCCAAGCATCGACCCCGGAATTGTCACTGTGTCAGTTCCTTACCCGGGTGCGACCCCTGCTGAAGTCGAGGAAGGTATCACCCGGCGCGTTGAGGAGGCTGTGCTTGGTATTGATGGGGTAAAGCGCGTTTCGTCCACGGCCGCTGAAAACATTGGCACCGTTACAGTCGAATTGGCGGACTTTGCTGATAAACAAGTCGTCAAAGATGATATCCAATCCGCGGTTGAACGTTTGAATGAGTTCCCGCCAGAGAATGCTGAGCGTGCCATCGTGAATGCGCCAGATCCAACCAGCGGCGTTGTTACTTTGGTTATTCGTGGTTCTGTGACGGACTTAGAACTCCGAAAAGCAGCTGAGCAGATTGAACGAGAGTTACTGACTCAGAATGGGATTTCACTAGTGAGCCTGTCTGGTGACCGGGACTATGAGATTTCAATTGAGGTGAGTGAAGACACGCTTCAACAATATGGGTTATCTATCGACGAGGTTGCTGGTGCCATCCGAGCGAGCTCTTTAGATCTGGCCGGCGGGTCAATTACAACAAGTTCTGGTGAATACCTTCTGCGGACAAATGAGCGCCGTCTTGATGGCGCAGGTTTTGAAACGATTGTTATTCGAAACCTAGAAGATGGATCTCAAATTCTGCTTTCTGATATTGCAGTCGTTAAAGATGGATTTACGCGGCAAAAGCTACGCAACACGTACAATGGCCAACCAGCTATCTTTGTTGATGTTTCGCTTGCTGAAGCAGAAGATATTATCGAGGTTAAAGCTGCGGTTGATGCGTTTCTTGAAACGTACCGTCCTCCTTCGGGCGTCGAAGTTTTAGAATTCAGCGATCAAACGGGGATCCTTGAAGAGCGGATCAATTTGCTCCTCAGGAATGCTTTGTTTGGTTTCGCATTGGTGTTTTTGTTCCTAACGTTGATGCTCGACCTGAAGCTAGCTGTTTGGGTGTGCGTCGGAATTGGGACGGCCTTCATGGGCGGCTTTATGTTCTTCGGAACATTTGGCGTCACTATTACGATGGTATCGTTGTTTGGACTGATCATCGTTTTGGGACTCGTGGTCGACGATGCTATCGTGATTGGCGAGAACATCGATGAACAACGCCTGCAAGGAAAATCCGGGATAGACGCGGCCGTTTCTGGTGTGAGCGGTGTTTTTGCACCCGTGCTAGTCGGCGTCATGACCACTGTCGCAGCTTTTTCTCCTCTTTTATTCGTCGGCGGAACTTTTGGGGATATTGCGCGCGCGATTCCTATTGTTGTGATTTGTGTTCTGATGATTTCACTCGTTGAGGCGTTCTTCATTCTGCCGTCGCACCTCAGCCATGGCGGCGCATGGTCGAAGGGACCGCTGCTGATGGTGCAGGGTCGCGTTGCGAAACGTCTTTCTTGGGTTTCAGAGAATGTCGTGAAGTCCGGCGTCCGGTTCCTTGCAAAATGGCGATACGCAACTGTGGGTGCAGCAGCAGCTTTCTTCATTTTGTGCATCGGGCTTCTATCGAGCGGCGTTGTTAAATTTGTTTTCTTCCCAAACATTGAGGGCAACGATATTTCCGCGACAGTCGTTCTGCCTGAAGGTGCTCCCTATGAGCGGACAAATGAAACCGTTGAGCGTCTTAAAGATGCCGCCCTTGAAGTTGCGCGCAGAGCCAAAGCGGAACGCGGAGAGGACCTGTTTCTATCGGTGGCTTTGACAGCTGGTGGACAAACGGCGGTTGGTGGCGGACCCGAGGGTGCGGGCGGGTTCACAGCCGCAGAGAACGTTGGGCAAGTGCAGATTGAATTGGTGCCGTTTGGTCAACGCAAGACATCTGCATCAGATATTGAACGCGCATGGCGCGATGAAATGGGACAAGTCGAAGGTGTAGAGCGGCTGTCATTTCAGTCTTCTATTGGCGGATTTGGTTCTGACATTGAGTTTGAACTCGCGCACGCCAACGAAGAAATGCTAATTGCCGCGACCAACGCCTTGAGCGCAGAGATCGCGAAGCTCGACGGCGCTAATCAGATTGAGGATAGCTTCAACCTTGGCAAGCGGCAGTTTATCTTCGAATTGACTGATGCTGGCAGAGCAGCGGGTCTCACGCCTGCAGATGTGGCGCGTCAGGTGCGACAGACGTATTTTGGTGAAGAAGTCCAACGCATTCAACGCGGCCGTGAAGAAGTTCAGGTATTTGTACGTTACCCTGAAGAGGCGCGTGAGACGCTACAGTCGTTGGATACAATGCGTATCCGCTTAAGCAATGGTGATAGTGTGCCGCTTTACACTGTGGCTGATCTGTCTGAGAGCCGAGCGTATTCATCCATCGATCGGATCGACGGACGCCGGATTGTAACTGTGACCGCGGATATTGATGAAAAGATCAGCACAGGTGGGATCGCAAACGAGGCGCTAATTGAAAGCGTGCTTCCGAAATTAGAGCAGCAATTCCCAGGCTTGCGGTGGTCGCAAGCAGGTGCCGCTCAAGAGCAGAATGAGGATTTGGCGAGCCTTGGTCAGGCATTTATCGTTGTGCTGATCATTATCTTTGCCCTCGTTGCCACGCAGTTACGTTCGTACTTGCAGCCGATTGCGATCTTGATTGCGATTCCTCTAGGCGTGGCTGGCGCTGTCTTGGGACATTTCGTGCTTGGCTATGCATTGTCATTCGTTTCGATCTTCGGGATCGTCGCTTTGGCGGGTGTTGCAGTGAATGCGTCGGTCGTTCTCATCGATCTCTACAATCAATATTGCGCAGAGGGCATGGACCATATCGAGGCTGCAGCAGCTTCGTCAGCGCGTCGTTTTAGGCCAATCTTGCTGACGACCCTAACGACGGCGCTGGGTCTTGGACCGCTCTTGTTGGAGACTAGCCCGCAGGCGCAGTTCCTGATTCCGATGGCTGTTAGTCTGGCGTTTGGAATCGTGATTTCTGGCATAATGGTGTTGTTTGTGACACCTGCTGTTGCTTTGATCATTGAAGATATCCGCCGTATTCCGGGCCTTATTATGCGTTTGGTTGAAACGGGAACTTTCGAAAAGGAGGTCAAGGATGTCGGAGACGCCGCAGGTCCTTTCGTCTGATGCTGAGGTGCGCCGTACTGAGCGCAAAGAAAAACGCCGCGAAGAGTTGATTGATGCTGCGCTGCGCGTGTTTTCGCGTGTTGGCTTCGCGTCTGCCAAGATGGACGATGTCGCTGATGATGCAGGCACGTCAAAGGGAACGGTCTACCTCTATTTTGAGAGCAAAGAGCATCTATTTGAGGAGATGGTGAAATCGAAAATGCTTCCTATTTTCTCTGAAGCAGCAGCCGAAATGGAATCTGAGACAGGCTCAGCTGAAGCGAAGTTGCGCCAACGTGTAAAGTTTTTCTATCGGAAGGTTCTAAACTCGGATCGCCGTCAAATTATGCGCTTGATCATGGCTGAGGGGCCGAACTTCCCGCATCTTGCTGAGTTTTATCACGCCAATATTTTGTCGCGTGGGCAGGCTATGATTTCGGCCATCATTGCTGAAGGTAAAGCGAATGGCGAGTTTCGGGATATTAGCGGCCATGGACTAGCGCAAAATGTTGTTGCAGGGGCAATTATCGCAGGCATGTGGAAGCTGATATTCGATCCATATCAGCCGATTGATCTTGATGCTTATTATGAAACCCATGTCGATCTTGTGCTGAATGGTCTCAAGGCCTCTTGAAGGTCGATATAGACTAAGACAGAGATAGCTTTGGCTTAGCGGCGGAGAATCATAGTGAGCGAAGTGATCTGTGTGGCACCTACGGGATGCTTGCTGGGCGAAGGCCCGGTTTGGAGCCCCTCAGAGGGGTTTCTCTGGTGGGTCGATCTAAAGCGCGCAAAGCTGCATCGATACAATCCGCGCACCGGTAATACTCGCCGTTATGATCTACCCCTTCGTGCAAGCGCGCTGGCGCTTTCGAAAGGCGGATTGTTGATGGTCGGCGATCTCGAGGTCGGCCAATATGACACTGAGACTGAAGACTATACGCGGCTTTTCACACTCGACGATCAACCGGATGGCTTTCGAACCAATGATGGCGGGGTTGCGCCTGATGGCAGCTTCTGGTTCGGAACGATGGATGACAAAGAGCAGGTTGCGGAAGGTCAGTATTTTAGATTGACCACAGATATGAAGCTGGAGCGTTTAGGCCTGCCTGAAGTGATGGTTACGAACACGTTTGCTTTTTCGCCTGATAGCGGCGCTTTTTATACCTGTGACAGCGCTGAACAAGCGATTTTGAAATTCAAATATGATCGCGCAAGTGGCGCCATATCGGATAGAGCCGTGTTCGCATCGACGGGGGGTGTGGGGTGTTACCCTGATGGCTCAGCGGTAGATGCAGAGGGTTATCTTTGGAATGCGCAATGGGCGGGCTCGCGGGTTGTGCGCTATGCGCCGGACGGATCAGTTGATCGCGTTGTGAAGATGCCAGTTTCGCGGCCAACGAGTTGCGCCTTTGGTGGGCCCGACCTGAAGACGCTGTTCATCACTTCTGCTCGTATTGGTTTGACCGATGCTGCATTGGATCGTCAGCCTATGGCGGGATCGCTCTTTGCTTTGGATGTTGATGTGCCGGGCTTGCCAGCGCGAGAATTTGGAGGCGTATCATGAAACTAGGCGTCTGTTATTATCCCGAGCACTGGCCGGAAGAGATGTGGACTAGCGATGCCGCGCGCATGAAAGCGCTAGGATTGACCACGGTTCGCATCGGAGAGTTTGCTTGGAGCCGGATAGAACCCGAGCCTGGACACTATGACTGGGGGTGGCTGGATCGCGCGGTAAAGACGCTAAGCGATGCCGGGCTTGAAATCATCATGGGCACGCCGACGGCGACGCCGCCGAAATGGCTGATAAATGCGCATCCGGATATTCTGCCCTGTGATGAGTATGGACGGCCGCGCAATTTTGGGTCGCGTCGCCATTATAGTTTTAGTTCAAAAACCTATCGGCGCGAAAGCGCGCGTATCGTTGAGGCGATGGCCTCGCGCTATGGTGCAAATCCAGCGATTGTCATGTGGCAAACCGACAATGAGTACGGGTGCCATGATACGGTCGTCAGCAATGACGCGGATGCTCAAGCGGCGTTTCGCGATTGGCTTTCAGAAAAGTATCAGTCCGTTGAAGCGCTGAATAAAGCTTGGGGTACGGTGTTCTGGAGCCAAGAGTATCGCAGCTTTGATGAGATTGATCCGCCAGTTGCGACTGTGACTGAGCCGACGCCTGCTCATGTAATGGATTGGCGACGCTTTAGCTCTGATCAGGTTGCGTCATATAATGCGATGCAGGTTGAGATTATCAGACGGCACGCACCGGGTATTGATATCACCCATAATTTCATGGGGCATTTTACAGAGTTCGATCATTTCCCAGTTGGTGAGCAAATTGATATTTCGACTTGGGATTCGTATCCACTCGGCTTTCTCGAGCAGGCTTGGTGGGATGAAGACACCAAGCTGAAATATTGCCAGACGGGGCACCCCGATTTTGCTGGGTTCCATCATGATCTTTATCGCGCAATGTCTAAAGGGCGCTTCGGCGTTATGGAGCAGCAGCCGGGGCCGGTAAACTGGGCGCGATATAATCCTGCGCCCAAAGACGGTATGGTCACGCTATGGACGCTGGAAGCGGTCGCGCATGGCGCTGAATTGGTGTCCTATTTCCGTTGGCGGCAAGCACCATTTGCGCAAGAGCAAATGCATGCGGGTCTAAATCGACCGGACCATGCGGCAGATCAAGCATCATTCGAAGCAGAGGCGGCTTTGGATATCCTGCAGTCGATTGGTGATTTGCCGGAGACTGAGCAGGCGGATGTGGCGCTCGTATATGATTACGAAGCGCACTGGGCGCATGAGATACAGCCGCAGGGCAAGAGCTTTCGCCATGATGAGTTGACCTTGATGTTCTACACTGCGCTGCGCGAGTACGGGCTTGATGTAGATATCGTTTCGCCAGATCAAGCGATCGAGGGTTACAAGCTTGTTGTCGTTCCGAGCAGTCCAATGCTTACCGATGAACGTGTTGCGCGTTGGCAACGTAGCGGAGCGCATCTCTTATGTGGTCCACGAACAGGCTCTAAGACGGTTGATTTTCAAATACCTAAAAACCTAGCCCCAGGCGCGTTACAAAACGTGCTGCCAATTAAGATCAACCGGGCCGAGAGTTTACGTCCTGGTGTTTCAAGGCATGATGGCAATGGCAGTTTGTCCCGCTGGCAGGAGCATGTCAGTGTCAAACCTGCCATAGATTTAGAGGTTAGCGGCGTCGTATATGGTAACGAGGATGCGACTTATATTTCGGCTTGGGTCGATGCGCGTTACCTCAGCCAAATCATGCGTGGCGTCGTTGATCGTTGTGGGATAGATGGATTAGCGCTTCCTGATGGCCTGCGGATCAGGCGGAGGGGAGCTTTATTGTTCTTGTTTGGCTATTGCGATGGTGCCGAAACGGCATTGCCCGAAACTGCCTTAAATCAATACAAACATATCGTGTTAGACTTGCATACTATTCCAAGCCGCCTCGCCGTTTACCGCAAGATTTAACTTGTAGGGACAACTCTTAGCACCCAAGTGACTTCACAAGCGCAGGAATGCACAGTAAGGCAAAGGAATTACGGGCTTACCGTATTCCCCCACAAGTCAGGAACATGAAGAATGGCCGACAAGGACAGTAAAAAAAGCATTGGCCCCGTGACCTTTGCCCGGCAAGTCGAAGCCGAAGGCCGCAAAGTCACATGGACGTCTACGCCGGAAACAATTCAGGCGACGATCATGGTTGTCGTTATGTCTATTATTGTAGCGCTGTACCTGTTCTTGTCTGATCAGATCATTGCAATTTTCATTCGTATGCTCACTGGCCTTGGTGGTGGCCAAGCCTAACTCTATTCTCAAGCTCAAGGAGCGCTTCGCACATGGCTGAAGCTAAATGGTATATCGTACACGCCTACTCGAACTTCGAGAAGAAAGTGGCACAAGCGATTCGCGATCAAGCGGCAATGAAAGGCCTCGAAGATCATATTGAAGAGCTCGAAGTGCCGACTGAAGAGGTCGTCGAAGTTGTGCGCGGCAAAAAGCGTACTATCGAGAAACGCTACTTCCCGGGTTATGTCTTGATGAAGGCGCGTTTGTCTGATTCGATCTATCACCTCGTGAAAGACACGCCGAAAGTAACAGGTTTCCTTGGCGCTGACGGCGGCAAGAAACCACTACCTGTGCCTCAACGCGAAGTCGATCGTATTCTTGGTACAGCAGACGAGCCTGCAGCGGAGCGTCCGAAGCCTACCATCACTTACGAAATTGGTCAGGAAGTCCGTGTCAACGAGGGCGCGTTCCAAGGCTTTGAGGGCAACGTTGAAGAGTTTGATCCAGAGACAGGTCGCTTGAAGGTGAATGTGTCGATCTTTGGTCGTGCAACGCCTGTTGATCTTGACTATACGCAGGTCGACAAAATTAGCTGATTCAAGACGACACAACAAAAAAGCCCGTCTCGTTGAGGCGGGCTTTTTTGTTTGATTATTTGCGGACTTGAGCTGCGAGTGCTGCAGTTACAGGATCATCGGCTTGCGCTTCGCCACGCAAGACAGGCTTAAGACGCGAGGCCATCGTTTTGCCGCGCTCGACGCCCCATTGATCGAAGCTGTTCAGCTCCCACAGGATCCCGGCCATATAGGTGCGATGTTCATACATAGCGATTAGTGCGCCCAAGGCATGCGGTGTGAAATCAGTACATGTTAGCATGGTTGATGGGCGATTGCCGGGATGGACTTTTTGCGCGGCGATCGCGTCAGATACACCCGGCTCTTCGAATTTGACTTCCTCGAGGCTTCGGCCATTCGCGAGAACCTCGGCTTGGGCGAGGCAGTGGGCAATCAGCGCGGTTTGGCCTTCAGTTTCGGCGCCGTCTTCGAGCGCCAGAATAAACTCCGTCGGGACTGCGTGAGCGCCTTGGTGTAGCCATTGGTGATATGAGTGCTGACCGACCGAGCCTTCGCCGCCCCAGAGTGCCGGCGCTGATGGACCAGCTATATCAATACCTTCAGGTGAAACAGATTTTCCGTTTGATTCCATTTCGAGCTGCTGGAGATAGGTCGGAAGCATGCGGAGGCGATTGGAGTAGGCCAATGCCACACGCATTTTCTCGCCGCGAATGCTGGCATTCCAATAATCTAGAATCGCAAGTAGCATAGGTAAATTATCGCCAATCTCAGCCGTCTGGACATGCTGGTCCATATCGTATGCGCCGGAGAGCAGAGCCTCGAACGTATCAGGACCAAGTGATATCATGCAGGCGAGTGAAGCTGCGGACCAAAGCGAGAAGCGCCCACCAACGCTTAGCGGCATGCCGAACGTGTAAGCCTCACGTCCGCCTAGCCAGTCTGTCGCGCGGGACGGGTTAGCTGTAATCAAGGCTAGATGCTTTGCAGCAGTATCGCCGAGGCTGGTTTCAAGCCAAGCCAATGCACGACCGAGATTGTAAAGCGTCTCTTCCGTTCCAAACGATTTAGATACGCCAATCACCAGTGTGCGCGCTGGATCAAGGCCAGTCATCGCCCGTTCGAGGTCGAAGGGATCAACATTGGCGCAGAAGCGCAACGCAATATCGGTACTGGCTTTGTCGGCAAATGCGTCCGCTATCAAGCGCGGTCCAAAGTCTGAACCGCCTATACCGATATGAAGGACCGCATTGAAGGTTTCGCCGTTCGCTGTTCTGACTGATCCGGTGCGGACGTCTCTTGCGAACTGGAGAGCTGGTAGAACCGTTTCACGAACGTCGGCGGCTTCACCTGACGGCGATCCGGAATCTCGCAAGGCCCAGTGGAGGGCAGGGCGGTTTTCCGAAGGGTTGACGATGTCGCTCGCAAACATGCGTGCAATCGCAACGGCAAGGTCGGATGTTTCGCCGTGTGCAATAAGGGCGTCTTCGGCGTCCTCGTCTAGAAACTGTCTAGCGGTATCCATTGTCCAGCCGCATGCCGAAAGGGCGCGACCCGCACGTTTGGAGGCAATTTCTTTCAAGCATAAACTGCTTAGACGCTCTGCGTGTGCCTTGAGGTTGATCATATTCAGGTTCCCTTATGGGGCGTAGAAAACGGTAAGTGCGTCGCCAGCCGCAGCACGCATGATGCCAACGGGCGAAGAGTCTGGTGCAGTCTCGAAGACATGTTTCTTATCTTCGCCGGTGATCAGAAGCAGGATATTGCGTGCATATGCGACGCAGGGCTGTGTCAGCGTCATGCGAAGTAGGTTGGGACCAGTTACTTCGCTCTCAATCGCTTCAACCGCCGCCACGACGGATGTCGTTTGCGAATCAATGGCCTGCCCGTAACCGCGACCACCTGCAAACCATGACAATGTATGGGCATCGGGGCCCATTCCGAGTAGCATAACATCGGTCAGGCTGGCATCCATATAGAGGTCATTCAGATCATTGACGCGCGCGAAAGGATCGTCGCCATTTAGTTTCATCGGAATGTATTCAGCGGCCGCAGCTGCGCCTTGCAGCAGTGTCTCTTCAACCATGGCGCCATTCGAAGCTGGATGGTCAACATCAACCCAACGCTCATCGGTTAAGCCAACAAGGACATTGGCCCAATCCAGGTCCTGCTGCGATAGGCTTTCATAGATAGGTCCGGGCGTGCGTCCGCCTGAAGCCATGAAAACGGCATTGCCTCTACGAGAGATAGCGTTGCGAAGGGCATGAGCTATCCATTCCGCAGATGCAGCTTGAAGATCGGACTTAGTGGCGAATTCGATAAATTTGTACAGCGCTGTCATAGTTTCGCGATGGGCCCTTTTTGGTAGCTTTTGTCAAGATGATTTCAATCATCTGTGCGCGGTGTGGTTATAGGCCTTGAAACCTCTCTCTTGCATGTGTACATGGCCCGCTTCAACGGGACTTTTCTGGCCCGCGTGAGAAAGGACCCACGTCCGGCGGGCCCGGACAGCTTAGTTAAAGGAGGCCACCATGGCCAAGGAAAAGTTTGAGCGTAATAAGCCGCATGTTAACATCGGCACGATTGGTCACGTTGACCACGGTAAGACGACGCTAACGGCAGCGATTTCAATGACGCTTGCGGAAGCGACAGGCGCAGATGCGCAGTCATACGCTGATATTGATAGCGCGCCTGAAGAAAAAGCGCGTGGTATCACCATTAATACAGCCCACGTTGAGTATGAGACTGAGAACCGTCACTACGCTCACGTCGACTGCCCAGGTCACGCTGACTATGTTAAGAACATGATCACAGGCGCGGCGCAAATGGACGGCGCGATCTTGGTTGTGAACGCGGCTGACGGCCCGATGCCACAAACCCGTGAGCAC
>JACLAD010003870.1_pt1 | contig 24354 bp, 20 predicted proteins | sample 8027901 | NCBI WGS metagenome assembly JACLAD01 (sample SAMN15725071, study PRJNA655200) | protist metagenome | isolation source: fluorescence activated cell sorting (FACS) single amplified genomes of... | place: Spain: Blaines Bay Microbial Observatory, Mediterranean Sea | collected 2016-07-05 | reverse complement strand
GAGAGTGCTTCATGTTTTGAGCATATTGTCGAAATTTTTACAGTAATATCGTGCTTGTTCTTGTTTGTGCTTCCAAAAATTCATTGTGGCATGAAGGTCTTTAGTTGATCCTTGTGGTAGTCGTGGCGGTTTTGATAAAGTTCATCCACAGTTGTTCTGACCTGAAGCAGAGTTTTCCCAATTTGACTGTTTTCGTCCGGCTTTTCCCTGGAATCAAACTGATCTAAAAATTTCATGTATTTTCCTGTCACGTCAATGTCCTTAAAGTAGATTGAAATCGCTATCAGCAGCTGTGCGGCTAATAGACTTTGCATCTCATCTAACTTGCCAAAATTTTCGTCAAGATCTGTTTTAGCTTCAATCAACAATTCGTGGGCTCTTTCTTTCCCTTTTTCTGACGATTCTACTGGATAGGTCATGCAGAATTGTGCGTGGCGGGCTCGGATCATTGCCAGCAGTCCTGGAAAAGCCCCATTACTGGGATTGACCTCACAAAGTGTTTGAAATGTTCTGGTTGCTAATTCATAACTCAACAAGGCTTGTTCAACAGATCTCTCCTCCCCATTTATTCCTTCTTTCGTTGCCTCGTATTTTTCGGTCAATTCTGCTTGAGCCTCTGCCCATCTTTTTGAAAAGGAAGCAACTGGGAACGGAGGTTCATCTTCTTTGCTAAATTTAAAGAATTCATCACCAGGGCCGGTAAAGTGGCAGTTTGGGCAGATTGTCAGGCAAAGACGATTATAATCAATTGGGTCTAACCCGGGTACGGGCTCTCCATAGGTAGGAATACCAAAAATATTGTTTTGAATATGCACTGCCTTCTTTTTGAGTGAATATTGTGGAATGTTCAACTCTCCACAGGAGTAACACTCTGCGTAGTGGCCCATCAATGATGTATTTTTACAGCTTAGCTTTTCTATTGAACTACTTCTTGGTCCTTCAAGTAGTTCACTAATCCCGTGATTCACTCTAGGTTTTGAGCCAAACTCTAAGCCGAGAATAAAATAACCTTCCTGCTTACTCGGCTTTGTCCAACGCACGATGACGTTACCCATCGGATCGCCCACAACGTATTTACCCTCATCTTTGCTGGAGGGGACATAGAACTCTAGGATCAATTTCGAGAGAATATTTATGCGATACTTAGACTTGATGCGACATCCCATTTCCGCGAGATCTAAACCAACTACATCTTCTGTAATGTTACGAACATGGAGTCGTGCTGGAAAAATAACTTTGCGACGTTCTCTTTCCTGAGTTCGAGACATCTCATACATATTCACCTTTTTTCATTGAGGGTAGCTTTAGAATTCTCATCCAAACTACCGAACCTTTTCAGTTGTCAGATTATCCAAATTGAAAAGAAACGAACTCACTAAACATGATAATCAGCTAATTTCTTATCGAGGTTTTCCTCGATAAGCTTATCTACTCCATGCTCATTTAACAGGGCACCACGAAACTGAATATTGATGATGTAATGATCGTGTGGTGTGTGATGCGAGCGTACTACTCGAGCAAGAATTGGGGACTGAACCTGCAATTGCTGCTGATGGATCTTGGACGGCACTAGAAATGTGAGATGGACATTAGCTTGTGGACTACAGTGGTTCTTTGAAATGAGTCGACATCCACCCCTGCTCAAATTAGATAATTTGACCATTTGGTCTTGGTCGTTGTAATTGAGTTTGACCGATCCTTTCACCTCAAAACGGTCTAGGATCCGACGACAGTTGCCTCGGTAATGTTTTGAGTCCACAAAAATCAGCTCACGATCCATATCTCTCCTAACCTTTTAATTCCAAATTAATGTTTCAAATGAAAGGTAAGGGAAATCTATTTCCCCATCTGATCGAAGATCACAGGAAGGCTATGCTTCCACTAACTTTTTATTTCCTACAACAAAAGATAGTGAAAGAACTTACGTGTCGGTAGGAACATTTTGGAGAATGTCCGCCAGGCCAGAAAACATCAGCGGGAGAATTTCGGAGCAAAAATCAGAAAAGTCTTGTTATCTAGGATTTCAGGGTTTCGTTAGCTCTGAAAAAGAGTTGGGGGTTTCGTAGCAGACTGCTGTCGAATGAATAGAAAAATGAAAGCGGACGGACTGAAGCGGATGGTTAGTCGACAGGTATTTTGCCAAATGAGAGGGAGAGCGATACAAGTATTTTGGGAGGAGATTTATAAGGATTAAGCCTTCTCAGTTGAATTTTTTTTACAAATCTATATAGCCAAGCTCTTGAGAAATTTCTCACAAGGAATCACGGGAATCCCATCGATTTCCAAAGATTGCTGACCGAGGTAGAGCAGAGCAACTTCCGCTTCTGGGTAGTCCTGCCGGAAGGATTTCAGTGATCGGAGATCCACAGAATGGGCTGAGGTCGAACGCTTGACTTCCCATGCAAAGAAGCAGTCGTTACCATAGACAACAAAATCCACCTCACTCCCGGATTTCGTACGCCAGAAGTAAAGCCGTTCCCCAAGGTTTCGATACGCAATCCAGGCTCGCAGATGCTGGGCGACTAGGCCTTCCAGTGAAATGCCCTCAATTTCTTCAGGCTGATCCAGTGGTCCCGCTGGACGAAGAGCGCGGTACACACCAACGTCAAAATAGTAAAACTTTTCATGAGCGATCAATTGGCGTTTTGCGCGTTTGCTAAAAACGGGAATGCGGAAACAAAGGAGCAGATCTTCGAGTACCCCCAGGTAGCCCTCTACTGTTTTGCGCTGGATCTGACACTCTCTTGCTACGGCTGAGAGATTGAGCAAACTGCCGTGAGCAAAGCTGATGGCTTCCAAAAAGCGAGCGAAGGCACCCAAATCCCGAACCAAGACCTCTGCTTGCACTTCTTCTCGTAAGTAGAGATCAACGTAGGCTTGGAGCGTAGCTGCTGGATCCTCCACCTGCCAAATCAGTGGAATCAGGCCAAAACGCAAGGCCTGTTGGAGTTCAAAATCTTTCCCTAACTCTGAAGCGAGAAACGGATGCATTTCAGCCTGCAATAGACGTCCAGCCAACAGGTTTGAGGCACCCCGACGGAGTTTTCGAGCGCTGGAACCGGTCAGCACAAACCGAACATTTCTTTGCTCCTCGATCAAGCGATGGATGACATCCAAAAGAGTTGGAACTTTCTGAATCTCGTCAATCACCACCAACGTTCTCTCCGGGACTCCCATGAGCCGCTCAAGCAAATGCTCTGGATGCGCCCGGAAGATCCGCTGTTCGCGGGGGTCCAGCAAATCGATCCAAAGAGCCTCTGGAAAGTGCTGTCGAAGCCAGGTGGATTTGCCGGTTCCTCTGGGTCCAAACAAGAAAAAGCTGGAGGAGAGCGTCTTTAGATTTCGGGGTATGGTTTCCATTTTTTCTGCTTTTTTGGAATTAGTGATTCCATTTTAGCAGATAAATTTTTAAGAAACCAGTTGATTGGATTGGAGTTTCGCTCAATTTCGAAACGTTGCTGATAGGCGTTGGAAGAGAATTGAAGAGACAGAGTGGTTGGTTATCGGACAAAATTTGGAGAAACCTTCAGAGTTGACACACACCCTTCATCCGGCCTTCGGCCAGCTTCTCCCCAAAAGAAAAGGCAAAAAATCAACTGACTACTTCACGCCAAAACAATCAAATTTACAAATGAAATCAATGCACTGAAAACCCCCGCCCAACTGGGAGAGGGAGGACCATCATAGACGGTGGGTGAGGGAATTGTGAGAACTGAAAAAGTGAGGAATTTTCAGAGTTTTAAATCGCCCTTCATCCAGCCTTCGGCTACCTTTTTTCCAGAGGAGAAAGAAATTGTACGGATTGTTTGTAAGCTCTCAACACGAACTATGGCCAAATCATTGTCAGCACGACTTCACCATTGAAATGGCATAGAGCCCACGATCATATCTACGCTTGAACCATAGCCGCAGCTACCATTCGCTAACCTATCATTCGCTACATAGAACAATCTGTCTTGTGCAACATTGAGAGTAAGACCAGTGAAACAAGTAGCACTGCTTTCAACGATCGTCGCTTTCAAGCCTTCTGCTGTCAGGGTTGAGCCCAAATCAAATGGCACTGTGACAGAGTAGCTGTAAACTTCGCCGGATTCTTTTAAGTATAACAATTTTGTCCCATCGGCTTTCCAAATCAAAGCACTGGGGGAGTCGGTAACCCCAGTGTCAAATTTATCAAAGAAAGATTGGTCAAAAGCTGCTCCCAGCCTGGTAATGCTTGAGAAATCATATGGACCTGCCAAGGAAAACTCATATATTCTTTGATTACTATTGTTACCGTCCCATCCTCCGACGGTAATTTTTGTCCCATCATTGTTAAAGTCGAATGATATGGGACGATCAATATGACTTTGAGTGGAGTTACGCTCCTCAATAACGTGTACTTGCTGAGAACTTGAATCAACACTACTTATCTCGTAGGGAATGGCTAAGTTGTATTCTCTAACTCTCGCGTCATCTGCATTCGCTGAATCGCTCAGGAGAAACAACTTAGTACCATCTTGATTGAAGTGAAAATCATTAGTCCACTTCGAATCATTGCTACCTCCTCCAGCAACGCCTAATACATATTTTATGAATTTGTCATAAGCATAATTATTGAATTCGATTCTTGTTTGTAAATCCCAGGGTGTCGACAATTCAAATTGTTGTATTCCGTTAGAATTGTAACCACTATTGATCAGCACAAAAAGTTTAGTTCCATCAGGGCTAAATTTGATCGCGTGGCTTAAAGTACCGTCATAGCGGAAAGTTACACTGTATGCTGGTTCAATGATGTAATCTCGTTTGTACAAGTCATTTACTTCGTTTAATCCCAAAGCTCTTCCGTAAACCTTAAACTCATCAACATAGCCCATCCATTGACTACCTTCTTGCCGATTGATACCAATCTTTAACTTTGTCCATGTGGCTGGAGAGGAAGTGTTTCTTGTTCCAATGGAAACACCATTCTTGAACAACTCCCACTGACAGGATGCAGCACCACTCAGACAAGAATTTGATGTGTTATGAATCACAGCAATGTGGTACCACTCACTACTTGTAATTGGATCATCAAGGCCCATCGTTTCATTACTGACCATCAAGCGAATGCGTGGTGTTCCCGTATTTAAGTTCAGGTCCAGTTGATGGTCTCTACCTGAGCCATTACCTGTTGAATACGCAGAATTGAATTGAGTGTTTCCTGAATCGGCGTATACCCACGCTGAAACCGTGAAATTTTCGCTTAATGATGTCTCATTATCATCGATAAAGTCATCGTTAAAGAGATGTCCTGTTGTTGTATCAAAATATGCGGCATTGCCATAGGCACATCCTTGGGCGTATTTGATCGTTCCTCCAGTATTTGATAGGTTGTATCTACCATCTCCGTAAGCATTCCTGACATCATTCACATTGTTATCAAAGTCATAATGAACCAGCAGATCAGGGTCACTGTCAGCTACTGTTCCAGAGCTATTGCACCTCGATAAGGTAGCTCCACTATCTTCGTTGCTACTAGCCCCCTCAACCCCCACTGTCATTGACTGCAGCAATCCGGTAGTAGTAGGTAGCTCCATGGTCTCTATCGCCATGGATGTAGGAGCAAGAACCACTGCAAACACTGGCATTTGGTAAACCCAACGCGTTCTGGGTCCGGTTACGACTGTTATTATCTGTGAACGTGACGTTATCCCAATAGATCGTGTAGTTGGTAGCTCCTGCTACAGCAGTCCAAGTCAGTTTGACTTGTCGAATCGCATTGTCAGCAGCTGTCAGTGTTGCAGGGCCACCCAGCGGAGTAGCACTCTGCTGCACAGAGAGAGCGCTCTCCACTCCACCGACTACCGAACTGACCCGATAGTAGTAAGTCGTACCTCCTGTCAAGGATATGTGGTCCTCGGTAGTTGCGCCGTTGACAGTGATGGAAGAAGAAGAACTGTCCACATTCCCCGTTGTGTTCCAGTAGATTTTGTAGTCTGTGGCCCAACTAACGGCATCCCAGGAGAGACTATTTTGTTCCACTTCGGCAGTCACACTTAGGTTGGTTGGAATCTTACACTCCGTATAGGCCGCACAGGCTCCAACCACCTCCTGTTCACTAAGCGCACGCCCGTAGACCTTGAATTCATCAATGTATCCTTTCCATTTACCATCGCTATTGCCATCGGTATATCGATTGACACCGATCCTCAAACTATCCAACGGTGTGTTTTGTGTTTCGCTGGAGGTAGCCTCCAGAACGCCATTCAAATAGACCTGAGAAGTTCCATTGTCATGCTTGACAAAAGCCGCATGAGTCCATTGGCTCTTCGAATAAGTGTTACTCGTTACAGTGTGCGTAGAGTAGCTAGGATTAGACGTAGTTCCTTGTGATGAGCGCCAGCGAATCTTGTCATTTCCATCAGCGTCTAGCTGAAAACTCCAGTTGCCCCCGTCATTGCCTGACGAAGTCAAATGCTTAGAAGACATCAAGCTTGAGAATTCAGCCATGTCTTGATCAGCATAGAACCACATTGAGATGGTGAAGTTACCACTTTCAAAAAGATCACTGTTGTTGTCGTCATTGAAGTTATTGTTGTAGGCATAACCAGAAGTGGAGTCAAAATATCCAGCGAGACCATTGCTACATCCGGCTGGGAAGCGAATCGTACCCCCGGTATTGGTCAGGTCATATCTCCCATCACTATAATTGTCTATTTGATCTTCAAGATTGTTATTGAAGTCATAGTAAACCAACAGGTCCGAATCATTATCATGGGTGTAGCTGGGAGTGCACGATAGCGCTAGTGGCGAGGCGTTCTCTTCCGTACTCAATTCGGTTAGCTTCCCGGATACATTGGCTACAATTCGGTAGTAGTAATACGCAGAGCTATCCAAGCCACCATGATTGTAGCTCAGGCAGGAGGGTGCTCCACCCGGACATGAAGTCGAAGTGGTGCCAGAGATCTCCGATAAGCTGCTGCTGTTGTTGTCCACGGAACCGCTGGTGTTCCAGTAAATCGTGTAGCTGCTGGCACCAGAATAAGCCAACCAAGTCAGTTCAATCTGCTGTTCTCCAGATGTGACTGCATCCCAGGTAACTGATCCTCCATCAAAGCCATCTCCACCAGATCCGCTTCCAGAACCAGAACCGTCATCGCAGTTGCCACTGGCATCACAAGAGCCTGCGTTTGGGAAATCTACATCATAGACAATCGTACCTTCTCGTAGATCGCATCCGCTCAGGATCAATCCCAGTACAATTAACAAAAGTAGTAGCCACTTGTTCCTCGTCATGCTTCTCTTGAGTTCTCTGTCTGTTGAAAAGATTTTGATCACCGACTGAGTGCTGCCCTTAGGCTTCTTTCAACTCAGTGATGTTTTTATAGAGAAACTTACTCAAGGAGGGGACCAGAAAGTAGGAACATTCTGGTGCATGAAGGCTAGGCCAGAAAACATCTGGGGGAGAATTTCGGAGCAAAAATCAGAAAAGTCTTGTATCTCAAGGTCTCAGGCCTTCGATGACCCCGGAGGAGAGTTTTCTTTGTCTCAGAAGACTACTGTTAGATTGGAAGAATGAAAGCGGACGGACTGAAATTGAGCTATGGAAGGCACCCCTCATCCGGCCTTCGGCCACCTTCTTCCCAAAGGAGAAAGCAAAGAACCAAAGGACTGCTTCACGCCAAAAAAATTAAATTTACAAATGAAATCAATGCACTAAAAACCCTCGCACAACTGGGAGAGGGGGGACCACGCAAGTGGTGGGTGAGGGAGTTGTGAGAACTGAGAAAGTGAGGGATTTTGAGAGTTTAGAGTCACACCTCATCCGGCCTTTAGCCACCTTCTCCGAGCGAGAAAAGGGAAGTCTGAAGAATGCTATTGCCTAGTGTGCGAATGCCCATCAGGCATGATAGTTTTAAGGAATTTAGCGGATTCCAGGTTTGTGCGTTCCAGGCTCAGGCCTTCCAGGTTTGCCTCTGTCAGGTCGGCCTCAAAGAGGTTGGCTCCTTCCAGATCGGCGCCCTGCAGATTGGCGCCCTGCAGATTCACACCATGTAGATTTGATTCCCGTAGGTCGACTTTGTAAAGGTTGGCATCACGTAGATCGCTTTTCTCCAGATCGGCCCGATACAGATCAGCTTCAGAGAGATCGGCGCCCTGCATTCTAGCCCTGAACAAATTGGCTCCTCGCATGTCGGCCTTAACCAGAATTGCTTTTCGGAGATCTGGCTGATCCAGATTTGCATCCTGCAGGTCCACATCTTCCAAGTTCGCTTTGAATAAATCAGCTCGGTAGAGATCCGCACTTTCTAAGTCAGCACCCTTCAAGTCGGCTTCCTGCAAGTTGGCTTCTCGTAGATTGGCTTGAACCAGAATGGCTCGACGAAGCAAAGCCCCACGCAAGTTTGCCTGCGAAAGATCGGTTTCCCGCAGCACAGCCTCCAGCAGACTGGCTCCACCCAGATCCACGCCACGCAGATTCCCCCTAGGGCAATTTCCTGTGTCTTTCAGCCGTTGCAGATCTTCTTGTTTCATAAAGTGCGTTGGAGTAGGAGCAAACTGGTTAGTAGTATTTCTGCACAGTCTATACAAAGATTTGAGGAATGCACCTAGTTTCGTGACTTCATGAAATGAATTTTAGCCTTATTTTTTACTCTTGGCCTCCATTTGTTCACTGCTTCAGTAACCTTGATGCTCTAAAGGAAGACTTTGACAAACGGGAATCAGCACGTTTAGCAATCCCTCCAGGCTGACCGGTTTGATCAGGTAATTTACCTGTTGAGTTGTCAGAGCTTGCTCAAAAATTTCATCTTCATAGGCGCTGATGACAATCATCGCCTGCTGTGGAGCTTGCTGGTGAATCTTTTCGATCAGCCGAAAGCCACTCAGCCGCGGCATGTTTAGATCTGTGACGACTATGTCATGCTGCTTTTTCACCCATTGATCGAAGGCGTCCTGGCCGTCAACGTCCGCGTCAACTTCTGCAAAGAGGTAGCTGAGCAGCTGCTGGAAAGATGCCCGTAAAACTTCATCATCTTCAACAACCAGGACGTTCAGTTCACTGGTCCACCTGCGCACTTCGTGAATATCCATTCTTTCATAGAGATTTGTTGCTGTTGCAGATGATTTGAAACAGGGGTCTTGCACTTCAAATTTTTACTGATTCTTCCGAAAAGAGGCGACGCCCTTGTGCAGTGGAGTGAGGATGCCTGTCGTATCCGACTCCACCCGTGTGCTGCGTGGCAAAGGTGTGTTCATCCTGATTCTGGTTCAAGCACTCAGAGATACCCAATGAAAATACTCGAAACAGAACGCCATCAGGCCCTGTAGCAAAGATAAGCTCCTTGGTGAGGACCAAGCTTGTGAAGGGTGAAAAACAGAGGGAAGCAATAACTAGCTTTCTCATAAAGAGCCCTCATAGCGTTGAATCATCAAGAGGATGCCCATTGGGTTCCAGAACTTTTATTCAAGCGCTCCAGACTCTTCTGCAGAATCACTTGGTGACAGGCTTTGCGGGCCTCCTCTAAATCCCCGAAAGAGCAATCTTCAACCCAGGGGATATCTGTCACCAGGCTCTGTTGATGATTTGGATAGGTGAGTGTTTGCTGCACGATTCTTTGATCAGACACGACAAAACGAACGGAGCGAATGCCGTACTGACTGAGGACTCTATTGAGCTCCTCAGAGAGTTTTAACGGTTCAGAGACATCATCTAAGTGGGAAAGCTCTATTGACTGAAGCGTCTGATGTTCACTAGTAGACGGACGATGGCAGAGTTCATCTACCAATTTTTTCATTGCTCCCACCTCGAAGGGCTTGCGGAGGAAGTGAAAATTTCCGGTACCCAGCTCACGGTGAAGCTGATCTTCATCCCTACGATCAAAATATGCCGTAATGATGACAATCTGAATCTTGGGATCCAGTTCTCGTAAACGAATGGCTACATCGACCCCATTCAGGTTTTGCTCAAGGTTCAAATCAACAAAAGCAACCAAATACGGCTCCCCCAATTCTAACGCCCGCTCGGCTTGCTCCAGAGCCTCCTCGCCGGTTGTTGTACCAGTGATTTCCCGCTTATCCTCCTGCTGGGCCGCAAGATAAGTCACTGCTGGGTTGTCGAACAGACTGCTGGCCATCTCCTCAAACTGAGGTGCAGCAGCCTTCTCAATTGGAATCAGCAACTCTTACATTGTTTCGAGAATCCATTCATTGTCATCCACGACAAGCAGTTTTTTCGTTGGTTTCATCTCTCTATCCATGGTCACAAAAGCTTTGGTGCTGCCAGCACTAGAGCAGAAGCCACAGGAGAAAGGCAGCGACCAGTACACTGCCACCTACCATCAAATACCGAAAAGGGTCCCGATCAGACCACTCTGCTTCATCCTCCAATTCCAATTTACGCTCTTCTGTCTGAGACACGGCAACTCTAAAGATTGTTAAACAATCGTTTCGAGAATTTGAGATCCAAAGGGCACAATCACTCTTTCAGATCTAAAATAATTGACTGATTGCAGAATCTAGTAACACTCTGACTTTTCTCAAGGAGAATTTCGGAGAATAACGGAGAATTTCGGAGAACGTTGTTGCACCAACAACTCATCTGCTAGAAACTAGGAAGCTGTTTCACAAAATCGTCAGACATTTTTCAAAAGAAACCATGTCACTTGGGCTTTTTAGAATTCTGCACTTTTCATTGCTCCTGGTGCTGAGCGGAATCTTTCTGGGGTCCTGCCAGAACTTGAGGGAACAAGACTCAACAACCCTCTCAGCCAAATACTATCTGGAGCGAGAGCAACTTTCTCAGCCTCAAGAAATCCTCCAACAACTCGACTCATTCGATGATTGGACAAGAAAAGATTTCAACAAGATGGCTCAGAAACACGGCAACGTTTGGTTCCATCTCGACTTACTCTCCCCCGAAATTCCGAGAGTACTTGAATTCCAAACGCTGAACTTGATTGAGTTCCAAGCATTTCTAATCAAGGATGACGGCGAACTTAGAGCGCTGACTTCATCTAAAACGCCCTTTTCTCAAAATTATTCTTTCCAGTTAGAATCCTCTGGAAGGAGTGTGTTGATTCTGCTCAAACAGCAATGGGGGGGAATCATTCGAGGATTCGAGCTGCTGAGCCTCCAGGCTTATGAAGACCGGCAGTTGTTGCGGGTGTTGGTGACTGGGATGGTCATCGGACTGTTTCTGCTGAGCTTCCTTTTGACAGCTCTGGTTGGTTGGAGCCAGAACCAGCTTTGGTTGTTGGTTATCATTGTCAATGGACTATTCGGGGTGCTACTGGAGAAAAAACTCTATCTCTTGCTGGGTTTTTCATTCACATCGGAAGTTTATCTCAAATTATTTGCGGCTCAACTTGCTATTAATTCCATTGCCTATCTCCACATCATTTTCGGGGAAACTGGCTTCAATCACATCAAGTTTCAGAATTATCTCCAGCACTCTCTTACAGCCTTAGTTGTCCTCTTCCTCACGAGCGGATTTCTCGCATTTGAACAGAAAACACTACTCAAGCTCGTCAGCAACCCCTTTCAACTCAATATGCTCGGATTCATTCTTGTTTATTTCTACTGCGTGATGGTGCTGGTCATTTCCTGGAAGAAAAAACCACATCTCCATGAATTTGCGATCGTTTTCATAGTGATCTACTCCCTTCCCCTCCTAACAAACCTGACTGTGGAAGGAACACTTCCTCCAGTTTTTGACGTCTGGAATGCCGACTATCGTGCTGTCATTCCCTTGATTCTCTCTATCATTCTTTACAAGGATCGAGAGGTGCGACTACGCAGATTGACCAATCAATTGGAGATTCAGAATCGCAACAAGGACCTCTTCCTAGCCAGAACCTCTCACGAACTTCGCACTCCTCTAGCAGGTATGATTGGGCTTTGTGAAAGTATCCTGGAGCGAAAAGATGGCTTGGCTGGAGCGTTCGTGCGCAAGCTCGAAATTGCTGTTAACAGCGGCAGGAGAATGAATCAGCTGATCGGGGACATCACTGATTTTACCAACATGCGCGATGGCAAGCTGAAGCTGGAGCGCTATCCCGCAAACTTCGCACAGATCTTTCAGACCATGCTACCCTTGGTTGCCCCCAGTATTGAGCGCAAAACACTGAATCTGAAGACAAAGATTCCGGAAAATCTGCCAAAAGTGGATGTAGATGAAAACCGGATTCAGCAGGTGCTTTTCAATCTGATCAATAATGCTGTCAAGTACACTCAAAGTGGGGAAATTTTACTGGAAGCTCGGCTGCTTGGATCAAGCCTGCAAGTCGAAGTGCAAGATACCGGAGTGGGGGTTCCTGAAGACGAATTGAACAGCATCTTCAAAGACTATGGCCGAGGTAGCAATGTCGCGACAATTTCTGGAATGGGACTCGGGTTGAGCCTGTCTCGGCATATCGTTGAACTCCACCAAGGAGAGATGCAGATCTCCAGTAAATTGGGAACAGGAACTCGCGTTCAATTCACGCTACCTTTGGCTGAAGGTCTTCCAAGCCAGGAAGCCTCTCGCCAAGCCTCTCAGGAGAGATTGGAAGACGATGACTTCCAAGAAGTCGCTGAGTCTGAGAAGGAGGTTTCATTCGAGGGACGAGCCAGGATCGTGGTGGTGGACGATGAACCACTGAATGTGGAGATCATCCATAATTTTTTGGAATTCCTGGATATCGAGATCACTAGCTACGCAGATGGGAACAGTATGCTGGAGCGCTTGACGGAAGATGATCCAGACTTACTAATCCTGGACCTGATGATGCCCGATCTGGATGGATATTCCGTGATTCTCCAAGTCCGCAGCGAATATAGCCCCCAAGAACTCCCCATCCTGGTTGTCACTGCTAATGAACAGGAGCGCACCACACACAAGTCGCTGACTCTTGGAGCCAATGACTACCTGATCAAGCCGCTAGTGGCGATGGAGTTGCGCTCCCGAGTACAGAGTCAACTAGGCCTGATCCAGCAAATCCGGTTGCAGAAATCACTCGAAGAATCTGAAAAACAACGAATTGAGCTTCACCAGGAGTATCACCGCATGGCCACCCTCTTTAATACAGTGGACACTCCCTTGGTGGTCACCAGCAGTGCAGATCAAATTCTCTACGCCAACAAGAGCTTTGGAGAGCGTACTCGATTTCCCCAGAGTGAAACTCTTCAACGCCCCATCTCTAGTTTCTTTCAGCAGGCTGGCTGGAAAAACGAAAAACCGTCTATCAGTCGACAGATCATTCTGCAAAAAGACGGCACCGAGTGGCCCTGTCAACTCACTGTCCGTGCGATGGAGTTTGGCGAGCAAGAGGAATGGGTATACACGGTTACAGCCTGCCCTGAATCAGAGCAACCAGAGACAACGGTAACCCCTGCTGAACTGACACGCGAGCAAGCAGTCCCCATGATTACTTCCACGGAATCAACTCGGGCTAATTTAGTTGAGTTGCTTGATATGGCGGTGAAGTATTTTCGCTTGGCAACAGGAGAATCGACAGCAGAACTGGCCAAGAGAAGTGAATACTGGCACATCACGATGAATGGCAGCACCCCGAGGGCTTACATGCTGGAACGCTACCTAGACCTGACGCGGCTGCCTAAAAAGCCCAAGTGGGGATTAGTCTTCCGGACTTGTGATTGGGTACTGAGAGAGTGCGAGGAACAGCAACCGCTGAAGCAGAAAATTCTCCAGCAGAAACAGTTGATTGAAGAGAGAATCAGTGAGACAGCTTACCCGAGTGATCAGTTGCGGTTGTCGTGATCTGGTCGAATCATCGCTTGAATGACAGACTCTACTGTGATGCTTCCCACGATCTGCCCCTGTTTGTTCTGTACAGGGACCGCTTCGTGACCTGCTGAAGCTAAACGGGGAAGAGCGTCCTCCAGCGAGATATTTTCTGGAATCGCTCCATTTGCGTTTTCGGGCAAGCCTTCTCTTTCCATCACACCACGAACTCGTAAGACCCGCGCCCGGTTGATATCACGGACAAAATCCATGATGTAGTCATCTGCCGGTTTCATCACGATCTGTTGGGCTGTTCCCTGCTGAACCATTCCTCCATCCCGTAGAATCGCAATCTGGTCACCCAGCTTCAACGCCTCGTCCAGATCGTGGGTGATGAAGACAATCGTCTTGTGCAGTTCTTCCTGCAGATCCAGCAAGATGTTTTGCATGTCGGTGCGGATGAGTGGATCCAATGCGCTGAAAGCTTCATCCATCAACAAGATGTCTGCATCTGTAGCCAACGCCCGAGCTAACCCAACTCGCTGCTGCATGCCTCCAGAGAGTTTAGCGGGAAAGTGATTCTCGTATCCGGCCAGTCCCACTCGCTCAATCCAGCGTTCTGCTCGCTGGTGTGTTTCCGCCTTGGCGATTCCTTGGATGTCTAATCCGTAGGAAACGTTCTCCAGGACTGTACGGTGCGGTAGCAGCGCGAAGCGCTGGAATACCATCGCTGTTCGATGCCGTCGGAACTCTCGTAGCTGTACCTTGTCCATCTTCAACACATCGTCTGAACCAACCAAGATCTCTCCAGCAGTTGGTTCAATCAGGCGATTGATGTGACGAATCAGCGTGGATTTGCCAGATCCAGAGAGTCCCATTACTACCTGCAGACTCCCCTTGGGAATTTCCAGGTTGATGTCGGTTAGACCCAGCACATGCTGGTGCTCTTCCAACAACTCTTGCTTGTCGATTCCCTGCTTTACCAAAGACAACTTGGACTGAGGTCGCGAACCAAAGATCTTGTAGAGGTGCTCAATACGAATCAGCGCTTCTGAATCAGACACTGGGCCCTCCTACTTGATGACGTTGCAACCGTTTTCCAAAAGCCTGTGTGACCCGGTCAAAGATAATTGCCAAGGCGACAATTGCCAATCCGTTGAAGAGTCCAAGCGCTAGGTATTGATTGGAAATTGCCTGCAGAACAGGAATACCCAGGCCTTTGACGCCAATCATTGAAGCAATCACCACCATCGCCAACGCCATCATGATTGTCTGGTTCACTCCAGCGAAAATATTCGGTAGCGCCAATGGGATCTGTACATCCTTGAGGCGCTGCCAATAACTCGAACCAAAGGCATCTGCAGCCTCCAACACCTGCTTATCCACCAAACGTATTCCCAGATTGGTCAAGCGTACAATGGGTGGGAGGGCATAGATGCAGACGGCTAGCAGTCCTGGCACCTTACCAATACCCAGCAGCATAACCACTGGAATCAGGTAAACGAAGCTGGGGATCGTCTGCATCACATCCAAAACTGGAGTGATGGTGGCTTGTACACGATCCGAGCGCGACATCAATATCCCGATGGGTATCCCAATACTTATGCAGATGAGGGTAGCCACAGAAATCATGGCAACCGTGGACATTGTGTCTTCCCACATCCCCAAGTAGCCAATCAACATGAAACAAAGGAGTGAGCCAACAACGATCTTCCAACTACGAGAACCTAGCCACGTGAGGCCTGCAACAATTAGAAGAATGATTGGCCAGGGTGCTGCAATCAACAGTTTTTCAAAAAAAATCAGGAATTGTAGAAGTGGATCGAAGAAGTTCTCAAGAGCTTCCCCGTAGGAGCGCGAAAAGGAGCGGAAACCTGCATCAATACCTTTGCGCAGATTCATCAGGTCTCGACGCCCTAGAGAGGGCATCTCTTCGAAGAAGTCCATTTGTTCTCTTTCCTGAAACAGGGCCTACATGGCAGGACATTCCTTTCGTAGGCCCCATCTTTCAGAATTAGAGGGCAGACTTTACTTTCTTGGCAACGTCAGCTGGAACCCACTTGGTCCAGACGTCTTCCTTTGTTGCCAAAAATTCAATCGCTGCATCTTCGCCAGTGGCTTGATTCTCAGTCATGTAGACTAGCATGCCATTCATCACGGGCCCAGGCCACACTCGCTTAGACAAATAGTCCAGTGCAACGCCACCCTTTTGCTTAAATTCATCAGTCACAACTGTATGAACTTCTGACTCTGTCCAAGAACTTGGCTTCGGATTGTCACAGTCCTGCTCTGCCTTGACCATACAACCGTCCCAATTGTCAGATCCAGCAAAGGGAGCTTCAAAGGGTAGCATTTGCAGATTGTACTTGCCGATGATGGCAGTTGGTGACCAGTAGTAGCCAAACCAAGCTTCACCTCTCTCAGATGCCTTAGCGATCGATCCATCCAAGCCGGCCGATGAACCTGGATCAACGAGAACCCATCCTTTATTCTCCATCCCAAAGGCCCGGAACAAATTAGCATTGGTTAGCTGACAACCCCAGCCAGCTGGGCAGCCCATGAAAGCACCTTTGCTCTTGTCTTCAGCGTAAGGGAACAGGTCTGGACGAGCCAACACCTTTTCTACTGTGTTTAGATCCGGGTGGTCCTTGGCAAACTTTTCAGTCACCCACCAACCTTCGCCAAGTCCGGTAATTGGTCCCTTGACAGCTGAATGCAGTCGGCCTTCAGACATTGCTTTAAACAATGGCTCACGTACCGCGTTGATCCATAGTTCACTGGCGACATCCGGATTACCCTTCTCGTTCATCGAAGTGAAGGTTGGGATAGTGTCACCAGGAACAATCTCTGCTTCACATCCATATCCTTCCTTGAGTATGAAAGCGTCTACATTAGCCATGAGCGAAGCCGAGGCCCAAGTCATGTCTGCTAGACTAACTTTCCCACATTTGCTGTGACCGCCTGCGGCAGCTGTGCCGGCGAGTGCCATCGCACCACCTAACGTGATGGCACTGGTCAGTACGGCGCGCAGCATTTTTGATTGAAATTTATTATGAAAATCATGCAGAAGTGAATGAAAAGACATAGCTTCTCCTGGATTTCAGGTTGTTCTGAAACAGCCGATACCAAAGAGTTTCCCAAAGAGGGGAATTCAAGCGAAATTGAGTGAATTCTGGCAGGCTAGTTGTGGATTTGAAAGAGTATCTCCACAATGGAAAAAATAGTGTTTCTCCAAAAATTAGTTTCAGAAAAATTTTCAATAATTTTAGCAAAATACGAAGTTGATTTTACTAAAATATGTGCGCATAAAAACTCATCAATGAGATGCAACAATTAATTCCATTTGCTAAATAGAGTACAAGATTGAAAGTATGCTGTCAACTTCAGCACATAAATTGATATATTCTGACAACTTTTTTTATGCTACATCAATGTGATAATTAAAAATTATTTCTTGAGATTAATTATTCATACGGATGAGTGATTCGCTTTGGCAAGTGTAGTTGTTCTCTGGGAAAAACTCTTATTTTACAAAAAGATGCGATTTTCTGTAAGTTGTCAGAAAAAGCCGAAGAAAAACCCTCGGCTTTTTTAATAAATTAATTCATTTCTCGGCAGGGAATCGATCGAGCCATACCATCAAAAAGATCCAGCATGCGCTCTCGCCAAGCAAAGACTGAATCCTCCTCTGCCAACAATGGCATTGGGCTCGTACAGCGAGCCCACATTAAGCCACTGAATACAAGATAGTCTGCAAGATTTGGCTGAGATCCTCCCAAAAAGTCAAAGGCTTTCAGAGTAGCTCGGAGCGGATTCAATGACTTACGAAACTCCACAAGCTTGGCCTCCTTGTTGGCTGCAAATTCCTCCAGTGGCATCCCAAAAGTCTTTTCTCGTGTCGCTTGAAAATAGTCACGATCTTTCTCATGAACCGTCTTGTGGATCTCATCGACAATCATCCGAATCATCCCCGGAAACATAACCATCTCGGTCCAATGCCGCAAAAATCTTAGTTCCCCACGATGCATTTCCAGACTGTGCTCAGGATATCGTTTATCGAGGTATTCGAGAATCTTCCAAGAATCTGCCAATGTTTGCTCTCCATCAACAAGTACAGGCACCCGCTCCGTATCAGCAAAAGCAATCCGATCCTTCTCGGTCATGCGCCAAGGAATACTCTTGAACGGCAATCCCTTGTGATGCAAGGCCAAGCGAATTCTCCAGCAGTAGGGACTGAAGACCTGTTTGTCATCTGTAGCGGCCAATTCGTACAATTCAATCATGATTTCTTCCTTTACTAGTTGTGGTTCCGACGCATTGAAAATTACAAATGGAATAGCTGTAGTTTCTTTGGCACTCGGCACATTCACAAGTGGGACTTCCCTTTCTTGGCAACTGCTTGACTCTTCTAGCAGTGCTACCTAGTTTTGGCGCTGGCTTTGCTACCCAAACTCAGAAATTTTCTTCCGTTTATTCACTTCTCAGTCAAAGAGTTTCCATGCATATCGAACCCGGAATTGCCCAAGGCGCCAAACTACTGCTTGGCTTTGGTACTGCCCTCACCGCAGGTGGTCTGGTACTACGTCAGTTCCATGAATTCCTGGTTCAGTACGGACTAAGCACCCTGCTTGGCAGAACAATCTGCACCAGTCTTTTGGTATTCTCTTTCTTTGAGATTCTCCCATCATCACCAGTTGGAGTCTCAGAAGTCCACTTGATTCTTGGTTCCACTCTTTTCCTCCTGTTTGGTCTGGTGCCAACGACCTTTGGTCTGGCTATCGGCTTACTAGCCCAGGGAATCCTACTGGCGCCGTGGGATCTGCCTCAGTATGGAATGAACGTTACGACGTTGTTGCTGCCGCTCTTTCTAGTCTCTGCGGTCGCAGAACGGATCATTCCAAGAATGACCGCCTACCAGAATTTGAGCTATGGACAGGTCCTGCAGTTGTCGCTTGTCTATCAGGGCGGAATTGTCAGTTGGGTGGCTTTCTGGGCCTTCTATGGCCAAGGGTTTGGTGCTGAAAATATTGTTCAGGTGCTCAGCTTTGGTGCCGCGTACCTCGCCGTGATTGTTTTGGAGCCATTGATCAATTTGGGTCTGTTGGCAGGTGTCAAGGCGTTCCCTGCACTCAACAGTTCGTCTTTGCTCTCCAGGCGTCTTTTCCAACCAGCTTGAAGTTTTTCTGCAAGATGTTGAGAAGTTTCACTCTTTTACTCTGTGCTGGGATCGCGTTGCTGCAAGGCTGCTCGTCATCCAAGATGACAGAGCCCCTGCCACCAGAGAGACAATCCACCGAGTCCATAGGAACCTCAGCAGAACAAGAACTCACCAATAGTCAGGAAGATCCTCAGGTGCTGAATGCACAAAGCACAATCACGCAGTCACAACCAAAGGAAAAACAAAATATTTCTGAGCAGGAAAAGCCAGTAATCACATTATCAGAGGGCTTCAATAAAACTGAACAAGTAGAGACTCCTTCTACAGCTATAATTGGACAAAATGAAGGAACACCAAAGCCTGAAACAGTAAACCTCGATCAGCAATCCACGCAACCTGAACAGACAACAGCTTCAGTTATTCAAATTGAGGATCCTTGGGCTCGTGCCGTACCTCCCAATGCAAAGAACTCTGCGATCTTTCTGGATTTACGAAATGAGAGCGAACAGTTGCGCAAATTGGTGGAAGTTCACTCAGAGGTTGCGGAGCGTGTCGAATTGCATACGACCAAGGACAAAAATGGGATGCTTCGCAAGGAACGTTTACAAGAAGTGCCAATACCCGCCCTGGAGACCCAGAGTTTTCACCCGGGTGGGATCCATATCATGTTGATTGGGCTGCATGGCCCGCTCGAAGTGGGTAGAGTGATTGAGTTGAAATTGGTTTATGCTGATCAGTCGAAGGAAACGATCTCTGTCCCTGTGGATGAACGGCCTTTGCTACCCATCACCGCCCAAAACAACCATTCTCCAGATTCACTGACAACTCGAACGCAATAAGAATTAACTAAACATGTCCACACTGACCGACCACCGCCCCTGGGGCCACTACACCGTTTTGGCCGACGAAGCAGATCACAAGGTCAAACGCATTGTTGTTCAACCCGGCAAGCGTCTCAGCCTACAGCGGCATCAGCACCGTGCAGAGCACTGGTATGTCGTCAAGGGAGAGGCCCTTGTGACGCTAGATGAGTCCGACAACATGCTTATCGCTGGCAATGCCGTAGACATTCCGATCCGTACAAAGCATCGGATCGAAAACACCGGCCCTGAGGAGTTGGTCTTTATTGAAGTCCAAACCGGAAGCTACTTTGGAGAAGATGACATTGAACGCTTTGATGACGACTTCGGCAGGACCAGTTGACTCCTCACCTCACCTCTGCTCAGTGAACAAAAACCTCAGCTAGTGGATGTCCATTTCGTAGACTGAGCGACCGCTCCTCGGCGCAGGATCGCATAATCTGTGTCCACCGCTGGGAACAGACAACCAGCTTCGATGATCTCTTGCAAAAACTCCTGATCCAACGTTAGAAATCCTGCTGGTTTCCCCACTGCTCGAATCCGCTTCATTCCCTCCAAGCATGCTTTTTTGACCTCAGGATGGCTGGGTTCTCCAGGATAGCCCATGCTGGCTGCGAGATCTGCCGGACCGATGAAGACCGCATCCACTCCGGGCACCTGGGCGACGGCTTCTAGCTGCTCCAAGGCTTCCTGGGTCTCAATCTGCACCATCAGACATATTTCTTCACGGGCTCGCTTTGCATAGTTTGGAATTGTTCCGTATCGACTCGCCCGAGTGATGCCAGCAAAGCCACGAATGCCTTCAGGGGCATAAGCCACAGAAGCCGCTGCCAGTTGGGCTTCCTCTACATTCTGGACATAAGGGATTAGCAGCGACTGGACCCCACAATCGAGAAAACGCTTGATCTCTGCTGGATCCAGTGAGCTTGGCCGGACAATCGGGTGAACAGGATAAGGCGCCACCGCCTGCAAAAGGGGAAGGACTTCCAGAGGACTCATCGGCGTGTGTTCTGTATCAAACAAGAGCCAGTCAAAGCCACAAGCCGCCAACATCTCTGCAATATTGGAATCATTGATGGAGCACCAAAGGCCGATTTGCCGTTGTCCATTGAGAATGTTGGCTTTGAACGGGTTGGAGGGGAGTTGCATGGGGACCTTTCACTGGTAACGAATGTGAGAGAGAGAACGTAAATTTTCAGCACTTGTGGTCGGTAGTCTCAAAAACTCCAGGTAAGCAGGGATCTGTTCAAACAACATATCCGTACCAATCTGGGTCAAACAACCTCTTTCTCGCGCAGCCAAAACAAAAGGGGTTTCTTCCTGTTTCATCACGACTTCACCAACCATCGTAGTTGGCGATATCCGGCTGACATCAATCGGCAGTGGATCACCAGGCTCCATTCCCATTGGGGTTGCGTTCACCACAATTTCAAATCCACTGGGGTCGTTACTACCCAACTGAATCGGCAACGCCGGAAAGGACGGCTGGAGCCGACTAGCGAGCTGTTCCATCACCTCTGAGCGGGTATCGTACAGTGCCAAGCGCCCCACTCCAGCCTCTGCCATAGCAACCGCAATCGCAGAGCCAACACCACCTGAGCCAATAACCAATGCAGAGGAGCCTTGAACAGGCCGTCCTTTGCGGGCGAGCCCACGCACAAAACCCTGTCCATCAAACATGTCCCCAACCAACCGACCATCTGCTTCTTTACGGACAGCGTTGCAGGCTCCACAGACTTGAACCGCAGTGCTTACTTCATCGAGCATTGCCACAGTGCTCACCTTGTGAGGCATGGTGATCAATGCTCCAATAATATTCTGCAACTGAAACAAGGATTTGAAAAACACCGGATAGTCCTCACCTTTGCACCCCATTGGCACAACCAAGGTGTCAACCCCTTCTTGTTCAAAATAAGGGTTAAAGATCATTGGAGCCTTGAAGCTCCCTGTGGGCCAACCAATGTGCGCAATCAACTTGGTATATCCAGAAATCAACTGGGTCATCAGTCCTTTCTCATGCTTAATTTTTATATTCTCGTGTAGCCAAAAACACCTTCAAATAATTACATTTGCTCCAATTCACGGGCCTGCATCGTTAATCTGATCTGAGCATTTGGTGCTCCATACCCCCGATAACCTGCTCGCTGAACAAATTCAAAGCAGAAGCGTTTCTCAAACAAGCGGGTATAGAGTTGATAGAAGTGTCCGTGTTCGTCTTCATCATAAAGAATGCGGTAAGTCCGCAACTCTGCAATCAGTTCTGCAGACAAACCGAAACGTGGGCCCAGATCATCGTAATAATGCCCGGTAACTTTCATGACCTCTGTTCCCTGTTGTTCCAGATACTTTGCCAAAGCAAAGATGTCGCTGGTTTCCAGCGCAATATGATTCACCCCAGATCCACGATAACGCGATTGAATCTGACCAACCACGGTCTTCTCTGCCAAGGTGCTGTTCAGTGTCATTGCCAGCGAACGATCTTCCACTTCCATCACCTGGCTTTTGACCAAACCCAAGGGATCAGGGAGACTCACCGAAGGAGAAGCCTGCATCTGGAAGAGAGCCCGGTAGAGCAATGTCGCTTCCAAAACTTGGTCTAAAGGCAGAGTTGTCGCTACATGATCCACCCCGGACAGATATGAGTTTGGACCGACCGAATGATAAACAAACTCCCGCTCCCAATGGGGAGAGGAATCGTTGGAATCCACCAGATAGAGCAAGGCTCCTGTGGGTCCAGTAATCGCTGCGATCCCATGAGTATCATGCTCCGGATCCGCATATTCAACCTGATAGCCTAACTTGGTGGCTCGCTCCAGCAATCCAGGGACATCTGGACAGCTCAGCCCATAGGCACAGACAGACAGTCCATGTTCTGTGTGATATCTCTGCGCAAAACTCTGAGACTCGCGATTGATGACCAAGCGAATGCCGCCCTGTTGCCAAAGCTCCACTTGCTTGACCTTGTGGGTGGCAACATGGGTAAATCCTGTCTTTTGGAGAAAACTAGCGAGCTGTTGGTGCTCTGATTCATCGACAGCAAATTCGATAAAGTCTATGCCTGTCGGCTGGGCAACCTTTGGCAAACCCCGACTTTTCACCTTGGACGATGGCTCGGTCTCTTGGGCCATGTAGACGAGAGAGCGGTAGGCATCACGCGCATGACGGAAAGGATCACTGGCCCGGAATTGATCGTTGAAGATCTCCAAAGAAAAAGGCCCGTCAAAGCCTGTCGCGCGTAAGCGTTCCATGAAGGCCTGTAAGTCTAGCTCTCCCTGGCCTGGGAAACAGCGGTGGTGGCGACTCCAGGAGAGCGGATCCATGGTCAGTTGAGGAGCATCCGCCACCTGAACCAGGAAAATGCGATCTCCAGGGATGTTGACAATGCTATCCAGCTCCTTCTGGCGAGAGAAGATGTGAAAGGTATCCAGCGTGAGTCCCAGGGCAGGATGATTGGCTCGACGGACAATTTCCCAGGAGTCCCGATAGTCATTGACGTGCCGACCCCAACTCAGCGCCTCATACGCGACTCGCAAGCCTTGCTTGGCGGCTAATTCAGTGAGTTCAAAAAGATCTTCTGCAGCCCGCTGGATGCCTCCTATCGCTTTGGGAGAGACATTGCTGCAAATCATCAGCAAGTCGGTACCAATTTCTCGCATCAACTCAAACTTCTGCTCTGCTCGGGCAAATCCAAGGCTTCGCAGCGGTTCTGGCATTCCCTCAAAATCTCGAAATGGCTGATAGACTAATACTTTCAGTCCATGATCCTCAAGTAGTCGCCTCAGCTCTCCCAGGCTCCCATCATGCGTGATCAGATCGTTTTCAATGATTTCGATCCCTTGAAAACCAGCCTTTGCAATAGCCTCGATCTTTTGTCGTAGGGTTCCTGACAGGCAAACGGTCGCAATAGAATACTGCATCAGTGGTCCTAGCTCGATGGTTTGAGGAACAAGTGTTCCTCTAAGTAACTGATTATGACCTCAGATGCCAGTGGGAAGGTTGAACAGGCCTGAATTTTCAGAAGGCTTTTATTTCTGGTATTGAAACAGGATGGATCGGGAGACGAAGGTATTTGATATTTCAGCAGCTAACCTGAGCCCTGAGTTGACGCAGAATTTCACCTAATGATTTGCCGTTAACGTAGGTATAAGTGATCAGTGATCGCCTAAATTTCTCACCAACTAGCTTGATGTTTTTTTCCTGCATCTCCGCAACTGTTGCTTCCCAAAGCTGAGTCTGCCACTTGGCATCTTTGAAGCAGTTTGGATCCAGCCGTAATAGTGATTTTTCCTCAAACTCTCTCAGTTGAACCATCAGTTTGGGTAAATGAAACCCAAAACGTTGTGCTTCCTTGCTGGGGACTCCTGCAGCATAACCCATCTCACAAAGCCCCTGTCTGAAACACTTGGAAACCACCATATCCTCAAGGATGACCGTATTTGCTTGAATAGTTTGTGGAATCCATAAAGCAACAACAATTAGAAGCAAAAGCATCAGCTTAAGACCTTGATGATACGGATTCATATCACTTTTAGTTAGAATGGTCATAAAACAATTCCTAGGAATTCGCTGGGACATCATTTCACTCTGGAAGAGTTGATCATAAATTAGAGGACAACATTATAAAAATACTGTGGCCAGAAGCCACGGAGCTA
>JACLAD010006721.1_pt1 | contig 24367 bp, 22 predicted proteins | sample 8027901 | NCBI WGS metagenome assembly JACLAD01 (sample SAMN15725071, study PRJNA655200) | protist metagenome | isolation source: fluorescence activated cell sorting (FACS) single amplified genomes of... | place: Spain: Blaines Bay Microbial Observatory, Mediterranean Sea | collected 2016-07-05 | reverse complement strand
GGCCGCGGCCGGCACGGTCAGGCCGGCTGCCCGACCCCGGCCTCGCGGAGACCGGACTCGGTCACGCCGCCGGTCCGGCAGCACCCGGCGAGCTCGCCGTCGACGATGACGGCGGGGACCGACCGGACGCCGAGGTCGACGGCGCGGCGGGCCACGGCCTCGTCCGTCAGGTCGTGGACCTCGACCTCGCACGAGTCGCAGGCGACCCGGCGGACGAGGGCGACGGCCTCCTCGCAGAGGGGGCAGCCGGTGGTGTAGACGTCGATCTTTCGTAGAGCGGTCATGGCGGGGAGGGAGGGTTCAGGCGTCCAACGGCCCTGGGGGTAGGACCAACGTTTCGCGTTCACGTGGTCTTAACCGAACCCTGGGCCTAGCGTGCGTGCCCAACGGCCCGTATCGTCCGGGCCCCGCCGCCGCCGATGTTCCGAGGCTACACGCACCTCCCCCTCCGCCGGATCGCCCTCTGGGGCTTCGGGCTCCACGCGCTCTGGGAGTTCGCCCAGTGCACGCTCCTCTACGACATGTGGAGCTGGGGCTTCTGGCGGGCGACGGCCTGGATGTGGGGGGCCATCGCGGGCGACGTCGTCATCACCCTGGGCGTCGCCCTCGGGGCGGCGCTCCTCGTCGGCGCCCGGCGGCTCGACCCGCCCGACGGTGTCGGCTGGGGTGCCCTCTTGGGCGTGGGGCTCGTGGCCTCGGTCGGGCTCGAGTGGGGCGCGCAGGCGCTCGAGCTCTGGGGGTACTCCGACCTCATGCCGACCGTGACCGTCCTGGGCCACACGGTCGGGCTCTCGCCCGTCGTCCAGGTCACCACGCTCCCCGCCCTCGCCGTGTGGGGCGCCACGAGGGGCCAACGCGCGACCTGACAGGGATTTAAGGTTCGGGGCCAGCAAGGGGCGGCATCTTGCGCAACCCCCCGGACCGTGAATGGACGCCGCCCCCGCCCCGCGCGTCGCGAACCTCGACCTCCTCCGCGCGCTGGCGATCGCGCTCGTGGTCCCGGTCAACCTCGTCGGCGAGCGGGTCCTCGACGGCGGCCCGGCGCTGAACCACGTGTTCGAGTCGGGGTGGGTCGGCGTCGACCTGTTCTTCGTGCTCTCGGGGTGGCTCATCGGCGGGCTCTACTGGCGCGAGCTCGGCCGCCACGGCGACGTCGAGGTCGGCCGGTTCTGGGCGCGGCGGTGGCTCCGGACGATCCCGCCCTACCTCGTCGCGCTCGTCACGGTGTACGGGCTCCGGGCCGCGTTCACGGACAACCCGGACCCGTTCGACTGGCGCTACCTCGTGTTCGTCCAGAACTACACCGGGATGCCGTACTGGGGCGTGAGCTGGTCGCTCTGCGTCGAGGAGCACTTCTACCTCGGGCTCCCCATCGTGCTCGGGCTCGCGCTCCGGGTCCGGGGCGGCGTCCCGGTCGCGCTCGGGGCCGCCGCGGCCCTCTCGCTCGTCACCCGGGTCCTGACCGTCCCGGACGGGGCCGACCCGTGGGGGCCGCAGTACACGGACACCCACATGCGCCTGGAAGGGCTCGCGCTCGGCGTCGCGGCGGCCTGGGTCCGCTACGAGCGGCCCGACCTCTGGCCCGCGCTCCTGAGGGCGGGACGGCTCGCCGTGCTCCCCGGCCTCGCGTTCGTGGCCACGGTCCCGTGGCTCCCGCTCGACGTCCTCAACCGGTACGCCTACACCGGCGTCGCGCTCGCCTTCGTCGCGCTCGTCGTGGCCACGGCCGACCGACGGCCGCTCCCGTTTGCCGGGTCTCGGGTCGTCCGGGCCGTCGCGCTCACGTCGTACAGCGTCTACATGACGCACATGGTGGCGGCCGACGTGTACCGGCGCGTCGCGATGGACGCGCTCCCGGGCGTCCCGCCAGCGGTCCACGTCGCCGGGGCACTCGTGCTGGTCGGCGTCGTGGGCGGCGCGTTCTACGCCGCCGTCGAGCGTCCGGCCCTGTGGGTCCGCCGCTGCCTGGCCCCCCGGAGGTCGGACCGGCCGTCGCCCGCCCTCGCCTCCGTGGGGTGAGCACCTGTCGTCGGCGTGGGGAGGAGTCGGTCACCGTGGGCAGAAGTCAAGTCGGTCAGGGAGGGGGGAGGGTGTAGAGGGATGAAGGTGGAGTCGGCGGGGCTCGCCGTCCCCCCGCGGTGCCGGGCCGGTGGGCGAGCCCGTCAACGCGGCGGGCCGGAGCGCCCCGGGCTGCGTCCTGGGGTGGGCCTCCGACTTCGACCCCTATCGGACCCTACCGATGTCCCCTCTCGCTTCGCGGGCCACCCCGTCCGCCGTACCGCCCCAGGTCGAACAGCTCGACCTCTTCGCCCTCCTCGCGCCCCGCGTCCGGGCGTTGGCCCCGCCCGTCAGGACGGAGCTCCTGCCTCGGCCGAGCGCCGCCCTCCTGTCGTGGCCCTTCGCGGACACGTCCCCGCTGGCGGTCGAGGCCGTCGACGCGGCCGTCACCTCCGGTGCACTCACGGCGAGCGTGTTCGACGCCTACCGCCCGAGCGTTCGTGTCCCAGGGAGCCAACCCCACCCCACTACGCTCGTCGAGTCCGCCGCGATGGCGGCGGCGACGGCGCCCGAGTGTGCCTACCGGCCTGTGTTGCCCGGGCACCTCGTGGCCCGGGGCCACCTCTCCGACGCCCAGCTCGAGACCATCGTCCGCGCGGGCTCCGCGCACACGGAGCGCCTGCCCGGCGAGGGCGGAGCCTCTGGCGTGAGGCAGGGGTACTTCGTCGGCGACGCTACGGGCGTAGGGAAAGGCCGCCAAGCTGCTGGAATCATCCTCGACAACGTCCTCCAGGGCCGCCGCCGGGCGCTCTGGGTGTCCGAGAACCGGAGCCTCATGCGCGACGCCGTCCGCGACTGGACCGCGCTCGGCGGCCCGGCCGACTTCCTCTTCGACCTCGGCGCGTGCAAGGGGCCGATCCAGCGAACGCAGGGTGTCTGCTTCGCGAGCTACGACACGCTCAAGGGCAAGCCCCGCGAGCGGGACGGCGTGGAGACCGGGATCGACCGGCTGGATCAGGTCGTCGCTTGGCTCACGGCCGGGGGTGACGAGGCCGGGTTCGAGGGCGTGATCGTCTACGACGAGTCGCACAACGCCGCTTCCGCCCTGGACACTCAGGGCAGCCGTGGGGTCAAGAAAGCGTCCCAGCGCGCGCTGGCGGTGGTCGACTTGCAAGACCGTCTCCCGAACGCCCGCGTCGTCTACGCCAGCGCCACAGGTGCTACTGAGGTCGCGAACCTCGCCTACGCCGCCCGCCTCGGGCTCTGGGGCCGGGGCACGCCCTTCCCGACGGTCGAGGCGTTCGTCGAGAAGGTGTCGGCGGGCGGGATCGCCGCGATGGAGCTCGTGGCGAAGGACCTCAAGGCGATGGGGCTCTACCTCGCCCGGTCCGTGTCCTACGACGGCGTCGACTACCGGACGCTCGTCCACGACCTCGCGCCCCACCAGGCCCAGACCTACGACCGCTGCGCCGAGGCGTGGCAGGTCGTCCTCCGCAACCTCCAGGCGGCCCTCGAGGTCACAAAGGCCGACAAGTGCGGCCGGGCGCGGGCCGCGGCCTACAGCCAGTTCTGGGGGGCGCACCAGCGGTTCTTCCTTCACCTCCTCGTCGCCATGAGCGCGCCGAGCCTCATCCGCGACATGGAGGCGCGCCTGGCCTCGGGCGAGAGCTGCGTCGTGCAACTGGTCTCCACGATGGAGGCGGCGACCGAGCGGGCATACGCGAAGGCCGTAGCCAATGGTGATGATCTACGGGACCTCGACGTGACGCCCCGCGACCAGCTCCTCCAGTTCGTCGAGGCCAGCTTCCCGACCACGCTCTACGAGGAGTACGAGGACGAAGATGGCCGCGTGCGGAGCCGTCCGGTCAAGAACGCCGCCGGGGACTTCGTGCAGTCGCCCGAGGCCGTGGCCGCGCGGGACCGGCTGATGCTGGAGGTGGGGGCGGTGAGCGTGCCGCACGGCGTGCTCGACCAGGTCGTCGCCCACTTCGGCCCCGACGCCGTGGCCGAGGTCACGGGCCGCTCGCGCCGGTTCGTCACCAAGACCGTCGACGGGGTGGAGCAGGTTGTGGAGGAGCGCCGCACGCGCCGGACGTGCGACGCCGAGGCCGACGAGTTCATGGCGGGCAAGCGCCGGGTCCTCGTCTTCAGCCAGGCCGGGGGGACCGGCCGGAGCTACCACGCGGATCTGGCTGCGGCCAACCAGGAGCGCCGCGTCCTTTACTGCGTCGAGCCGGGGTGGTCGAGCGCCCGGTGCGTGCAGGGGATGGGCCGGGTCCACCGGGCGAACCAGGCGTGCCCGCCCGAGCTCGTCCTCGTGACGACGAACCTCAAGGCCCAGCGGCGCTTCCTGTCGACCATCGCGCGGCGGCTCGACCAGCTCGGCGCGCTCACGAAGGGGCAGCGGCAGACGGCGAGCCAGGGGCTCCTGTCCTCGGAGTTCAACCTGGAGACCCCGCTCTCCCGCGCCAGCCTGCACAACTGGTTCGTCGACCTCTACCGGGGCTCGGGCCGCGCGGCGGCCGCGGGCGTCACGCCGTCGCTCGTGGAGGAGCAGATGGGGATCCGGGTCCTGGACGCCGACGGGCAGCTCTGCGTGGGGGCCGTGCCGGAGGTCCCGAAGTTCCTGAACCGGCTCCTCTCGCTCAAGACCGGCGACATGGACGCCGTGTTCGACTCGTGGTACGGGTACCTCGAGGAGGCCACCGAAGCCGCGCGCGAGGCGGGGACCCTCGACGTGGGCGTCGAGACGATCCGGGCCGAGCGGACGGTGAAGACCGACGAGCGGCTCGTCTACACGCACCCGCGGTCCGGGGCGACGACGCAGGTCGTGACGCTCGAGCTCACGCGGCGGACGGAGGTCGTGGACTGGGCCGAAGTCTGGACCCGCGCGAAGGAGGCGCAAGGGATGGGTCACTGGGCCGGGTTCGTCATCAACCGCCGGAGCGGGCAGCCCTACGCGCTCTTCCGGGCCGGGAGCCGGACGACCGAGACCGGCCGCGTCGTGGGCCGACTCCGCCGGGTCGGCGTCCGCTCGAACCGGCTGATCGACGAGACGGACCTGAACCGGCCAGGACAGGAGGGAGGCCACCAGCCCATCCCAACCGACGAGGCGAAACGGCTCTGGGCCAGGGGCGTCGCCGCCGCACCCGAGTTCTACACCGAGCCGGTCCACCTCGTGACCGGGACGATCCTCCCCGTCTGGGACCGGATCGCCGGGCACCCCCGCATCTACCGCGCTCAGACCGACGACGGGGAGCGCATGATCGGCCGGGCCGTCATGCCGGAGCACCTGTCGGCCACGCTCCGAGCGCTCGGCGCGGCGGACCGCGTCGAGATCACGCCCGAGGGGCTGGCCCAGCGCCTCATGGCGGGCGCCGAGGCCGACCTCGCCAACGGCTGGCGGTTCCTCCGGCGGCGCGTCGCGCGCGAGTGGCGGATCGAGCTCGTGGGGCCGGACCTCGCGGCCATGCGCGAGCTGGAGGCCGACGGGGTCTTCGCCGAGGTCCACGCCTTCCGCACCCGGTTCTTCGTCCCGACGGGCGAGCGCGCGCCGGGCGTCCTCCGGGCGGTGACGGAGCACCGGCCTGTCGTCGAGGTCCGAGACTCCGCGAACCGAGGAGGGGAGGCGGGCTACCCCACCCGTCTCGCCGCCTGAGGGAGACGGTGCCTTACGAGGGGCGGGAGACCGACGCCGGGGCCACTCCGCGGAAGCGAGGAGCGGCCCCGGCACTCGGTCGGAGGCCGCCCGAAAACCTCCGAACCCGGACCCATGTCGAGATCCATGCCCGGCCCCGGCGACTTCTGCCACGGGTGCAACCGGCTCCTCTGCCACTGCTTCCCCGAACCCGACCCCGAGGTCTTCTACGAGGAGGCATACCAGGCGGGCTACGAGGCCTGCCTCGCCGACGGGTACTCCGAGCGCCCGATGACGGAGTGGGTGACCCTCTCGGGCTCTCGGTGCGTCTGGGACGCCGCCGAGCGGCGGCTCGTCCACCACATGACGCTGCTCCACTTCAAAGAGCTCACCTGGCGGCACCGCCACGCGAGCGCGTGGGCGTACGCCCGGTGGTTCGAGCGCCAGTACGGGCACGACCTGGAGGCGTACCTCGCGGGCTACGACGACGCGGGGGCGGGCCTGCCGTCGGCGGTCTGCGACCCCGAGGGCCACTCGCGTGCCGAGGCCGCGCTCGACGCCTACCGGCAGCCGGGCGAGGCGACCGAGCGGGAGCTGGTGATCACGTCGGGGCCTTCCGTGGTCGTGGACGACGACGACGGGTTGCCGTTCTGACCCGGTTGCATAGCCCGGAGGTGCAGCCTGTCGCCGTCGAAAGCGGGTCGTCGGAGCCAGGGCGGATCGGAGATCCGCTGAGGCTCCGGCGTAGGTCCCTGCCCCCCGCTCACGGAGCTTCCGCGAGGGGCAGGAGGGGGCGGGGTGTTGGCAGCGGTTTCTAGCAGTTTAGGCGACGGCCGGACAGCGTCAAGGTCGTTCGCCCCGTGCTCGCGCTGCGACGGGAGAATCCGCTCGGGGCGTCTCCGACGCCCACGGATTTCCCGACGGTCGCTCCGCGCGGGGGCGCTCCACCCGGGCCGCGAGCGGCCCTGTTGACCCCGTAGTCCGGCCTTACGCCTGCGGCTTTTGTGGCCGCTGGCTGACGGGGACCACTCGGGTCCCCGGGCACGGCGGTCGTCACGATCCCCTCTCACGAGGACCGCCATGATCCGCACGTATTCCCGTCCGCACTACGCTCAGGCCCGGACCTGGATCCGCTTCGCGAACCGGCTCCGCCGGGCGTCGTGCCCCGCGTTCCACCCGTACCACACGAAGGAGGACGCCCTGAGGACCAGCCTCGGCCTCCGCACGCGGGGCCTCGTCTTCCCGACCCGTCTCCAGGACTGCGTGCCCGCAGGGCTCGACCGCCTCGCCGCTCGGGCCGCCGGAGGCGACCGGTACCCGGAGCTCGTGGCCCGCGTCGTCGTCGCGGACCCGGCCGAGCACGCGGCCGACGAGGTCCACCTGTTCCTCGAAGTGGCCGACCGAACGGGCACGGTGACCGAGAAGCACCTGTTGGGCAAGCTCCCGCCGGAGGACGCCCTGTGGGTGGCCCCGCTCGTCCGGCTCGAGTCCGACGCTTACGGGACGGGCATCGTCCTCCGGTACCACGTGACCGGCGGCGAGGACGCGAAAGTCCACGTCGCGATCAGCCGGGCGCACGAGGCGGCGAAGGCGTGGCTCGACTGGGCCGACGACCGGAAGGCCTGGGCCGAGGCGCACGCCGTCGCCGAGGAGAGCCCGTACGCCTACCGGGCGAGCTACCTCGACACGGTCGCTCCGGGGTCGAGCTACGGGAGCCTCCTCTACGCGACCGACCCGTACGCGGAGACCGAGGAGTAAGCCCTGAGCCCACTGCTTACAGCCCGGCGGCCCACGGGTCGCCGGGCTTCTTTTTTGCCGCAACGGAGGATGGGGGAGGGGGGGCTCTGGCGGTCCGGTCGGCGCGCGCCGTCGGCGAGGCGCGCCGACCGGCCGCCCGAGAACCCGACGCGCGGAGCGCGCTCCCCTCCATGCATGACTCGCCGACTCGTCCCGCCCTCTTACGGTCGGACCCGTGCTGACCGACCGCGTCCAGCGCTGGCGGTCCGGACGGGACCTCTACCGCCCAGCGGGCGAGCCCTTCGACCCCCAGGCCTACGAGGTCGCCCCGATCCCCGACGACACGACGGCCCGCGCGTTCGTCCAGGCCCACCACTACAGCGGGTCGTACCCCGCCGCCCGGTTCCGCTTCGGGCTCTACACCCGCTCCTCCCTCCGCGGGAGGGAGGGCGGAGATCTGGTCGGCGTCGCTGTGTTCTCGGTCCCGCCCCGGCCCGAGGTCACGACGGCGTGGTTCCACGGCGACCCGCTCGCCCACGTCGAGCTCGGCCGGTTCGTCCTCCTCGACTATGTCCGCGGGGGCGCCCGAGTCGTGGACGCTCGCCCGGTGCTTCCGGCACCTCCGGCGGGAGGGGGTCGAGGGCGTCGTCTCGTTCTCCGACCCGGCCCCCCGTGTCCTCGACGGCCGCCGGTTGTTCGGCGGTCACATCGGGACGATCTATCAGGCGTCAAACGCCGTCTACGCCGGGCGGAGCCGGGCGCGGACGCTCCGGCTCCTCCTGGCCGGTCCCGACCGGGGCCGCGTGTTCTCCGACAGGACCGCCTCGAAGGTCCGGTCCGCCGACCTGGGCCACGGCGTAGGCGTGGCCCAGCTCGTCGCCGCCGGGGCCGACCCACCCGAGGCGACGGACTCGGACCCCCTCCGGGCGTGGGCCGACCGCTGGGTCCCGCGCGTGACGGTCCCGCTGCGGCACCCCGGCAACCACCGCTACCTCTTCGGGCTCCAGCGTGGGGTCCTCACCGGCCGCGCCCGGCGCGAGGCCCGGCCGTACCCCAAGCTCGACCTGTTTGGCCAGCCGAGGTGACGGGTCAGCCGACGTGGCGGTACAGAAAGCGTGGTGGAGAGGCGCCCCCGCCGACCGCGACCGCGTGTCGGCCGACGGGGGCGCCCCCACCGCGGTCGAGCGTGACCGTGCGGGGCGACCGGCGGACCTGGCGGTCCGCCCCTGGTGCCATGCCCATCGACAACTCCAACGCTGGTCGCTCCGTAGAGAGCGGCGGCCTGACCGCAGGGGGCCGCCTGACGGCCCTCAACCTCCGCGTGCTCCGCGACATCGAGGCGAAGATGCACGAGGGCGTAGACCGCGTCGGCGGCGAGCCCGCCGTGCCCCAGCCTTCGCTCACCCGTCGTGAGCGGTACCACGCGCGGCGCCTCGCCGTCCGCGGACGGCTCCGCCGTGTGGAGACCGACGCGCCGTGGTTCGCGCGGCGGACCGTGCTCTACGGCTCGGTCCCCGAGCCCTCCGTGTCAGGCTCGCGAGGGGCCGACCCCCAATCCGTCGTCCGAGGGCCTGTCGCCGCGCTCCGCCAGCCCGACGTGCACGGGGACACAGCTCACGGTGCCTACCGCGACGCCCTGTTCTCCGGCGTCCCGCTCTACACGACCCGGCTCGTCCGCGAGCGGACGTTCACGTTCCCGACGCGCGACCAGGTCCGCTCTCCGACCGACGCCGCGGCCGTCCTCGCCGAGTACTTCGCCGACCGCGACCGGGAGGAGTTCGTCGTCGCGTTTCTGGATACCGCCAACACCCTTACGGGTTTGCACGTGGCGTCGGTGGGTGGGCTCGCGGCGTCGATCGTCGAGCCGAGGCAGGTGTTCAAGGCGGCCGTGCTGGCGAACGCGGCCGCCGTGCTCCTCGCCCACAACCACCCGAGCGGGAATCCCGAGCCGAGCCGGGAGGACGTGGCCGTGACGCGCCAGCTCGTCGAGGCGGGGAAGGTCATGGGCATTCCCGTCCACGACCACCTCATCCTCACCGACCACGGCCATACCAGCCTCGCCGAGCGGGGGCTGATGTAGGGCGGGGGCACCGGCTCTCTCGGCGTGGGGGCGCCGGGCGGCGAACGCCCCCACGTCGGGGGCCTCACGTATCCCCCCGCCCTGTTATGAGCACGTCCGCTACCCAGACCGAACAGCCCACCGATCGCTCCCCCAGCCTCGCGCTCGGTCGCGTCGTCGCGACGCCAGGAGCGCTCGACGTCGTCCGCGAACACGGCCTCGACGTCCTCGGCCTCGTCCACCGCCACGCGCGCGGTGACTGGGGCGACCTCTCGCCGGGCGACGCGCTCGCCAACGACCTCGCGCTCGACCCGGCGTGCCCGGCCCGGGTCCTGTCGGCGTACGAGACGCGAGGGGGGCGCCTCTGGGTCATCACCGAGGCCGACCGCTCGGCGACGACGGTCCTCCTGCCGTCCGAGTACTAGCCCGCACCGGCGGGCGCCGGTGCCCCGCAGGGTCCCCACCGTGGCGGGCGCGGCTCGTGGCGAGCGCCCCCCGCGGTGGGGGGTGCCGAGTCACCAGCCCGCATCTCTCGCTATGCCATCCCCCGCTCTCCGTCCCGCGATCCCGGCGCGTCGCGCGTCCCAGGACCCCGCGCCCGCCGACACCCTCACGGACCAGGCCGCCCGGTGGGCCGACCACGTCCTCGCGGTCTCCGTGTCCAACGACGGCCCCCGCCCCGCCGTGGCGGGCGGGCTCCCGCCCGCCTACGTCGCCCGGAAGGCGCTCTCGGCCGTCGCGTTCTCGCTCCGCCACGGGCTCCGCGACCTCGCCGTCCCGACCAAGCTCGTCGGCGTGAAGGCCCACCAGCACGCGGTCGAGACGTTGACCCTCTACGACGAGCTCCCGGTCCACCAGCGGCCCCGCCTCGCAGTCACCCTCGCGGCCGACGGCGCCCTCGCCGTCTCCGCCGTCCGGTCCGACGGGTCGCTCCGGACGGTCGGACGCCTCCAACCCAAGCACGTCGCGTGGGCCACCCCGCTCCTCGGCGACGAGTCTCACGGGGGCCTCGCCGTCCACCTCCACGCCGTCACGGGCCTCGACCGGCGCGCGCGGGGGCTCCCCGTCACGCTCGGCGTCAACGTCCGGCTGTCGGGTGTGGGCGGGGCGTCCGACCCGCCCTCCCGGCCCGCGCTCCGCGCGGTTGCCGAGCCGGCCGTCCCCTACTGCGCCACAGGTGGGGGACAGCCTGGACCGGACCCCCAGGCCCTCGCCGTCCGCCTCTGGCGCGACGCCGGTGGCGTGGCCCGGATGACGTGCCCCCACGCCGTCCGCCATTCGCCGTCCGGCCCCGAATGGGGATACGGCGGGAGCGGCCCGGCCGACTGCGCCCGGTCCGTCCTCCTCGCCCTCGCGGGCGAGGCCGTGGCCGAGGCGCACTACCAGGCGTTCAAGGCCGAGGTCGTCGCCCGCCTCCCCGAGGAGGGCGCCGTGATCGCGCGGACGCACGTGGCCGCGTGGCTCGCGGGCCGGACGGGCGCTCCGGTCCACCGACCGGCGGGGCGCGCCGCGTAGTCCGCCCGACGGGCAGCGCGTCGTGGCTAGCCTCGCGGCCTGTGACACGACGCCGGCACGGGGGCTCCGTTTCGTCGGACCCCCCTCCGGGGCGCGGGGCCTCGCCGTGCCCCGGCAGCTTGTGCCCCCGCGTTCCGATGACACACCTGTTCCACGTCGGCGAGCCCGTCTCGACGCGCGCGGGCTCCCCGTTGGCGGCGGCGCCCGGCGAGGCCCGGGCCGTCGCGGGTCCCGGGGGCATCCAGGTCGTCGTCGCCGTGGCCGACCCCGGGGAGGACGAATGCCGGGCCGTCGAGACCGGGGCGATCTCGGTCGGCGTCTCCGACGAACACGGGGCCACCGATGGACCCGGCGCCGCGCTCCTCGTCCGTGTCGGCGAGCCGGGCTCGGCGGGGTTCGTCGAGGCGGTGGCCCCGGTCGAGGCCGGCGTGTGGTGGGGGGGCGACGTCGAGCTCGCGCTCTCGGACGGCCGCGGCGTCGTCCGGGCCGTCCGCCGCTTCCGGGGGCCGACGGCGCACCCGGTGGCCGCGGACCCGGCCACGGGCTCGGACGGTCCGCCGTCGGGGGGCTGACTGGGAACCCGGCGCGGGGAGGCTCAGCGGGAACCCCCCGCTCCCCCGGCGGAGTCTCTCATTGGCTCCCACGCAACCGTGCCGTAAAAGGCCGGTAAACTGTCGGCCGTGTCCGCCGAGCAAAACCACCCCGTCGCCGTCTACCCGGGCCGCCGGTTCGGGCTCGTCCAGCCGCAGGGCGACGTGGACACGGACAGCGTGCTCCGGGCCGGGCGTGCCCTCGTCGATCACCCGTCGTGGGAGCCGGGGTTCACCGAGGTCTGGGACCTCCGGTTCGCGGGCCGCGTCGTCGCCCGTCCCCCGGCGGCCGAGCGGTTCCGGTCGTTCGAGGCCGAGGTCCGCGACCGGCTGGCCGGGTCGCGGACCGTCGTCGTGACGGACCACCGGCCGCTCCTGACCTACGCGGCCCGGTTCTACGCCCAGCTCGTCCGCCCGCTCGGGCGGGAGGTCGTCGCGTGCCGGACGGGGGCCGAGGCCGCCCGGTACCTCGACGGAGGCCCGATCCCGCGTCTCGGCTCGGACGAGGCCGCGTGAGCCCGCGCCGAGGCGCCCGGTGTCAGATCCCGACGACGTCAGACCTCGACGACGCGCCACGGCTCGGTGAACGGGTCGAGCACCCGGACGCCCCGGTCCCGGACGTCGGCCACGTTCCGAGTCACCAGCACGAGGTCCCGGACCCGCGCCGTCGCCACGAACGCGAGGTCGTCCCGGTGCTTGTCCTTCTCGCCTTGGAGCCGCCCCCACTCGTCGGCGACGGCGCGGTCGACCTCCACCACGCGTCCGGCGTAGGCGTCGAGGAGGGCGTCGAACCGCTCGGCGAGCTCGCGGGCCGCGCCGGCCTTCCGCTTCGACAGCCGAACGATCCCGCGCCGGACCTCGGTGACCGTCATCACGCTCAGGCGGAGGTCGGCGTCGTCCACGGTCTCGAGCCACGCCCGGACGTTCACGTGGCCGCCGTCGCCCTTCTGGATCTCGCGGAAGACGTTCGTGTCGAGGAGGTAGAGCACGGGCGGGGTCTCAGTGTCGTGCCTCCATGATGACGCCGTCGCCGTCCCACTTCCACAGGGGACCCCGGTGAGCCTAGAGGCGGACCTCGCGCTGCCCGCTCTCGGAGTCCGGCTCCCCGAACACCTCGTCGGGCAGGGCCAGCTCGCGGAGCATCCGCTTCAGGCTCCTCTCCGGGTACGGCCGCCCCCTCTTGGGGTAGACCCGGGCGTACTGGACGGCAACCTCAACGTCGGAGCCCGAGAGCGACGGGTACGCCCGCCGGGCCTCGTCCGCGCCGCCCGCCTCGGCGAGCGCGGCGACGAGGTGGACGGGCACGGCGGTCCCCTTCAGGACGGGCTCCCCGTCGGGGCCGGTCCGGACGCTCCGCTTGATCCGCTGGAGCTCGCCGAGCCGGCCCTCGATCTGGCGGTCCACGTCGGCGAGGTCGACCTCGAACGGGCCCACGGAGACCCGGCTCCCGCGGGGGCGGAGGATGGCCTCGTAGAGCTTCCGTCGTCCCCTCGGGGTCAGGTCGTCCTCGACGTCGGCGACGACCCGGAAGAACCGGAGCTCCGAGCGGCCGAACACGCGGCGCGTCCGGCCTCGGACGGTCCGGGTCCGCTTCTCGACGACGCCGCTGTCGACGGCCCGCTGGACGTCGTCGACGTCGCGGCCGGCCGTGAAGGCCGCTTCGTTCGGGGTCAGGGTGAGGCTCATGGGGTCTAGGGCAGGTGTCCCTACTATATCGTCCGAGGACGCGAACGTATTATAGCACGAGCCCAAGCGCGCCCACAGCGAGTAGGGCCACCGCGCGCCACCACTTGGAGACCGACATGTGGTACCGGCTGCTCCACTGGACCCCGAACACCCCGGCCATGACGAGCAGCCCGTGCGAGAAGACGGAGCACAGGAGCATCGCGGCCCAGCAGACGGCGAGGCAGCGGACGCCGGTCGCTAGGCCAAAGCGGACGCACGCCGCGTTCGCCTCCCAGCCTCGCGGGGCGAGCGGAGTGACCCGGTGGCATCGCCTCCGCCGCTGGCGCTCGCCGGGAGCGACCTCCCACAGCGCCGCGCACGCGATGAGGGCCCACACGGCCCCTGTCACTCCCACCCTCGAACTCGTCCACAGCCAACCGGCCTCGAGGCCGACCTGGGCCGCCCCCCACAGGCCCAGGTACCCCGAGAGGAACCACGCCACGGCGACGTGCCGACGCCGCCATAGCGACGAACCGGCTACGAACCGGACGTGCGGGACCACGAGGGGCAGCATCATCGCCGTCACCATCGCTGCCGTCCGCCACGACACCCACCCGCCGTGGCCCGCGTGACCGCTCGTACCGGCAGAGCTCGCAGCGAGTGCGGCCCAAGCTGCCACCGAGAGCCCAAGGGCCCACCACTCGTGGTGGGCCCACAACCAGCGTCGGGCGGGGTGGGGGAGGGCCCGGGCGCTCGCGGGCGCCGTCCCGGTCACGCGCGGTGGACGCTGACCCGCCCCACCGTCACGTCCGCGTCCGTACCTCCCTCCTCGTCCGGTACGAAGGTGACCCGGACTCGGTCGGGGTCCCAGTCGCCCGCCTCGCGGAGGCGACGGGCGACCTCGGTGATGTCGAACCCGAACGTCAGCCCGCTCCCGCCGTGGGCGCCGTCGGGCTCCGTCGCCTCGGCGAGACCGAAGAGAGCGACCCGCCCGGCCTCGCGGTCTCGAAACTCCCGTGGGTCGGCCCCCTCGGGGAGGTTCACGAACACGTCGAACACGGTCGAGACCGGCTCCGGCCCGGTCACGTTCTCGACCTGAAGGAGGACCTCGCCCGCGTCGGGGTCCCCACTCATCCCGAACGCGGCCGGCCCGGAGGGCGGCTCCGTACGGACAGACGCGGAGGTCTGACCGGAGGTGAGCGAGAAAGGGGCCTCGGTGGCCCCCACCATCTCTGCAGGTCGGTCCGGGTCCTCGGCCATCGCGAAGGGGGGCGGCGCAGCGGGGGGAGACGGGAGCCGGTCGCGGACGACGGCGGGCACGGCCACGTTGTCGTAGCGGTACCGGAGCGGCGCGGCCGTGGTGTCTACGACGTCGCCGGGTGTGAGGTCCACGGCGGAGGCCCCCCGACCGACGGCGAACGACTCGTCGCGCCACGCGGCGTCGGTCGGGTCCGCTCGCCCCTCCCCGAGCGACCGCCACACTTCCCACAGCCGGTCGATGTTCGCGTGGTGGAGCCAGAAGATGGGGTCGAGGGCGGCCAGGCTCGGGTCCCGCATCCACCCCCCGTTCTTGTCGCCGACCTTGACGTGGACGTCGTTGTGGGGTAGGCTCTCGACGAGTCCGAACGGGCCGGTGCCGAAGTGGGCCCAGTCGGTCTTCCGACCGCCGAACTCGGGCCGGATTCCGCCCAGCGAGTTCGTGAACCTGAACGACCCCAATGCCTTCGCGACGTCGACGGTCGAACGGGGCAGGCCCCCACCGCCGTTGACCGAGTCGGCGCGGTGCTCGGTGAACAGCGGGTTCTCGCTGCCGTCCGGCATCTGCCGATCCCGGAAGGCCTCCGGGAGGGCCCGGGTGGCCTCAGCGTCCGGCTCGCTGTAGTCCCAGTACGGGAGTGCCCAGTCGTCCGGCCCGCCCAGCCCGACGATGGCTTCTCGGACGACGACCTCGAAGTAGTGGAGGTAGATCCGGTGCCACGGGAGGAAGTACCACGTCATGTGCTGGCACTGGTTGAACCGCGCGCCCCGACCACCGGGTTCGCCGCGGCGGCCGTGGATCGCCGCCATGTACGCCCACCCCGTCGGGTCCTCCGGGTCGGCCTCGCTCCGGCCGCGGAGCTCGCCGACGGCTCTCGCGTACCACACGAGCGCGTCGGGCCAGGGGTGGGGGTCGGTCAGGGTTCGGACGTTGCGTCGGACGTGCATCGACGAGGCGAGGGGGAGGGTTAGGAAGGTCGCCGCTCGCCTGTCCCCAAGCAACTAAGCCAGGGATTCGGTAGGTCTTCTGAGGAGGCGTATCCTGACAGGGCCCGCGCCCCCGCCCCATGGATCCGACCTACTCACCGCCCCACTCGCGCCGGCTGCGTGCGTTCGCGTTCGACCCCAGTTACTCCACCCGGCTCGACACGGCGCCCGTCAACGAGGTCACCATCTCGGTTCCGTGGGAGGAGCTGGCGCCCGGCCCCGTCGGCGAGTACCTCGAGGTCGTCGACGTCGACCCCGCCTCGGGACAAGCCTACCCCCCCGTCGACCTCGGCCACCCCCACCTCCTCGCGCAGGACGGCCTCGCCCCGTCGCTCGGGACGCCCCAGTTCCACCAGCAGATGGTGTACGCCGTCGCGATGACCACCATCCGCCGGTTCGAGGAGGCCCTCGGCCGGAGGGCGCTCTGGTCGGTCGGCCGCTACAAGGACGCCGACGGGAAGACCCGATACGAGTACGTCCAGCGCCTCCGGGTCTACCCCCACGGCCTCCGCGAGGCCAACGCCTACTACAGCCCCCAGAAAAAGGCCCTCCTCTTCGGCTACTTCCCGGCCGCCCCCGCCCGTCGCGGCGAGGCGCTCCCGGGCGGCCTCGTCTTCACCTGCCTCTCCCACGACGTCGTCGCCCACGAGACCACGCACGCTCTCCTCGACGGGATGCACCGCCGGTTCGCTGAGCCGTCCAACCCCGACGTCCTCGCCTTTCACGAGGCGTTCGCCGACCTCGTCGCCCTCTTCCAGCACTTCTCGTTCCCCGAGGCCCTCCGCCACCAGGTCGCTCGGACGCGCGGCGACCTCGGCGGGGAGTCCCTCCTCGGCCAGCTCGCCCAAGAGTTCGCGCGCGGCACGGGCAAGCGGGGCGCGCTCCGCGACGCCCTCGGCGCCGTTGGTGAGGACGGCCGCTGGCGCCCCACGGCCCCAGACCCCGCCGTGCGCGAGGCCACGACGAAGCCCCACGACCGCGGGGCCATCCTCGTCGCCGCCGTCTTCCGCGCGTTCGTCCACATCTACCGGCGGCGGAGCGCGCGGCTCCTCCGCCTCGCCACGGGGGGCACGGGCGTCCTGCCCGCGGGCGAGCTCCACCCCGACCTCGTCGACGCCCTCGCCGACGAGGCGGCCAAGACGGCCTCCCACATGCTCCGCATGTGCGTCCGGGCCCTCGACTACTGCCCCCCGGTCGACGTCACCTTCGGCGACTACCTCCGCGCGCTCGTCACGGCCGACCGGGACCTCGTCCCGGACGACCCGCTCGGGTACCGCGTCGCCCTCGTCGAGTCGTTCCGCGCGTGGGGGATTTACCCCGAGGGCGTCCGAAACCTCTCCGAGGAGGCCCTCCTCTGGGACCCTCCAAACCCGGAGCACGCCACCGCGCTCCGCGACCTCCTCGGAACTCCAAAGAGCCTCCGCGACCTCGTCCCGGACTGGGGGCTCTCGACCGACCGCGGACGGGCGAGCAAGGCGTCGGACCGGACCGGCTTTCGGCTCAACCGCAGGATGATGGAAGGGAAGCGGCGCCGGGGCGGCGGTCGCGGCGGACGCCTGTACGCAGCCGCTCGTGCGCTCGGGCTCTCCGTCGATGACGACGCCCCGCAGACGATCACCAGGTCGCCGACCTACGAGGGCGCCCCAGCGATCGAGTTCCACGCCGTCCGTCCCGCCCGCCGCGTGGCTCCGTCCGGCGAGGTCCACACCGACCTCGTCGTGGTCGTAACGCAGAAGCGCGGGGGCTATCTCGACCAGGGCGACCAGCGAGTGGCTGACCGCGGCGAGCTCGACGGCGACCCCGACTTCGTCTTCCGCGGCGGGGCCACCCTCCTCGTCGACCTTGCGACCGGAACCCCCCGGTACCTCATCGGCAAGGGGATCCTCGACGAGGCCCGCCTCGACCGTCAGCGCCGCTACCTCCGAGACCGCCTGAACCCCGCCCTCCGGGGCGTCTACTTCGGGGCCCGCTCGGCGGCCGACCCCACGCCCGAGCCGTTCGCGTTCCTCCACCGCTCCGCCTCCTAGCGATGCCCAGCCCCACCCTCCGGCCTCCGGCCTCCGGCGCCGTCGTGCGGATGTACGACCCCGGCGGCCTCGGCGACTGCTTCCTCCTCGCCTTTCCCGGGCCCGAGGCCGACGCGGAGCGTCCCGCGCGCTACGTCCTCGTCGATTGCGGCGTGTTCAACGGCACGTCCGGCGGGGCCGACCGGATGCGCGCCGTCGCGGCCGACGTCGTCGGTGCCACGGGCGGGCGGCTCGACGTCCTCGTCCTCACCCACGAGCACTGGGACCACCTCTCCGGCTTCCAGTGGGCCCGCCGGACCTTCGAGGACGACCTCCAGATCGACGAAGTCTGGGCCGCCTGGACCGAGAACCCCGCCGACCCCGACGCCGTCCGCTACCAGCGCGAGCTCGACGCGGCCTTCGGCACGCTCACCGCCGCCGCGGATCGGATGCGGGCCTCGGCCGACGGCGCCCTCCGCGCGAAGGCCGCCGAGGTCGAGGGGGTCCTCGGGTTCATGGGGTTCGGTGCCCCCGACGACGACCTTCAGGCGCTCGCCGACGTCCGGGGTCGGTTCGCCGCCCGACGGAGTCTCGGTACCGCGAAGCAGATGGACCTCGCCCTCACCCTCGGCGACCGCGTCCGGTACCTCGACCCGACAGATGCCCCCCGCCCGGTCGCCGATGTCCCGGACGTCCGGGCGTTCGTGCTCGGCCCGCCCCGCGACGAGCGCTTCCTCCGCCATTCCGACCCCCGCGGTGGCGAGGTGTACGAGCACGCCTTCCAGGCGGACTCGCCGGCCCCCATGCTCCACGGGCTCGCCGACGCGCTCCGCAGCGACGGCCCCGACCCGTCTGCGCCGTTCTCCACCGTCGAGGGCGTCCCGCTCGCTGACGTGCCCGCCAGGGACGACGTCGGCCCGTTCTTCACCCGCCACTACGGGATGGCCGACGGCCCCAACACGGGACCCGCATGGCGACGCATCGACGACGACTGGCTCGGCGCCACGGAGGGCCTCGCCCTCCAACTCGACGACGACGTCAACAACACGAGCCTCGCCCTCGCCTTCGAGCTCCCCGACGGCCGCGTCCTCCTCTTTCCAGGTGACGCCCAGGTCGGCAACTGGCTCTCGTGGCACGAGCTCTGGTGGAACGACGACGGCCGGTTCGTTACCGCCCGAGACCTCCTTCAACGCACGGTCCTGTATAAGGTCGGCCATCACGCCAGCCACAACGCCACCCTCCGCGACCAGGGCCTCGAGCTCATGACGGACCCCGACCTCGTCGCCCTCGTCCCCGTCAACGAGGAGCAGGCTCAGAGGAAGGAGTGGGCCATGCCGTTCCCCCCGCTCTACGCCCGGCTCGAGGAGCGGTGCGCCGGGCGCGTCCTCCGGGCCGACACTAAGGTCCCGGACCGTCCGCCGGGCGTGTCCGAGCCGGCTTGGCAGTCGTTCCGCGACCGGGTCGAGGTGGACGAGGACGGGCTCTGGGTCCAGCTCGAGATTCCCGCGGGGCCACGACCTACGGGTCGAGGATGAGGCTCAGCGTGGCGTCATAAGCGGGCATCGGGAGGCAGTCCTCGAATACGTGCGCAGCCGGGTCCAGGTCATCGTCGGAGAACCAGGCCGTCACGGGCGTCGGCTCCGGTCCCCGGCGAGTCCCCGCGCCCGAGGACGCCTCGCCTGCCCCAGAGTGGGGATGAACCCGCTGACCCGCCACGATGTAGCGGCACGAGAACGACGCACTCGTGTGGTACCAATCGACCCGGCCCCCCACGCAGAACACGAGCGCGCTCGGGGCCACATCGAGGCTGACGAACCGGAACGCCGCAGCGGTGAGCGAAGCCCGGTAATCCCTGGCTATGTCGCCGATCGCCTCTAGAGACCGCGCCCCACGGGCGTCGACCAGGAACGGGTCCCGCGGCATCAGAAGCTCGGCCGCGAACCGGTTCGCCTCCGTCTCCTGGGGGCGCCGCCGGTGCCAGTCGAGGAAGTCCCTCCCGTCGCAGACGAACACGGGCGCGTCGCGGTGGAGCTCGTGGTGCCCGAGTTCGTGGGCCGCGACGAACCGGCGCTTCCCTTCGTGTCGGATCGCCGAATCGACCGTAGCGATCGACCACTCGCCCCGCCGGAGGAGGCGCCCCTCGGACCCCCGGATGGGGGCCGCCCGGAGGACCAGCTTCCGGTCAAAAGCGAGGTCGCGGAGGTCGACGTCAGCCGCTCGCGTGATCCCGTACGCCTCCATCATTCGACGAGCGTGGGCCTCCGCCCGGGCGGCGGCGAGGTCGAGTCGTGGGCGGGCCGTCACTCGTCCGCACCGCCCTCTTCGAGGAGGCGGAGCAGTTCGGCCTCCGTGAGCATGTCGGCCACGTCGGCCTCGTCGAGGTGATCCACGTTCCGGAAGTGGACCTGTAGCTCGCCCTCCGACGTGCCCAGTAGGTCCGCCAGCGCCGACACCAGGTCGGCCCCCTGTGCTCGGGCCTCGCGGAGCTTCGCTGCCGCGGCCTCTTTCATTCCGGTCAGGCGCGAGGCCGCCGCAGCTCTCGCCGTGGCCGCCGACCGAAGCCGGGCGCGACCGAGCAGGGGGGCCACGAACGCTGCGCCCGCAGCGCGGACGGCCTCGGGGTCCTGCCCGCCCCCGCGGTGGGTCTCGTCCGCGAGCGCGTCGTCACGGAGCGCGGCCTCGGCGAGGCCGTCCAGGAGTCGGAGGCGCGGGTCGTCCGGGAGGTCCATTATCGGGAGCGGGGAAGAGTCTCAACGTCGGACCAGCACGGGTGCGTCGCAAGCGCCTTCCGCATCCGCCGCACGAACGTCTTCGTCATCGCGTACACCTCGTTCACCGTCGCCCCGATCATCTCGGCCACGACCGACCGGCTCTCGCCGTCCTCGATCCCCATCCGGACCGCCTCGTAGCGGTCGTCGTCCCCGACCACCTCCGCACAGATCGCCTCCAGCGCGTCCGCGCACTCCCCGTCGGCCAAGGCCGTCTCGGGGTCGGGCGCGGCGACGGCCACGCCGCCGACCCGGTCCTCGACAGTCTCCGGCACCCGGTGCCGGTGCTCCGCCCGCTGGACGAGGTTCGACGTGATGCTGTCGACCGCGGCCCGCAGGTGGTCCACGAGGTCGGGGTACGTCTCGGGGTCCCACGCGCGCGACCCCTCGATGGTCTGAGCGATCGCTTGTTGCACGACGTCCTCCGGACGGCGTCCGAGCGGGAGCGGACCGGCCCCGGTGATGCGGAGCCGAGCCGCCTTCCACGTCGCGTACGCCTCCAGACGGCTGTAGATCGAGGGCCAATCTGCGTCGTCGAGGGGAGCAGGGGAGGGGCGCGGCAAAAAAATCGAGCGGGTGTGACGAATCGGGGGGCGACCCCAGCAGGACGTTCTGGGGAGCCTCCACTCCCTCCGCTGTAGCTCACCAGTTTACCCACACACCCGGTCTCATGTCCTCGACCCCACTCCCCTCCCAAGGCTTCGTGTTCTGGCCCGTCGGCACCGGCGACAGCACGACCGTCGTCGTCCGAAACGACGACTCCGGTGACGCCGACGTCGTCCTCCAGATTGACCTCCACGACCTCCACGAGGGCGACGGCGACACGGACGACAAGTACACTCCGATGGTCGACCGCCTCGTCGAGCTCCTCCCGCAACGTGACGGGAAGCCGTACCTCTCGACCTTCATCCTCACTCACCCGGACAAGGACCACATCCTCGGCTTCGAAAGCCTCCTCGACGCCGTCGAGATCGACGAGATCTGGCACACGCCCCGCATTTTCCAGGAGTACCACGGCGACGGGGCGTCCGAGCCCTGCGCCGACGCCAAGGCGTTCCAGAAAGAGGTCGAGCGCCGCCGCGACGTCACCATCAAGAAGGAAGGCAAGGACATCCCGCGCGGCGACCGCGTCCGCATCATCGGCCACGACTCCCTCTTCGATGAGGAGCCCTACAAGAGCTTCCCGAAAAGCTGGCGGCACCAGCCGGGTAATAAGCTGGAGATCCTCGACGGGGAGGATCTCTCGGACCGGTTCACGGCGTTCGTCCTCGCCCCGTTCAAGGACACCTGCGAGGCCGACCAGAACAACTCGTCGCTCGCCCTCCACGTCAAGCTCACGAGCCCGAACGGCGAGCATACCGCGCAGGGCCTGTTCTTCGGTGACCTCAGCTACGACACTCTCAAGCGGATCGTCGAGAAGACCCGCTCGCTCAAGAACGACGAGTACCTCGCGCACCACACCCTCCTCGCCCCGCACCATGTCAGCAAGACGATCATGTACAAGCGGATCGACGGCGAGGACGTGCTCCAGAAGGACCCCGAGATCCTGAAGGAGTTCGAGAAGGAGCAGCTCGATCCGGCCTACGTGGTCGCCAGCGCCGAGCCGCCCTTCGAGACCGTAGCGGGCCGGAACCCGCCCCACCAAAAGGCCCGCAGCCGGTACGAGGAGGTCGTCGAGAAGGGCCACTTCCTCTGCACCCACGAGCACGGCGACGAGGACAGCCCCGAGCGGATCGAGTTCGCGCTCTCGGACACAGGCCTCACCCACACCAAGCCGGGCTCCGACGGCTCGGACGGCGACGGCGGAGATGACGACGATTCGGGCGGGGGAGGGGGCGGCCCGACGGCCGGCGACGCCGCGCGCCGCGTCCGCCAGTCGGCGACGCCCGCCGTCCACACCGGTTACGGCGCCCCGCACCATGACTAGCCCGACCGATGCTCAACGGCGCGCGCTCGACCAGCTCCGCGAGGTCGAGGGCGCGTCGGGGGGAGTGCTCGAGGTCCTATCCGAGACGCCCGATGGAGACCGTCTCGACGTCGAGATCGCCGTCGATTGCCGACCCTACGAGCGCGTTGCCGGCGGACTCCCGCTCCGCGACCGCGAGCGGTTCGTCATCTCCCTCCAGCCCGACGTCCCCTACGAGGGCCCCCCCAGCGTCTTCGTCCCGCACGGCCGGTGGTGCGGGCGGCCCCACGTGAACTGGTGCGTCCACCTCTGTCTCTATCTCTCGCCGTCCACCGAATGGGACCCGGCCGCGGGCATGGCCGGCTTGGTCGAGCGACTCGACCGCTGGCTCCAAGACGCGGCCCTCGACCGGCTCGACCCGGCCGACGCCCCCCTCCACCCGCCAACTGCGTATCCGTCCAGCGACCTCCGGGTGATCCCGCTCGTCGACGCTCCCGCCCTCCCCGCCGAGTTCTGGACGGGGCTCGCGGTCCTCAACCTCGCCGGGGGCGACTTCGGGAATCAGAGGGCGGAGATCGTCGGGTGGGCGGACCCTGACGGGGCCCCGGAAGGGGCCCTCGTCGCACCAGCCGTGCTCTTAGGGGCCCCGATGCCCGCAGAGTACCCCGACACGCTGGGACGTCTGCTCATGGCGGTGCCCCAATCGGCTATTCCACCGTTTGGTCAGGCGCTCTTCGCGGCGGCCCGTGCCGTCCGCCTCGGTTCCCCGTTCCTCGTGGTCGTCGGCGCCCCAATGCGCCGTGGGCGCGACGGCGAGCCCCTCACGCACCTCGCCGTCTGGCATGTGGATCGCGACGGCCACCGACGCCTCAAGCGGTCGGCGTGGAACCCCGATGACCCCCACCTCCGTCGCCACGTTGAGGACTGGATGCGCGGTGCCACGCTGCGGTGGTGCCCTGTCCACGACATGCGGCCCGAGGTCATCACCCGACGAGACGAGACGACCCCGACCGACGCCTTCCGGGGAAAGAGGGTCGCCATCTGGGGCTGCGGCGCCCTCGGCGCTCCCACCGCGATGCTCCTCGCCCGAGCGGGCGTCGGCGAGCTCGTGCTCTGGGATTCCAAAAAGGTGACGCCGGGCATCCTCGTCCGTCAACCCTACGACCCCGCCTACATCGGCGTGAACAAGGCGGTCGCGCTCCAGGATCTCCTCTCGTACACCGCCCCTGACCTCCCCGTCGAGGCCCACGAGGGCGATGTCGTCACCGGACTGCTCGCGCTGCCGGACGTCAGTGAAGGGGTCGACCTCATCATCGACGCGACCGCCAACCGGACCGTCCTCGCAAAAATCGAAGACTCCCGGCGAGACGGACGCCTCTCCATCCCCGTCGCGTCGGTGTCCGTCGACGCCTTGGCGTCGCGGGGGCTCCTGCTCTACGCGGGGGCGGGGCACTCCGGCGGCCCATATGACCTGTCCCGCCGGCTCAAGCTCGCGGTCACGAGGGGCCCCGCGCTCGGGCACTTCGCGGAGGCGTTCTTCCCAGCGGATCCCGTTGGCCGCCTGCGCCAGCCCGAGCCCGGCTGCTCCGACCCCACGTTCGTCGGGTCCGCAGCGGACGCCAGTGCGCTCTCGGCGTCGCTCCTCAACGCCCTCGGCGTCGAGCTCGACGCCGAGGGCCGCACGGCCGTGGCCATCGCAGTCACGCAGCCCCATGCCCCTGCGCCCCCGAACGAGCGGCGGTCCCTCCGCCTGTGCCCGCCGAAGGATCTCGTCCTCACAGAAGAATTGGAGGGGTACGAGGTCCGGGTCTCCGTCACGGCTTGGAACGACATCCTAGCCTGGATCCGTCAGAGCGGTCGCGTCCGAGACCCCCGCGATGAGACCGGGGGGCTCTTATTTGGTCAGGTCGACGAGGCCCTGCGCGTCGTCTGGGTGTCGGACGCCTCGGGCCCGCCTCCGGACAGCACGCACTCCCCCGAACTCTTCGTCTGCGGCACCGATGGGACCGCTCAGACGAACGAGGCCAAGCTGAAGCGCACACGCGGGTCCGTCCAGTTCGTGGGGATGTGGCACTCGCACCCGGTGTCGAACCCCGTCCCGAGCCCGACCGACCGTCGGGGCACGGACACCCTCTTCCGCCACACGACACCTCCCCCGCGGCGGTCACTCCTGCTCATCGTCGGTCATGCGGCGAGCGACCCCACGCCCGCTGCCTACCTCTATCGGCGCCCGGCCGACGTC
>JACLAD010000024.1_pt1 | contig 24401 bp, 18 predicted proteins | sample 8027901 | NCBI WGS metagenome assembly JACLAD01 (sample SAMN15725071, study PRJNA655200) | protist metagenome | isolation source: fluorescence activated cell sorting (FACS) single amplified genomes of... | place: Spain: Blaines Bay Microbial Observatory, Mediterranean Sea | collected 2016-07-05 | reverse complement strand
GACACAAAGACGTACATTTTTAAATTCATTTCAAAATGTTCATTGCAGCACATTCGAAAGGCAACATAACTATGTTTGATATTGTAATTTCCAAACGTTTTTTGTTAGACTCTAATCGCCCGCCAGAGGATTCAAAAAGCGGCGAACGACTATGAAGAAAAGACAAAACGAAACAAGTAATATTCACACGGCAAAAACACATCAACGAGTTTTACTTCAAGCGTTTTTTGTTTCAATGTTTCGTTTTTGTTTGAAATTGTTACATTTTTTTGTTAGACTCTGGTCGCCCGGCAGAGAGTTCAGAAGGCAAGAGCTGCGTACATACAAGATCCAGTGTGTGTTTGGTTCTGCGTTTAAATTCTAGCACGCCATCGACGAGAACATGGTATGACATCAGCATGGTCTGTGTTCCCAGATTAGGGCCGCATTGCGCATGTGCGTGATTCCAAATTTACAAGAATTCATGAAAATTAATTGATGTAACGTGATTCCAAATACACATTTTCAATTCCTGTATATTGTATGTCAACTATTTTTTATTTGTAGGGCCGCAGGTGGAAGCGCGCCGAACGAAAAACAAATGCAAACAAAGGGAATGGAATCTCCTGAAGCGTCTCTTGCCCCTACCAGTTGTCAATCGGTATCGACATTCCATGGTACAATCAACGCATTTTTGATACGTGCACTGTGTACAAAATTACAAATTTAAGTCATGTTGGACCATGTATCAAATATTTTTTGTCACGCTGCACAAAAGATCTCAAAACAAAAACTTCAGAAGATGGAGAACGACCATGAAGAAAAGACGAAACGAAACAAGTAATATTCACACGGCAAAAACACATCAACGAGTTTTCCTTCATGCGTTTTTTTTGTTTCAATGTTTCGTTTTTGTTTGAAATTCAGGCCTATATACAAGATCCAGTGTGTGATTGGTTATGCGTTGACATTCTAGCCCGCCATCGACGAGAACATGGTGTGATGTCAGTTGGGTCGGTGTTTTAGGACCGCATGCCGCATGTACGTGATTCCAAATTTACAAGAATTCATGAAAACAACATTTACCCAGTTTGTTGAATCAAAAGGGATACCATTTTGCATGTGTTTGTATTTTTGTTCAGATGAATTATTCTTCGCGGTGGCTACAAAAACAAGGTAAGTGTTAATGTAACCATGACAACTCATTTTGAACAAACCAAAAAAAATGACTACTCATTTTGAAATTATATAATTGTACAGTATATTCCAAACCATTGCATTCTTCGGTATATTTAATCGTAATTTTGTTTTGAATTCCTGTACATTGCATGTGAATTATTTTTGATTTCTAGGCCCAAGCATGGAGCGGCGCAACCGAAAGGAGCAGGCCAAGAGGAAAGAAAGAACCGACTTCCAAATGTTAAAATGCGGCTGGGTGAGATTGAATTTTCAAACCAATTCAATCAACTGCAACCAATTACAGTAGAAATATGTACAAATCTATAAGTTCAAGTTTGAGAAATATTCAACGTTTTGGTTTTTGTATAATCTATTAACGCGTGTTTGTATTGGATGTGGGCTACGACGGTATTTCGCGATCATACAGGGCGATTTGGCGGAGGTACGTTATTCTAAATTTACCAGATGAAACGTTCTTATTTTCAGTGTACAACAAATTTCATTTTGATCGTGATTTTTGTATCAATTTCAGTGGGTATCGCAAAACCCGGATTTGCTGTCGAAGCTCACGTTCAAGCGTAAGCCCACGAAGGTACAATCAATGCATTTCAATATGCGCAGTGCAACAAATTCGAAACGTAAAATATGTTCGATCATGTAATTTGAATTTTTTTCTATCTTACGCATTGTTTGTACATGGGATGTCAAAAAGGTAGATCATGTAAAGGTGTACACGTTCGATTTTTGGTACGCATTCGACGATAATATGGTGGAGGTTGGGATGTGATGAATAATAAAACGGTATTTTTTTGTATAATTTTAACACAAAACAAAATCGTATCAACCAAGATGTTTATCCAAAATGATATGTGGGTTCGTATTTGGTATGGATCCTGTGATTTTGGATAAACATTTTGGTTAGATTGCAGAAGAGTATCATGCTTATGTTCATGTACATTTCTTTTTGTGTTGTATTTTGCAGATGAGAACCATGTCTTACAAAGAGAGGTGGCGATTTAACCACCTCAAGAACCCGCAACCAAAGGAAGTCACCCCAGATGTACATTCAGAATGAAACCGTTAAACAAACAACTTAGCTAAACATTCAACATTTGTGTTTTGTAGTTTTTCATGATCATGTTTGGATTTTGTTTTTCTGCATATGTATGTCCGCTTCGTTGTTGGATCTTCGTCCATTCTAGTCACGCGCCGCACATGTACGTCATTTCAAATTTATTAAGATGTATAAACATTTCATTTGTGAAAATATTCTTCGCATTTACAAACAACATTTGGCTAACGTTTTTGATGTTTTGTCAAGTAAATATTTCAATTGGATTGTATGTTTTGATGATTTTAGTTCTGTGGGACCATCCTAAACGCCCATCAGAGTCTAAGATCTTCCACGGTACAATTAACGCATTTTTGATACGTCCACTGTGCACAAAATTACAAATGTAAGTCATGTTGGACCATGTATCAAATATTTTTTGTCACGCTGCACAAAAGATCGCAAAAGAGGCGGAGGCGAATCGAAAGGCGAGGCAGCAAGACAGCGCAGGCGACAGAACAATCGGGAAGGCGTAGGCTTTTATTTTTTAGCGTGCTGTCGACGATGATATAATATTTGTTGGCGTGGTACGGCGGGGCGGGCGCGGTGTGAAACTACAGATCTTGGACAACAACAGCAACAACAACGACTTGGACGGACCAAGCAAGGAGCGCATTTCTAATCTACAACTACCACTACCTGCCATGGATTATCTTTAAAACCTACCGGATCGGGCAGCACTAGACAACATTCAAACAGCAAGGCAAACCAGAAAGCGACAAATACGAAGGCCAATCTAAGGCGTGGACATGCGCAAGAAACAGAAAACACAAAGGTGGTTACCTCATCCGCAATAAACATTTGAAGCGTGGAACGTTACACAATTGAAAATATTTAACAACAAACACTTTTTCACAATATCTTGACGCCAGAAAATTTCAAAAAGCATTCAAATCGTCGTTAATTGTTATGTTGTTGTGCAATTTTGTATACAGTACGCAGTTTGGTTCAAAATCAATCGAAAATGTATGCACAATTTTCAAAAGCTGAAATTTCACAAACTTAAAAGTACACACATTTCACCGGTGTTTTGTGCCACAAATACATAAAATTATAGGTTACACACACAACACAGTATTTAAGTTTGAAATTGTGACCAGCAGAAATGTTGTGCAGAAATATTTTTAAAAATTGTACCCCTCTTGAATTGTGCCAGAATTTTCACCATAAAAATCTTATTGCATTTTCAAATAGAAAATCGAAGCGTTTTGTGAAAAGAGTGCATATTTCAAGAGCGTGATCTAAAAAGTTAGACTAGGACCGTAATGTTCGAGTACTTTAAAGAAGTATTTTCATGCGTGAAAACTTACACAAACAGTCTTTAAAAAAACTTCGTCGTCCTAATTTTTTTCGTTCGTTAATGCCTAACAATATTCGACAAATTTTACCAAGAAATTTCAAAAGTTTTTTCTTTGTATGCAACATGATATTTTGTTAGTGAGATTTTACAGTTAGTAGACATGCGGAAGTTGGAGTGGCGCAAGGGCGCTTTTGCGGTTTGTCTTCATCGTGCAGCCTGGGATGTCTACGGTGAATCAGCGAAGATTTCTTCGGACATGGTTTCTGCCGTCTAGTCGATGATGAAATTACCTGCCTAATCCATAAACACATGAACTTTAAAGCAATCACCTAGATCGGTCAATCCGCATGTCATTTTCATTTGTCCACATTCACGTTTGTATAATATGACAATCAAATCAACCAACGGAACAAACCCCTTAACCAACAAATTCCAACCCAAAACAAAACTCAACATCGACATTAATTTTATGAAAGACAACAATACCTCCGCAACACACCAACAACAAGATTATAAATTTGAATCTGAATATAATATTTTTTGTTGGCTCAATACTTCAAAAATCTGCACACGCGCAAATATCCCCCACCAAACGTTTGATTCAGAAACTAATCGGGAAATATTGAAAAACACTTGAAACAACCTATTTACAAACGAAGTACGGACGTATGGAGCTCAGAATAGCCATAAGGAAGTACTACATTTTGTAAATCTAGAAAATTTATACTACTACTTTACATGACATTACCTCACATGATTCAACAAAATATTACAAAACAAACACACCACTATTATACAGAAAAATCTTGATTTTCTTAGTTATATTTATCGAATGTTAGATACTAACGGCCCGTTTTTTGACATTATCAAAATTCAAAAGTTACAAGAATACCGAAAGTAAAATAGTTTTTCATTTTAAGCAAAAATACCGCATTACGTGTAAGTTTTGCGTGCTTTTTCCCAAGACTACCACACTATTTTTACATTTTACATCAAATTGTTATATCTGCAAAAAAAAATAAACGTTTCGACATTACAAAACGTTTTGGTAAAACAATAGGTTAAGAACAATTCGAAAAAAAATTATTTTTGGTTTGCTAGAATTTGTTACTGCTTTTGCATGTGAATACTAAATTAGTTATATTTTATAAAGTTTTGATTCTTTTGGTACAAAATAGTTATATTACAAAGTTTGAAATCATAAACTAGTAGAAATCTGAAAGAGTACACGTTTGGGGTTAGATTACGTCTTGACTGTGGGTCGATACAAAAGGATACACAAATATACGTAGTTACTACATACGCGCCTAGTGTGGACTAATCGAAAACCATAGCCTGTTGCGGGTCACGTCGCAACGGTAGGCACAAATCGTTCATCATCCAAAATGTTTATGTTGTTTTCCTGTTGGCAATGTGTTTTTGTCTTTTGTAGAAACAAATTTGTAGTTTTTGTGTCATAAATGTAAAGATGGATTTTTCCGGGAATGTCTTTGATCCTGCGGTGCTCGGGCTCGCTCCAATGGTGCCGCCACTACCACAGGTACGTTTTCGTAAAGATAGGCATAAATCGTTTTGAGAATGTGTTTGGCATGTGTGTGGCATGTATAAGTGTGGTCATCTTGGTCTGTTGGTTGGCAACAGTTTCGTGACAAAGCGCATTTGTTAATCAGGCCCGCATCCGGAAAAAGAAGTATCCTGGCGTACTGGCAAAAACAAAACGGTTGCTTGTGACATAGGCTCCCGATTTTTATTTGGCGCGTTGGTTGCTTTTCCAAAAATTATCTTCCCTCAAAAACTCGGCTTTGCCTTGCTGCCATCCTTAGTTCGTCGTCCCTTTTTTTCTTCATCCGTTGTTGTTCATACGGTTCGAGTTCGTACCACCAGACGGTCAATTCGCGCCCCCAGACCATTTCGGCGGATCACCCGACGGCCATTTCCCACCACCACAGTTTCCTCCCTTTGCGAACTTCGGCCAGGCGCCATGGCCCGAAACACCCGCCAAGAAAATGAAGAAAAGCAAGTACGCTTTTAAGTTCTATACATACAGACTACAAACAAAAAAAACAATTTTTGGTTTTACAACAAATGTTATGTGGTGTTATAGGGATAAAAAGGAGAAGAAAGAAAAGAAAATGAAGAAGCGGGAAAAGGGAGAGAAGAAAAAGAGCAAGAAGGACAAAAAGAAGAAGCGCGGTCACGAGTACTTTTTCATCGCAAACATTTTTTTCTACAACAAAACTACATAAAACTCACTGTAAATGCGTAAATTGTAATTTTTTTTCACAGGTCTGAAAGTTCCGGATCTCAAAATGACACACCGCGCTGTACCACCCCTGCCCCTGGCATGCGACCACCTCCAGCGCATCCACAACTGTTGGAAGACCCCGTATATTTTTAAAATTTCACTTTTAAATTTTCATAAGTTTTGTAGTACAAAGTTGTCTGTTTTGTTATGAAATATAGACGGAAGTCGCGAACAAGGGTCTAAGAAAGTTTCTCAACCAACATGGTGGCGACGCTAAGTTTGGGACTCGGCTCGAAAGGAAGCCCACGGCGCCGAAAAAAGCAGCTGTCTTCTCAGTCGTCAATGGAAAAGTACATATTTCTATCCGAAAACATATTTTTGTTGATAATATTGTCTTTCAATATTTGTACATTTGTTTGAAACATTTTGTAAAAAAGTTGACCAACATCCTACAAGAAGGGAATGAGAACCAACAACAAGTGCCTTCCCTCGAAGAATTCCAAGGCTGCTGGGAGAATTCTGTTAACGTTCCTGGTACCATTTTACAACATTTTACCACATTTTATGTAGTTTTGTCTGCAAATTTAAAATTTCAAAATGTATATTTTGGTGTTTTATCGTTAAGGTCCAAATCAGCCCATGACCATTTCTATGACAGGCATCAAGCAACCCGATAACCACATCCAAGCTTATTGCCAATGGTACGTCATTACTTTTTCATTTTTTTACGCAAAAACATTGTTTTTTGATGATTTTTAATGTTTTTGTTTTGTAAAAAAGGTTGGACACGAAGATCCACACGCTGATTGAGGGCGGCCGACTTCAGCCCCTCCAGGTCATGGACCAGCAGCAGTACTTTTCATTTTTTTACTCATCGAGCCAACATTTTTTTGTTTTTGAAGAAATGTTCGTTTTGTTCGTAAAATAGGATGTTTTTCTATGATGCCTACGTAGACTTCTCCAACAACCAGATGGGTGATTTTGCATTCCGAGCGCTTGTGGACGTTTTACTCAAGTACCGCGTGCGACCTCTCAAGCTTCTTCTTTACAAGAACCAGTACATTTATTAAACAAATTACTATCTAAACGACGTTTTGTGTTGTAAAAACAATTGTTTTTGGTGGTTTGAGGTTGACGGACCACTCCGTGACATGCCTGACAGAACTCCTCATCGGCCTCCGCCCGGCCGCCGTCCCTGAGATGCACCTTTCCCACAACGTACTCGCCAAACATTTTTTCAAGCAAACATTTTTTCTTGTAAGTCATACAGAAAAATGTATTGCTTTTGAATTTTTGTGTAAAATATAGCGTATCACGGCGGATGGGTGTATTTCTCTCATCTCGATCTTTAAGGCCCTCCCCACGTATCCGATCAGGATCGGAGAGGGACATAGACATCCGGTTGGAGAAAACAATTAAGAAAAATAAAATTACTGCACGTAGATGTTGTTGGAGACAACAAATCGCAAGTAATTTCGCACGTAATTTTTTCTGTAAGTATTGAATTTCACACCATAGGTCTGGGTTCGCATGGAGAACAATCCAATCCCTGAGCACAAGTTCATCTTGCAAGTCCTCGACCAGTACATTTTTTCTTTTTTACAACAACAAAACAATGATTTTGTATTGGTTTTATCTTGTTTTTTGTTGTTTTTGTAAGGCTGGACATTACGTTCTGTCTTGCAGAAGAGCGGTTGAACTGCGGCGTCAATAAGTGTTGTCACTCAAACGGCGAAGAATGTCCTTTAATCCATTTGCCTATGTATGTTCTTCTACAACAAACATACAAAATGAAAAAGTACGGATTTTCTTTGTAAAAATGTATCGTTTTGTTGAAAAAAGGTTTGGGAATCTGCCGTCACTCACGGTACAGAACCCCGAGGATCGAGTATGTCAGTTGTTGCAGACAGCCGTGGCGAGTATCAACTCCGTGAATGACGTCTCCAACAATATCGCCCCACCCATGGCCGTCAACAACCCTCGCGTATGTTTCTTTAAAAAACATGCAAAAAAATAATGTTTTGGATGAGCAAATATTTTTTATTTTTTTAGCCGCCCCTCCCGCTCCAGGACTCCATGATGCATTTGAACATCCCGGGCCAGACCCACCACGTGTACGCTATTACACTTTTTTCAAAACATTTTACCAACAAAAACAATATTTTTATATGGAAAAATGATTGTTTTTTGGTGTACAGGAATCAGCAGATGAATCAAGGCGCCTACCAGCAGCAGGGATACCAGGGCCAGGGTGGCTACCAAGGTTCTTACATTTTAATTTTTACAATTTTTTTGTGAACCAAAATAAAACAGATCTAGTTTTGTTGTTAAAAGTATGTAGAAAACGTGGGTTTTGTAATGGATTAGGCAACATGCCACTAGGCTCACCGCCCTTGCCTCCGAATCCTGCGCCAATGGCTCAGCATGGCAACCACATGATGCAACATCAGGTTAGCAAAATTTCTTCGCAAACATTTTTTTCTCAACAGAAAATGTTAATATTTTCGAATGGTTTTGTTATTTTTGTTGGTTTTTTTAGGGGTCGTTTGATATGGGGGGTATGATGCCGCAGCACGGAATGCCAGGAAACCACATGGGCTGCCAAATTTAAGTTTAACATCTTTTTCTTGTAGTAAAGTAGAAATAAAAAGTTGAAAAATTATATCAATGTTATTTGCGTAATGTGTGAAAGTTACAAAAATAAACATCTTCTCAAATCTTTCCCCCTTCAATAATCCGAAATTTTGTTTAGAACTACAAATTTTGAAAAACCTAGTTGTAGCGATATTTTTCCAGTTTGCCGTACAGATTTTTATGGAGCATACACCAGTAAATATTAAAAGCTTATTCTTTGTTTTTCTTATTCTATGTTTTTTGAATATGAAAAAAAGTGTACATCTGATGAAGAATAAGACAGAAATGTGATTCGTACGCGGATCAGAAATCGTGTTAACATACTACCCAGAGCATACACAAAAAATAAGTTTCAAGCTTTTTGATTTTCTTTCAATTCTATGTAAAAACTAAAAATATTACTCTCAAAATTTTCACATCATAAAAAGGTCCTCAGCCTTAGTCTCTTAAATTCCACTCTCTGAAGATATTAAAAAGTTAAGCAAAAAAATCAGTAGTAAATGTTACAAAAAACATCTTAATCGATTGTGTCTTATCTTTGTTTGTACAAAAAAGGTTGAAAAGTCATTATTGAAATCAGTTTTGACATCTAGATTTTGGTCAGAAATGCATTTGACTGGGAAAAGCAACGTTTTTTCGTTTCTAGAAATTCGAAAATTGGTTTGGCTTTTTCTAAGAAAACATTTACCTGACATCCAAAACGTGAATTGATAAAAGAGGCCGTTCTTCTTTAGATCGTTTAAATCGCAGTATGAAAGTTTCACAAACAATACGACGCCACAAGTCACCCCTTAAAATGTAATTAAAAATGTACGTAGGTGTCTACAAAAAAAAATAGAAGTGCAAAAAAGATTGTAAGAAGTTGTGAATTGCAAACGTCACATTTGGTATTACGATATCAAAATACGTTCCACAAAAAATATCAAGATAAAAAAATTCAAAAAAGTAGAATCTAGATGACAACGAAAAAATCGGTGCCATCTATTCATTCTTTCACATGCCTAAACCATTCATATGAACGTGTATTGTTGTTGTATGTTGTTGTTGATATGTTGTTGTTTACAAAAAATGTTTGGTGTAAACATTGTAATCGTAAAAACTATTTTGTGATTGTTTTTGTTGTCACAGATTTTTTGAAATTTTCTAGTCATGACGAAATCGCCCAGCAAAAAGCCCGACGCCATCCGGCGATTAGACCCTGGCTTCAACGCGAACGGAAAAGTAGCCCAACTAACAAGGTCTACCTTCGATAAGATATGCGGTTGGAGAAAAGGAATTTAACAAAATTACTGCACGTAGATAGTGTTGGAGAGCATAAATCGAATGTAATTTCGCGAAAATATTATTTTTTTCTATATTTGTCACGTTTTTCATTTTGGCAAAATCGGTTAGGCATGAAAAAAATTTCGAGTCGAAATCTCAAAATCGTGTCAGCGCATCGCCACGAAAATTGATTGTCCTCCACCGTGTAACTTTTCTTAAAAGTTTTTAAGGAGGTCAAAAAGTTGATTTTTGATCATTTTTGGTCCAAAAAATCGATTTTGATTGCAAAAATGTTGCAAAATCGGTTGTTTTTTCTTTCTCCTTAGATGAAATTTTGAATTTCACACTATAGGTAATTATTGGCATAGCATGCGACATTTCGAATTAGACTTCTCAGGTGACATATGCCAACTAGAAACATTAGAAGGAGACAAAAATAACAACGAAGTGATTGGTTTGATCCACGAAGACCTGGCAGTTAGATATTTGCGTAGTCTAAACATATCTGATAACATTCTTGTCTCTATAGATTGTGTCACGGCAAGCCCTAAAATTTTCCCAGAACTAAAACAACTAGTAGCAAGACATAATCACCTATCTACTGTCAATTTATGTTTATATAACCTTACGGTATTAGATTTGTCTGATAACATTTTCGAAGATCTTCCTAAATTCGACAATATGCCCAACCTTGAAGTAGTATGTTTTGCCAATAATGAAATAGAAAATTTATCTTGCCATGAATTCGACGTTACTAAAAAGTTACGACATCTTGATCTATCAGGCAATATTATAGATATGATACCGTCACAAATGGAAGTCTTTTTAGACTCATTATCGAAAACAAATCTACAAGCTTTAAAACTAAACAACAATCCCTTTTGTAAGTACTTCAAGGAACATAGTCTTTTTGCTGTCTCTTACATATCTACATTAAATAAGATGGACGGCCTACAGGTTAATGATGATGTACGAGATCATATATCGTCTTTAAATCTAAGGGAAATGAGAGTTTACGATGATGTGGTAGAGGATAGGAAGGCGAGCGATACCAAACCTATAACACGTCCTGACACCATCATGATGCCGCACATAGGTAAGACATTTTTTTACAACACATACCTTAAAACAAAATTTTACATTTTTTATCACAGTATATAATCATTTTGAATTTTTTTGTTTCAAATTTTTTGTTTTGTAACATTGTAAAAAATGTAAAAACAGTGGAATTAACAGATGATATAGAAAAGGCGAGTGTGGATAGAAATCATATTCCAGAATTTTGTAAGCGGTTAGACGCCATTGGGTTGGCTATTGTCACTAACGATTCTGGGGATAGACTTTTTAAAGGTTTACCCAAGTCGAATAACAAGAACCATATAGATCAGGCAATAGCAGAGTTTTTAGAAGGGGTTGGGGTATTGTTTGAAAGATTTCCAGAATACCGTTCTTCCTTCGTACTATTCCTAACCCGCTTAGGAACTGTTGGGGATCACCATTTTGGCAAGGCTTGTATGTTAGAACTCAAACGATGCGTTCTTACAGGTCCAGAAGTAGGTGTATTAGTATTTCAAACACTAAATACTACATTGGGTAAAGAGCTAAAGTCAATAGATGTGACTGGTGATAAGGCATTAATAATTTTTGAAAGTTTGTCGGCTTTCTGTCCTCAAGATCCAATTTCTAGAAATTTTGGACATTGGCCGGAATTATTTTCCAACATGTCTGCCATAATATGCGAGGCGTTTTGTACGTTAGCCAACGAAACTGTAGGGTTAAAACATAAAGTATGGAGGTCGTTCTTGTCAATCCTTGTCGTAATCTTATCTGACGAACATCAAGCACGTCTTGCTATAGACACGTACAACATGCTTCCTATAGTTTGGAGGTTGGTAGATGCAGTACCAGATGCCCTATTCGAATCTGTAAAAAACGAATACTGTCTACTGGTAAAATGTTTAATTCTACTATGTATTGACGAAGGGGTGGCGGAGTTTTTGTACAAGAATAATGTACATGTGGCTTGTGTGACTAGAATACGTACCCGCCTTGGGACGGCGGGGAAAAATGAAGGTGGGCCTCAAACGCCTCATGAGTTTATAATATGTGGTCATTTTATACGTCTTTTAAGCACCATGGCGGAAAGAAAACCAATCTACCTTGAGGAAATTTATTTGGATTTGGATTGTCTACATTTATTTTTACGCTGTGTGAAAGACCTCTACCCCGAAAGATCCGTAGGCGCACATAGGCCAGATCCCATTCTCATTGGTGAGTCACTACATGCTCTTACAATAGCATGTCATGATGAAACATTCCGTGACAAAAAAATAAACCACATAAGTGAACAACTAAATTATGTAGTACCGATGTTGCAGATATTTAGCGGGCAGTTGTTCGAACCAATATGGCGTACTTCTCACGAACGCTACGGCATCTTCGGCGGTACATTTCTTTTACAAATTTAAATCAAAATTTATTATTCATTCAAGATACAAAAAAATGTTTGCTATTGTTTTTTTATGCTTGTTTTATAGGGTATGATGAAGAGGAGTTGCAGAACGCGCCTCTGCCAAATGTTTCCGACCTCACAGAGGAACAAGTTATCTTTTTATTCACGGAGGTGGTTAGCTTTATGGAGTTGTTTGAGATGTACTGCAATACAAATAGCTCTTGCAATTTTGTAGCTGACCAATTAGACCGCGCTGACCGCGATAATATTCTTCTTCACGACGTACTAAAAGTACCTAATGACACTTTAAAAGTAGTAGTTATGCGATTTTTTACTAGAGTATCTATAGATCATTTTTCTTTTGAAGAGGTTGATTATTTGGCTAACCAATTGTTTACTACTACCGCGGTATCCGCAGGGGAAAGTGAAATTTTCTTAGCCAGCGTAATGGAAGTGCTGACAAGAATTCTTCATACTAGTACGTTTAGAAACCATTCTGGAAGTACTATTATCAAAGGATGTTTTGACATACTTCTAGCGAATTCAAGTAGGGACATGAAATTTCAAAGCAAGGAAGAAATTGAACAGAAGATGAATTTGTCACTTGCAGCGTGTAATGCTTTATGTACGCTATCAGGGTATAGTGATCTACGAAAACATTTCAGGGGCCAGGATAATACTAATAACATGTATAATATACTTCAATACGAAGACAAATATCGGACAGAAGAAGATGAAGATATAGTTGTGGAAAGAACTTGGTCGGGACGAGAACTAACAGTACTAATACCAATTACAACATAAATTCCTCTCGAACTAAGGGTGTAAAATCTAAGGGTACACATGATTTTTATTAATCAATTCAGGCTTAGATTGTTTTTTGTTTTGCCAGTTTTGCAATTGTTTATGAAAATTTCTCTCGCCAGTTTTATTTTGTGGGCCCCTACCCACAAAATAAAACACGTAGCTTACGCTACTTGGCGAGAGAAATTTTCGTAAACAATTTCAAAACTGGCAAAACAAAAAACAATCCAAGCATTGCATTTATAAAAAATCATGTGTGCTTTTAGTTTTGTACTGAAATTATACTGTAATAGGTATTAATGAATTTATTACGCCAACTGCCTGGGGAGCATACACTAAATCCTAAGGGCAGGGTGTGTTTTAGGGTATTAGTACGCGCGGCCGAAATTCTTGAAGGAGTACCTGAAGAAAATAATGGAGATGTAAATGATTTTTTAGAAAGGGAAAGCAAAATGTTTGATGACCTTCTCATAAAAAATAATTTACAATCCCTCAACGATGTAGAACGAGAAGATAGAGAATCTCGCCAGCATACATTCGTATCTCTATCCTTTCAAAAGCGTGTATTAGAATCTTGCATAAGAATGTTTAACGGACGTATAGACAGTACGAACTTAGATTTTTCTAACATCCAAGAGCAGGTATATAATTCTATAAGGCCGAGAAATAACGAGGAAGGTAGGGGTAACTCACCCTATTTATCACCATCGCCTCCACGTGTTTTTGACAACAAAAATGTTGACGACTACAACACTAACAAGAATAATATTATGGTATATGACTCAGATGTGGCATCGAATTCTAGTAAGACCAAAAATAAAAACAAAGGCGTAGAGTTGAAAAAGCTGTTAGCCACTAGCTTACATGAGCTACAAGAATATAATGATGGTGGTATGTTTGCAAAGCTGCCTTCAACATTTTCAAAACAAGAAATTCCAAATGGCAAGTTGTCAGAACTACCAGAAGCTTATCTAATAGCGGTATTTTTACGTATTCTACATTCCCTCATGTGTACCCCCGTTAACGATTACATTTCTAAAACGGTTGGAGCGTGGATAAGAGATACAGATACGTTTCATCAGGTTTGTGATGTGGTACTAAAGGTACCGTCTTTACAATGTCATGTAGTGGCGAAATTCTTACGAATACTAAGTCTTACATTCGCAAACTTCAATCCAAAATCTGGAGATGATGTAAGAGAGTTTGTGGTTTTTCTACATCATGTAGCAAGGTTTGTACATTCCTTTGTCCGTCCACTTGAAGATATGTTACGTATGTCGGCTAATCAAGGTTTGCCAACGCCGATTATGGTACTAATGACAGAAATCGCTAGGATAATTGCGCAGATACTTCAAATGCTCCCCTATTTTGATATTTGGAATGGCGCACCTGACGTTGATCAATTAAAAACTGCCTTTGCTAGTTTCGTACCTCCAAGATTTTTACAAGTTATTGTAGGGATAGTGGTGCATGATCTACAATTTGATAGTGTATCTGCGAAAGACGCGGCGAGTAAAAAAATGTTTGCAGAAGAGTCATACCAACGATGCGTAATGTTAGAGTATTGCACTCTTATATTGACTAAGATAATGCATGTAGATCGCCAGCAAGGGTATACCATCCTTGAAGCGTTGTCATCCGTAGAAGTAACGATGAACAAAACCATAAGAAGATCATGGCTACAAGAACTACTCAATTCTGTTAGAATACAGGGCTATTTCTACCAACTGGGCGCAGTAAATCCATACTAACAACATTCTTGTAGCAAACATTTTATTTTTTTGTTGTACTAATTGCGTTTTTGGTTTCGTCAAAACAGGATATGGGTGTGCAAATTAGAGAATTCGCACATGGGTATAGGCATTCGACGAATTTGTCTGGGAACCCCGAGCCTGAAGTTTGTTATATAGTATGTTTTTTTCAACATTTTTTACATCGTCATATATTTTGGTTGGTCAAAAATTGAAAAAATGTTTGCATCAGGTGGCGACGAGTAGTGGGGTTATGTTCGTAGAGGAGCCAGATTTTGAACATCACACACGACCGCACATCATCGCCTCTTATCCTTATGGCAGTCTTCGCTACATCATTCGCGGTATACCTTCAATCATTTTCACATTACCAAATCGTTTTAAGCACTATGGTTTTACTTTTTGTACGTTGTATAAAGGTGTGGGGTCCCAATTATGCCTGATGTCATTCGACAAGAGCGCGAACTCGACCCCCCACGAAGAAGATTTAGAAATTTTTGTCTGTCATCAATCCGTCTCTCGTGAGGTATTTTTCACCTACTTTCACTATGCTTTTATTGTTTTGTAAATTTGTTAAAGCAAACATTTTTTGGTTGTATAGCCGTTTCTACATACGATATGCCAATGCGCCGCCGATGTTCAAGGCATAACCATACCGTGTTATCAAGACGGTGCTGGTAGATTTTAAGAAAATGTTTGCTCATGCAATCATTTTATGAATGCAATTTGAAATGATAAAAAACGTTTTTTTATGTGGTTTGTAGGTAAAAAGATACTAAACGATCTAGTACTACCAAGGTATGACGCGTCAATGATCGCCACTAGTTTTGGTCAATTCGTCACTCCTAAGGGTCATGTACCTGCCAAACATTGTTGTTACATAAAATCGATAATATAAATTGTCAATACAAAGACTAAACACTTTGAAAAGTATGTTTTTGAATTGAAAAACAGGTGGATAAGGATGTGTTGTTGGTGTTGACGACGAAACATTTTGCCATCCTCGATTACGACCTGCGCATGTGGAACGTCTCTGATTTGCTACATTCGTTTCAACCTGACATATGCGAGGTATTTGCAAACATTTTTTCAAACACAAAATAATACAAGTAATACAAGATTTTCAAAATTTTGTTGTTGGTAAAATTTTGTCAACAGGATGGCAAAGAGGAGAGTAAGGTGGTGACCAACAGACATGATAAAATTATTGCCGGCGAGGCGACAAAACGTTTGTTAGTAACCCGTCTGCCTAAGCCGTCTACTGGTTCGTCATCAAGTGGGTCTAGTGTTTTAGATAATGCCACGCCGTCTCGAGCGCTATCCCATGGAGGATATAGTAATAGTAGTTCTAGTAGCAGTGGTAAAAGGAATAGGGGGAGTGTAGCGTTTTTGATGGAACGCGAATTACGGGAGGCAAGTATGGATTTCGATGAGTATATACATATGGGTGGTTGGTTAAAGACGAGGCAGTTGCATAGGATAAGTGAACTAAAATCAATGGTTTTTACGTATGTAAGAGAGGACTATCAACTTTTAGAGTTAGGTTTTGGAAGTGAGAAAATTTGTGTAAGGATTTTGGATGACGCAGCAAGGCAACAATGGAGGAGGGCCTTTTCGATTGTTTTTCAGCATGATGAAGCTGGCGCTGATGGCAAGAAGAAAACGACGTGGGCAGTGAACCATTCGGAAGTTGTCGAAGGCTGAACCAAAGTTTCGTGTCGCAACATTTTTTGATATCGAATTGTTTTGTGTTGTTGGATTATAGTGTAGAATGACGTTTGAGTGTTTGTAGATTCAAAAATTCAAAATTGGAACAGTTTTCCTGCGATATTTGATTCAAGAAACAGCGAAAAAGTTGTTTGCACGCGTTTGTGTGTTTCTTTTGATCTCCGAAGTTGTGGAGTTTTCAAAGAACGTGAAATCAAAGCAGTAATCAATAATAATCAGTCGAAAAAGTTTTTCAATCTAGTTCTCTCTGTTTTTGATCGAAATGTGAACAACACTTTCAGGAGTCGTGTTTTCCTCGCTAAAATTTTCACGAAATTTGATCTTCGAAAAACAGAAATCAAGTTTTTTTCAAAATGAAGCCAGTTGTTTCAGAAATTGTAACGTTTATTTTCAATTCACGAGTTTTCAATAATTTGAATTTTAGATGTAGCACTGATTTTTAGACCTAGAATTCTGACTGATTTTTGAGTTTTTGACGACGCGTAAAATTGAACATGAAACTTAACGATTTGAACAACATAAAACCTAATAAAATTTAAAAACGATTTTTTTGCGTGACCCCCCCTACCTACCCTACAAAGTCAAGGCAACTGTATTACAAATCACAAAACGATTTTATCGTCAGGCATTAAGAAGCAATCATCGCTTCAAGCTTGAAAAATAAACAAAAAACGTTTTCGTTTGTTATAGTCGAAAGCAACAACTTAGTTTTTTACATACCAAAACTATTACAGAAATCAGTCAGTATTATCAGTAAACCAGTACTAAAGTCTACCAACAAGAATATTCACCATGAACAAAGTAGGATTTTGTTTTTCAATGCTCCCACATTTTGTGGCGGGATCGGGAAAGGTACGTTCATGATACAATCTCTTTGAATTTGCTATATAGTTTATCCAGTAGTTCATTTTTTCATTGTTTTCAGGTTGCTATATCAACGGATGCCGGATCTGGATCTGATTATAGACATTTCAGTGATTGCATCAAAAAGAAAGATTTGAACGGGGCTGTGCATTTCTTAGATCGTTTTTTCGCGCAATGGCCTGACCACGTATCCGTGAACACATCAGTCGTTGAGTCGATTCTAGACCAACATCCCCACGATGAAAATGCACATGCTTTTTGGGAGAGCGTGATTGATCATAAAGGTGACATTTGCACTGTTTTACCTACCGAACATGGTAGTAGTGATGGCAGTGGCTGTGTAAGTGTGACCGTTACATGTGAGGACGAGGTTGAGTCCCAAACATACAGTGAGAACCCTGATAATCTATTCTATTTGCCACTTTTCAAAAATGCTATTATCAGCTACAACCGACCCAGGCGAGAGGACGATGGCGATGAGGATGTTACAGGCCGTGTTGTTCAAATTCGCGGTTGGAAGCGTGGCAAGTATGTCGTCCATCGCAAAACCATCGAAGAGAAGAGTGTAACTGAAGGTCACAGCGAGGAAGAAGCGTGGAAAATATTGTGCAACAGACTGAGGGCGGGCATAGCCTATTCGGGTGTTTTGTATATATTCTCATACGACAACGATCAGAAGATAAAATATAATCTGACATTCATGAATCAGGATGGTACCAAGATCCAAGCAAAACCAGATAATAACGACCAAAGCAAAATTCTTATTCTTGAAATCGACGAGAACCGCAAGGTCAAAGTCAGTCAGCAGGATCTGGAGATGGATCAGAAGGAGCATGAGTATCCCGAATACTCTTTGGAACAGTTTTTTTACGTAACTACTCAACTAATCTAAAGATCCAAAATTTCTTAAAAACGTCTTTACAGCAACAAATTGTGTAAAATATGTTTGTTTTCAATACATCAGGAATCGCAATCAGACGTAGGACCCATACTAGTCGAACCTCAGCATTTGATTGTGGAAGGGTGTACCATCCGCATCGAGCGTCAGTACGGCGACGATTTACCGGAAAGTTTGCACGGTACCGTCCAGGAAATTTTCGATATAGAACATGATTTTCTGATTGTGGGCGACCTTCCTCCATCTGTGTTTGAAAACGGCCGAGCTGAATTCTGTAGCAAAGACGTGTTAAAGGATTCCCCTTACCTGTATCCGGTAGGAAATGCACCCACTCAACCACGACGGGGGCATCAGGGTGCTATCAATGTGCAAGACGAAAGCAAGAGGACATTGCTGCATCATGCTTCCATTGCTGGTCTTGGTCGCGTGGTTGAGTTCCTACTGGAGAAAAACGCGATGCCAGATATTCCCGATGCCTTTAATCACACTCCACTACAGTATGCGGCTACGTCGTCAAAACCGATCGTCGATTTGCTACTACAAGCAGGTGCTAGTCCGAACGTTCCCATTAAGCCGAGGTTTGACAAACAAAGCGGCAAGGCGATCAATCTTTCTGCGGAAGCTTACGCGGTGTTGTTCAATCGGTATGATATTTTCAAGTCCATTCAGCGCGCGGCATATGCAACAGTGGCGAACCATAAAGTTTCGACGGAGCAAATAGACACGTGGGTTGAAAATGATTGGACATTCCTTGGATCGTATTTGCAAGAACATATCCCTGTAGCCAACGATGTTTCCTCGTCGTCTGCCCCTAACCAGGTACCTTCTCAAGCGGTGGAGACCACTCATTCGGATTTGGATAATGCATACCAACCGGAACCTGGCTTGATCCAAACGAAGCAAAGTTTCCCAATGACTGAAAAAGCAAAACAGCATCCTGTGAAGATCTATGTGGGACAAGCAGACATTGACGAGTACAAGCAGAAACTACTGAAAAACGAAGACAATTTTTTCGAGATTCAGCTCTTCCAGTTGTTGCATGTCCAAGACAAACCAATTAATCTAAATGTAAACCTAGTCGTGAGCGACGCTGACAATCAACGTTTGCAGGTGTACGTGTTGCTCAAGAAAACTGGTTATTCTTTGAAATTGACGGACTCTTTTGGCGACTGGATGAAGCGCGCGGCGGGTTTTTACAAGATTCCTGTTGATCACCAGATGATTTTCTACGGCAACACAGTTGTTGACAGCGACAGTAAGATTCTTGACAAACCTCTACGAGAACTTGGCATAGACAGCAACACGGAGATTTATCTTGTTCCGAAACCTCAAGCAGAGGAGCAGGTTCCCATGTTTGCCCAGAGAATTCAAAATTACATCAACAAACAGGACGGCAACAAAAAAGAATTACAAATTGAATGTCTCGGAAACATGTATTCGTGGCGCGGAAGCCCAATTGCCACTTGGGCGAGAAAATCGTTCATACAATCAACTGCCTATGCTACTGAATTTTGGCACCTTGAAACCCAAGATCTAAAGCACCGCGCCAACCCCGGAATCGACACCTTTGGTAGGACATTTGATACACTTGTGATTTATGGTTCTGAGGCTGAATGTAGATGGAAAAACGAGGCCATCACGCGCTTTAAGGGCCAGCAGTTCAATCTACACTACGAAATGTGTCCAGAGTTATATGAGCACATGAAACAAGTAGTTTATAAAACGAAACGTGCCGAATTACGACGACTTTCCGGATCAAACAAAGTCCATACGTCTGAACAAGAAGCGAAGAAGTGTTTCTGTATACATTACGAGGACGTACCAATTTCGGAAATTAGAAATGCCGTCGACTGTTTCTCTCAGGCGATGCAAGGGCGCGACGACGAAACTATTTTCACTGGAAAAACGCTGTTTGAGTTGCATGCCATCTATAAAGCTATGGCTTGCATGGGATACAGAAAGCAAAATACGATATCAAAGTTATGCAAAGAGGTAGTACGTATGCCCGATCTCCCTGCACGAGTCGTTCAGCAGGCTGCAAAATTGGCAAAAAGAGAACTGGGCGCGTCCAAAAAACCTGAGGATATTGAGATGTATTTCGGCCTTGAACCTGGCGGCGCGGAATCCACAGGGCTACGTGAGGGTGTATCGGAATCTGCTTCTTCCTCCGGTGTGATTCTTCGTCAAGGCAGAACCAAACTTACATACATTCACGGCAAAAAACATGCGGAGGTGGTCGAGGACAAGTTTGTGGAGAAGGTCATCGAAGCTTATGGTCAACTAAGCACGTGAAACAAGCCAAAAATAAAACAAAACGTGAAATTACTGTAAGTGTAATGCAATACAGCACACAAGTTTTTATTGACAAACAATTTTAAGTGATCACAAATCGTATGGAAACATTATTGAGCGCCGAACCAGTTACAAAGTTACTATACCCCTTTAAATTCAAATGTTTTTTCAAAAAGAAAAAGCAAGGCATTCTTTTGTCAATACCCACAGACAAACAAAATGCTCATAATGTTTTCACCGCGATATATTAAATTCAATAAATTCAAAATAGAAATATTTTGACATTTTAATTTTTTTGATTCAATGATTGATACAAATTTAACCATTGAATTGTGACAATAAATTATGCCGCCTACATGTTGTCTTTTGTCTGTCTTGAAACCGTATAGTATCTTGTACATAAAATAGACTACGGATTTGTATGTATATGTGTAATTATTTTTTAAAAAGCAGACGTCATGTAATTTATAATCACAACTAATACTACTAAGTTAAAACACACAAACAGACAAGACGGACACTAACCCACACCCAGATTTATATATCGATTTATATTAATATTACAACACATTTTTGAAAATACAAAAACTAAAAATATAAGTCTACAATCATACAAAAACTAAAACTAGAAATTGATAGTAGCGCAAAACGAAAAAATGACATCCATGGAACAGTTCACCGAAGTGAACATCGACGCAATTCGCGAGGAAAACGCTAGGTTACTAGAACGCTGGCAGTCTGAAAAAGAACGCGGTGACCAAGCAGTGTAATTTTGATTTTTTTTACCAAATCATATTTTTTACAAAAGGTTGTCAACAAAGTTTGTTGTTGAGAAAAACGTTTGTGAATGTGTTGGTTAGGTTGGATCTCGGAAGGGCAAGGCATCATTTTGGCCTACTAGAACAGAGGTTCCAGACCAGTGAAGACAACCGCAAAGATCTTGAACGCGATTTGAAAGAGGCAAGAGAGCTGGCTATCAGACAAGAACGAACTGTCGAAGATGAGCGTACTATTGCACGGTATTTTCTAACATTTTTACACCAACACAACAATACATTTTCTTAAAACATTTTTTAAGTTTTGTTTTGAAAATTTTGTTTTAACTTTTTTCGAAAATTTTATTACACAGAGAGGTAGAAAGCGAGATGTCAACATACAAAGCGCTGGCGGAGAAATCGGAAAAGTACATGAAGGAGTACCGCGACCAAAACAAACAGGTATGCGTTTTTCGGCTATCTTACGAGTCTTTATTAAAAATATTTTGTATTATTACCTGTATAAAGCGTTTGGGCAATACACCAATATACGCCCCACGTGTTGGACATTAATGTTACCATTCTTTTTTTACATTGAAATCAATTTTGAATTTTTTTGTTATTGTTAAGGTAAAAAGCGATTTTCAAAAACTGGAAGAGGAGTACGTGAAACTCGAGCAGCAGTCCTTAGCTGATGGCGATGCCTTTCGACAAGTTTTCTTTTTTACAAAATTATAAATGGTCAAGTCTGCAAAATGGAAAAATTCAAAATTACAAATTTGCAAACAGCAAACATTTTTTTGTTAATGCTGTCGTTTATGTTTGTTTTGTAATGTTTTTGATATTTTGTTTGTCTGTATGTTTTTATTTCATTGTTGTTGTTTTTGTTGGTGGTGGTGGTAAGGGTCAAAGGGAAGTAAGGACGTTGTTGCGACAAAATGCATTAGCGAAGGAAAAACTAGATATGATGTCGAAAGAGCTTGAGAAGAAAACCAGCGACATTCGATCTTTACAAGATCGCTTAACAGTACAACATTTTTACAAATTCAAAATTTTGGTAATTACAGACTAATTACTGTGTTTGATAATTTGTTGAACGTTAGTAAAAAATGTTTGGTATTGTTTGGTATGATATTATATAAGGTATTGCGTACAGAATCCAACAGGAAAGAGAATAAGCTGAACGCTTTCAACAAGGATCAGGAACTGTTTCGCCAGACTAGGGATGAACTCAAATCTCTCGTGTATTAGCTTATTATATAAAAATTTTTACACACATACATTTTTTTGTTCAAACGTTTTGTAATGTTTAAAGTTTTTATTTTTGCATGTATAAAATGTAAAAAAGGTTGCAAAATGAAGAGTTACGCACGTTGCTAGTAGCAGAGCAGAAAAGTAGACTTCAGCTTGTTGAAGACCATACCACTATGCAAGGGCAGTTGACAGTATCTCTTTTTCTACAACATATTTACATTCATTTTTTTGTTTTGTTTTGTTGTGTGTTGTTGTGTCGTCAAACGTTTTTTTTAATGTATTAGATGTCAAGACAGGATTTTGCACGGGTTAGTGCGAAAAATGAGGAGTTAGAAGGACGTGAGCAGAAGTGGAAAGATGATTTGGAAAAATATGAGGGGGAGTTTCGAAAAATTAGTCGACGTAATGAAGAACTCGAAGAAGATAATGGCCGTGGTAATTCCGTATACGAAAACCTCCGATCGGAATTACGTATGCTCTTTGATGAAAACGAATCGCTGCGCGAGGAGAAAGACAACTACATCAAACGCTGTTCTGAACTCGAACGAAAGTACAACTTAAAAAACATTTACACTATATCAACGATTTACTGAAAGTCTAAATCACTAATTTTGTTGTAAAATAAGGTATAATGCACTACTACCACAAGTATCAGAATCCAAAAAAGCGAGTAAAGCATCCAGAGAGGAGCTAGATGATTTGCGATCCCGCGTTGCCAAAGAAAAAGAGTACGTTTTTACATTTCTTTTTTATACATTTTTCGTAAGTCACAGTAGAAAAAAATGTTTGCTCATACATTTTCTTTATGACCAAACATTTTTTCATTGAATCGTTTTGTTTTAAATTTGTGATATGTTTAGGTTTAGAGATAAGTGCTCGCGGGAGATTACGTTATGTAGGGATAAGATCCGCACGCTGGTCAAGCAGAAGTCTAATTTGGAAACGAGATGCAAGGAGCTAGAGGAGAAGGCCTTAAGAGTTTCTACAGCCTCGCGCCGCAACGTCACTGTACTTCAAACATTTTTTTATAAAACTAAAGAGCAAACATTTTTTTATGTATTAGTAATGGTTTGTGATTAAAAACAAAAAAGGCGTCTATTCTAGCGGGAAGAAGTAAGGCACCTGCAAGTAGCAGTTCGAAACCGATCCAATGCAAATCGGCGCCCGTCAGACAGAAGACCAACCCTTCTCTAGCTGGCGGTGGCAGTCGTAACTTTTTACATCAACGCAACAACTATTGTAACGTATGTTTGAATAATTTTTTGTTTACGTTTGGTGTAATGATAAGGTCATTTAGAGATGTCAGATGAAATGTTTCCAGCAGAAGAGAAACAACCACCCACACCGAAAGCGCACCTTGAGTTCTTGCAGGGTTTTGTTGAACGAGAAGAGCAAAAGCTGTTGGAAACTGGCAATTTGAAAGTACGTTTACCAGCATTTTTTTATACACTACATGTAAGAAACATCAAAATGTCATTATTTTGCATGAATTTGTTCTGTAGGTAGAGGAAATTAAAGCGAGCATGCCGAGAGATACGGTGCCAAGGCCGCTGTCGCCGCCAGTGTTCAATCCGGCCTCGAGTTCTATTTCACCACCTATCAATTTCTAGTTTATTTCACCACCCATTACCCACACATGTATACTATGTCAAAACCACATATCATACGGTAACATGTTTTTTGTTCCACAAAGAAATTACTACACAAAGTTTTGTCTGTCATGTCAAATCTGTCTTATGAAGTCTCAAAAAGTAGTCCTGTAGTTTGTTTGAAAAAGTAGTCTTTAGTATGTGAAAACAGTGTGTCAAACGTTTGTTGCAATATTTGGTTTCTTCGTTCCCCTCAAACTTCAACTACACCAAACTTTTAAACAACAAAACACAAATTTGGTA
>JACLAD010001438.1_pt1 | contig 24415 bp, 22 predicted proteins | sample 8027901 | NCBI WGS metagenome assembly JACLAD01 (sample SAMN15725071, study PRJNA655200) | protist metagenome | isolation source: fluorescence activated cell sorting (FACS) single amplified genomes of... | place: Spain: Blaines Bay Microbial Observatory, Mediterranean Sea | collected 2016-07-05 | reverse complement strand
AACCACTTCTTTTTCCGGTCAGATCTGTTCTGGAGAAGTAACGGATATAGCTTTATCCAGTACTGTGGGCAATACAGGTTTCACATGGACCATGGATTCTCCCTCGGCAATCACCGGTGCTACCAGTGGAAGTTTTTCGGCTGGGGTAGAACAAATTATCGGTCACTGTAATCGTCTGAGTTTTTGTAATGGCCGAATTACTATTCACATCTGTTACGCTCCAGGAGATTGTTGTGGTTCCCACAGGATAAAGGGCATTTAATGCTTGTCCGTCACTGCGGCTACCTGCAACTGCTCCTACAGAACAATTATCGGTTGCAGAAGCACTGACGTTAACCGTAGCACCGCATTTTCCGGAATCGTTGTTGACGTTCTTATCTCCATTATGGGTGATTACCGGTACTTCATTATCGATTACTGTAACAGTATGAGTTGCAGAAGCGGTGTGGCCGGAACTGTCGGTAGCAGTCCAGGTAACGGTGGTGGTTCCAACGGGGAATTCAAAAGTGGCCGGACTAATCTCGCTGTTATTGACAAAGGCTTTTATAGTTTCTACTTTGCAATTATCGCTGGCAGTTGGAGAACCCAGAGCAGCAGTGGTCGTGCAGTTTCCTGTTCCGTCGTTATTTGTTGCTACGGTTTTACTAGCCGGAGCTGTAATTGTAGGATCTTGAGTATCATTTTCACAATCATCATACCCCAACGCAAAAATCCCATAAGGAGACTCCTTCCAAGAAAGTTGTTGTTGGTCAATGGTAGTAGGAAAAAGTACCACCTTTTTAGCTGGAGCTTTCCAATAAGATGCCAGTGCTGAAGTCAGCATCATTAAAAAACCAAAAAGTAGAACAGAGGTAGTTTTTTTCCTCATAAAAGATTGTTAAACATACAACCGGATAAAAGTAGGGAAAAAAATATATATTCAGCTCATCCTAAGGATGTTTAGCTGGTGAAAGGCATGAATAACCGATAAAAAGCTTAATTACAAGGAATGAATGAAAATGGAATCTAAAAAATGTAAGTAGTAGGTTTCATTATAAATGCGAAAATGAGAAATTTTCACCAATTAAAATCCGATAAAAAGTTACATTAGGTCTTTAATCGAGCATTATTTGTTTGGTAAGAATCCCTTTTTCTGAATGAATTCTCGCCAAGTAAACCCCTGGCGTGAATTGTTTTACAGGTAATTGTATTTGCTCCAGATTCTCTATATTATTGTAGACGTGCAACTGTTGTCCCAAAAGATTATTCAGGAACACAGATTCTATTTTTGTTAATGCAGGATTATGGATGATCAATTCTCGACTCCCACTAATGTAAACAGCATACATTCTGCCTTCTAATTCTCCGGTACTGACTTCGCAGATAATATTTTGCAGGGAGAGCGGAATGCTGTTGCCGCAACTATTGGCCGCTTCCACCTGAATGGAGGACGGGGTTGAGAAGTTGTCATAGTCAGATAATTTTACGGTAATGCTTCTTGTGCCATTTCCAGAGGTGATTTCCCAACCTTTAGGTAAGGTCCAGTAATAGCTAGAAGCATTAGGAACAACCGAAACAGAAAAAGTTGCTTCGCCGTACATGCGGCAAATATCCAAACCGGTCCCCAAATTATGACTGATTTCTTGAGGTTGATCTGGTGGAGATGAGGTAACAGTTACAGGTAATTTCTTTCCTTTGCTTTCACCACACTCGTTTGTAACTCGAACAGAAATAGTGCCGCTGCCGGATGAAGCATTTACCTGGATAATATTTGTTCCTTCTCCCGATAGTATTTCCCAGTCTTGAGGTATAGTCCAGGTGTATTCTGAAACACCTTCTACGGGAGGGATGGAATAGGTAATTGGGGATTGTGTGGAGCAGACTTCTGTCGGCCCCGAAATAGAACCGATAGAATCTATTTCTGAAAATACCCTAACAGTTATTTCGCCTTCTAAAATTGTTCCGCAGCTGGTTTCAGCAGTTACTTGTACAGTACCACTTTCTCCGGTAGCTTCCGCAATTACTTCTATAGTATGCTTTTCATTTCTCACAAAAGACCATCCGGAGGGAATTTCCCACGTATAGGAGTCATAAAATGGATCAGTTGAAAAGATCATCTTTTTTCCGGGACAAACTGTTGTGTCGCCGGTTATGGTTATTTCTCCTGAAGTACCGGAATTAACAGAAACTTCCATTTTTCGTAAAGATCCGGTTCCACAATCATTTTTTGCCTTTACACTCATCTCACCACTGCCTGAAGATACTGCAGTTACTGTGATGGTATTCGTATTACTGGAACCTGAAAATCCATTTGGCAGGTCCCAGAAATATTCAGTTGCACCCGAGACTTCCGGAACCGAATAAGTTGCTGTACTTCCGTGGCAGACCTCGGTGGGTCCGGAAATGCCGGAAGGAATTGTAGGTATTCCAGGTTTTACCATCACTGAAAGGATTGCTGCTGCACCTGTTCCGCAGCTGTTCTTTGCATTGACTTCAATATTTCCGCTTCCGGTTGAGCCCGTAGTAACGGTGATGGAATTTGTGGTGCTGGAGCCGGTCCATCCTGCAGGCAGTTTCCACACATATTCTGAAGCTCTATTGATCTCCGGGATGCTGTACCTTGATATTATTCCGGGACAGATTTCTGTTGCTCCGGAAATTTCACTCGGGGTTTCGGGTACTGCCTCCTTCGAAGAAACAATTAGAATTCGTTCCCCGCTTTCTCCGCAGTCATTCTTTACTTTAACACGGATGTTCCCATTTCCGGTGCCCGGAATGACGATAATTTGATTGGTTTTACTGGAACCTGTCCAGCCGGTAGGAAGCATCCATATATATTCCGAAGCATCACTTACTTCAGAAACTGAATAGGAAACTTTACTTCCCGGGCACACCAAAGTCTCTCCTGAAATAGCATATGGGGTAGCGGGAGGGCCATTTCTTTCTGTGATTTTTATAATGTTGCTTGAAAATTCAGCTACACAAGGCAATCCTGATTCTACCATTAATTGAATTTCATCCCCGTTCTGAAAAACATCTGAAGATACATTGTTGGAGGTGCTGATAATCGACGAATTTCCATTCCTTGTCAGTTGCCATTTAAAAGTTGTTCCGGCGCCCATTGGGCCGAGCGAATTAATAGAAAAAATAACGGTTTCTCCGGGACAAATATTCCGGTTATTTGCCTGGATTATTGCTGTTCCGGTAATATTTGGATGTACTGAAATGGTTAGTTCATTACTTGATTTTTTGCAGCCGGGAGCATCAGAGGAGGTGACTTCTACCTTTACAACGTCTTTATCTTTTAATCCCTTGATGTCTGTCGTTTTTCCGGTCCCGCGGGGCGAGCCGTTTACCTTCCATTGATAATTCAGGTTGGTTCCTCCATCTGGGGTTGCAGTAAAGGTGATCGTTTGATTTTCGCAAATAGAAGTTGCCGGAGCTGCTTCTACAGAAACTGAAGCAGGACAAGCCTGTCCCAATATTAATTGAGGAATGAAGATAAACAACACCGGTAAAAACCATAAATAAAGTATTTTTTTCACCATTGATCAATTCCTTAATATATCTCATAAAACTCTCGGGGAGAGGCTATCAGAACAACCAAATTACAGTTTATTTCAGATAATTTTATCGGAATTCGACCAACAGGAGGAATCACTGGTTGAGGTGAATAAAAGGTCAGTTTTTATGTTTTTCTTAAAAAGTTATGTAGGAAAAAAGATGTTAAAATTCTGGTAAAATAATTTCTGGTGGATGTGATAATTTTATTGTAACAGAATTTTGCATCGACCAGGTGAATAGAAAAAGCCATCTATAATGATTGATAATCATTATAGATGGCTTTAATAAAGATATTTATTCAGGATCTATTCTCCCATGAAAGGATATCTGTAATCTGTAGCGCTTACAAAAGTTTCCTTAATAGTTCTTGGGGAAATCCATCTGTAAAGGTTCAGGATAGAACCTGCTTTATCATTGGTTCCGCTACCGCGTGCTCCGCCAAATGGTTGCTGTCCAACAACTGCGCCGGTAGGTTTATCATTGATGTAGAAATTTCCAGCTGCATTTTGCAGTGCTTTGGTGGCGTATGCCGCAGCATATCTGTCCTGCGAGAAAATGGCTCCGGTCAAAGCATATTCTGTAGCCTCGTCTATTTCCTTCAGGGTTTCTTCCCATCGGTCATCTTCGTATAAAAAAATCGTTACAACAGGACCAAAAAGTTCGGTGCACATGGTGCTGTATCTTTTGTTTGAAGTAAGGATAATAGTAGGTTCTACAAAATATCCTTTTGATTTATCGTAGTTTCCGCCAACCACAATTTCCGCTTCATCGTCTTGTTTTGCACCGTCAATATATTTTGCCAGTTTGTCGAAGGATGCTTCGTGAATAACGGCAGTAATGAAATTCCCCATATCTTCAGGAGAACCCATTTTAAAAGATCTTACATCTTCAGTTACAAAATCTTTTATCTCCTGCCAAAGGCTTTTTGGAAGGTAAACTCTTGAAGCTGCACTACATTTTTGTCCCTGGAATTCAAATGCTCCACGTGAAATGGCAGTAGCAACCTGTTTTGGATTAGCGGAAGGATGCGCAACAATGAAATCTTTACCTCCTGTTTCACCTACAATTCTAGGATAAGACCTATAGTTATGGATATTGTCCCCAATTTGTTTCCAAAGGTTTTTGAAAACTGTGGTACTTCCGGTGAAATGAATTCCAGAGAAATCGCGGCTTGCAAGTACCGTATCACTTATCATTTTTGGATCTCCCATCACCATGTTAATCACTCCGTCCGGTAATCCGGCTTCCTTGAATACTTCCATAATAACTCGTGCGGAATAAACCTGAGAGTCACTTGGCTTCCATATCGCCACATTTCCCATTAGTGCAGGTGCAGATGGTAAGTTGCCAGCGATGGCGGTAAAGTTAAAAGGAGTAACGGCGTACACGAATCCTTCCAGAGGACGGTATTCCAGACGGTTCCATGCTTCCGAAGAAGACTCCGGTTGCTCTTCGTAAATGCGGGTCATGTATTCTACATTGAACCGAAGGAAATCGATCAATTCACAAGCAGCATCAATTTCAGCCTGATAAATATTCTTTGACTGCCCAAGCATGGTAGCAGCATTGATTTTATACCTGTAAGGTCCCGCTATCAATTCTGCTGCTTTTAAAAATACAGCAGCCCTTTGTTCCCATTCCAGGTTTGCCCATTTTTCACGGGCTTCCAATGCAGTGCTAATTGCTTTTTCCACATGATCTTTAGAAGCTTTGTGGTAAGTTCCTAAAATATGTTTATGGTCGTGTGGAGGGCTCATGGTGGCTGTGTCCCCTGTTTTAATTTCTTCGGAACCTATATAAAGTGGCACTTCGACGGTAGAGTTGTACTGGCTTTTATACTCCTGAAGTACTAATTCTCTTTCCGGAGTTCCGGGGGCATACGATTTTACAGGCTCGTTGACTGCCTGAGGAACTTGAAAAACACCTTTTCCCATAATTTATTTTGTTTTTATATTGTTGTTATAAACTCTTTGTAAATGTAAAAAAATCAAAAGAACTTTAACCGCAATGAAAAAGCCTGAACTTTAAGTGAACTTTTGGATTCCTAACCCTCTTTTCTTAGTAAATTCATAAAAATGTGTACCATTAGCTTTGTGCCTCTTTCTGCTGCTCCCGCCAGTTTTATTCTTACCTCTAACCGGGATGAAGCTGTTAACCGCAATACATTAATACCCGATACTCACACCGAAAAAGAAGTGAAGCTGCTTTATCCAAAAGATGCAGTGGCTGGCGGAACCTGGATTGGTCTTAGCGAAAGAAAGCGGGTTGTTTGTCTTATGAATGGCGGATTTAAAAAACACCTCCGGAAAAGTTCTTATGCAAAAAGCAGGGGAGTGGTGGTTAAAAATCTTATTGCTGCCAAAGATCTTTTGCCTTCATTTGAGTCGGAAGAATTGGAGGAAACTGAACCTTTTACCTGCATCGTGGTAGAATGGAGGAATTCGCTGGATTTATTTCAGTTGGTTTGGGATGGCAATAAGAGGTATATTCAGGAATTACCGATTGAAAATCATATTTGGGCATCTTCCTTTTTATATGCTCCGGAAACCAGACTGGAACGACAGAAGAGCTTTAATAAATTCAGTTTAGGAAAAAAATTAACCCCGCAGGAAATAATGAAATTCCATTCTACTGAAGATAACGGGTTGGTTATAGATAAAGGCTTATTGAAAACCTGTAGCATAACACAGGTGATAAAATCTTCAGAAGATGTGAAAATGATTTATAAAGATCTTCTGGAGGAAGGAAAGCCAGTTTATGAATCGGTAAAATTCTGGCAGTAATTTTTCTCTTCCGAAAAATATTAATTTAGAGCAAATGGAGCGCTAAGCTGAAAAGATGGAATGGCAACCCGAAATTTCCTGGTGGAAGTGAAATTCACCATACTATAAAATCCGCTCATGGAACCAAACGGGGAAGTCAACAGACTTCCGCTTTTATAGGTGTGCGATTCCCCGGGTTTAAGTACAGGCTTTTTTCCAATCACTCCTTCACCTTCTACAATCTCAGTATTGTTGAGGGAGTCTTTTATTCGCCAGAATCGGGAAGTCAATTGCACTGAATCCTTGCTTTGGTTTTCAATGGTGATTTGGTAACCAAAGGCAAAATGCATTCGATAATTCCTATAAAATGTACCCTCGAAATTTGTTTCGATTGAAATTTTAATCCCTCTTGTTACCTGTTGTACCATGATTAGTAAACTGCGAATGATGCAATCAATGAAAATATTGTTGCCACCATTGCTAAAATAAAGAATATTCCGTTGATAATTATAAATTTTAGAAAGGTTTTAACTCTCCCCTGTCTGTAAAATTTTCGCATGGCTTTATATAAATAGAAAAGAAAGAGTAACGTGCCTATGGTTTTTCCCTTGCTGCTGTCGAAAAAGTAGTCGGTTATAATAGCAATGCTGAACAGGACAAACCACATCGTCTGGTTGTGAAAGGTAAAGATGAGGTGTTCCATATAAGTGAAAGGCCTGCGGGCATAAATCAACCAGATAAAAAGAGCGAAAACCGGTAAATAGAAGAAAATTATAAATGGAAGCTTGCTAAAAAAATAATCGATAAAAATGTTTGGGTTGGTAGAGATGAGGTTGAGGTCTATTGTCTTCTTATAGAGCCATTTGTTGAAGTTTGTGTGGGTGTACCGTAAACTATCCATTGCCTGGCTGGAAGAAATTATATTTCTTTCATCATAAAATTTGGAAAAGATCTTCATTTTTGTAGCCGACCTTGTCCAGAACTCCATGCTGTCTAATGCTTTTTGCTGGACGTACAATTCATCGAGAGTTTCGTCATCGTTTAGCAGGGTGAAGGAATTCTCACTGCTGGTACGTTCTATTGGCAATTCAGATTCTGCAAATGCGGAATCAATTTCTCTCTGAATTTCTTCGTTACTTATTTCATTGGCAGCGGCGCTCGCCTCCTGAATCCCTTCGGAATCTGTGGTGAAACCCCAGATGATAAAAAATACGATAGATGCGCTAAGGTAAAACCTGTAAGGATTGGCATAACGCTGGCGCTTACCTTCTACATAATCTTTAGAAATTTTACCCGGGTTGAACAGTAGAGAATTGACAGTGCGGTACACCCTGGAATCATAAGCGAGGATCCCGGCAAAGAATTCATTGAAAAAGTCATTAAAAGCAAGCTTTTTGGTGCTGTTTAACTGTCCGCAGTTATGACAGTATTTTTCGCTTTTGTCAAGAGGTTGAAAACAATTAAGACATTCTTTTCCTCTGTACTTTAGTAGCTTGCGTTCGGGTTCCATTTAATAATAAAATAACTAATCAAATATAGATTTAAATTCAATTAGTTCGAAATATAAACTGAACTGGCGCTGCCGGTGCCAATAATGCGGTCGTAGCGCGCGCCCAGATTTCTGTAATAAATAAGCACCGTGTACAGGTTTTCTGTTTTAGCGAAATTTCCACTAATAAATCCTTCATCCAGGACTCCGTCTTTTCGCAGCAAAACATATTTATAATTGTAGAAGCCTTGTTTGAACAATCGTGCTGTTTCATACCTTCCGGTTCTGGAATTGTATTCCAGATGAGTGGATTCGTCGAGTTCAAAGTTGTTGAAGCCTCCATAAATGTGCAATTGTCCGCCCTCCAAAGGCTCGTAAGTTTCGAGCGCAAAATGGGTCCAGACATATTCTGCTTCTATATCCGGGTTTTGTCCCTGCAGGGTCCGTACTACAAATCCGCCATTAATGTCGGGGTTATAGGTGTAGGGTTCAAAAGCTCTAATGTGGTCGCTGTTTAAAAAATGATGATAGAGATCGCGAACTTCTATTCTGCCAATGCTGGCAGTGGCGGCACGAAGATCTTTGCTGTCGAAATCAAGATATTCATTTCCTGCCCAGAAAGAAGTGAGTTTGTCGTACCTGTAGATTAATTCATTACCAATATTGTACTGCGGTTTTATGTTGTAAATACCTGTTTTTAAGTTGTGGTTTTGGAGTATCACAGCTGCAACCGTTTCACTGGGATTTTTAAGAATGAAATCGGGAGAATTTACGCTAAAGTTTACCACCTGCATAGAATGAATCAACTTAACGTCACGCGTTCTTTTTATTTCTACTTCTACCTGCGCCAGAGATTCGTAAACAATAAACTTCCTGGAGAATACCAGTTCCCGGTTAGCATTAAAAATATTGAGCATATAATTTCCGCTTACTTTTAGTCCACGAGTATCTTCATTCGGAATTTTAAGAGTGTAGTGTGAATATAATTGTAAAGTGTTGTAGGAATTTTCATATTCGAATAGCCGAATATTGTCAAACCCTTCCAAATATTCGGCTTTAACCAGTTGGGAAGGTGTCCAGTCGTAGTCATAATGCTCAATCGTATAGTAGTAATCGGCTTCATCTCCAATAATATCGTCGAATTCAAGAATTAATGGTTCTCCGAGTCTTATCACGGGAGTCCCGCTCATATGCTCATTTCCGCCGAATATAATAGTGCGAATATAATTGGGAGGAAATATTTCCTGAATCTCCTGAGCCTGTAGGGCTTGCAGGGAAGTAAAGGAAAAAATTAAGAGGATGTGTAATATCTTCATTGGCCAAATATAAATGAAAATACTGAAAAACTGATCAAGATCATTATTCGGTTATTTAACACCAGTGACGTGGAATTAATTGATATTTATTTGGGAAGTGTGCCATTAAAATATGTAAATTTGCAGCAATTTTTAAACGAAAATTTAACACTCCATCCTATGTCAAACGACATTAGAATTAAACGAGGGCATACACTACGATTAAAAGGGGAGGCTGAAAAAACTTTGATTGACGCCCCGCGATCAAAAACTTTCGCAATTAAGCCGCCAGATTTCCATTCAGTTGTTCCGAAAATGGTTTTAAAAGAAGGAGCTAAGGTGCAAGCCGGTGATGAGCTATTCTTTTCAAAATATACCGGAGAGGTGAAATTTACTTCGCCTGTAAGCGGTACGCTTAAAGAAATTAAGCGTGGCGCAAAAAGGCGGATTATGGAGGTGATCATTGATGCAGATCCTCAGGATACCTATAAAGAATTCGGGACAATGGATCCTCTTGCTGCCGACTCTGTTGATGTGAAAAACAGAATTCTGGAAAGTGGATGCTGGGCATTTGTGAATCAAAGACCTTACGATATTGTCGCAGATCCTAAAGATTCTCCCAAAGCCATTTTTGTGTCAGCAATGAATACTGCGCCGCTGTCTGCAGATATTGAATTTATTTTGCAGGACAGGCTTGATGCATTTCAGGCAGGACTTAATGCTTTAACTAAGCTAACCCGTGGGAAAGTTCATGTTTCTGTTGCCAAGAAAGGGGGTTCTTCTTTAAAAGGGATAAAAAATGTAGAGCTTCATGAAGTTTCAGGTCCGCACCCGGCTGCAAATGTGGGGGTTCAGATCCATCATGTTGACCCAATAAATATGGGTGAACGCGTTTGGACTGTAGGGCCCGAAGATGTTGCCAATATTGGAGACCTTTTCTTAACGGGTAAATTTAATGCTATCCGTACCATTGCTGTTGCTGGAAGTTCTGCTGAAAACAGAAAATATTTCCGCACAAAAATTGGAGCGAATGTTTCAGATTTGATAGGAACAGTGAGTGATGATGTAAGGATTATTTCCGGAGATGTTCTAACAGGAGGGAAACTTTCCAACGGACAATATGTTGGTTTCTTCCCGAATGTAGTAACCCTTATTCCGGAAGGAAACAAGTACAGAATGTTTGGATGGTTGCCATTTACATATAATGATATTCCTTCTAAATCTCGTACCAACTTATCCTGGATGTTTCCAAATAAAAGGTATGAGGTTAATACAAACCTTCACGGGGAAGTAAGAGCTCTCGTGGTTACAGGGGAAATGGAAGCTGTTATGCCAATGGACATCTTTCCAATGCAGCTGATAAAAGCCTGTATGGCCGGTGATATAGAAAAGATGGAGAGTCTTGGTATCTATGAAGTGGCTCCTGAAGATTTTGCGCTGGTTGATTACGTGAATACTTCAAAAATTGAAGCTCAGGAAATTATACGATTAGGATTGGATTTAATGATTACCGAAGTAGGATAAACAGTTCACTATGGAATGGATAAGAACAAAATTAGATAAATTAAGAGAGCCTTTTAATCAAGGTAAAAAATACGAAAAGTTTGCGCCGGCAATAAATGCCTTTGATACGCTGCTTTTCACCCCTAATCACACCACCAGTAAGGGTGCACATGTAAGGGATGCTGTAGATCTCAAGAGAGTGATGATCACAGTAGTACTTGCATTAGTACCTGTACTTCTGTTCTCTATGTGGAACATTGGTTACCAGTATCTTTCACAGATTCAGGCAGAAGTTGGGTTTTGGGAGGCTTTTGGTCATGGCGCGCTAAAGTTGTTGCCAATGATTGTCGTTTCGTACGCAGTTGGTCTGGGAATTGAATTTGCATTTGCTATCTTTAGAGGACATGAAGTTAACGAGGGATACCTGGTAACAGGTTTATTGATCCCTATGATCATGCCGATTGATATACCTTTATGGATGGTGGCTGTTTCTGTAGTATTCGCAGTTTTAATTGGTAAAGAAGCCTTTGGGGGAACGGGAATGAATATCCTGAATCCAGCATTAACGGCCAGAGCTTTTGCTTTCTTTGCGTATCCAACTTTTATGTCTGGAAACGAGGTTTGGGTAAGCAATGCAGCCGAGGTAGACGGTGTTTCGGGAGAGACTATTCTGGGAACTCTTGCAGCTGGAGAGCAGGTACAATATGATACTATGGATATGTTCCTTGGGGTAATTCCCGGGTCTGCTTCAGAAACTTCAGCAGCGCTTATTCTTTTAGGAGCTTTACTGTTGATATTTACAAAGGTAGGAAGCTGGAGAATCATGTTGAGTTCTGTAATAGGAGCTTCGGTAATGGCGTTAATTTTTAATGCACTACCGGCAATGGGGATTGAAGGAAATGAATTGACCAATTTCCCATGGTACGAACACCTGTTGGTAGGAGGATTGGCTTTTGGTATTGTGTATATGGCGACAGATCCTGTTTCGGCTTCACAAACGACTAAAGGAAAATGGGTCTACGGATTTTTAATAGGGTTTTTCTCTGTGATGATTCGTGTGTTTAACCCGGCTTATCCAGAAGGAGTAATGCTTGCGATACTGCTAATGAACGTGTTTGCACCAACCATTGACCATTACGTGATACAGGGAAGTATTAAACGAAGAAATAAAAGAAAAAGTCCGGAAGGAATAAATCCACAAGTTAATACAGCAGTTTAATTATGGAAGAAAAATCAGTAAACAAAACGAACACCAATTCGTACACCTTTATCTTTGCGATAATTATGGTGGTCGTGGTGGGAAGTGTGCTGGCCTTTGCTGCCACTTCTTTGCAACCAATGCAGTATGAGAATATGCGTATTGACAAGATGCAGAGTATTCTAATGACCGTTGGTGTTGTGGCGCAGCCAGATGAGGCACAGGAACTTTACGAGCAGTATATAACAGAAGAAATTGTACTGGATAGCGAAGGTAATGAAAGAGAAGGTGTGGATGCTTTTGATGTCGACCTGGCAAAGGAATTGAAAAGGTCTGCGGCCGAGCAGAATTTTCCGTTGTATAAAGCCAATGTTGATGGGGAAGCCTACTACATTATTCCACTTAGAGGAGCAGGGTTATGGAATGCGATTTTTGGATACATCTCTCTTAAAGATGATGTGAACACTATCAAAGGAGCTACTTTTGACCACCTTGGTGAGACACCGGGTCTTGGTGCAGAAATTACTCAGGAATGGTTTAGAGAGCGATTTACAGATGAAAAGATCTTTGATGATACAGGGAATCTTGTAGGGGTTTCTGTAGTTAAAGGAAATTCCAGTGCGTCTAAAGATGATAATAAAGTAGATGCTATTTCAGGTGCAACCATTACTGGAGACGGAGTTTCCGATATGATCTCTGAAAGGCTTCAACATTATCTACCTTATTTTGAAAGTGAAACGGACGTTAATGTTCCAAACAACTAAAATTATGGCACAGGAAACAAACAATAAGCCTGAGCAAAACGCTGAGGTAACAAACGAAGAAAAGGAAGCCAAAAGAAAAGCAATGGTCCTTTTCCTTTCAGATTCTGAAGAGAAAGAAAGCTTTTTGTCCAAAAGGAACAGGAAACTTCTTAGCGATCCTTTGGATGATGATAACCCTATTACAGTTCAGGTGCTGGGAATCTGTTCTGCACTGGCGATTACCGTTCAAATGGAACCGGCAATTGTTATGGCTATTGCAGTAACTGCCGTAATGGCCTTTAGTAACGTGATTATATCGGCTCTAAGAAATATGATTCCCAGCAGGATTCGTATTATCGTTCAGCTGGTAGTAGTAGCATCTTTGGTAGCGTTGGTAGACCAGATCCTTAGAGCTTATGCTTATGATGTAAGTAGGCAGCTTTCAGTATTTATTGGTCTTATTATTACCAACTGTATTGTAATGGGGCGATTGGAAGCTTTTGCGCTTGGTAACGGACTTTGGAGATCCTTCCTCGATGGAATAGGAAATGCTGCCGGTTACGGACTTATTCTTATCATCGTGGCTTTCTTCAGGGAATTACTTGGCTCCGGAAAATTATTTGGATATGAGATCCTTGGACATAAAGGTGTGACCATGGCAGAATCTACTGGATTATATGCTCTTGGTTATGAAAACAATGGTTTGATGTTGCTTTCTCCTATGGCTTTGATAGTGGTAGGATTGCTGATCTGGGTACAAAGATCCAGAAACAGAAAACTCATCGAAAACTAATCAGGGACAGTTAAAAAACAGACTATGGATTATATAAATTTATTTGTTCGAAGTATTTTCATCGAAAATATGATTTTCGCTTACTTCCTGGGGATGTGCTCCTATCTGGCAGTATCGAAAACAGTAAAAACAGCAGTCGGGCTTGGAGCGGCGGTAATTTTTGTACTTACCATTACAGTTCCTATTAACTTCTTGCTGGATAACTACCTGTTACGTCCCGGAGCCTTATCCTGGTTGGGAGAAGAATATGCAGCGATTGACCTGAGCTTCCTTAGTTTTATCATGTTTATTGCAGTTATTGCGGCAATGGTTCAGCTTGTGGAGATGATAGTTGAAAAATTTGCACCGGCCTTATATGGTGCTCTTGGTATCTTCCTTCCGCTTATTGCGGTAAACTGTGCTATCCTTGGGGGTGCACTCTTTATGCAGCAAAAGGATTTCCCGAGCATTGATTATGCAATCACTTACGGACTTGGAAGTGGTATTGGATGGTTTCTTGCAATTCTTGGAATTGCAGCCATTCGTGAGAAAATTACCTACTCAAACGTGCCTGCACCTTTGAAAGGACTGGGAATAACCTTTATCATTACTGGATTGATGGCATTAGGTTTTATGAGTTTTATGGGAATCAAATTATAGAAAAGAGTTATGACAGTTATTATAGCGAGTGTAATTGTATTTTTAGTATTGATCTTGATACTGGTAAGTGTGCTGTTGGGAGCCAAAGCAAAATTGGTGCCTTCAGGTCCTGTAAAGATCAATGTTAATGGAGAAAAAGATTTGGAAGTTGGTTCCGGCGGAACTTTGCTTTCTACCCTTGGTCAGGAAAAATTGTTCCTGCCATCTGCCTGTGGTGGAGGTGGTACCTGTGTACAGTGTAAATGTATCGTTGCAGAAGGGGGAGGTAGTATACTTCCTACAGAAGAACCTCATTTCACCAGAAAAGAGATTGCACAGGGATGGAGACTTGGTTGCCAGGTAAAGGTAAAGCAGGATATGAAGATCCAGATTCCTGAAGAAGTCTTCGGAATTAAAAAATGGACAGCTACTGTGGTTAGTAACTACAATGTGGCTTCTTTTATCAAGGAATTTGTAGTAGAAATTCCTGAAGATATGGACTACAAAGCCGGTGGTTATATCCAGATCGAAATACCTAAATGTGAAGTGAAGTTTGAAGATATGGACATCACAGCACACCCTGAGGAACATCCTGGAGATCCTAAGAAATTCCACGAGGAGTGGGACAAGTTTGGTCTTTGGCCGCTTGTGATGCGTAATGTTGAAACAGTTGAGCGTGCTTACTCCATGGCTTCTTATCCTGCTGAAGGAAGAAGGGTTATGTTAAATGTTCGTGTGGCAACTCCGCCATGGGATCGTGATAAAAATGCATGGTCAGATGTAAATCCTGGTATTGCTTCTTCTTTTATTTTCAACCAGAAGAAAGGGGATAAAGTCACTATTTCAGGACCTTACGGTGAATTTTTTATTAACCACAGTGATGCAGAAATGCTTTACGTAGGTGGTGGTGCCGGGATGGCGCCAATGCGTTCTCACCTGTACCACTTATTCAGAACCCTTAAAACCGGAAGAAAAGTAACTTATTGGTATGGTGGTCGTTCCAAACGTGAATTGTTCTATACAGATCACTTCCGTGCACTGGAAAAAGATTTCCCAAACTTTAAATTCTATATTGCTCTTTCTGAACCTTTGGAAGAAGACAACTGGAAAGTTAAGGATGGAATTCACGGAGAAGGAGATGGATTCGTTGGATTTATTCACCAGGTAGTAATTGATAATTACCTGAACCATCACGATGAGCCTGAAGATATTGAATTCTATTTCTGTGGACCTCCGTTGATGAACAAAGCAGTGGAGAAAATGACCGATGATTTCGGGGTTCCTGCTGAAAATGTGAGATTTGATGACTTCGGAGGATAATTAAATCCTTACCGAATTATATATCAAACAGCTATCGTTCATTCGATAGCTGTTTTTTTTATGTCTTTGCGAGAAGCCCTTTTCGTGACTGTGGCTGTTTTTAAGCACAGTTCGTTGCGAAGGAGCCTTTTCGGCGACTGCGGCAATGTGTCGTGAAGAGTGCGCCTTTTCTTAACGCCATTGCGAAGAAGCTTTTTTTGCAACTGTGGCAATCTGTTAGTTGTTGAACTGTTTTATTCCTTGCTCACTTAGGGAACTGCAGCAATCTCTTCCCGTGCTACCTCTACCATGGAATTGCCTTACCTAAATTACTTTTATTTGAACCTTTAGACCTTTCAAAAGTTTCAAACTGAAAAAAGGTGGCTTTATACATATTAATCGCTTTGGCTTTCTCAAATAATTTTGAATAATTGTATTTTTGTACCCTTATGAAAAAGGAACTTTCAAAACAGGAACTTCACAACCTGGCCATGAATATCGTGGGCAAGGATCTGGAAGATCAGGGGTTCGAATTTTTGGGGGTGAACAGTAAGTTGAAAAGGGATCCTCAGTTCGTTGCCCTAAAGAATAAAAAACTACATTTTGTGATAGTCAGAGCAATAGAATATCCGCAGGATCCGAAGGAAATTGACTTTATCTTTATGGAATCCATTAAAGAACATGCACTGAAGTTTGAAGCACGCACTTTCTTTGCCGGAGTGGGTATTGCTCATGCCGAGAATTATGAATTACCAGTAAATGACACTGAAGATTACGTGGTGAATTACGGGGGACTTCAGGAAATATAGATGATGAAAAAACTAATTTTTTGTCTGGCTTTTATCTGTCTGATGAGTTGTCAGGAACCCACCTATACCGAAAAAGCAATTTCCGGGGAAGCGCTCGGGACCACCTATAATATTAAATATTTTTCCGAGAAGGATCTGGAGATGGAAAATGCACTGGATTCTATTTTCAGGGTTGTAAATAAATCCATGAGCACCTATCAGCCCGATTCAGATATTTCACGGTTAAACCGTGGGGATTCGCTGGTGGTTGTAGATACACTCTTTCAAAATGTGTTCGCCCTTTCCCTACAGATTTACAAAGAGAGTGGAGGCTATTTTGACCCTACTGTAGGGGATCTTGTAAATATGTATGGTTTCGGTCCAGAGAAAAGTTTAAAGGTCATAGATAGCAGTACGGTGGATTCCCTAATGGTTTTCGTTGGCCTTGATAAGATACAGATCTCTCAGGAGGGGCAGGTGAAAAAGGCTTATCCCGAAGTTTATCTCGATTTTAATGCTATTGCAAAAGGATACGCCATTGATTTAATCGGGCACTATTTAGATCATCAGGAAGTACAAAATTACCTGATTGAGTTAGGCGGTGAATTATTGGGAAAAGGAAAAAACCTTCAGAAGGGTGGCAACTGGGTGGTGGGCATAGATGATCCAAATCAGGAGGAAGGCAGTAGAACACTTATTGCCGGGGTAGAGCTTAATAACAGAGCCATGGCTAGTTCTGGGAACTATAGAAAATACAGGACAGATCCCGAAACCGGAGCCACCTATGTACATACCATTAATCCTTTGACCGGTTATCCCGAAAAGAGCAATTTACTCAGTACTTCTGTTCTTGCTGAAAATTGTGCTCTTGCAGATGGTTATGCCACTGCATTTATGGCGCTGGGAGTAGAGAAGACACGGGAGGTATTGGAAGATCTTGAAAATGTGGATGTGTATTTAATATATACTGAAAACGGGGAAGTGAAAAAATATGCTTCTGAAGGTTTTGAGGAAGTATTACTGGAGTTGTAATTACTTCCGGCACACCGGGATAATTTCTCCCTTTGCCAGTCTGTATTTCTCAATCGCTTCCGTAGAAAGTTTTGAAGTATAATCTACTTCTTCCACCGTAAAACCTACAGCTCTTAAGGTGTCGAAGAAATCCCTTCCATAAACCCTCACGTGATCATATTGTCCAAAGATCTTTGCACGCTCTTTTGGGTCTGTAATGGTATCATCTTCAAAAGTGGTTTCTCTGTTTAAATCTTGTGGAATCTGAAGGATTGCAGTACCACCGGGTTTTAAGATCCGGTAAAGTTCCTGCATTGCTCTTTTGTCATTAGGAATATGTTCCAGTACATGATTGCATAAGATGAAATCATAAGCATTGTCCTTAAAAGGCAGGTTGCAGATATCGGCTTTTACATCAGCCAGCGGTGAGTTAAGATCTGTGGTAGTGTAATCGAGGTTCGGTAAATTCCGGAAACGTTTATAAAAGGCCTGTTCCGGTGCAAAATGTAGCACCTTTAGGTCATGCCTGAAAAATGATGTTTCGTTCTTTAAATATAGCCATAGAAGCCTGTGGCGTTCCAGGGAAAGGGTGGAAGGCGATAGTACATTTTCCCGCTGCTGTTCATAACCGTAGGGCAGGAATTTCGAAAAGCTTTTGCCGTCGATGGGATCGGTTACATTATTACCTTTTAGCGATAAAACCAGGACAGGCCTGGCAACGTAACTGAGTTTAATAAGTAAAGGTCTGGGAATAGAATTAAGTGCAAATTTGAAAGCTTTCCTGATCATACTTTTATCTCGCCCCAGTTTTCACCTGATTTTATTCTGTAAAGTTGCATTTCTGAGACCCCAAATTGTTTGGCCAATACTCTTATGCGGGTTTTTCGATTGGGATCAAGCAACTTCTTTTTCAGAATGGTTGCCTGGGCATAGGTTAGCTTAGAATAGCATTTTATGGTCCCTATCTTGCGCTTGATTTTATTTTCCTTCACCTGCGGATTTCCCTGCTGGTGGGCGGTCCATTCTTCTTTAGTAACCCAGGAAAGATTGTTTATCCGGTTGTCTGTCTTTATGTAGTTCTTGTGGATGACAAATTTATCACCTTCTTTCTTTTTCAGGAATAATTCGGCTACTACCCTGTGAATATAGCATGCCTGTTTTTTGCCGGTTTTTAGATTGGCAACAAAGGTGAGAAAACCCTGAGATTTTCCTCCTCCTATAAGCTCTCCCTTCGGATTCTTGACAAAACTAATAACTCTTCCGTAATTCGAGATCGAATAACGAAAGCGTTCTTGCCAGGTTTCTTTGTGGTAGGGCTTCCATACTTCCTGTCGAAAATGTTTAATCATGTAATTCCAGTTTGCCGGCTCTGAACTCTTCCTCTTCGTCACTGGAAATTCCAAGAGCCTGATAAATATACTGAAAAGTTGAAAGTAGTTCAGGTTTTCCTTCAACTAAAGCAACGTCATGTTCAAAATGTGCACTCGGTTTATTATCGGCGGTTAAGATCGTCCATCCGTCTTTTAGCTGATGAATCCGGTGAGTACCGGCATTGATCATTGGTTCAATGGCAACAATCATTCCTTCAATAAATTTTTTCCCTCTACCTCTTTTTCCATAGTTGGGCATTTCAGGATCCTCATGCATTTTCTTTCCTAAGCCGTGGCCCACTAATTCCCTTACAACCCCAAATCCATGTTTTTCTGCATGCTGCTGGATAGCAAATCCCACATCTCCAACACGGTTTCCTTGCTTAAATTCCCTAATCCCTATGTACAAAGATTCTTTAGTTACCTTCAGTAGTTTTTCAGTTTCAGGATCTATTTCTCCAACTGCAAAAGTATAGGCATGGTCTCCGTAGAAGCCATTTTTCACTGCTCCGCAATCAATAGAGATAATATCTCCTTCCTGTAGGGGCTTATCATTTGGAATTCCGTGTACCACCTGAGCATTGGGACTCATACAAAGTGTATTAGGAAAATCGTACATTCCCAGGAAGCCCGGAATGGCACCTTGATCTCTTATGAATTCTTCCGCCAGTTTATCAAGCTGAAGTGTAGTCACTCCGGGTTTGATTTCACGTGCCAGTATTCCAAGGGTTTTGGAAACGATGAGGGCACTTTCCCGAAGGAGTTCAATTTCTTCTCTGGACTTAGGAATGATCATATTACTTTTTTAAAAATTTCAATATCCCCTTTTTTTTCTTCTTCACCTTTGGGGCTTCAGGTTTTGCAGTGGTCAATGTATGGTAGATTTCGCCCCAGGGAGGCAGGCCGTTAATATTCCTGTCGTCTATAAAAAGATCGGCAAGTATTTTACGGCTTATTTCTTCTTCATAAACTTCTTCAGGATAACTTTTATTAACGGCATAAAAGGTTATTCCTTTTTTTCTGCAGTAATTTACTGCTTCCTCCAGTTTTTCTCCGCTTCTATAGGTCCACAAAATTAATTGATGTCCCTCCTGCTGCAGCTTTTTTAATGTTTCAAAGGCAAACATGATGGGCTTGCCAATTTCCGGATACCTGTTTTCTACAAGGGTACCGTCAAAATCTACTGCTATTGTGAGCATTCTGGACATAAATCAAAAATAAAAAGAATAAGAGGATTATACCAAAGCACTTCAGGAAAGAAGTTGCTTCAATAGCATCTTTTTTTATTCTGCATACGGATTTTTATATTCTTCTCCTGAAACTATTTTAGCAATATCTTTTTCAAAGGTTTCCTGCGGAAATTCTACAAAACGATTCACTTCTTTTCCGTCTTTATAGAATATAATGGTAGGTACCATTTGAAATTCTGCAGTATGCTCCAGGTTTTCAGGAATTGTTTTGTTTCTGTCCACTGCCACAACCTCCAGTTTCTCCATATCATAATCGGCTTCTTCCAAGATCTTAAATAGCTGTGGAATTTCCCGTTGGCTATCGGCACACCAGGTACCCATAAAAACTTCAATTTCGTAGTCATGGATTTTGTTTTGAATAACTTCCATGGCTTCGGCTGAAGGTTCATAAGTTTCCATATTCGGTTCAAACCAGCTTTTATACGGAGCCTGTTGCAAATCATTTCTGCTAATCACCCCTGTAAGCATCGTTTCCTGAACCTCATCCTGTTCTACAGTATTTGCTGTGGTTGAAACGCTTTCCTGTTCTTCTGTCTTTTGGTCATTTGTAGAATTTCCGCAGGCGATAACTGCAGAAATTAATAGTACAATAGATAATATCTTCATATTAGAAAAGAGGGTTTTGAGTCATTAGCTGGGGTTTCTCTATTCCCATTAATTTGAGAATAGTCGGGGCAATGTCTCCTAACTTACCGTCTTTTATATTTTTTACATCTTTATCTACCAGAATGAAAGGTACAGGGTTCGTGGTGTGGGCTGTATTTGCACTACCATCGGGGTTGATCATCATATCACTGTTACCGTGATCGGCAATGACTAAAACAGAATAATCATGCTCAATGGCTGCGTCTATAACCCCTTTTGCACATTCATCAACCGTTTCACAGGCTTTTACTGCGGCTTGAAAAACTCCGGTATGGCCAACCATATCGGGATTGGCAAAGTTAAGGCAGATAAAATCGGCAGATTTGCTATTGATTTCCGGAACAATTTTATCCCGAAGTTCATATGCGCTCATTTCAGGTTGAAGGTCATAAGTCGCAACTTTTGGAGAGGCGGCCATAATTCTTCTTTCTCCTTTAAAGGGAGCTTCTCTTCCGCCCGAAAAGAAAAACGTAACGTGAGGATACTTTTCTGTTTCAGCTATTCGTATCTGTGTTTTACCTTCATGTTCCAGAACTTCTCCCAGTGTGGCTTCAATGTTGTCTTTATTATAAACCACATGGATGTTCTTGAAATCTTTATTGTACATGGTCATGGTGACGTAGTACAATGGCAGCTTTTTCATACCGTACTCGGGAAAATCTTCCTGGGAAAGCGCCTGAGTAAGTTGACGTCCCCTGTCTGTACGGAAATTAAAGAAAATAACCACTTCCTCTTCTTTTAAAGTAGCTACAGGATTTCCTGCTTCGTCCGTCATTACAATGGGTTGAATGAACTCATCTGTAATTTCCTGATCATAACTTTTCTGAATAGCTTCAGAAGCATTTTGTGTTTTTTCACCTTTTCCGCGAACAATAAGATCATAAGCCTGCTGAACCCTTTCCCATCGATTATCACGGTCCATAGCGTAATATCTTCCTATAACTGAAGCCAGTTTTGCGTTGGTTTTCTTTAGGTGGCCTTCAATTTCTTCAATGAAGCCTTTGCCTGAAAATGGATCAACATCCCGGCCATCGGTAAAGGCGTGAAGGTATTTTTCTTCAATTCCAAATTCTTCTGCTGCCGTCAATAATCCTTTTAAATGTTCGATGTGCGAATGCACTCCTCCATCACTCAAAAGTCCCATAAAATGTACGGGTTTATTATTTGTTTTTGCATAATGGAAAGCCTGTTCTAAAACAGGTTCCTTTATTAAAGTATTATTTTCGACTGCCAGATTTATTTTTGCAAGATCCTGGTAAACAATACGTCCTGCTCCAAGGTTCATATGGCCCACTTCGCTGTTTCCCATCTGTCCTTCGGGCAACCCCACATTCATCCCGTCTGTCCTCAATTGAGCAGTAGGATATTTCTTCATAAGTGAATCTATATAGGGAGTATTGGCTTGTGCAATTGCGGAGGTTTTTTCGTCTTGAGAGATCCCCCAACCGTCCAGGATCATTAAAATTACTTTCTTATTCATCAAAAAAATATTTCCGTAAATATACGAAACAAAATGTCTTTTAAGAAGACGGAAAGGCTCAAGGTGCCTTGAAGATGCTAACGAAAACCATTGAAATTTTTATTTTTTTCTCAAAATTAACATCCGCCAGACAATAATAACCGGGTTTTTTTGGTTATTATTGGGCTGCTGAATGTTAAAAGTTTAATTTACAGCAAGTTATTTTATTGTGAAACCGGTATGGTATCATTGTTGAAACATTTAAGACACGTAACAAAAAAACCACTTTATGCTAAACAAATTTCTATTGCTCACTGCGTTTGTAACCGCTTCTTTTGCTTTCACAACCAATTTAGGATCTACTACCAATTCTTCTGAAAAAGAAGAAGTTGCAATCAAAGAAGCTTCAGAAAATGATAAAATAGCTCTTACTGCAGACGAAGAAATTAATCTTCTTTACAAAGCCTTTTCAGATAGTAGTACTTCTGTGCCATCTCTTACTTCTTTTAAGAATGCATTAACAGGCTATGCTAAATTAGTGGATGAAGGTAAAATCAAAAAAGAACTTTTGACCATTGTGGATTTCAGCCTTTCTTCAGATAAAAAAAGGATGTGGATCCTTGATATGGCTACCAATGAAGTGCTGTATCATACCTATGTGGCCCACGGAAGAAATACCGGAGGAAAGATGGCTACAAAATTTTCAAATAAATCAAATTCCTTTCAAAGTTCTCTGGGGTTTTATGTGACCGCGGAAACCTATTATGGTAAAAACGGATTATCCCTTTTTATTGACGGAATGGAGAAAGGAATTAATAGTAATGCCCGAAACAGATATGTGGTAATGCACGGTGCGGCTTATGCCAATCCCGATTTCATCCAAAAAACCGGAAGATTGGGTAGAAGTCTTGGATGTCCTGCAATACCACAAGCATTGACGCAAGAGGTGATCGAATTGATCAAAGGAGAATCTGCTCTATTCATATATCACTCGAATAAAGACTACGCTAAAAACTCTAAATATTTGAATCAGGCTGTTTAGTTGGCCTGTAGGGCAGTGAATATTTCCCTGTCCATTTCATAAACATCCTCTGTAAATACAGTATTTCCATTGTCCCTCCAGGCGGTCCAGTAAAAATGGTGAACCCGGATGGGACTTTTTATTGGAACTTGAGTCGTTTCACCAGAGGCGATAACTTCGTTAATTCGTTCCATATCCCAATCTTCCTGAACTTTCAGTAAATAATTTGCAAGATCAAGAACATTCTGAACCCTTACACAACCCGAACTTTCCGCTCTTTCATTTTGCTCAAAAAGGTTTTTTGAGGGAGTGTCGTGAAGATAAATGGCATAATCATTCGGGTAAATAATTTTCACCTGTCCCAATGGATTTGAAGGCCCCGATTCCTGTACAAACCTATAGCTTTGTACCTCATCGCTGGACCAGTTGATGGACGAAGGATCTATAACTTCTCCTTCAGGGGATAATACAGACATGTTTCGGCTGCTTAAATAATCCGAATTTTTTGAGGCTGCCGGGATTACATCTTCATTTTTGATGGTGGAAGGAATATTCCATTCCGGGTTCAGGACGATGTATTGCAGGGAATCACTAAAAATAGGTGTTGGACGCTCTTTTGTTCCAGCAATCACTTTATGTTTCCTTACTGTATTACCATCTTTTATCACGGTTAATTCGTATGCGGGAATATTGATAAGGATATAATGCTCCCCAAGATCTCTGGGATACCATCTCCATCTTTCCAGATTTGCCAGGATTTGAAGGTACCTGTCTTCAGGACTCATATTTAATTCCCGAATAGTAGAATTACCTAAAATGGCATCTGTTTGAAGGCCTTTTCTATGCTGAAAATTGTTCACGGCTTCCTGAAGTTTTTCATCATAGAGATTATCTCCTGTTGTATATTCTTTGTCTAGAAAATTCAGTTTCTTAAGACGTTCTGCAATAGCGGCAATACGTGCATCTTTCTCGCCGGGCTTAATTAACTCCCCTTCCGGAATTTTCTGAATGGAAATATCTTCTTCTTTTAGTTTTGCGTATTCTTTTAAAGCTTTTTTGAGATTAGAATACACCTGATGCTTCGGCCTAAGATCGGTTATTGCATTTTCAATGTTGCCGTTTTCAACAGCATCCTTCAAAACTTTCTGAAGGTCTTTCTGTTTCCTTGTTACCCCCCAAATCTCATACATGCTTTTAGGGTCTAGTTTTCCGTAATATAAATGTGAAGCATATTCAAAAAAGGCATCGGTGAGTAGGAGTTCCATGGTGGCTTTTTCTTTTGCTGAAAGATCGCCGGGATCTTGCATTAAACCTTCCAATGCACTGCCATGATAATCCTGAAAGCTGAGACCCTCTTCATTTGATTTTTTTAATTCCTTATAGAAATTGCGCCTTAGTCCACCATCACCCCATACAGCACTGTTTGACTGGCTGTCGTAAAACTTTTTAAGTTGTTCTTTGTTCTTTAGCTGACCTTCCATATTCGCCAGATTTCCGGAGATTTCTTCTGAAGAGATATCAATATCCTTCCCGGCACCATTTCCAAACATGCGCTCGAAAAAGGAATCGTCATCATTTTCACTCCCTTCAGAACTATTATTGCAGGAAACAGCCACCATAGTTAAGAA
>JACLAD010013736.1_pt1 | contig 24457 bp, 19 predicted proteins | sample 8027901 | NCBI WGS metagenome assembly JACLAD01 (sample SAMN15725071, study PRJNA655200) | protist metagenome | isolation source: fluorescence activated cell sorting (FACS) single amplified genomes of... | place: Spain: Blaines Bay Microbial Observatory, Mediterranean Sea | collected 2016-07-05 | reverse complement strand
GAAGCTGTCGCGGCCGGTCAGCTCGCGCAGCGCGCCTAGGGCCACCAGCCGGTCGCAGAGCCGCCGCGCGGCGCGGTCCGACATCAGGTCGGTCAACGCCGTCGGAGCGAGCGCGTCCTGCGTAAGAAACAGCTCGACGGCTGCCTCAGCGCCCTTGGCCCGCAATTTCGGCGTCACGGCGTGCAGCCGCGCCGCTCGGCGGGTCAGATCCTGCGCTAGGCCGGCCGCCCGGGCAACGGCCCGAACCACGGCCTGATGGCAGGCCAGCCGCAGATCGTCCCCGTCGCGCCGCAGGTCCCGCGGCGCGAGACCGTTCGCCAGCAGCGGCACGATCCGGTCCCAGCCAAGTGATTTCGCCAACACCGCATCGGCAAGGATCAGCGCCGCCGTCTCGGCGCGGGGGGCCTCGGCCAGCACCGCCTCCAGCGTGGCCGCGGCCCGCGCGATCGGGGCGCCGGGCTGCGCCAACTCCCGAGCAACCACTTTCGGCGCCACACCAGGCAAACCAGACGCCAGGCCGCGCGCGGTCAACGGCCGCGTCACCGCATGGCACCAGGCCTGGCCGATCTCGCCGGCGGGACCGAGCGGATCGCCGGGACGCGCCAAATGTAGGGCATCGCGCAGCTCCGCCAGGCCTTCCGGTCGCCCCGAACACCTCACAGTTGCGGCGGCGGCCTCGGGCGCCAACCGGTCACGCCACAACGCCAGAGGCACGCCAGGCTGGGCCATCACGCCTTGCAGATGTGCCAGTGCCGCGCCGGCGCGGAACGCCGCCTCTTCGGGATCGGCGGCACGGCCTGTGACGGCCCAGCCCGGTGGCGCGGGCCAGGAGGGGGCGGGATGTTCGGAACGCGAGAGGACGGACATACTGACAGCGCTACTGATGCGCGGCGCTTTTGTCCATCATTATGCGCCGACACCGCCGCTCTATGCGGCCGTATATTATGTCCGATAATCTTGGTTTATCGGACATAAGTGTGATACGCTCACCGGCATGCCGGATACGCCCGATAATCCCGCCCAAATCGCCCTGCCCGACCACGTCGCGGGCTCCGGCCGGCTCGACCGCCTCGTCGACACCGCCCGCGACTATGCCGACCACGCCATCGCCGAAAACACCCGCCGGGCCTACGCGCGGGATTGGACAGCCTTCGCGCGCTGGTGCCGGCTAAAGGGCGCCGACCCCCTGCCCCCGTCGCCGGAGCTGGTTGGGCTCTATATCACCGATCTCGCGGCGCCGTCGGGCAAGACGCGCGGGCTCTCGGTGGCCTCGATCGAACGCCGCCTCGCCGGGCTGTCCTGGGGCTATTTACAACGCGGCTTCCGGCTCGACCGCCGCGATCGGCACATCTCGAGCGTCCTCGCCGGGATTCGCCGCCGCCACGCCCGGCCGCCCGTGCAGAAGGACGCGATCGGACCCGACGATCTGCGCTCCATGCTCGCGACGCTCGGCCACGATCTGCGCGGGCTGCGCGACCGGGCAATGCTGCTTGTGGGCTTCGCCGGCGCGCTGCGGCGCTCGGAACTCGTCGGGTTGGACCGGGCCAAGGACGACACCCTCGACGGCAACGGCTGGATCGAGATCCTCGACGCCGGCGCGCTCGTGACGCTGCGTGGCAAGACCGGCTGGCGGGAGATCGAGATCGCCCGCGGCTCGAGCAAGGCCACCTGCCCGGTGCATGCGCTGGAGCGCTGGCTGGACTTCGCGAGGATCGAGGTCGGCCCGCTCTTCACCGCCGTCAGCCGCGACGGAAGCCGTGCGCTCGATCGTCGCCTGAACGACCGTCATGTCGCCCGGCTCGTGCAGCGCACGGCGCTGGCCGCCGGGCTGCGGGCCGAGCTGCCCGAGGCCGAACGCCGGGCGCTGTTCGCCGGGCATTCGCTGCGCGCGGGATTGGCCTCGTCAGCCGAGATCGACGAGCGTCACGTGCAGAAGCAGCTGGGTCATGCCTCCGCCGAGATGACCCGGCGCTACCAGCGGCAACGGGACAGGTTCCGGGTCAACCTGACCAAGGCTGCGGGGCTATAGGATGCAGAGGCCCCCGGAGCGGGGCCCCTTCCACAAACCTTCAACTATGTCCGTCGTTCTGGACGGGGTTATTGGAGCGCGTTGTTCCTGCCGGTCCCGATGTGACCTTCACCGCTATTTGGCGGCCTTTCTATAGCGTTAGGTGGCGTATTTCCGCGTGCAGCCTGGCCAGAACCTTAGAGCAGACGTTCATACAACTCGCGGCGAAGGGCAGCTTCCGAGAACGGCGGTGAGAAAGTCGACCACGGTAGCGGCGGGGTGAGCCTGCGAGCCCAAAATGACCGCGCGAGGGGCGGAGGTCTTCGCAGTTGCAGCATAAGCTGATCCGTCAAGGACGGCCCTCAGCGGTCATTCGATCAAGACGCGGCGCATGGTCGGTCCCAGCCCATCTCACCCTCGACCTCACGCGGCGGACCGAAGCCCCAACCGGAAGCGGACGGTCGCGCATTCGTTCGGCATTGTCACGCTCGCCGCAGTCTGCATCGCGCAGTCTCTTTGACGACATTTGGCCAACCTGTCCGAGTTAACAGGTCAGATGAAGATCTTTGCCGCATAGACATGTAATTGGCTGAGGACATTCAATCCTTCAAAGAAAATCGGCGCCACATTTGGGGCAGACGACATGGGTCGGTTGGTCGGCGATGGTGCGGTGATAGGTCATCCGCAGATGGTTTTTGAAGAGCACTCGGTCACCGCAGCCATAGCAATGCGTCCGTGTCACCTTCATGCCGCATCCCTTGCAGCCAATCACCCAGTATTCGCGCCCCCTTGTCGACTGGCCTGTCCATTTGCTGACTAAATCGTCGTCGTCATGTCCCTTTCCACACGAGATACAGAAGCTGGCGCTGAGGAGGGGGGTATCCCGGAACCGGTCCCCTTCGTATCCCGCCCCTCTGTCGGCGGTCTTGAACAAGTCTTCGATGAATTGTGTCCGCGTCTCACATTGGACCAAGGCGGGCCGCGCAAATCGGGCCTGCATCAATTGGGCGATAAGACGGCGCAGGTGATATTGTGGATCCGCCGGATTGGCATTCGGAGCCAGCCAGATATGGCCTTTTAGATGGTCATCGGGGTGGTCTTGACCATGGTCGCAGTGCGGCCCCCAATCGAGAGGGGTATTTCTCTGGCGTACGGTCCTCCCACAGGGCTGCAGCACGAAGACGGCATCTCCCTCTTCCCCATAGCCCTTTTGCTGGACAAGTGCCTCGACCATGTCCGAGACCTCACCCTTGGCCCAACGGCTGCGGAACTTGGCGTCCATCACGAGGCCAGGCGCTTCGGAAAACAGTTCGTCGCGCACTTCTGGCGTGGGAGCCTTGGGCAGATAAGTGACCCGCAGGCGGAAATCCGGCCGTCGCCCGTTTTTTAGCACCGGCTGGACCTGAAGTCGTGCGCCGAGCAAGAGATCGCGGCGCAGAAGGTCGAGCGTGATGCACCCATCGGGCCGGGTAACTGCATCCACCAGCAGGGCTTGCCACCCCTCGTCCGGGCGGAAGCCATAGTCACCGATCAGGACCGACAAGATCTTGACCAAGCACCAGCGCTCGTAAAGCGCGCTGGCATGTAGCGTGGCGACGACGTCCAGCCGCTCCAGCGCTCCGGGGTCGAGGCCATGGCCTTGTGCGGCCTCTTGGAGCCGGCGAAATGCGTCTAGGCAGGCTACATTAGGCGGATGAAGGCGCCAGCGCAGCCCTTGCGGCGGCGTGGCCGAGAGGCTAACGCCCAAGTCCTGCAGCATCCGGTCGAGCCGCGCGAGGCGGGAGCAGTTAGCGGCAAGATCCTCGGAGAGGCTTTTTGCGCCTTGGGCAAGAGTTTGGTAGTGCGCAGCACGTGCCAAGCTCACCTTCCCAGCCTGCTGGTATTCTTCGCGCGCGTTGCGATCTAATCGCGTTCGCCAACCATTCGCCTTAAGCTTCGCACGCCGCCTTCGGCGGTTTTCCAAACCATTGGGTCGAATGGCCTCGACGTGGCTTATCTCATGCAACCAATAGGGTTTTTCGTTGGAGAATGTCTCCTCCCTCTTGGTACGTCTCCCGCGCGCAAAGCCAAAATCAAAGCTCCTTTCTAAAGCCGAGACGCCTCCGACGAGATCACCGACTTCGTCCGGCAACCGAAGAACTTGGGGCCAGTGATCCCTATCATTGTCGACTGCGTCGACATCTCTGACGAAAAAGCTTGCGCCTGAATTCCCATACGGATTCTGGATCTCAAAACGCCGCCGGAAAAGCGGTTCACCGGACGAAATCTTCGGTCGCCATTGCAAGATCGGCTCCATCCGTCGCTCGTATTCCTGCAATTGGGCATCGAAGACCTCGGGGTCCACCTCCTGCCATTCCCGTTCGATCAACTCGCGGCCCGTCTCTTCGAGGTGCGCGGTGCGGCGGTCTAGGGACTCGGCCTGTGCCTGCCCTGCCTTGCTGACGGCCTGAGCCAAGGTTAGGGCGCTCTGTATCAAGTAACGCAAATATCGATTGTCGGGAATGTCCGCCTCGGCCTTAGCCACGCGCCCGGGTAGGACTTGGGCCCAGGGCGCCCGTCCGAGTTCGCGGAAGGTCGCAGCGTTCGGCCGGACCTTGGACCGGCGCATCAGGCCGGTGGCCTCTTGCAGCTCGTGTGGCAGGTCGGCCGCAAGGGACAAGGCCGCCTCGACGAAAAAACCGAAGGCCGAGGCCATGTCGCTGCCACCGCCCCATGATACGCCGCCACTGCCTTCCTGACCGAGAATCAGCCAGATCAACTCGTCCCGGAAATCGCGGAGATAATCCCCAAGCATCACTCCGTCATGATGCCTCGTCACGATGCGCAGAGTCTCGTCGCCCACCGCGATGTCGAATTGTCCAAGCCCACGCAGGAAGGCATTGTCATGCCGCCGCCTACCTGCGTTCCAGCCAAGGGCAGGAATCCACCAGACCTGTCTATCAGGCGCGACGATTCTGAGGAACGCCTTGTCCTCTTCAGCGCTGCGCCAAGTGGGGACGATGCCATCGGGCACCTGCAGGCCCAGCCATGAATGGTCGTCCGGAAAAATGTCGAGCACGGTTTCTGGAACGCCGTCGTCATCGATCTCGAGGTCGACTAAACCGACTGTGACCATGCGCACTTGGCCGGCATCGCGCCAATCGATCTGCAGTTTCGACGCCCTCAGACCCGACAGCATCAACGCACCCAGTAGCTCGCAAGGCCATTGTTGGCATCCGCCGCCGCCGCCAAGTCTTCGAGTCTCTGAACGCAGAAGTCGTCCAGAGGCTCGGCAAATTCTTCCACAAGCAGATCTCGGAGCGCAAGCAGCTGGTCGCGGCGCGACCGTCCATCCGACATCATCCGCCCAAGGTCCACGGTGAGCTTCGGCAAGACCTTCGACAGAATGACATTGTTCAGTGCTACCTGTTCATCCAGTCCCGCCTCCTCGGCCGCCTGCAGATAGCCAAGGCTCTGCCGGATCGCCCTGTAGCCGAATTCGACCCCTAGCGGGTCCAGCATCCGTGCCAGCCGCGCAAGGAAATCCCCCCTCGGAGATGATCGGTCGAAGGCGGGATAATCCGTACGCAGCCCGAATTCCTCTGGCAGGATCTGGAGAGGATCGGTGATGGAAAGAGGTTCGATCTCGGCCTCCACCGCCTCCCAATCGGTCAGGAAAGGATTGCCGAACCGTAGGACATGGGCGCGATCGAGGACCTTGGGTGACAGGCTATGCGTCGTGTCGTCCATGTTCACCGCCCCCATGATCCGGACATTGGCCGGAAAGCGGAGCTTAGTCCTAGTCCGGATCACGCCACTCAGCGCTCGGCGCAGACGGGCATGGTGAACGAGGATCGATTCCGTATTCTTGAAGCCGCCGAATAGGGTCAGGAAGTTGTTCGCCGTCTCGTCTTTCAAGAGGTCCTCGATCGTGGCGCCCTCCTCGAGTTTAGCCCTGAGGCGCGCCTCTTCCTCGATGCTGAGGAAAATCCCGTTTTCCATCAGGACATGGCGCTCTTCGTCCTGCGTGAAGAGCGGGATTTCCGGAAAGCGATCACGGGTTTCGAGGTGGCTGAGGAAATCGGCGAAGTAGTATTCGATCCGCGCCAAGTTCATCTCGTCCAGCAGGATGAAATGCAGCCGGTTCGGGTCTGCCTCAGCCCGGAAGAGCGCATCAAGGAAGGGCGTCGACTGATACTTGCGCTCGACCGGGTTGAAATAGCCGATCAGATCCTCGGGCCCGGTCCAGTTGGGCTTGACCGCGATGATCTCGCAGACGGCGCCCAAGGCATCGGCCACTGCCTTGACCATCGAGGTTTTGCCCGATCCGGAATCGCCAGCAAGGATCACGAGGTCCGATGTCCGGATGAGCGCAAGGAAATTCCGGATCCTGGCCTGAGGATAGAACAGTTTGCGGTTCCAAAGCACCGTCTGCACATGGGGCGCGAGGCGGGAGAAATCGCCATCGAAGGCATCGGCCAAGGATCTCCCGATGGCGACGGGCGGCTGATGCTTGCGAAGCTGGTTGAGGTCATCTTCGTCGATCAGGCCAAGCGCGCGTAGGCGTTCGCCCTTGCGTTCTACGAGTTCTGCCAGTGAGCTCAACCGGGCTTCCATCAGGGCTCTTTCCTTTTCGTGGGTTTCGCGCTGGGTTTGCAAATCTTGCAGAACATCGCGCAATTGGGCTCTGGTGTCGGCAAGACGATCATTTGTGGCGGTCTGGTGGGACAAGGCCTGAGCAAGGGCCGTGCTGGCGGCCTCGAGCTTAGCCGTTTTAGTTTTAATGTTCGTTTCGAGGGCCGCGATCTGCCGGGCAGTAGATTTAGTAGCCTTTTCCATTATGGCGTCATGAGCCGCCGTCTCGAGCAGCGCCACACTGGCTGGGCCACGAACCGTAAAGGTCCAGTCCTTGGGCGCCTCGCGAAGCGGCCGCAAAGTGCCACGGACCACATTGCACTGATAGGGATTCCTGCGCTTTTCGCGCTCTTTTGCGGGTGAGAGAGTCAACTCACCAATGGCCCAAGGTCGGTGTTCAGCCTCAAGGTCAAAGGTTTGAGGCAATACTGGTCCGACGTAGGCGCTGTCTGATCTGTTGGCCGAGGTCCCGGGATAAGTCAAACTAGCGAAGCTGGTCGGATGTCTTAGATCTTGAAGAAAATGAATCGTCTTGCCGTTGGGCAGGGTCGTGGAGCGAATATTCCCGATGACCACGATCCTTTCATCGGCTTCAAAACCCCAATCACGCCGAAGTTCTGCAAGAACTTCGGCCTCCGGGGCATCGACATCAACGCGCACCATGAAAGTTTCCACTCAATTCTCTTCGGTCCTTCAAAGCAGGCGTAAAAATCATCTCAACCATTTCAACAGGACAGAAAGCTAGGTCCCGTCCGCTCCAGCTCATCGCAGTGTTTTTCATATTTTGCAGCACATTAGAAGTCCCCTTTCTCAAACTGAATGGATGAATGTCAGGTTTTCGGATGGACCATTAAACGTGATCTTGCCGATCGGAAGCCAAGGGCTCGAAGCTGTCATGCGGCACCGCGCTAAGATGAGCTTTCCGGCCGGACGGTCGTGACCGGCCTTTGCGCTGGTGGTAACAGGTCACGACATTGCCTGCGGCATCGACAATCGCTTTCACCTTGGTCGCAGCTGCAATCGTCTCTCCATCGAGGCCAGCGGCCGTCAGATGCCGGGCAGTCCGTCCTGACAGGATGTATTCCTCGCAATCATGCTGCGCCTTGACCCGTGTCCCATGCAGGAGGACGAGTTCAAGACTGGCGCGCCGGATACTCCGTTGGGCCATGCGCGTCGTTGCATGGTTGCTTAGGACGAAAGTCGCGTCTGCACAAACCGCCATCATGCCCATTCCTCCTCAAACTGCTTTTTGAGCTTAGAGCGGTGACGCTGGAGTTCTTTAAAGCGGCGATAGGTTGGATCTTCGAACGGGAGAACCAAGGCAAATTTTCCGCCTTCAGAGGCCACAGCTTTCCGACCCTGATACCCAACAAGCGTATCCTCGTTGAGATGCAGGTCTTCCTGGAAAGGGTTCACCCAGCTCTGAACACGGTCATCATCCGTGTAACGCTCAGGGTACCAACCTTCTTCATGGCAATGCTTCGCCACGAGGTCATCATACTCCGCGGCCAGTTCCGGATGGCGTTCGGCATAAAACGCGCGCCAGGCCCTCAGCTTCTTAAGCCCGGTCTTCCGCTGATCCTCAATGCCTTGTTCGTGGGCTGCCCGGATGGCCTTAGCAAACTCTTCAATCGAAAGACCGCCGCCCTTGGCCTCCTTGGCCTGCTGCAAGACCGAGGACAGCCGGATACGCCCTTTCGAGATGGCCTCAGCCAACTGAGGCTGCCCCTCAGAGAGGGCCTCTACTAGCTCGATATCCGGTATATATCCCGCCGCATTCGGGGCCTCTTCAACCGCTGCCCCTACAAACCACTTCGTATCGACGTGGCTCGAAATCTTTGCCGACAGCCGAATAATTGCCTCGCTGAACAAATTACGCGACGTTTCAGTTCCAGGGTGTGACGCTTGGATTCCGAAACATTTTTTTAGCTTGCTGGCCTGATTCTCAAGGTGCCCCCCTTGCAGACGCGGATCGGAGAGGCCGTTTTCAAAGGCAAGGCGAGCAACTTCCTCATCCTGCGCCGGCACTCTGAGTGCATGTCCGGCCACAATGGAAAAGAGAACGGGTGCCAATTCCATGATCTGCTTCTGGCTGACCCCATAGCGCCAACGCATGAGTTCGTAGGCATTGTGGGACGCAGCAGACACATGGGCCTGAATGGACACTTCTCCCAAGCCAATATCGGCAAAAAATGGGTCAAAATCTTGCGGCTTGCAATGCAGAGCACGCGCGATCGCTTCCAAGTCCTTCGGCTTCGGAGGATTGGTCCCTGCCAACCAGCGACTTACGGTTCGCTTATGCCTCGGGCAGCCCTGTTTCTTGAGGTCTGCAACGAGTTCGTCGCGCGTCTTGCCCTCTTCGTTGAGTTTCTTCTTGAGAAGTTCTGCCTTGAACGCCATCGGTGCTTCCTTTGCATCTACGGCTTCAATATGGGTGCCATTTTCTTATATATCAATTTGGCATTTTTCGTCACTTTTCTTCGAAAAATCTTCGATAAGGGGCTTGGCTTTGAAGAAACCCAGACGACTATGACAAAAAAGGTGACATCACTGCGTCCATGGCGGCCAGGATCGGCGCAAGGCCCGTCCGGGCATAGAACTGCCGCTCGAGCGGTGACAGGGTCATGGCGCGGGCCCGTGCCACGCCCACCGGGGCCGCAAGGCAGAGCGCGGCGTAAAGCGCCGCCTGTTCCTACTCGGACAACTGCTCCGGCCTGCGGCGTCGCCCAAAGAGGCGCCGTCGCATTAGGATGGCAGCGGGGATCCCGAGAACGAGACCTCCGCCCGTCAGGATCAGGCTGCCGCCAGAGACACCCATCCCGACGCTCGAGCCGATCCAGTATAGTGTTGCAGTGGCGGCCGCGGCCCCGGACAGCGTGGCGATCGCGGTGCCCGTGCTGGCTGCGCCGAAGAGCCCGATGGCCCCGAATGTCCCAGCCATGACGCCGGCCGCCACCAGTTTCGAAGCGGCGACCCCGATGATCGTGCCGGCCACCCGACTGGAATCTTGAAGTAGCGCCCCTACAACCTCGGTCAGGGCCGCATCAATCGCGCAAAGATCCCGCTGCATACGCCAGCCCGGGCGCTGAGACCGGCGCGCAGCTGATGACCAAGATCTCCGCGCGCGCCACATGGATCAGGCCGCTTCGCCGGTGCGCATCGGATCGCACTCGGCGTTGAAACTCGGCCTTCGTTCATCCCCCTGCCCTACCGTGCCAAGGTAAGTGGTCGGCCCTGAACAACGGCCTCAGGCGGCGGCAGCGCCGGTTGCCCGGTGAGGATCCGGTTCGAACGCGCCAATAAGGGCTGCGATCAGAAGAGACAAAAGCGCCCTGAGGTGGGCGAGGATCTTGCGGATGTTGTGGCCGCAGGCGCAGAGAACGGCGAAGATCGCGTCGCCGGCGGTTCCCTTGAGCGGACAGCGCGTCAGGCGCCCATCGGCTTTCATGTGGCCGATCTCCGGCTCGATGGCACTGCGGCGGCGCAGGAGCCTGGTCAGTGCTGGCGTCATCCCTTTGCGCGTGCCGCTGATCAACACGCGAGTGGTTTCGACACCGTGGCCCCGGTAGCCCCGGTCGACGACGGCAAGCGCCGGTCGCTGATCCGTCAGCACCTCGACCTGCTCGAGAGCTTCGGCAAGGGTGTGGCCGTCATAGGGATTGCCGGGCAGCGCCCGCATGCCGACGATGAAGCCCTCGCGGATGGTGGCGGCGACGCTGACCTTGGTGCCGAACTCGTAGCGCTGCCGCGCCTTGCCCTTCGAGATGCAGTCCACCTGCGGCTCGTGCAGGCTGAAGATCTTGCCTTTGTCCTGCGGCTGCTGGTGCAGCAGTCGCGAGGTCAGAACCAGCATGTCGAGAGCACGCGTCCGGAGCGGTCCTGCCGGCATGCCATCGATCTGGCGGCGCAGGTCGCGCATGACGCGCCCCGTATAACCCCGCAGTGTCCGTAGCGCCTTTCGCATCCGCTTGAACTGCCGGGCATGCGCATAGCGCCCGACCTTGACCGCCAGGCGCGGTGCCAGGCGCGCATAGCTCTGGCGCAGATCGATCCCGGCCTCGGCCGCAAGCGCCACCAGCTTCTGCCGCGCCGTCTCGTAGAGCCGCGCGTCGGTCGGGTGAGCGATGTTCTTTTCCATGACCGTGGTGTCGACCGACACCTGCTTCAGGCTCTTGTCCGCCACCGCGCCGGAGGTGCGACCTGCTTCGATGGTCTTCGTGAGCAGCCATTCCACGCCCTCTTCGCCGATGCGCTTGCGCCAGCGGGTGAGCGAGGAGGGATCGATCGGCGGGCGGTGCTGGAAGAACGACTCACCGCAGAAGTGTTGGTAATACGGGTTCTCGACCCAGCGCGCGACCACGGCTTCGTCCGAAAGCCGGTAGGCGTGCTGGAGGTAGAGGAGCCCCGCGATCAGCCGCGCCGGTGTCGCTGGCCGCCCGACCGAGGATGGAAAGAACCCGGCCCATTCACGCTCGAAGAACTCCCAGTCGAGCAACTCTGCCAACGTCGCCAGCTCATGACGCATGTCGGTCAGGCGGGGCCGCAGGAGGTCGTCCTGCTCTTCAGCGCGGGGATGAGGCTTCATCACGGCTCCGGAATTCGCAAGGTTTCGAAACACAACTTACGAAAGCCTGCAAATCTTCGCCACCATTTCCGAGAGTTCAGAAAGCAAATTCAGGCGCTTGGGAGTTGCTCAGGGCGAACTAAGTGACAGTTGCTTTGGTCGCGGGGCTCTCAACGCTCAGGGCCTGGCCGGGTTCGAGATAGCTGTCAGCATTTATGTCATCACGATATGCAATCCGAGCTTCGATCTCATTGTCATTATACCAAGTGCTTACGCCGAAGGAGAATCGTTCCGCGCAGAGCACTACGTCTTGGTCTCTACTCAGGACAAAATCGGCTTTGGAACTGTAACCGAGCCGAGCAATCTCGCTGGCTTTAGCAGAAGCATACACCTCGGCCATCTCACCAGAGAAGTCGGCAGCGCTGGTCACGGCCGGCCTTAGTTCTTCGGTCCTCTGCATCAGTTGTGAACTGGCCCCCATTTCGACCGGACACTCAGGCATAACCATGGAGGCGAGGGTGTCCGCCCGCAACTCCGCTCGGATAAGGGCGCGTGAGGTTGCCTCGCCCTGCGTCTCAGCCATCGCGCTCATCTCGACCTTTGGCACTGCCGCTGCGCCACGGGCTCTGTTGCGACAGAGCCGAATGCTTCTAATCTACATGGAATATACTATCATTCCGCAGCTTCCGCGCGATCCGATACGGCGAGGCTCCGCTCTGCAAGAGCGCAGAGCGTATTGACGCGCGCCATGTCCTCAATGATCTCGCACTTTGCTTCCAGCAGGCGCGGCGCAGCGAAAACCAGTGCCAGCGCTTTGGCACGCGATAATGCCACGTTGATACGGTTGAGCGAGAGCAGGAAGTCGAGGCCACGCGGCATGTCGTCGCCGCTCGATGAGGTCATCGAGACAAGACAAACCGGCGCTTCCTGACCTTGGAACTTGTCGACGGTGCCGACCCGGATGCCCGGCGGCAGAGCCGTGCGCAACGCATTCACCTGCATGTTGTAAGGCGCCACCACGATGATGTCGGACTCGCGCAGGGGACGCACGGTCCCGTCCTTGTCGGCCCACAGGCCCCCAAGCAGCCTGCGCGCCGTCGCCGCGATCGCCTCGATTTCCTCGGGCGACATCTGCGCATTGCCCTCATGCGGCACGGGGACGAGATGCGCCCCTGCCCCAGGCAGTCCCTCAACATCCACGAACTGAGTTTCACAGTCAGCATGGCTTTCAAGGCGGCCCTCGTAGACCTGCTCCGAGACGAAGTCGCACAACGCAGGGTGCATCCGACGCGAGACGTCGAGAAAGATGCCCCGATCCGCAGGGACCGTGTGGTGCTCGCCAAGCATCCAGTCGAGACAGGACAGGTCCAAGGGGCTGGGGTGCGCGCCCTGGATCACTTGTGGCAGCTGGCAGGGATCGCCCACCAAGACTACGTTTCTCGCTGCCGTGGCCATGGCCACGAGGTTCGCGAGACCCACCTGCCCTGCCTCATCGACAAAGAGAGTGTCGAACTGCCCTCGATTCTCGGGTCGGGCAAAGAAGAAGGCCGTGCCACCCACGACGCGCCCACTCTCGGCCGCCTCCGCATTGCTCTTGGTGCGACGCACGCGGATCTCGTCTTCCGGGTAAGGGTCTTCGCTGATCTTGTGGATTATCTCGAATTCGCGATCGTCGGAGTCACGCTCTTCCACGACCTTCAACAGCACGTTCTTGACCGCCTCGTGGCTGTTCGAGGCGACTGCGACGCGACGCCCTGCGCGAACGAGCGCGAGAATGGCGTGGGCCGTCACGTAGGTCTTACCAGTGCCAGGAGGCCCTTGGATCGGTAACACGCCCCCATCGAGGTCGAGCACCGAGGCAATGGTCCCCTCGACCGTGTCCCGCTCGCCCAGGATGTCAGCGCGTGGGCCCGAGCGAAAGCGCGGCGCGCGACGCGAGAGCAGATCATCGATGGCCGTGCGTGCCCGTGTCTCACATTGGTCGGTGATCGCATCGCGCACGGCCTCGGCGATGATGCCGGTGTCGAGCGGCGGCGTCGGATGCAGACCGGTGATCCCCGGCAGCAGGGCGGCATTCGCAGCCCCGGTCTTGACCCAGACACGCCGCACCTTGCGATCGAGTTCGGTGACGGTGAGGGTCTTGGACCCCTCGGGCGTCGGTATCGAGACATTGGCCCGGCTCGAGGCGCGGATCTTGGTCTCCTGTTCGGGGAAGGCGTAGCACTGGATCACGGACCTTTTCACCGGCTCCGGCGCCCCCAAGGTCACCAGCCCGCCTATCGCGTCGACGCTGTCGATCAGCTCATCTTCTTCTTTCGTGAAGCTTTCGAACAGCGCCCACCAAGCAGGCTTCGCCTCGCGCTTGTGGAACTGGGCCAGATCGAACAGCAGCTGCTGCCGGTCCTCGGGCAGATCGGATGCCGCGAGCCGTGCGCGCAGGGCCGCCAGCTCCGCGTCCTCCTGTTCCTCCTGCTCGGCCTTGCTTTCAAGCTCCGGCCAGGGACCTTCTGGCCGCAGACTGATCAGCCAATCGCGCAGCAACTCGGTGCTGACGCAGTCGATCCGATTGTAGTCCTCGATCTCGTCGAGGATGTTCTGATCACCGTTCTCCCGCCATGCCTCGTAGGCAACGACCGAGCCCCCGGCGGTCTTCACTTCGCCGGCGCGCTTCACGCCGTAGAAGGCCTCCATCGACTTGATCGAGTAGTTTGGCTCGGAGGCGATCAGCCCACCTCGTACAACGGCGTAGAGATCCACGAAGCGTCGCTCTCGCAGCAGCCGATCGAGGAACACCTCCCCGATGCCGTATTTCGTCGTCAGGCGCTTGAGCGCAGTGACCTCGTAGGGCGCGTAATGGTAGATGCGCGCCTGCGGGTATGCCTCGAGCCGGGCACGCAACCAGTCGAGCAGCCGCGTCAGGGCGGCCCTCTCCTCGGCATGGTCGTGCGCCCAAATCGCCAGGAACTCACCGTCGAACCAGAGTCCATGCAGGTATTCGAGGCCGCCTTCGAAATGCGGGTCTCCCTCGATGTCGTAGAACACGTCGCCCGGCTGTGGCTGCGGCAAGAGATCGAACCCTTTGCCTGGCTGGCTCGGACGAAGTTCCACGCTCGGTTCGCCCGACTTGCGGGCCTGCTGCAAGCGCGCCTGCACGCGAAGCCGGTCCCAGCTCGCCTCGGCCATGCCGCGGGGCTTCTCCTGGCTCATGGCGAGTGCGGCCATGGTGCTGATGCCGGCAGCTTCGAGCCTGGCGACCTGCTGCTTCGTGACGTTGGCAACGTTGAACAGGCTGTCAGTCTCAACCCAGTTTGCCTCGCAATGGTCTGCCCAGCGACACAGCGCGCAATCCGAACACGGCACTGGCCGCGTCGTCGGCGGCGCCGCTACGAACGTTTCGAGACGGCCGCGCATGCGGCGGGCATAGGCGGCATACTCCGCGAGCCGGAAAGAGGCCCGTTCGCCGGAGCCGAGTTCGACATGGGCACGTTCGGGCACGACGCCTTGCAGGTCTGCAAGGAGGTCGGAATAGAGCACGAGCTGTAGCAGGTGCTTCGGATGTGGTGTCCGCTTCAGCTTGGTATCTGCCACCTCGTAGGAGTAGTTGCCGAGCTGCGACGGACGGTCCGTGCGTTCCAGAAAGTCTGACCAGCCGCCCCAGGCGCCCCCCGACAGAGCGCCCTGGAAAATGACATCCGGCCCTTCTTCCATCGCAGCTCGCGTCGCCGCGACCCCATCCCCGAGCGATTGCTCGCGCGAGATCTCGATGATGCTTCGTCCCGAGGACTGTAGGCGCGCCAGATGCTCGGCCTCGTGAGCATCCCCGCGCTCCTGCAACAGAGCTGCATTTTCGCTGTCTTGCCGGGGTCTCGGCCCGCCTCCCTGCGCTCGGGCCAGATCGAGCGCAGTGGCGTGCGTGCATCCCGAAAACCGCATCAGGTCGGAGGCCGAGAAGAGATACGCGTCACCAATCAACTGCACGAACAGATCCTTATCCAACAACTCGACTTGGCCCAAAGTGAGAGGTTTAACTCTACCGGGTGTCAATCGTTGTCTGGCCACACGGAAAGCGTGCGCAGGGTGCTCCGGAAGAGACTCTGAGCTATGCTGTTTCGTCGTGGCTGGGCCCAGATGGGAGGGTGGGTAGCCCCTCGAATTGCGACATTCAAAGCGACCTCATGAGGGACAGGACTATGCCACTACAAAATCGAGTTGACCCATTCGGGGTGTGTCATGCCATTTCGGCGCGTGGAAGCCTGATGGGAAACCGGGGCATCCTTCACGACGACCAACGAAACGTCCTGAAAAATCATGCGCACCAGAATTGGGTAGCATGCGAGCTTTCGTTTAAGAATATCAAGCGCGAGATCATGACGCCTGGAAGGTATACAGAGTTGTTCTTTTTGGACGAGGCAACTGCCCTTGCCGCTGGGCATCGGCCATGCGCATCATGTCGCCGCGATCGGTATCTCGCCTTTGCGAGGGCATGGCAGGCTACCCATGGTGGTGCGGAGAAGGGTCGCTCCCTGCCCCATACGATTGATCAAGCACTCCACAAAAGTCGCATCACGCGTCGCCGCGAGAAGGTAACTCACGAAGCAGAATGCTCCACTTTGCCAGATGGGACGATTTATTCCGATGGAGAGGAATCGTATCTTGCCTGGCAAGGAAAACGTTTTAGATGGGGTTTCAACGGTTATACACTCAACGACCACTTCCCGCAGGGAACCGTAACTGTCCTGACGCCAAAGCCGCTTATTTCAGTCCTGCGAAACGGCTACAACCCTGAGATTCACCACAGCATCTCCAATGAAGTATAGCGAGTGTTCTCCTATCGGGAAGAGACACCTCCCCTCGGGATAGCTTCAAGTTTATTTCTTGATAAGAAGATCGCGTTCGACTAAGAGCCGCCGAATGAAAGAGCAATCCTAAGGAACTTAGATGAACGATTTCGACCTGAGCGATCTGGACCTCGATGAGCTGAAAAAGCTTCATAAGGAAACTTCTTCTGCAATCCAAAATTATGAAGCCCGCCGGCGGCAGGAGGCACTTGCAGCTGCTGAAGCCGCAGCAAAATCTGCTGGGTATTCGCTAAAGGACCTTGTCGGGACGACGACTGGGAAACCCACGAAGTCGATCAACCCGCCCAAATACCGGAACCCTGACAACCAGTCTCAAACATGGAGCGGTCGTGGTCGGCAGCCTCAGTGGATCAAAGATGCATTGGCAGAAAACAAGTCTCTCGATGATTTTTTGATCTCCAAGTAGGAGAACAGTCCGGCGGTGCATAGGATGCACCGCCGGATCGCGTCGCCTTAATTATCGAGCGCGAGTGCGCCCCCATTTTTGGCGCCTGCCGTTACCGCAGTGCGGGCAGCTGCATTCTTGGATCGTCCGGGCCTCGACCTCTAAAAGGCTGCTGAAAAAGGCCGGGTTCGACGCGGTTTCGAGAATATGATTCACCCTTGGCACGGCGGCGGCGGGGGGTGGCGATGCGCAGGACTGACGAGGCGAGCGGGTCGCTGTTCAGCTATGTTGACCTTGAAGAGCGCGTTCCGAAGCGGCATCCGCTGCGTTTGATCCGTCGGATCGTCAACGACGCTCTGGCAAGCCTCGATGCCGAGTTCGACGCGCTCTACACCGACTTCGGCCGCCCCTCTATCGCACCGGAACGCCTGATCCGGGCGAGCCTTCTTCAGATTCTGTTCTCGATCCGGTCTGAGCGGCAGCTGATGGAGCAGATGAACTACAACCTGCTGTTCCGTTGGTTCGTCGGGCTCGGCATCGACGACCGCGTATGGGTCTCCCCGGTGTTCAGCAAGAACCGAGACCGGCTGCTGACGACCGAGATGTCGCGCAAAGTGATGGCCGCGATCCTGTCGCACCCGGAGGTCAAGCCGCTGCTGTCGGACGAGCACTTCTCGGTCGACGGGACGCTGATCAAGGCCTGGGCCTCCATGAAGAGCTTCCAGCCGAAGGACAGCACGCCGCCCCCACACGACGACGATCCCGGCGCGCCACCGCCGCCATTGGCCGAGGAGACCTCCCCAGATAGCAGCCAGCCCCAGCAGACTGAGACGCCGCCGATGCCCTACACACCCGGCCAAACCCGCAACGCCGAAGTGAATTTCCGGGGCGAGAAGCGCTCGAACGCAACCCATGCGTCTGTGACGGACCCGGATGCCCGCCTCTACAAGAAAGCGCCGGGTGCCGCGGCGATGCTGTGCTTCATGGGGCATACGTTGATGGAAAACCGAAACGGGCTGATCGTGCAGGCGGAGCTGAACCACGCGGATGGCCATGGCGAGCGCAAGGCGGCGCTCGAAATGCTCAACCGCCACTCCCCCGGCTCAACCCGGCGCCTGACGCTGGGAGCAGGCTCTGTTGCACGGAATACCTGAAGGCTGAGTTTCCCCTTACCCCGAGCGGCTTAGACGACGGGTTCTGTGACGGGAATGCCGAGTGCGGTGAAGCGGTTTAAGATCGCGATGCGGACCTGAAGCTCGGCGGTCTGGCGATCGAAGTCTCGAGCCATCAGTTTCTGGCCGAGCAGCTTCATACAGTTCATCTTGGTCTCGGCGCGGCTTCGGCGATGATAACCGGTCCAATGCCGCCAAATAGCCCTGCCGAGATGCTTGATGGCGCGCAAGGCCTCGTTCCTGTCTGCCGCTCCGGGGCTATCCTTCTTCCACGGTTTGGCGTTGCGCCTGGGCGGTATGACCGCGTCCGCGCCCCGGTTCGCGATGGCGTCGCGGCAGCCGCGAGTGTCGTAGGCACCGTCAGCCGTGACCGAGGCGATCGCTTCGCCCTCGGGAATCTGGGCGAGTAGATCAGGCAACACAGGCGCATCGCCCACGCCGCTGCCGGTGATCTCGACAGCACGCACCTCCAAGGTCGCCTCGTCCATGGCCAGATGAACCTTGCGCCAAACCCGCCTGCGCGAACCACCGTGCTTGCGCGTATGCCATTCGCCTTCGCCGCGGACTTTGATACCCGTGCTGTCGATGAGCAGATGCAGCGGACCGTTGCTGCTACGGTAGGGCAATTGCACAGCCAGCCTCTTCTGCCGCCGACAGAGCGTCGAGAAGTCCGGGACCGGCCAATCGAGCTCTGCGAGCTTCAGCAGGCTTGCCACGAAGCCAGTCGTCTGGCGAAGCGGCAGGCCGAACAGAACCTTGATCGTCAGACAGGCTTGGATCGCGGCGTCGCTGTAGATCAGCTGGCCGCCGCGCTTACCCGATGACGTCGCGTGCCAGGGTGTCGACGGGTCGAACCAGACGGTCAGCGATCCACGCTCACGCAGCGCCGCGTTATAGGCGGACCAGTTCCGGGTGCGGTAGCGGGTGGGTGCAGACTTGGGCATGCCACCCTGCTACGCCGTAGGACACTCAATGTGAATCCCGGGCAGGCTTCGTGCAACAAGGCCCTGGGAGCAGACAAAGGATACGACAGTGCCGACTTCATTGCCGCGCTCAGGCGCATGGTCGTGACACCGCATGGCGCGCAGAAGGCCCGGCATTCAGCCATCGACGGTCGGACCACCCAGCATCCCGGCTACGCATTGTCCCAACGGCGCCGGAAGAAGATCGAGGAACCCTTTGGATGGGCCAAGACGGAGGGCGGCATGGCGCAGACGCTCCACCGTGGCCTCGACAGGGTTCGCGCCACATTCACGATGACCATGGCGGCCTGCAACCTGGCCAGGCTGCCGAAACTCCTTGCCGCCTGACGAACAGAGCAGCCAGAAAACCCGGCTTCGCAGCCGCCAAGTCCCGTCTTCAGATCGCTCCGGCAGGGACAGCGTCCCTCTAGCCTGACTTCTTCAGCAGCCTGTCTAAACCGGCACATCCAACGCGATTATGTTCCTTAAGCGGGCGATCATGTTGTCACCACTGGCGACATCCACGCTCGCTGTCTCGATGATCGTCTGCTGACCTGAAATCCGAAACTGAGCCTGAAGACCTTCAGATTCTGATAGGTCTTGGTGATGCGGATAGAGCAGCGTCAATCGAGGGGCTTTGTACAAGTGAGCATAGGCCATCATCTGATAGACGTCACCTTGAGAAACTCCTTGTTTTCGATCACCAATACGGGAAGAAATCCGCTTCCATTTCGTGTCGATCACATGGACAACCTGCTCCGCACGCCAGATCAGAATATCGGGTTTCGTCTGGAACACAGCGCGTTCATCATCGAGCGATGTCAGGCAGAACAGTCTCCCGCCTTGTAGAGAGACCCGATACTCTGTGCGTGCCAAAGCGCGTGTGATTAGCCGGCCGACATATTCCTCGAAAAGTGTATTCATCTCAAAGAGGAGTGCAGTCCCCTGCCCCGCCCCGGCACTCGTCGTTTGATAGCGATTACGCAGAAAAAGTTGCGCCATCCCGAACAATTCCTGCCATGCTCGGTTGGTCCGGTCGATAACGACTTCATCCCATTTCAGCGCAGGAACAGCGACTTCGGCAATATCGGCGTAGACAAAAGCCAATTCGCGCAAGCGCTGTTGGTTGGACGGGCTGCGCGACATTCTGGAGAGATATGCGAGCGTGGCTTTCATGATACGGTTCAGAGCGATGTCCTCAGAGAGCTCATCAAATTTACAGGAAAGCCGTGAGGGGTTTGCTGCGTGGCGTGTAAATTGACGCGGTAGGTCGAGCGTCCCGCGCAAAGCCGCAAGGTCATCCTCTAGGACAATGTATCGTCGCGGCATACCTCGACGCACGGCATCGGTCAGCTTGCTGCAGAAAACACGGATGAGAATTTCCAGAAGCGTTTCGCGCTGCCAGTCAAGCTCTGTGATCTGGCCTGTCTCGATTTTTAGGTCGAGCGCGACTGCGAGCATATGAACAAGGCGCTTGCGAATGGCAGAATTTTTCCTTGCTTCGCCTCCTTGCCCTTCGACATCGATCTTGGGAAGAATTTCAAGACTGCAACCATCGGCTGCCAGGATCCCGACGACGCCACGCGCTCGCAGTTCATGGCGCTGTTCCTCAAGCACTCCGCCTCCCCCCCTTCCTGCAAAGGTCGATACTCTGGCGAGCGCCGCGAGACGCTCGGCAAAATGCTCGGGAATGCAGCCGCCCCCTTCGCCGTGGGGCAACGTTTCCCATTCGCGCAGGGTGAAGGCCGGCATCAGGCCGCAAACTCCGAAAAGTCGAATTTGTCTTTGACCGTCCAACGCAGCTTTTCGCTAGAAAAGTCGTCTTCAGTCATGCCTCCGGGTACAGCAATTCGTTTGGCGTCAAGGAAACGGGCGGGACCGTGAGCAGAGTCGCCAAGAACAGCTGCGACCTTGGACCAGTCCTCATAGAAATACTCAGCCATCAGCGGGATCACCTTGTCTCGCATGACGATCTCAATATCCGACCGCGTCTGGCAACCTGTGAAGTAAGCGTGCCCAATTTGATGCTCCCGGTCGAATAAATACTCGATCCGCTCGTTAAGCGTAGACAGCAGTTTTTGCAGATCGACCCCATCAACGTTGTTCGACAGAACCGAAGGGTCGGGCATCAGTTCCTTGAAAGAAAACCGGCGGCGTAGTGCCGTGTCCAAGAGCGCGATGGAGCGATCTGCTGTGTTCATCGTGCCGATGACATGGAGGTTTTGAGGTACGCCAAAAGACTTCTTGGAATAGGGAAGCGTGAGGCGGATTTCGTTGGCCATCCCTAGCCGCTTGTCGGGCTCGAGAAGCGTGATTAGCTCGCCGAAGACCTTGGAGATGTTCGCCCGGTTGATCTCGTCGATGATGAGGACATACGGTCTTGCTTCGCGCTGCACCGGTTCGCCGCCGCTGTTCATGTAGCTTTCGAGGGCAACGGCATCGAGGCGGGACCGATTGAGTGCATAAATTGACCTCATGGTGAAGTTGCCATCGTAGATCTCGGCGGCAGAAACCCCATCTCTGTCGACCCAGAGCCACCGCACGGACCGCCGGTGGCAGTACTTCCGGTTGTTCCGCTGCCGGTATTCGTATTCACCCGTGACCTCGCCGATGGCCCGAAATAGTCGGTTGCCCTTGGTGACGACGATGATGTCTCCGACGTCCAACTGGTTGCGGAAAACGTCCACTTGGCTCACTTGGCCCGACTGGAAAGTGACCTCGCCTTCGCGCTCGCCCTGGGTACTACAAGCCTCCAGTATTTCCTCAACTTCGGAAAACCTGTCGTCGGAGAAGTCGATGTCCTCCCAGCCGAGGAGCGTGTGCCCCTCGGAGATGGCTTCCTCGAACAGGTAGTCCTCTGCGGCCACGTTGGCGCGCGCTATCGACATCTTGAAGACCTGCCGCCCGTCGAGGTAAACGACGTTCTCTCGCGATACAGTCGGCACGCCTTTCTCCGCACGCTCCGAGATGCGCCTGAATATCCCGGATACCGGCTCCAGCCGGAACCCGGTTCCAGCCGAGCTGTCCTCGGACTGATCTGTGGTCGGTCGCAGTCCCTCGATGAACTCCTCGTAGGACATAGACTGGTGGAAAGTCACGAATTCGATGCGCCCCTCGCTCACGAGGCTGCGATACGTGCTCATGAGCTCTGCTCGGCCATCCTGTCCACTTAGTGCAGCGGTAGCCTCTTCACCCAAGCACAGCCGGACGGCTTCCCATGCCGTCTGATACGTTTTGCCCGTGCCCGGCGGGCCATAGAGGATCAAGTTTACGGCGGATGGCGAGGGCGCTTTTTTTGTGTCGGTCACAGTGTCCGCCTCCCGTTGGGAATTGAGCGTATATGTGAAAACAGTCGAGCTGCTTGGATTCGGTTCGGTGCTCGTGGGAGGTGGTACTTGCGCAAGTTTCTGGAACTTTTCACCGCCAAGGGCCTGGCAGATGTTTGGAAACGCGTCCTTCAGCCCGATCGCTGCAGCAAGGTCGCCGCCGCGGATGGAAACATCCCTGGCCGCCTTTTCACGGGCAGGCTCGATGAAATAGTTCAGAGCGCAAAGCCTGATCCGGTCGGCGCCGGACAGGGCAATCGCAGTTGGCCTCACGTCTCGGCTAAGCCATCGAGAAGCTTCCGAAGGAAGTCGTCATCCCAGCCTGCGCGCTTGAGCTTGATCGAGAGCGAGCCCTTGGAGGTGTCCCTGCGGACGACGTCGAGCGCGCGGCGACGCAGGACAGCGATGTTGCCGGGGCCGTTATCCTTTCGGTTGCGCGCGGCGTCTTCGCGGAACGACACGTCGAGCTGCCAGTGCAGAGCGTTCTCGATGGCCCAATGGGCACGGACGGTTTCAATCAAGACGTCTGGCGTCGGCTTCCAAGACAGCGCGAAGTAGCGGGTTTCGGAGGTGATGCTCCCGTCGATTTCCCGGGTCGCTTCGATCCGGCCGAACGCCTTCAGCCCAGGAAAATCATGGTGCTCGGCCAGCCCCTTGGCCGGAACGACCACCGCAGTGCGCCTCTCCGTCCGCCCATGACCGGTGTCTTCAATGTGGGCCACCGGATGGGCCTTGTTCACCTTGCCGAAGCAGGCCCGGGCATCGGACAGGAGCGAGTCCTGATTGGCCTTCAGCGCCAAGCACCAGTCCCCGCCCTGCGCGTTGATCGCCGCAACCGTGCGGCGATTGCAGTGCAAGGCATCGGCGGTTACGACCTTCCCCTTCAGTGAGATCAGCCCGAGCACATCGAGAGCGGCATCCAACTCCGTGCCCCTGTCGGCGGTCACGCTGGCGAGCGTCAGGCGCAGCCGCGAGGCGTAGGCCGACACCATCATCCGCGTCCGCGCGCTCTCACCCTTGTCGCGGGCACCGCGCAACGCTTTGCCGTCGATGGCGATGACATCTCCCTCGTGCAGCAGGGCGGTCACGTCAGCCAGCACTCGCCCGAAAGCGGCATCGAGAGCTTTCGGGTCGATCATCCGGAACACCACCGAGAACGTGTCGTGCGACGGGATGGCGTGCTTGAGCTTTAAGAACTCCCTGAAAATGCTTTCTTTTGCGCGGCCGAACGCGGACATTTCGGCACAGGACGTCGCCCCACACAGGACCGAAACGAACGCGATAACCAGAAGCTCTCCGAGGTCATGCCGAGCGTTCTCGGCGCGGGGATCAGGGACGTCGTCGAAGGCGGAGAGGAAGACGTGCATGCGGTGGCGAGCTCCGTGGGATGAGTTTCCCCACGCAAAATCCATCACGCGCCCGGCAGCAAGAGGGTCAGATCAGAGCCTCATAGCCAACTGCGATCCCCCTGCGGCGCCGGAAAGGAGGTGACCCTTTTCAGGCACATCGACCGGCTGATCTTTTGCATTTACAACCACGAAGCCTGCGTTGTGCAAAGCCGCCGCCGCACTGTCTATAGTGCTCCAGCCTCCGTTGAGCTCGTCCAGCTTTTTGGCGAAAGCCACAATCGGTTTGGTCGGATAAACGCGATTTTCGCGCTCACGCGAAGACCGGACCCAAAATTCGCGTGGCTCACCGAAGGCACCAAAAACATCTGAGCGGGCTCCAACTTCCTTGTACTTGTCAAACGCTGTCATCGCGGCTTCAATTTTGTCACGTGAAAGTCCGGTCGCCGTTTGACTGGTGTTTCTAATCGAAAATGCAGAAATGAGCCGATCGATATCGCTTGGACCTTGGATTTTTGTGCATACGCAACCTTCTTGCCCAAAAGACCAATCCAAGCTTAACGCCGAATGTCGCCCCCCGTTTGGCAGTCGAGAATGATCAAAAGGTCTCAGCTCTGCCGGAAATCCGGAAGCGATCAATTGGTCTTTCAGTTGAGTACGGACGAAAAAGTTTATTGCTGGACTTGTCAGCTCCCATAGTAACCTCTCTCCTCCGGGGAGTTCGAATGAAACCATTTTTTTCACCGTGTGGACAGGCGTTATTTGTGCCTTCTTCAGTTCGTCTAGAATGGCTCTGCGCAAAGGAGCTGCAGGCAGCTTTCCGTCAGCCTCGTTGTCCGCAATTCTTCGTTCGACTTCCTGCCACATTTCTTATCGTATCCAATCATTCAAAGCACATAGCGTGTTGACTAGCTGCATTTTTTCCACCGTATCGCACTTGGCCTCGCGCAAGCGCGGTAAGCCGAAGACCAAGGCCAGGCCCTTGGCACGTGACACCGCCACATTGATACGTTTGAGCGAAAACAGAAACTCCATGCCTCGTGATGTCTCTTCGGCAGAAGATGCCGTCATTTAGACCAGGCATACAGGTGCTTCTTGCCCCTGAAACTTGTCGACCGTCCCGACCCGAATGCCATCGGGAAGTGCATCTTGGATGGCATTCACCTGAGCGTTGTAGGGGGCGATGTTGCACAAAGCAGCCCCGGGCATGACTGGACTCTT
>JACLAD010003486.1_pt1 | contig 24462 bp, 28 predicted proteins | sample 8027901 | NCBI WGS metagenome assembly JACLAD01 (sample SAMN15725071, study PRJNA655200) | protist metagenome | isolation source: fluorescence activated cell sorting (FACS) single amplified genomes of... | place: Spain: Blaines Bay Microbial Observatory, Mediterranean Sea | collected 2016-07-05 | reverse complement strand
CAACCGTTGTACTGGTCACAGGGGCATCCCTCAATGACGTAGTTGAGATGGTTATCTATGACACCTTCTCCGTAGCCAACAGCTACACTAAGGCAGAGGCTGACACACGCTATCCCTTCAAGGGCAACAACAGCATCATCCGTTTGAATGGGCAGACTATCACAGCAGACATCACGATTGACAGCGATGAGAATGGCGTATCAGGTGGGCCTATCACACAGGACAATGCCACCGTCACTGTTAACGGATATTGGAGTATCGTATGACCAGCGTATTGAATGTAGATACTATTGCGGCAAAGGATGGTACGTCACCTGTTGAGTTGACTAAGCAGAGTGCGGCGAAGGCTTGGAACTTTTTTGACGGTACAGCAGGAACTATTGCTTTCGCAGATAGCTTTAACTCAAGCACACTGACCGACAACGGAACCGGTAATTATAAGTACGCATTTACCAACAATATGAACAATGCCAATTTTTCTTTTGGTGGTGCCGCAATTATTGATGAAACTACATTCGGATTGCTAACAGGTACAGAAATAGCAGGAAGTCATGCACGTTCTACTTCTTCTTCGGGCGGCTTTTGGACTACAAACGCAGCATCTATAAATAGTTCCGCTAATGCGAATAGCATATCTACTCAAATTTTTGGAGACCTCGCATAATGGCTAGTATTCTTAAAGTAGACGCAATGCAGGGTGTAACATCGGCTGGTGACATCACGATTACCAGCGAGGGTGGTGCGGCTACGCAATCACTTCAGCAGGGGCTGGCGAAGGCGTGGGGTTCTTTTGAACAATCAGGAACACACACATTCAGAGATTCGCTTAACTTCAGTTCTATTACTGATGCGGGTGTCGGAAAGTCAACTTTTGTTTTTGCAAATAATATGGCAACCTCAGACTATGCAACTACTGGTATGAGTGGCGAACAATCTGGTGGCGGTAACAGGGTTATGGGTTTTTCTGGAAGCACAACATCTCCTACAACTAGTACCTTTGCTATCGGTAATTGGGAATTAAACAATCATGCGGCCAGTGATGACACAAGACTTAGTGTTGCAGTTTTAGGAGACCTCGCATAATGGCAAGCGAACTTAGAGTAAACACCCTGAAGGATGCCGCTGGGAACAACAGCATTGCTACTAGCTTTGTGGCGGGTGGTAGTGCGAAGGCTTACGCTAACTATAAACAAACCAGTGGCTCTGAGTCTGTCGTAGGTTCGTTCAATGTTGCGTCTGTCACAGATGTGTCAGGTGGAAAATTTACTGTCAATTTCACATCAGCAATGTCTAACACAAATTACGCAATCGCTGCCTATGCTCGAAGAGATACTGATACCGACTCTTCAGCAATGGCAATTACCTCAAACAGCACTGACACAAAAACAGCTTCTGCTTGCAAATTTAAAACTATGTATCAGGACAATGGCGGCAATATGGGTTTAGCTGACAGTCCTGAGTCTGGAACGCATTTCATGGGAGACCTCGCATGAGTAAAGCAGCAGAACTCGCCGCACTGATTGGTTCGCAGACGGCTTTATCAAACAGGAACCTTGTCATCAATGGTGCGATGCAGGTGGCACAGCGGGGAACAAGCGGAACAAGTTTATCTGGCTATCAAGCTGTAGATAGATTTAGGACAGGTTGCGGCTCAACTAATACTTCTATTTCCGTAACTCAAGGAACAGATGCGCCAATAGGTTTTAAGAACTCCTTAAAATATGAAGTAACCTCTGCGGCGGGTTCTGTGGCAAATTCTTCAACCTTTAACTATAGAGTAGAAGGTCAAGATATGTCGCATTTAGAGTGGGGTACAGCTAACGCTAAAACTGTTACTTTGTCTTTTTATGTAAAATGTAGTCAGGCAATTTCTTCGCTTGGTGGTTCTATAACAAATTCTGATTTTAGTATGACCTATCCTTTTGATTATGGAATAAGTGTAGCTAACACTTGGGAAAAAAAGGAAATAACAATTGAAGGTGCAACAACAGGTACTTGGCTAGATACAAACGGCATTGGATTAGATATAAACTTTAATTTAGGTTCTGCAAGCGCACGGTTAGCAACAAAAGATGTTTGGGCAAACACTATTGCAAGAGGCCCAACAGGTTCTGGCAACCTTGTCACTACAGTAAACGCAACGTGGCAAATCACAGGCGTCCAGCTAGAAGTAGGCGAGACAGCCACGCCGTTTGAACACCGCAGCTATGGCGATGAGTTGGCTAGGTGTCAGAGGTATTTTCAAAACCCATTAAATGCCAATAATAGTGCTGTTTCAGGGGGATGGAGAACATCAAGTCAGTGTCAGTTTGGTCTTCCTCTTGCCACTTCAATGAGGGCATCACCTACGATGACTCACAAAGCTACTATAGTTCACGGCCTCAACGGAGGCACAAATGATAATGGAACTGGATGCAATATTAACAACAGCGGAACTATTCAAACTTCTATATGGACAGCTCTGACGGTAGCAGGTACGCCGGGAACTTCAGGAGAAGCTGTCATAGTTGCTGGTAGAAATCAAACAGAGGATGGTATTTTCTTGGATGCGGAGTTGTAGTTATGAATGAGATTAACGTGACATCAGCACAATATTGGGCAGACGAAGATGGAAACGACGTTTCGATAAGCGTAGTCATAGATGGCGAAACAATGTCTGTACCCCTTGACCCAGCTAACCGCCACTACGCAGAAATTATACGTCAGGTAGCTGATGGCACGTTGACCATTGCGGATGCTGACTGATGGAAATGACTAGCTTGATTGACATGCTCATCGGCTTAGTGGTAGCTGGCGGTGCTTGGTGGGCTAACGGCATGACACGTGAACAGAAGCGTGTAGAGATATTGCTGAACAAGACACGTGAAGAGTACGCTACTCGTGTAGAGATGCGTGATGATATGCGCCGTGTCATGGAAGCACTACACCGTGTAGAAGATAAACTAGATAAAGTATTAAGTAGGGAGTCATTCTAAATGGCAATGTTTAAAGCATTTAAACCAGCCGCAATGAATAAGATTGCACAGGCTATGGGCTATCAAGGTGACATGAACCAGTTTCAACAATACATTGAACAAGACCCTGCACGACAGCAGCAGATGAATATGTATACTAATGCTGCACAGAAGATGGCTCAAGGTGGTATGGTTAAGAAGATGGCTGTTGGTGGTACTACAACTAACCCTTCAGGTACACAGGCTCCTACACCTACCATAACAGGGCCAACTATCAATCCTACAACGGGAGACCCTGAAAACATTGGTGAGTTTTCTGTAGAACAGGTATATACCCCCGGTGTACCCGTAGGTGGTACTACTATTGCTGCTCAAACTCAGCAAACTGCAGGACAAGATATAACACAAGGTACAGGTACACTCACAGGTGCTGTTGCTGTACCTACAGCCACTGCTGCAGCCTCTCAAGCGCAACAGATTACCCCATCACAAGTAAATACAATGCAAGCTGCACAGGCGGCTCCTGCAGTGGATGCAGCTATGCAAGCTACACAGGCTGCACAGGCTAATCCGCAAGACCCCCGTGCGCAAGTAACTGCAGCACAACAGACTGCCTCATCAGTAGGTAATCTACAGGCAGCGCAGGGTAATGCTTCTCTTATTAATAATCCAGTACAACGTCAGATACAGCAGGGTGAGTTAATCACTGGTGTAGCTGATGCTGCCACTGCCTCTGCTTTTACTGCACAAGTACAAGCTGCACAGGCTACGCCTACCCAGCAAGCTACTGTACAAGGACAGCTTGATGGATTGATGCAGCAGTTTGTAGGTGGTAACACACCAGCATGGGCTGCAGGTGCTATTCGTAACGCTAACTCAGCAATGGCTGCACGTGGTCTAGGTGCATCATCTCTTGCAGGTCAGGCTATTGTACAAGCTGCGATGGAATCAGCATTGCCTATTGCACAGGCAGATGCCGCTACACAGGCACAGTTTGAGGGACAGAACTTATCTAACCGCCAGCAACGTGCTATGCTTGCCGCCCAACAACGTGCAGCTTTTATGGGTCAAGAGTTTGACCAAGAGTTCCAGTCACGTGTACAAAACTCTGCACGTATTGGTGACATAGCCAATATGAACTTCACTGCTGAACAGCAGGTACAGCTAGAGAACTCTCGTGCTACTAACACTATGAACCTGAACAACCTGTCTAACTCACAGGCAATGGTCATGGCTGAAGCATCAGCATTGGCACAGCTAGATACACAGAACTTGTCTAATCGTCAGCAGTCAGCAGTACAGAACGCTCAATCATTCTTGCAGACAGATATGGCTAACCTATCTAATCGCCAGCAGACAGACTTGTTTAAGGCACAACAACGTGTACAATCTATGTTTACAGACCAAGCTGCACAGAATGCTGCTGCACAGTTTAACGCTACTAGCCAGAACCAGACAGACCAGTTCTTCCAGAACCTTGGCGCACAAGTATCGCAGTTTAATGCTACACAGCAAAATGCACAGGCACAGTTTAATGCAGGACAGACTAATACAGTTAATCGTTTTAATGCTGAACTAAACAACCAGCGTGACCAGTTCAATGCACAGAACCAGCTAGTGATTGCACAGAGTAATGCACAGTGGCGTAGGCAGATTGCTACAGCAGATACTGCTTCAGTCAATCGTGCTAACGAACTTAATGCTAACGCTATCTTAGATATTAGTAAGCAAGCATATAGCAACTTGTGGAACTACTATGGTGACACAATGGAATGGGCATGGACTTCTGCAGAAAGCCAGCTAGACCGTATCAGTGCTATGGCTATTGCTGAACTAGATGCTAAGACTAAAAGTGAAGCATCAGATGCAGCAGGTAAGTCTGCAGCGGGTAGTGCTATTGGTAGCTTGATTGGTACATTAGGTACTGCTTGGATTACTTGCTGGGTAGCACGTGAGGTTTATGGCAAGAGTAATCCTGAGTGGTTTATCTTCCGTACATGGTTAGAGTATGATGCACCTAAATGGTTTAAGAAATTGTACGTGACACACGGTGAGAATTATGCTAAACTAATTGCTAAAGTTCCCCCACTTAAATGGCTAACCAAACAATTAATGGATATGGTAGTAGAGAATAAACGGAGAAAGCATAATGTCCAGACAGTATAATCCTGCAGAATCTGCTTATCTACGTATGGACTTAGAGGGTTTTAATAAGCTAGATAAAGTTGAAGAGCCTGATAAGTCAGGTGGCTTGCTTGCTCGTTCATCTATGCCGAAGAAAGAGGGTAGTGGATTAGACTATAGTAATCCTGCTGCTCGTGTCGCAAAGCAGATGCAAGTTATTCGTAAGTACAGGGATGAGATAAATGGAACTAAGTAATCAGCCTAGCTTTGATGCACCTATTCCGGGTCAGTCTCTAACTATGGAGTTAGGCTCTAGGCCGTGGCAATCTCCTGCACAGTACACTACAGTAGATGATACTATAGACTATTATATGGAGCGTATGAGTAGCGAAGACTTTATGCTACAGCTAGCTGACGTACTTAAAATGGGTATACCTGTAACTACACTAGCTAATACAATCCAATTGTCTAGTGTCATGGAAGGTGTACATACAGTCGATGTAGGTATGTTAGTACTGCCTATGCTTATGGAAATGATTATGATGGTAGGCGACAGCGCAGGTATTGAATATGATAGCGGTATGACGGATACTAGCAAGCCTAAGACACGAGATACATTCATAGCTAAAGTTATTAGCGACTATGAAAAGGAAATAGAAGATATTAACTTAACTGATGATACACCTGAAGTAGCAGAAGAAGAAGTTATGGAAGAGCCTAAAGGCTTGATGGCACGGAGAACGTAATGAGTTTTTGGACAGGGTTTGGTACAGGATTAGCTAAGAGTGTAGACCAAGGTTTACAGAAAGCAATGTCTAAGCGTGATGATGAGTTGTCACGTGCTAAAACCTTTTGGCAAACTCGTCAAGCACAGAAGCTAGACCAGAAGGAAGCATATGATGCACGTGCAGAGAAAGCACTACGCCGTTTGATTAGAGAGACAGGCAGTTCTACTTTAGGTCTTGCTGCATTCAATGCTGCTGGTGGCGATGCTGATGGTGCTGAAGACTTTCTTAAAGAAGTAGATGCTACACGTAAGCAAGGGTTAAAATATGACATTCGTGCTAACCTACAATTGCCAGAGGGCTTTGAAATAGGCAAAGATATGGCTGAAGAAAAAGCTTTTGGTCAAGTTAGGCAGCAGTTAAAAGGTGTGGATAAAGAAAGAATAGATATAGCAGACCCATTAAAAGGTACTATGTTTGCTTTAAAGGGCGGTGCAGAAGAAGTTGCTAGTCAAACAAATAAAATGTTTACACCTACCGCCGCGCCTACTCCTGTAACTGGTGTTCCTACTGCTACGTTTGATAGGTCTGGTTTGATAACAGCTAAAGAGTATCAACAAAAGGAAACAGAACGAGAAAGAGATAAGACACGTTTTGAGCGTGAGGGTAAATTATTTGACGTTGAGTTAGACGCAAAGAAAACAAACACTCAAAAACTAGAACAGGCTATGGAAATAGCTAAGACTGTTGAAGAACGTGCTGCAGCACAGTTTATAATTGGCGATGAACAAAGGCAGTTAGAAAATGCAAGGGCAGAAGTTGCAGATTTGCAGACTCAGGCAAAACTAATACAGGATGCTGAAGCCCATGTAAAAAACATGAGGGCCAAAGACTTAACTATTGAAAAAACAGAGATGGATATAGCTAAAGAAAAAGACCATCCTGTGTTTAAGAGTTTTGAAGATATGGCTGTATATGCATCTCAAAAGATTGCAGCAGGTAAATTTACTGCAGATAAACCTAAAGAAGCATATGAAAGAATGTACAATGATGCTATTGATGGCGCACTTAAATATACAGCAGCAACTGCTGACCCTGAAACAGGGGTGGGTAGTGTAGAGTTTGCTAAACAAAGCCTTGATAGTATAGTAGAAGCTGCTAGAAAACTAGAACTAGAAAAAGTGCCACAGAAAGCTATTGGTGACAAAGTTAAGTATACTATTGATGGTAATGAAGCTGCTTACTACGGCGGTATGGATAGAGCATTAAACACTGTAACAGAACGATTGACTGGTACGGACGGTAAAATAGCACCCCAAGCACAAAGATATATAGCTTCATTAAAGGCAGATAATACCCAAAAGGCATATGGCTTTGCCAGTAGTAGGGCTGCTGAGTATAATACAGCCGTTGCAAACAACGAATCTACTGCTCAAATAAACTATGTACCGTGGAATGTAGTTTCAGGATTGCAAAATTCTCAAGACTTAAAGAAATATGCAAGGGAAAATATTAAAAAGGGTGCAGTCGTACCTTTGAAAGAGGATGGTTCGCTTTATGGAATTTGGACAGGTACTAAGTTTGTAAAAGCACAAGATATGGATAGATAAATATGGCATCGTTAGATTTTAGTAGTGTCTTTGACGATGATGAAGATGAGGAGCAGCGGCAGCAATCAACACCTGCGTCTGCTCCTTCTTCTGTTTCTAAGTTTGATGATGTATTTACCGATGAAGAAGAATTACCTGTTGAGGATGTAGAAGAAACTGTAGCACAAGATACGGCAGTATCTAAGTTTGAAAGCGTGTTTGATGACGCTGAAGATGTCTCTGTGGATGAGCCTGTTGTAGAAGAACCAGAAACACCTACTCAAACATTCCAACGTACAGGCGAAGTACCTGAAGGATTTAAAGCTGTTCCTCAAGTACCTACTGGCGATGCACCAGAGGACTATCTCCCCAAACTAGAACCCATTGATGCGCCTACACCAACAGTGTCAGAACAAACTGACGCTGTATTTAAGTATGAAGATACCGCTAAACTAGCAGAAGAAATAGAGGGTGTAGACATCTTAGGTGTAGATGAGTTTGTTAAGGAAAATATAGCAGAGCCATTCCAGCCTATTGTAAACTGGATAGGACAGGCTGCAAACAAAGACATTGCAAACTTAGCAGTAGCAATGGAAGCTATGGCAGAAACAACAGCTAATATAGGTACAGCTTTGACTAAGGGATTAAAAGCTGTTGGAGTTGATATACCCTTTGAGGACAGAGTAGGCGGTGAAAAGTTTGCTGGTGATATGGGCATGATGCTAGAGATGATAGAGGCTGCAGTTCCGGGTGGCTCAACAGCTATGCGTCCCGTAAGAAAGCTATTTAGAGAAGCTAAACAAACAGCCAAGCTACAAAAAAGAGGTGAGAAAGCCCGTGCTAAACTACTTGACCGTAAGATGAATATCAACAAGGCCAAGGAAGCTACAGCAGAAGAGATAGCAGCCAAGACAACACGTGCTGAACAAGTTGCAGCAGAGAATGTAGACTTAAAGAATGAACTTATTGTAGGCTTTGAGGAACAGACAGGTAAAACTATCTCAACTGTAGTAGACGGTGTGCGTGTAGTTGATGATGAACTAGCACGTAAGGCAGGTAGAGAAACTGCTGAAGAGATAGATTTTAAAGATACTAGAAGTCAAACTGCTAAAGCACTAGGTATTAGTGATGTAGAGGCAGATGATGCAGCTAAACTAGCTGGCGTTGGTGATACACTCACTGCACCTATACTCAAGCCAGAGAAGCTAGATGGTCTAGTTGCTGCAGCAGCCGACCTAAAGACTAAGTATCCTACAGCGTTTGATAATGATAAAACTGTAATTGATAACCTACTTGACCTGACCATCAACAAAGAATTGATAGCTGGTGATGCACTCATCGACACACTGAACAAGTACAATGTATCTTTTGAGGATTACATCCTTACTGTTGTAGGTTCTGGCTCAGAGGCAGGTAAGGTACTCAACAAGCTGTCTCAGATTAAACGTGCAAGGCCACTCAATGAGATGCAGGACTTGCAACGTGCAGCTACACAGGCACGTCAGGGTAACATACGTAATAACATTATGCGCTTAGAGGGCATACGCCGTGGTGGTCTAGTGTCTCAGCTTGCTACTGCTGCACGTAACCTACAGTCTGCTGGTATTCGTTCACCTATGGATTCGCTAGGTAACGTAATGGACACTGCCTTGTATAATATGGGTGAAGCAAAGGGTGTAGGTGGTAAGGCTGCTGCTGGTGCTAAGTCTCTTATCAGTAAAGAAAACTGGAAGGATAGCTTTGCCAACATGAAATATATGTTTGGCCCTGAAAGCAGACTAGATGCCAAAGATTATGTTGACTTTATCTTAGACAGACCTGAACTAGCCAAGCAGTTTGACCTTATGTTTAACCAGCTTAATGAACTTCAGCAAGCAACAGGGCGTGGACAGGCTACAACTACACTAGGCAAAGGTGTAGACAACGTACTATCTGAACTAGAGGATGGTGTTAGTGTACTGAACAGTGCTAACCGCTGGCAGGAATACCTTGTACGCAGGGGTGCATTCCTTGGTGAACTAGAACGCTTAGTCAAGCGTGAGTATAAGATTGATTTAATTGACACGTTGAATGACGGCAAGATTAAAGACTTGCTTAATGATTCAACTACAGTACGCCCTGCAGGTGCTAGGTCATTCAATGAACTGGTAGCTGATGCGACTAACAATGCACTAGATGTAACCTATGCAAAGCAGCCTGACATTGGTGTGTTCAGAGAAGCTACATCGTTCATTACTCGTAATGGCTTGACCGTTGTAATGCCATTCCCACGCTTTATGTTTAACTCAATGGAGTTGATGGGTAATTATGCAGGTGGTGCATCTATACCTTTGACAAAGAAACTGATGGGGCAAATACCTAAAGGCACTAAGCTATCTGCCAAAGACCGTCAGCGTATCTCACGTAACCTAGTTGGTATAGGTGCAGTTGGTGCGGCTTACATGGCTCGTACAAGTGATGAAGCACCTGCAGATTATAAAGAGATTAATGTAGGTGATGGTGCAGTTATGGATACCACACCACAGTTTCCTCTACGTCAGATGCTGTACTTAGGTGAAGCAACTAAGCGTATAAAGGATGGCACATTCGATGACTTCTTTAATGCAAGAGAGTTCTTTGAGACATTCTTAGGAACTAACATACGTACAGGTGTAGGTAATAGCATCGTAGATGAAGTTGTTCAACTAGCAGGTGATTCTGATTTGACTAGGGATGAAGCTGCAGCAAGGCGAGTAGGCCGTGCTTTAGGTAACTATCTATCTACTTGGGCTGTACCGTTTGCCCAAATCATTGACAGTGAACGTGCGCTAGGCATGAGGGGTGAAGAGTATAAGGATGTAGCTAAAGACCCTACGCTAGAGTTTGGTTCTACCTTTGAAAAGGAAGTTAAAAGACCCTTTGATGCTCGTGGCTTTACAACATCACCCGCCGAAGAAGCTGCATTGCCAGCACGTGAGCGTCTATTCCAAGAGAAGTCTAGTAGAGTGGGTTCAGCATTGAAGGTGGGGCTAGGTCTTACCCTAAGAACACAGGATAGTGAAGAGGGTGAGTATATTAAACGCCTTGGCTTAACTGAGTTTGAGTTGGGCAGCACATCTAAAGTACCTAGTATACGTAGGTTTGAGAATGCTCAGTTACGTGACATCATCCCCGGTATTGTAGCTGCAGCACAGGCTTATGAAGAGCAGTCTCGTGATACGTACAAGGGTAGTCCTGAATTACAAGAGGAGATGACTGAGCAAGAGTTCGTCAACAGCCGTATCAAACCTCTCATCACAACTCAAATTAAAGCAGCTAAGAAACAGCTATCAGATGGTAAGACTGTGATGGCTGATGCACCCGCATACATAGAAGCTATGACAGCATATCGTAGACTTCCCTCTGACATACGTAAGAATGCTGCGTCAGAGTTCTTGCTGCGTGAAGGTAGACCTGCTGATGGGGCTAGTGTAGAAGACCTGTTTACTTTAGCTGAGTATGGCAAAGCATTAAGGGATGCCTACAAATAAAAACAGGGGAACTAAATCCCCTGCTCCTTGGCTAAGATATGTAACAAGTACATATACAGCATAGCTAGTATACCTAACGCCACCATTACAGGTTTGATTTGGCTGCTAGTTGATTACTAAAGTCTGCATCAGACAATGGTACAAGCCCAGCGGCAAATAGATAGCCTTCTTTGCTCATAGCCTTATTTGAAATAAACTCAGCAATAAACTCTTTTAAACCCGGTATTACACTCATGTGTTCTTTCTTTACGTAGAAGAACAATGGACGTGCGCCGGGATATTTATATGAAGCAACACTGTCAAAGTTTAACTCAACACCATCAAGAACAGATGCCTGTACTTTGTCACGGTTCTGGTCAAAGAATGAGTAGCCAAAGATGCCAAACATATTTTTGTCAGCTACTAGCTTTGCAATTATAAGTGAATCATTTTCACCCATCTCAATGACAGCACCGTCTTCACGCAGTTTCTTATAAGCCTTGCCTTCAAGACCTAGCTTCTTCCAACCAGCTTTCATAAACAGTGAACCCATTGCGTCACGTGTACCAGAGGTGGGTGGGGGAACCATTACTGACACAGGAATAGCTGGTAAACCAGTACGTACACCATTCGTGCGTGATGCTACATATGCATCTACGTCTGCCCACGTGTTAAGTGGATTAGCTTGGCCTTCCAATTCAGCTACAAGTGCTGCAGCAATGTGTGCAATTGAAATGCTAAAGCGTTCACCTGATAGGTTGTTTGCAAATGCAACGCCATCATTACCGACAATAAACTCTTGATAGGCAACGCCATTGTCTTTACACATTTGTGCCTCTTTGCTTTTAATAGCACGTGATGCATTGGTAATGTCTGGTGTGTTAATGCCGATACCTTTACAGAACAGCTTCATACCACCGCCTGTACCAGTTGATTCGATAACTGGTGTAGCATAGCTGCTAGACTGACCAAACTTTTCAGCCACAATTGTAGCAAATGGATACACAGTAGATGAACCCACAATAGAAATCTGGTCACGAGCATATGCTGTGCCAGAAACAAGAACGCCCACTAGGGCAGCAATTAAAATTCTCATAGATATAATCTCCTTTTACATATGATAAACCACTTTGTTTATCGGGCATAGTTATACCACAGTTGTATTACAGTTTTACTACAGTTAACGATTATCTCCGTCACCTTGTAAACGATTCCTAGCTTTCCTGTCTGCCAGCTTTTCAAGATTACCTTCCATAATGCTACCAAGATTCATGTCAACTTCCTTTGCAAGCATAGCGCAGTACCATAAAACATCTCCTAATTCTGCACCTATCTGATTAAGCTTATCATTGTAACCTTCAATATCTGCACCATCACGTATTAACTTCTTTACTTTATTAGCAATCTCACCAGCCTCACCAGTAAGCCCAAGAGTAATATACTCAAGGGCTTTTTCTTTTGGGAAGATGGCAGTCTCAGCAGCACGTATCTGGTATTCTGTTGCTGTAATACTACTCATCATTTTTCTCTCCTTCATCCAGTTGTTAGCTTCCTGCTCTAGCTTGTTCATGTTTCAGTATCCTCTCAAGGTTATCGTAGAATGCAGTATTCCATCCACGTACCCACTCACGATGCTGCATGGTATTCCTGTCCATGCCGCTGTCAGCCATGAAGAAACCCTTCTTAGCCTTACCACACTTACCTTTCTTGAAGGCTTCATAGCCCCACTCAAACTGTATCTTGAGTGGAGCATCGTACTTACTTAAACCATTACGCCGCATCTTTAAACGCCTTTATCACATCAGAGGAAAACAACTTCTGTAAGTTCAACAGATACATACGAGATGCATTGTTATCACCACCAGAAACACTACGCTTCTTATCTAAGTTAGATATGATGCGCTTCAACGAGGCAGTATCGAACACCAGTGTTGCAAATGTTTCATCACCAATGCAAAGGTTGTGGAACCAGTAATCTGATTCCGTAGCGTTGATGCCACTTGGCTTACCGTAGCACTCATATTCGATTGCAATGTTACCAGTCTTTTGCCACACATCTCTCTCACTCTTCACCTCAATCTTCTTGTCTTGTAGCATGTCAGCTACCTGTTGCTCACGTACCTTACCGTACTCTAGGTCAATGTCAAACTTCTTGCGGTCTTCAATCTTTGGCTCTAGGTTTTTCATCTGTAGTCTCCTCTTCAGTGGTTGAGGGTTGAATAAAATACTTAACTAACATCTCTAGTTTGTCATGGTAGTTAGCAACTTGTTCTAGTTCTAGTTCGATAGTCTCTACGATATCAGAGTGTTCACCGATACCTGTTGTGCTGTTCATGTACACCTGTATGTTTGCTAGGTGTTTGTTAATGTTCCCAGCTAAGTGGGAACGTATTGCATTCACTAATACTTCCTTCATTCTTTCTCCTTCTCTTTTAGTTTCTTCCACTCCTCATAACTAGGGTGGCTACGAGGGGGATTGTACTGTACCCAACCGTCCCCTCGTTTCCATACTAACTTATCACTATGCTGCTTCGATGTCAACTATTTCGCATACCCCTGCAGTACAGGCTAACTCACGCCCACCTGATGTGGTATCCTCTTTCTCAAACTCCTGCAACAATGACCAGTCTACATTACTTGGCATCTTTGTCAAGAACTCTTTGTAGCTATCTTCATCAATATCCTGATAAGGTGCTTGCTGATATGTATGTTCACTGAATGGCAGGAAGCTGATACCAGATACCTCATCAAAATGTTCGTACACCCAAGAGCCTACAGCCATCCACTCATTCTCTTTGACTGAGATAGTGACTGATGGTTTGTGTTCACACCAGTGACGCTGATACGCAAGCCATAACTCAAGCTGCTCAATGGCATTCATCTGTGTCCTAGTGATTGCACCAGATGGTGACTTCATAGGGAAGCTGAATACTGTTGTGCTGTCTGGCTTCATTACATCAGGCTCTGCTGGTATACCCTGCGACATAAGGAACTGTGTCAGTGGGTCTTTGTTATCACCACGTACAGTACGAATGTAGTATGGGTTATGCCGTGCGTGGATACCTGACGCTGCATCAGTAAGCTGCGATACAGTACCGCTAGGCTTTACACACGTAACAGCAGTAGACTGCGGTATTTTAAGCTGCTTCGCCATAGCTGCATTAGTCTGCACTGCAGTATCGCGCAAGACTTCTAGCATCACCTCAAGCGTATTGCCTGTTGTAGATGTAAGCTTATTGTCCATGATGCCTGTCAATGATACACCAAGCAAGCGTTCTTCTTCTGTATTCTTCTTCCATACATTACGTAGGTACTTGAAGTTAGTCAACGTAGCTTGAAACGTGCCTAGGATAGTAGCTAGGCGTACCTTTTCCTTGAGTGTTTCTGTTGTATCACTCTCACGTACAACTACCTCTGACAAATTACAGAATTGATATGGACGTAGGATAATCTCACTACAAGGATTACATCCAAAGTCATGGTCAGTCTCACGCCTACCATTCTTAGCAGCTTGCTTGATAGCTGACTGCCTGTTGAAGATACCACGCTCACCTGACTTGCTGTCATACAGAGACAACCACTCACGCATAAATGTACCCATCTCCGGCTTAGTCTTGTAAGCTACAGAGTTATTAGCCAACGCACGTTGTCCTTCATTCTCCCACCACTGACCTGACTTGGCATGTGCCATCTGGTCATCATTAAGATTAGACAATGAAATCAATGCACTACGGCGTACACCACCTACGACTACCACTTCACCAATCTTACACATGATGTCGTGACACTCAATTGGGTAGAGCCTACGTCCTGCTGCACCCTTAAACTTCTGTACAACAAACTCAAACAACTCCACTAAAGGCTGTGGGCCTGATGCCCTACCGCCAAATGTCTTGAGGCGTTCACCTGCTGCACGTACTTCAGACACATCCCACTTGGGAATCTGTCCAGTGTATAGCATAGCAATCAGTTCTTTGAGTGACTTAGCCCAACCCGGACGGCTGTCACCTACCTTGATTACTGTGTCTGTGTGATGAAAGTCTTCATTTACAATGGGTAGCTTCTCAATGCAATGACGCTCCACAGAGAAGCCTACACCTGTGCCACACATGAGGATGTACATAGTCTCATCAAACGCGCGTGGGCTATCCACAGGTACGTATGAGCAGTTGTATCCACCTACGTGGCAGCGGTCTAGTGCTGGCCCCGATGTCATCAATGCCCTCATGCTAGGCATGATAGCTTGACTAAGTACAGCCTCTTCTAGTTCACCCCTCAGTGAATCAGGAAGCTTATAGCCGTGATTGCTAGACAAGTGACTAGCCATGTAATTAAAATATCTTGATACAGTTTCACTCCATGTTTCCCTTCGTTGCTCATCCTCTTTCCATCTTGCATATCGGGAAAGAGCAATAAAGTTTTGGTAGTCTGTTGGTAATTGGTTGCTTATCATTTTACTACTCCATTATAGTTCTAATTGTCTTGATGTCAGCACCTTCTACATCATAGAAGTACTCACGTATTCCATCCTCTATTTCTTCTCCAATCCTACCGTCTGCAGGTACTGGATACTCTTCTTCATCCACATCAACGGTGATGAACAGTTTAACTCTCGCCATCTGCCATCACCTCTTCAATCAACTTGTCCAAGTACCACTTGGCTTTTTGCAAATCCTCTATAGGCTTATGCTTGTAATCGAAACGCCAGAGGTATTTCAGAATGTTACCTTGTAGATAATACTTGAACCCATCACCTGTGGCAGCAGAGATAGCATGTATGCACTCAATGCCTGTCTGGTTGTAGTGTGGTGGACTGTTGACCATATCAGCAGAAGGTGGGTAGTCTTCTGGGCTACCTACATCACTTTGCTGCATAGCTTGTTTCATGTAATCCTCGTGTCTACTCATGCTGAACCCCCTGTCTTAGTGTTAAAGTTAAGATGTATCACGTTACCATCATAGGTCTTCTCTACACCTGCTTCTTCCTCTAACTCTACAGTAATATCCATCTCGTTGTCAATAACTTCCATCACATAATCGTGGACTATATCACGTATTTCTTTTGACTCTTCCATGATAGGTACAGTGGCACACATCATCTTACAGAAGTGCATTACCTGTCCATAGTCATCATCATCCATTTGGTTCTCAGGGAAAGCCATGATGGATATATCAATCTCGCCACTCCACTTACCGTTATCGTCAGCGTAAGGCCGTAGGCGTATAACAAAGTCTTCATCTTCTATCTGTTTCTTTAGTTGTTCCATATCCATGTGCTATCTCCTTTTTACTTTTGAACCCTTGAACTTTATAAATGTGGGATGCTTGTTCTTGCCTTTCTCTTTTAACCAGTCTTCAGGAATGATACGGTCATAGTATCTGAACCCATGCTTGATACACCAGTCAGCGTAGGAAGACTTCGCTCCCTTACTAAGCTTGGCTCTACTATTAGTGAACACAAACCTAATGTCAAGCTTGGGATGCTGCTTCTTAATAGCAATATGCTTACGCCTATCTGCTGCAAGGAACCTTCCCTTAGTCTCAATAATGATTCCGTTGTATAGTATAAAGTCTGGTGTATAGGTGCGGTAGGCTAGGTCTTCCCATTCTATCTTGATGTTCTCGTAGTCATACTTGACCTTGTGTTCATCAAGATAAACAGATAGCTGATGTTCTAGCCCACTGCGATACCCATGTTTAATAGCCATACGTCTTGCCTTATGCAGCAATTACATCTCCTATGTATGAGATGATAGGTGGATTCTTTGCCTGTGACATAACGGCTGGCTTCTCTGTTAGAGTAGGCCAACAATCAAAACGATAGCTACAAAACCTGCAGCCATCATTAAGTACTTTGTTACCTGTCTCCTTACCTCTAAACTTCTCTGGTACTGGTTCAAAACACTTTTCAAATCTGTTCTCCTTTACTGTTGCTACGGTATCCTCAATCTTCTTAACCTCTGCGTCAAGGTCAAGACCTGTAGCTGGTACGTACTTGAAAGCACCATTAGCTTTGTTGACTACCCACCAGCCGCCGACCTTCTTGCCGGATGCCTTTGCGTAGCCAGCTAACTGGCCTACGTATCCGAAACCATCACCACTGGCAAGGGTATCGTAGGATTCAAATTTGTTTCTGTATGACCAGTCGGAAGCTGATTTAATATCATCGACAGCATCGTTAATGACAATATCATATGAGCCGCGAATGCTATCGTCACCAACGTCCAGATGAACGGTTTTACTATCTTCATACTGTACCCCCGCTTCCTTTAGCAATCCCTTGAAGACAGCTTCAACGATGTCTCCAAGCATCATGTTCATTATGAATGTGGTAGGGAAAGGCAAGGCAACTTCAGGCTTGTTCTTCTCATACCATAGCTGGCAAGTAGGTCTGCCAACATTAGACATGCGAATCCTGAAGTCACCTCGCTTAGTTTCCCCACCAAACTGACGCTTCAGTGCATCGGATATATCTGCGGCTACCTGATTAATGGTAGCCTCAGACATGGTACTGTCACCCTTGACAGCACTATCCATGTACTGATGTAACGCCAGTTCAGCAGGATGGTTCATTACGCCACCTCTGAGACATCAATGAGGTCTTCAATGTTCAGGTCATCCAACTCATCACCGTCACTGTCTCCCGCCTTCTCAGCATAGGCATTGATGATGTACTCGTTGTAGTTCTGAACCCATGCCATGAAGTCAGCAAAGAGGTCTTGGTCTTTCTGCTGTAGTTCGACTGTCTTGGTAGTATCCATACCAGTCAGCGGTAGGTAGAAGCTATTACCGTTAGGCAGCTTACGCTCCTCAGTAGTAAGGTCTACTGTATGCTGGACAGGTAGACGCTTCATCTTAGCCAGCTTAGTGAATACACCACCGACTGTCTTGAATGCGTCACGGTTCTCTACTTCCCAGATGAATGGGGTAGATTCCAACTCAACAGGATTACCGTTGACATCTTTAGGATTAATCAACTCGACACTGCCAAGCACTACTCGTACACGCTTGATTGACTTGATTAACTCTTTGGTAGCTTCGGGTAGTGAAGCATAGTCTTCAATCCAACCAGAAGGCTTACCGCAGTTGTAGCCGCCATCATTATCCTTCAAGTCCATGTTAAGGGTATCAGCCATAACAGTCTTGACGTAACGATTAGGTTTGCCAGCACTGCCCATCACAAACTTCTTGTACATGAAGCGTTGCATAAATGGACGGACAATAGCAGACTCAGCGTAGTAGGTAGGGCCATCTGGAATCTCCAGCTTGTATGTACCTGCCTTAACCAAGATGCTCTCTGCACCAAGAATGGCAGAGTGGTTGATGCGTAGACGAGCAAGGAACATACCCTGCTTCTTAGTGGTTGCTGCTTCGTTAGCCATACCCATAGCTTTAGCCATCTCAGCGTAGTTGTTCGTATCAATTGTTGTAAGTTCAGTCATATAATTAACTCCTTTTCAGTTGTGGAATGCATAGTTATATCAGGTTACGTCCTTGGTGTCAAGCCAATTCGGGCCTATCTTTGCCTCTAATAATAGAGGTACGTTGAAGTCAACTCCCCACCGTAAAGTGATGAGTTCAGGTAGTGCTTTATTGGTAGCCTCTATGACATTGATAACCTGCGCTTCTTCGTCAGGGTGTACGTCAATGACAATACTGTCATGCACTGAGTTCACTATACATGATTGCATACCCTTTAGCAAGTCATCAATGTGCAGCAATGCAATAGGTACAATGTCTGCAGTAGCGAATGATTGCACAGGGTAATTCTTAATCTGTGTAAAGTGAGACACACGCCCGGTAGATTTACGTACCACATCAGGGAACGCAAACTCTCTGCCACTAGGCGTGGTTATCTTTTGTGTGTTCACAGCTTCTTTAGCCAGTCGGGAATGCCAAGCGGCAACTCCTTTGTACTTAGCTGTGAAGTGTTCGTAGTATGCTGCTTCTGCTTTACTTCTGCCGTATCCTGTTGCGCCGTAGAGTGGAGCAAACGTATGCGCTTTTGCATCCTGTCTACTCGTAGGCTGACCAGCATCACTAATAACTTTAGCGGTGTATGCATGTACATCAAATCCAGTAGATACTTCTTCAATAGCCACCTCATCCTGTGATAAGTAAGCGGCAGCACGGAACTCAAGCTGTGCAAAGTCAGCTTCCATTACCAAGCCACCATCGAATCGTGACACAAACACTTTCTTTACAGGGAACGTACCGCCACGTGGCATGTTCTGCATGTTAGGGTCTGCACCAGAGAAGCGTCCTGTCGCTGTACGATGCTGAAGCAAACGAACATGCAGTAAGCCATCCTGTTTAGTGTGCAGACTGATGCCATCCACAAAGGATGACAGGTAAGTATCGACAGCGGATAGCCGCCGTACTTTATACAGGAAGTCAACAGTGTCTGTCAGTCCTCTGGACTTAGCTGCTGACTCCAGTATCTCTAAGTTCTGCTTGCTGGTAGAGAAGCCGTTAGCACTTGCCCACTTAGCTGATGGCGGCTTGAACTTTAGTCCAGCCACATCTTTACTATCCACAAGAGTATAACCAGCCCCACTACAGCGTGTACATTTATTTGTATTAGCGAATGGGCTTCCATCTTTCTTTACCTTTCGTATCTGACCAGAGCCATTACACTCACGGCATTGCTGCGCTGTTGTCTTGTACATAGTCTGTGTGCCACCTGCAATCAAGCTGCGGAAGTCTGCATCTGCCATGTAGGGGTCAATAGCATTACCCCAATATGGTTTGTCCATAACCTTACGGCTGTAGATAACCCAAGACAATTGCTCTGGGCTGTTGAGGTTGATAGGTGTATCGCCCATAACCCTGCGAACATGGGTTTGTAAGTCTTGAGTAAGCTGTTGCTTCTCTTGCTCAAACTCCTCACGTACTTCCTCTAACTTGGATAGGTCAACAGCAAAGCCTGTCTGATATATCTTAGTCAGACACTTAGCAACGCGGTTAGTCAGTCGTGCAGTAGACAGCAGCCCTGCATCAGCCGTAGTGTTAAGACGATACCATAGCTTATCGGCAAGCTGCTGAGTAGCATGAAGGTCAGCAGATAGATACTCACACAACTCGTTGTATGGTATGTCTCGTGTACTGTAGCCCTGCTTGAAGTACTCCTTGAGGGTGTCCTGCTTCTTCGTATCTAACTCATAGCGTTCTGCACAAGCCTCTAGCGATAGAGGTTCCTTCAGTCCACGCTGCAAGACATACTCAACGAGCATAGTATCAAACACTGCACCATCGTACTTGAAGCCTGACTCCCATAGCCATAGCAAATCATGTGCCACGTTGTGACAGATGAGTACAGTAGCTTGGTCAAGATACCACTGCACACGCTCATGGTAGTCAGGTTGACTAGGAACATCAGCATGGTCAAAAGGGAAGTGCTGTTCATGTCCTTGGTCAGTCAGTACGCCTACCATAGTCAATGAGTTGTTAGGCTCAAAGGGGTCTAGGTGTAGCTTACCACCACGCTTGGTGACTGTGTTCTCTACATCGAGTACTAGCTTCATCCTTCGTACCTCGCTGTCTGATAGTTGAGTTCACAGTTCACCATGCCGTGCCAGCCATTCAACTTGTTCTTGACGATGTTGATATGGCGTAGTGGGCTTTCTTCTTCCTGTCCTTCTACGGTGGGTGACTTACCAATCAGTATCATCAAGTCAGCTTCAGCAGCCTTACCTGTACGTGAGCCTTCCATCATTGATTGGTTAAGCTGCGCACGACCTTCAGCATCTGCTGACAACTGTGACATATAGAATACGGCACAGTCGTAGGTCTTGGCAATCTGCCTTGCATAGATAGCACAAGCCTTCAGTGCTTCGTCTGGTCTGGCATAGTTACCTGCCACACCAAACTTGTCACCCATGTCTAGTACTAGAATGTCAGGCTTGAATGATTTACATACGGACTCAACCCATGCCATGTCTCTACCACCTGCATCCTTAATCTTGATGTTATCCATCACAGGTTCATACATACGCTTGGCTTTAGCCATGTCATCTCGCACCTCTCGTGCTGTCATTCCAGCCGCTGCTGTTAGGTATCTAGCACCGACACGGTGAGTAGGCTCTTCGTTACATAGGATGATACACTTAGCACCCTGTGAGGCAAACCCACCCGGCGCAGCAATCAAGCTGGCATGGAAGGATGTCTTACCAGTGTTAGGTCTAGCACCTACTTCGATAAGCTGACCACCTGACACACCTTCTACCTTACGTGTCACTGATGGTATGTTGAATGCCCACTTAGCTTCCAACTCAGCTTTAGCCATGAGAGTTTCGATAGTGATATCATCCCATTCGATATTAAGGTTAGGGATGAAGTCATCACCGTATCTCTCAAGTAAGTTACGCAATGCCTCTAATGTAGAAGCATCACCGTTGACCATATCGAATCCGATATTCGCAACGTCTTCTCCAATTACCTGCTGGAATAGTTTGGATAGCACCTCTTGTGCTATGTCACTACCCATAGGCTGCTCACGCTTCACCTGTGCAAACAGGCTACTGTATGAGGCTTTCTGTGCCGTAGTCAGAGTAGGATTGTCAGACATAAACAATGCCTCAATCTCATCTGGTGATACGGTACGCTCATACTTGTCCATAGCTGTGTCGATAGCTTTCTTAATCTTTCGCACGTCACTACTGAACAAGCGGTCAGGACACTTGGAACCACGATGGTCATCGTAGAACTCCTTGTCCATCAAACTTCTAATCAGTGATAATTCCATGTAGCTTCTCCATATCTTCGGGGTTACGATATTTCAAGTCATCAGTCAAACGTAGGACACGAACATCGTTCACGTATCCACGTAGTTCCTTTGCCATCTGCAAAGTCTTAGGTAGCGCATCGGGGTCTAACGCTATTATGGCTGTTGAGAACTGCGAGAGATACCTTTTATGCGACTCCTGCAAACTTGTTCCAAGAAGCGCAACCCCGACAAAGTTACCGTAACCAACAACGGCTGCACTCACACAGTCCTCAACAACTACTGCGACTTTACCACACCCAGCGGTATAAGGCAAGCCACTTTTTCCATATCGTTTCCATTTAGGTAGACGCTGCCCAGACAATGACCTGCCTGTACCATCCACCATCTTACCTTCTTGCATGACAGGGAATACCACACGGCTTTCCTTTACATCATACAACAAACCTAATTCATCTATATCCAATCCCCACTCAGCACACCACCTGTTCATGTACACATTGTCACGATGCGGTATGATGTAGGTAGGTAACTCAAAGGGTATGACATCATTAGCAAAATCCTGTGCATTACCCATGCCAGCCCTGATGTCCTCTACCGTCATGTGAACACGAGTGCCACCCTTGACACCGCATGACATACGATAGCAGTTCCATACCAAGCTACCCATGTTGTTAGTCACAGTAAAGGTACGCTTGCCACAGTTAGGACAAGCCATTCTCTTAGTATGACCATTAGGTATATCTAATTCACTTACTATATTATATATGTTCATAACTATATCACTTTCTCTGCGGCAGTTAAGTGCTTTTACCATAGGATTTACGAGTTGTCAACGCATTATTTGCAGAGGCATATGTATTTTTCATGTATGGTTTTACTGATTGTGGGTTACTATGTCCTGTAACCGACATGATTTGTCCCATAGGTACACCTGCCTCAACCATCTGTGTCGTGCCAGTCCTTCGTAGGTCAGACAGTCTAAGTTCATCAGACAGCCCAGCTTCACGCATGACAGCCCGTCCAGCTTTGGACAGTCTCTCCAAGCTATAAGGATGGTACTGCCCCTGTACGGGCATTGTACGAGGAACAACGTACTGTTGAAAGCCAAAGTCCTGCTCTTGTTGCACAAGCATCTCAAGCAAGTCATCCTCTATGGGTAATGTTACCTGTGACCTACGCTTAGATTGCTCAAGATAAAGCTTGCGTTCAGCCAAGTCAAAGTTATCCCATGTCAACAGACGCATGTCACCTAGTCGCTGACACCATTCGTATGCCATGTGTACTATGAGGCCAAGGCTACGCCATTCAAATGTACTGTATGCAGTGTCAAGGAATTGACGCACATCATCCTCAGTCCATACAACCTTGCGTTGTGGTGGTGTCTTACGCTTGACACTGGCAAAGGGGTTGACTGTTGCATACTCCATATCAATGGCGTAGCGATACACAATAGATGACACAGTACAGATGTGATTGGCGAGACTGATGCCCCGCGCAACCCAATCTTCGTAAGCGTGTTTAGCTTGCTTGCTTGTCAACTCACTGTACTTTACATCACCAAATTCTTTACACATTACACTCAAGAAATACTTATAGTCTTGTTTAGTTCTGTAGCGTAACATACTGAAATCATTAGATGTATAGTACTTGTCAACTAGTTGCTGCACTGTCTTCATGTTAAACTAACTCCTCATAATCTAGCGCATCATATGCATCTTGAGAGTCTACAAATTGATACATACCAAACTTGTAGTACTGACTTGTTTTGTCATGCACATAGACACCATCACCTAAATGTATTCCCCACCTGTTGTATATTCTATGTACATATTCTTCTGGATTTTCACCTCTTTCATACAAGAACTTGTACATCTTATATTTCTTCCAATGCTTTCCCTTTCGCTCTTTAGTCCAGTACGGCACATAGCATTGTACAGTCCAACAACTGAAGCGTGATAAAAACCACGCCTCATTTAGTGTGTTGGGCTTATCATTTTCATGGAAGCGTTTTGTGTAAGGCCAGCCAGCATCCATCATGCTGCTAACAACTCATTGAACTGCTTGCTTTCAATCCACTGTGCTACCTTGGCCTCGCGCTGAAACATGTTGACTGCCTCAGTATCGCCAGCAGTATTACGCAGCTTGAAACCATTACGCTCATCAGCATAGCTTGCATAGTTAGTGAAGGCAGAGTACAACGCCCAAGCATTGTGGCCTCTGGTGTTAGCTTCCTGCTCATACAAGCGCAGCATCTTGTCTGCTGTCTTGTCCGACTTCAGTAAGGATTCAAGCATAGGCTTGACATCACCAAAGAAGATAGGCTTGTTAGCCCAGCCCTGCAGACGCTCAGACTGTGCGTAGAAGTCCTGCTTACTACGGTTAAGCTGACCAATGAACCTGTCAAGGCTGAAGCCACTGGTATTCTTGCGGCGTACCTTGTCATGTTCACCACGCACCATGCCATTGGTGCAGAAGAAGTCGATAGCCCCAAACAGTACAGTGTTTGAACATGTACCATCCACACCATGCAATGCAATGATGCGCTGCGCTACCTCAGTCTCATGCTTCGGGGTAGTAATCTTAGCCTTGACGTTAGGCAGGGTCATGTCCATCATAGCCCAGCCATTGTGATGAGCATCACGCCATGCAATGTTTGCACCGTCTACCTCATGTGAGGAAAGGTTCTCTGTCACTGTGTCCATGACACTGCGAAAGAAGTCACCATGTGATGCACAGGTGAAGTCCTTGCCAACGATAGCGATAGGTTCACCAGTGTTATTGTCGATGACATACTTCTTGTCAGCTACACGAGTAGGCTCAAAGGTTACATCAAAGTCTAAGTTCTCAGGGATATAT